>Ga0207873_1001856_pt1 | contig 19005 bp, 17 predicted proteins | sample BGWIniCompost_FD_187373 | JGI IMG/M metagenome (GOLD analysis project Ga0207873, IMG submission 187373) | Cellulose adapted compost microbial communities from Newby Island Compost Facility, Milpitas, CA, USA - BGW Initial Compost (SPAdes)... ...
CTACCTATACAAATTTTCTATAATACTGGTTTTTTTGCTGAAATGGGAATTGGGGCTTCCTGTCAAAATTTTTCATTCAGTACAAACTTAATATTGGAATTATTTGAAGCCTCTCTTGCATACGGGGAAGAAATTAATTCATCTTTAATTCAAATAAACATTATATATAATTTTTAACGATGCTTTTCTTTTGCCAATCAGGAATCATTATTTTATCCACACTTTCCATACTTCAGGCTGATAACCCACAGTAACTTCTCTTCCATTTCTTACCAAAGGCATTTTAAGAAGAAGCGGATCATTAAGCAATTCTTCTTCAATATCAAAAATCATATAAGCGAGATTTCTTTTTTTATACTGCTTTCCCTCCTTATCAATTAATTCTTCTGCAGGAATAACACTTTTAATATTTTCAAGTTCACCTTTGGAAATTCCCTTTTCAGAAAGATCCCTGAAGTGAAAGGGAATTTTCCTTTCCTTAAAAAATCTTTCTGCTTTCCTTGTTTCATTATTATTTTTAATTCCGAAAATCTGAATATTCATTTTAAAATTTTTTATTAATGATTTATTAAGTTGAATATTAAAATTAAAATTAATTTTTCCAAAAGGAGAGCAGGTTGAAAATCTTAATCACTTTTCTTTTTCTTTTTATTTCCGTAAATGCACAGCAGAATACTATGATCCCTTCTTATTATAAAATTGATTCTTCACTTTCAGAATCTTTACTGAATATTGTTAAAGATCTTGAACTCGATAAAGATTTTGATGTTGGTGAAGATGGTATTGAACAAATTTCTTTTGCTGTTATTGATTTAACAGGAGATGAGCCGCTGTTTGGGGGAGTTAATCCTGAGAATTTTATTTATCCCGCCAGCGTTTATAAAATGTATGTTGCAGCAGAAGTTCTTCACCAGGTTAGCAATGGTGAATATAATTTATTTGATTCTTATGTTGTAAAATCACCGAATGATGTTGACAGATCAAAACAGATTGAGAGTGACCCGAGACCATTGCTTAAAGATGGTGATACTGTTACAATTAATTACCTTCTTGATCTTATGATTACAAGAAGCGATAACACTGCTGCAAATTGTTTGATTGATATTGCAACACGACCAAGAATAAACGAAATGATGCACAAATATGGATGGCAGGGGAGCGAGGTAACAAGAAAATTTTTAAAACGCACTTTTGAAGATGAAGGTTATGCTGATATAAGAGGAACAGAAACATCGGCTTTGCATGCTGCAGATTTTATGTACAGGATTGTCCTAAGGACTCCTATCGGAGAAACCAATCAGCTTATAAATCCCTGGGTAAGTAAACAGATGAAAGCATTGCTTGGAAGACAGCTTGATAAATCAAAACTTGCACAGGGACTCCCGCGTAATGCGATGTTCTATCATAAAACAGGATGGTGGAGTTACTGGACAAACGATGTGGGCATTGTTGATGATGGAAATGTGAAATATATTATTTCCTGTTTTATGCCTGTAAAAGAAGAAGAGGCTTTACCAAAATTTAAAATTCTTGCCGAAAGGGTGCATAAATTAATTAGCTCAAGATAGTTTAACTTTTAATCATACTTTCAAAAATTCATGCAATCATGCATCCATGCACTGTTCCGTTATATATCTGTTTTGATACTTTGGGTTCTTTTTGATCTCGGAAACCTGCTTTTAATTCCTGCTTTGGTAACTACTGCAGTTCCTAAAAAGTAATCTTTGTATTTAATTATATATTGCCCTTCGGGGTAAATGTCTGTTTTGATTATTCCTCCCTCCATGTATGTTTTAAGTTCATCCGGAGAATTTAATGTGATGATATGATTCATAATTTTATCACTGAAAAGCTGTGCAGCCTCTGCACTTAATACAATCTCTCCTTTATTGTCAATTGTTCCAAACTTCAATCCGATTCTTTCAAACATTCCCGGGTTCTCATCAATCCAATTCTCATTTGTAAAATAAATATCAATCCCTTTCAGGATAAATTTAAAATGAGAGAATATTTCTTCATCAACATTAAAATAATCGCATAGGAATTTAATCTTAGAAAAAAGATTTTTATGATTATAAGAAATAAACTTCACTTCTCTTTTAGTAAAAGAAATTCTCTCCGGTCCTTCAGTCTCATCTGTCTTCCTTAACTTCGATACAAAAAATCCATCTGAATTAGTTTCCCAGGGAAGGATTCTCTTTCCTTTTAAAAGATCATTATTAAAATTTTCATCTTTGTAAGATGTAAAGGCATTTATGTTTTTAACTGAAGGATTTATATCAATTAATTTAACAGGATATTTTGATAAAACTTTGTTGAGTACAAATTCATTTTCCTCGGCAGTTAAAGTACAGGTTGAATAAACAATCTCACCGCCGGGCTTTAACATTTTTATTGCTGAGACAAGAAGTTTAATCTGAAGTTCGGATAAATTTTTAACAATTTTTTCATCCCACCACTTTACAACTTCCTCTTTTTTCTGAATAATGCCGAGACCGCTGCAGGGTGCATCAACAAGTATTTTATCAAAATAATTTTGATATACTTTGCTGAGCAGTTCACCCTTCTGATGCACAATTCCTGTATTAAGAATATTCATTCTCTCAACATTATAAACCAATGCTTTAAGTCTGCTCAACTGGATTTCATTTGCAATCAGTGTTCCTTTGTTCCTCATCATCTCTGCAAGCTGGGTGGTTTTTGAGCCGGGTGCTGCACATAAATCAAGCACAATATCATTTTCTGTCGGAGCCAGTATTTGTGCAGGTATCATTGAAGATAAACCCTGAATGTAAATGTAACCGAGAATGTGTTCTAAAGTTTTTCCTGTTAACTCTGTGCCTTTTGTTACTTTAAGAGCTAAAGGAAATTCCGGTATCTCTTCTGTTTCAATTCCATATCTTTCAGAAAGATTTTTTCTTACTTCACCTACAGATGTTTTTAAAGAATTAATTCTGATGTATTGTGAAGGCTCTGAATTAATAAGCTCAATAAACCGGGAAAGATATTCTTCACCAAAAAGATTTGAAAGATATGATTTAATTTTTTCGCCGGGGTCAATCACTCTGCTAAGCTCTCACAAGGTTTAACTGCCTGAAGATTTCATTTACAACTGCTTTGGAATTTTTCTCTTCAGGAAAATGTTTTTTATAATCTGTTTCAATTTCTTTTATCATTGCATCAAGATACTGCTCATACAATTTCACTGCCTGTTTCATTTCATCATCAGGCGGAATAAAAATTAATTGAGGATTATTTCTATTAGAATAGAGAATAAATTTTGCATGGGTATAACTATCTAATTGCAAAACAGGATTTCCATCGGGAGTTATAATTTCATATTTCCCGAAAAATTCTTTTCCTATTAATAAAGTTTTTCCCGGAAGCTTTAACTCTTTCGGGAAATTTTTTTCTGATATAAAATCCGAAGGAAAATTTTTTATACTTCCTGAGTATTTAAGAACAGAAGAATTTATAAATTCTTTTTCGCTCATAATAATACCAGGAATTATTTGGAATTATTTCTTAAGAATTCAGAAATAGCTTTTTTTAAATCATCAGGATCTTCATACCATTTAATTGTAAGAAGCTGCGAATTGCATCCGGTTATCATAGCAGAAACAGAATTTGCTGCTTCAGCATTTGCAAGAGCAAGAACCGGAATTTTTCTGTGGAATAATGCATAAGCAATTTCAAAACCTACTCCGGTACTTGCACCTGATACCTCAGCGACTACAAGATTACTTTTCTCAAGCCACTTTGTATCTCGCGTAAATATTTCCGAATCAGTTAAAGGGATTGCAGGTTTGAAATTTGCATTCAATTCAGATAAAGCGGTATGCCCTGTTGATGTAATATGTTCAATAATTAAATTATAGTATTCCTTATATGCCTTATCTCCCCTTATAGGCAATGAACAATAAATAATCATGATTTATTTAAAACTTTCCTATACTCCTCTTCATAAAGAGGAACGACTTTATTAATATCAAATTTTCTAACAGCTCTTTCACGGGCATTCTGAGAAAAGATTTTATATTTTTTTTCATTTGTCAGGAGGTCAATTGCATATTTAGCCATACGTTCAATATCTCCTATCTCTGCAATAAATCCGCATTCATTATGTGCAACAAGCTCCGGCAAACCGCCAACACTAGAACTGATTACAGGAAGACCGCATGACATTGCTTCGAGTGCGGCAAGTCCAAAGCTTTCGGATTGTGAGGGGATAAGGAAAAGATCGGATGAAGTAAGAATTTCAACAAGACCATCCTGCTTACCAAGAAATTTTACTTTATCTGTAAGATTTAATTGTCTTGCAAGTCTTTCACATTCAGATCTATCCGGACCATCTCCTACTAGAATTAATTTTGAAGGAACCTCTTTCTGAACGAGATCAAAAATTTTAATTGTATCCGGGACGCGTTTAACCTGCCTGAAGTTTGAAGTATGCACAAGAATTTTTTCACCTTTTGATGCAATATTCTTCCTGAATGAACAATCGGAATTTGGTTTGAATAATTCTGTATCAACAAAATTCGGAATGACTGTTATATCTTTATCAATATCATAATTGGTAAGAGTTTTTTCTTTTAAGAAACGCGATACAGTTGAAACACCATCACTCTTTTCAATACTGAATTTTACAAGTGGAAGGAATGATGGTTCAAGACCTACAAGTGTTATGTCGGTTCCGTGAAGTGTGGTAATTATTTTAATATCCATTTTATTGCTGAGCATTTCTTTTGCAAGAAAAGCACTTGTTGCATGTGGTATTGCATAATGAACATGAAAAATATCAAGGTGTTCATATTCAGCTACTTCAACCATTTTACTGGCAAGTGCAAGGCTGTAAAGCGGAAATTCAAACAGCGGGTAACTGCTCATTTCAACTTCGTGGAAAACAACATTCTCCACAAAATTTGCAAGTCTGAATGGTAATGCATAACTGATAAAATGTACTTCGTGTCCTCTTAAAGCAAGAGCCTTTCCTAATTCAGTTGCAATAACTCCGCTTCCGCCATAAGTAGGGTAACATGTAATTCCTATTTTCATTTTCTGTAATTCTCTCAATTTAAGTTTTGTAATTATTGTGCAGCATTATCCAGTGTAAATCTTCCGTTATAATTTGCTGCTCTCAATGCAATGTTATAAACAAGCAAAGCTGTTTTCCTTATCTTTTCAAAATTGATTTTATCAATTTCATCCGAGCCTTTGTGGTAATCCTCGGTCATAAAATCATAAAAAAATACTATAGGGATATTATACTTTGCATAATGATAATGATCACTCCTGTAGTAAATTCTGTGTCTGTCTGATGGATCATCAAACCTGTAATTAAATTTAAAACCTGTGGTTTCTTCGTTAACCTGTTCTACAAAATTTTTAAACTCACTGCTTAACTTTCCTGAACCGACAGAATAAATTGTATCAATGTGTCCTCTTCCCACCATATCTAAATTTATATGTGCAATGATATTATTAATTTTATCAAAGTTACTTGTAAAATAATCTGAACCGAGTAAACCTTTTTCTTCAGCGCCATGAAAAACTATAAGGATTGATCTTTCATTCATCCTTGTTTCGGAAAAAATTCTGGCAATCTCAAGAAGTGCAGATGTACCCGATGCATTATCATCTGCGCCATTATATACTTCACCATTTCTTATTCCCAAATGATCATAATGAGCACCGATTGCAATATATTCATCCTTTTTCTCAGGATCATTTCCTTCAATTAATCCCACAACATTATATGATTTATTCTTTTCAGAATTAATTTTTACACTTACATAAATTTCTTTGCTAAGTTCAAAGTCAGGGAGAGGCTCACTATTATCTGATAAATTTTTTATATCAGTGAATGAGTATTTTTCATTATTGAAAAGTATTTGAAGAGATTCTTCATCAAAAACAAGATTAAGTAACCTTTCATTTTCATTATTTAATGAAATTGATTCACCTTTTGAGAAAGCCGCAAACCTGTCCCAGTTTTTTAAGAAAAAATCCGGCGGCATTTCAATTATTCCTGCAGCACCAAGCTTTTGGGCGATAGATATTTTTATTTCTCTGTCCGAATAATTAGTCGCACTTTCTCCGATTGAAAATAATGAATCAAAAGCGGCAGGAGCATTTGGTGCAACTATTACTATTTTTCCTTTAACATCTAATCCTGCATAATCGTTATAATTAAATTCCGGGGCAGAGATACCATATCCTGCAAAAACAAGTTTATATTTTCCTTCCGTAGATTTGGAATTCTTTCTGCCGGGTATAAAATTTTCAAAATTATTTAATGTAATAGTATCATTTTTTGATATTAACTGAACTATGGAGAATGAGTCGGTTTTGGTTGAGGCAAGTTCATATGCCTGCAGATAATCTGAATAAAGAGGTTTAACTCCATATTTTTTTAATTCAGATGCAATAAATAATGCAGCTATTTTTTCACTTCGGGTAGCTGCTTCTCTTCCCTCAAGTTCATCTGAAGCAAGAAAACTAAGATTAGCTTTTATATTGTTTACAGATATTAATGAATCCGGGTCTCTCCGGTCAATTTTTGAAGAGGAACATCCGGCAAGTGTTAATAAGAAAAAAATATTTAAATAGAGGGAAGCTGCCTCAGTTCTCCGGAAAAACTTAAAAAGTATAATCATATATTGAAAGATAAATATTCTTATAAACTAATACTATCCAACAAATTACAGCTTAATAAAGTGGTTTTGTTAACTTTACAATATTGAATTTAAAAGATAAATAATTATGAATCTTTTGGTTATCGGGCATTCAGTTGCAGATACGATTGATTATAAAGGAAAAATATCTCACAAGCCGGGGGGTATATTTTATTCTGTTGCGGCATTAAATAATCTTAAAGAAGATGAAGATAAAATTTCTCTTGTAACTGCTGTGGATGATGAGCATTATCATTTATTTAAAGATGAATATGATAGAATTAATGAGAAATTTTTTAATAAAGTTGATATGATTCCCAAAGTTCATCTGAAAATTGAAGAAGTTGGTGAAAGATATGAATCTTATGAGAATATAAATCAGAATCTTGATATTCCGATTATGGACTTTAATAAATACGATGGAATATTAATAAATATGATTACAGGTTTTGATTTGAATCTTAAACAGGTGCAGCAAATAAGAAAAAATTTTAAAGGCATTATTTATTTTGATGTTCATACATTCTCACGCGGGTTAGATGAAAATATGCACAGGCATTTCAGACTAATTCCTGGTTTCAATCTTTGGGCAGAAAGTTTTGATTTCATACAGGTAAACAGGAATGAATTATTTACATTAAGCAGTAAGACAATTGAAGAAGAAATTATATGTGAAGTTTTAAGTTACAGTGCAAAATATTTAATTCTTACCCTTGAAGATGAAGGAGCAAAAATATTTTTTATGGAGGATAATAGGCTAAAAAATATTTATGAGCCTGCAATTAAAATTGAAGTAAGAAACAAAGTCGGATGCGGTGATGTTTTTGGGGCATCATTTTTTTATAGTTATATTTCACAAAGAGAAAAAAATATTGAAATAGCATTAAAGACAGCAAACATTGCTGCCGGATGTTCTGCTTCTTATGAAAAGATTAGTGAATTTAAAAATATGAAAAGAGATGTATCCTTACGGCTTTACTAAAAAGAGAATTCTTGTTGTTGGTGCAAATGGAATGCTCGGACAAAATTTATGCAGTTACTACAAAAAACAGAGAAACGTTGAACTGTTCGCATGCTCTCTGGAAGAAAAATGTCTGACTGAGGGTGTTGATTATACTCAATGTGATGTTACGAAAAGAGAAAGTGTTAAAAATGTTGTTCTCAGTTTTTATCCTGATTATATAATTAATGCTTCCGCGTATACTAATGTTGATTTAAGTGAAACCGAGCGTGAAGAAGCCTGGAAGGTAAATGTTAAAGGTGTTGAATATCTTGCCGAATCAGCAAGAATAATTGATGCACGTATTATTCACATTTCTACAGATTATATTTTTGACGGGAAGGATGGTCCATACACAGAAAATCAAAAAGCTAATCCTCTGGGTTATTATGCAAGGACAAAACTTGCAGCAGAAAATGTTCTTACAATCAGCGGCGTTCTTAGTACAATTTTAAGAACCAATGTTCTATATGGCGGAAATCAAAATTGTAAATCTGATTTTGTAAGATGGCTTGTTAATTCTCTAAAAGAAAAAAAAGAAGTTAGAATTGTAACTGACCAGATTAATAATCCAACTTTTGTTGAAGACCTTGTGCAGGGGATAAGCAAAGTTATTGAGTTCAATAAAACAGGCGTATATAACATTGGCGGTAAAGAATTTCTTTCACGTTTTGAGTTTTCGGAAATCATAGCTGATTTTTTTAATCTTGATAAATCATTAATTAAACCGGTTACAACCGCTGAACTTAATCAGCCTGCAAGAAGACCATTGAAATCAGGTTTAATAACTTTAAAAGCAGAAACCGAACTTGGTTATAAACCTCATTCAATAAAAGAAGCGCTTGCAAAAATTGCAAATAGTTCAAATAGATAAATAATTCAAAATTAATCCTTCAGGGAAAATTCACTTTTCATGAAAATAAAATATTACTTCTGCATTTTTATTTTCTTTACCTCATTAAATTATTCACAACCTTCAATTCCCGAATGGGCAAAAGGTGTTGTGTGGTATCAGATTTTTCCCGAAAGATTTTCAAATGGTGATACCACAAATGACCCCGAAGCATTTAAAGTTTTTATAAACAGTAATGAAATTCCTGAAGGGTGGAAAGTAACTGAATGGAATTCGAACTGGTTTGAAAAATCTGAATGGGAAAAGAAACTCGGCGGAAGTGTAAGAGAACATCTTTATGAAAGAAGATATGGCGGAGATTTGCAGGGTGTAATTGATAAACTTGATTACCTGCAGGAGCTTGGTATTGGTGCAATTTATTTTAATCCTTTGTTTGAAGCAGTATCACTTCACAAATATGATGGTTCAACCTATCATCATATCGATGTGAATTTTGGTCCTGATCCAAAAGGTGACAGAAAAATAATTGAATCTGAAATTCCGGATATCCCTTCAACATGGAAATGGACCGCAGCAGATAAACTCTTCCTTCAATTAATTGAAGAAGCTCATTCAAGAGGGATAAAAATAATTATAGACGGTGTATTCAATCATACCGGAGTTCAGTTCTGGGCTTTCCAGGATATTATTAAAAATGGAAAGAAATCTAAATATAAGGACTGGTATATAATTAATTCTTTTGATGATATAACTACAATTGAAAATGAATTTGATTATAAAGGATGGTGGAATATTAAATCCTTACCTGAGTTTAATAGAAGTGAAAATGATTTACATCCCGGGCCAAAGCAGTATATTTTTCATGCAACCTTAAGATGGCTTGACCCTGATAATGACGGTAATCCTTCAGATGGTATTGATGGGTGGCGACTTGATGTAGCAAGAGATGTACCTGCAGATTTCTGGAAAGACTGGAGCAGACTTGTTTTATCTGTAAATCCTGAAGCAATTCTTGTCGGTGAATTATGGGAACTGTCGCCGGATTTTATTTCTGAAAACGGTGCTTTCAATTCTTTAATGAATTATAATTTTACTTACGCTGTTAGTGATTTTTTTATTGCAGATACCACACAAATTTCGGTTACTGAGTTTATTGAGAAATTAAAAGAAATAGATAAAACATATCCCGGTGAGTATCTTCATCTTTTACAGAATTTAATGGGGAGTCACGATACTGAAAGATTATCATCATTAATTATGAATCCTGACCGCGAATATGACAGAGATGCAAATGAAGGAAATCCTGATTACAATCCCGGTAAACCGGGCAATGATGTTTATGAAAGACAGAAACTTATTGCTGCTTTTCAGTTGTTATACCGTGGTGCACCAATGATTTACTACGGTGATGAAGCAGGTATGTGGGGTGCCGATGACCCTCATTGCAGAAAACCAATGATTTGGAGTGAGATTATATATGATGATGAGGTTATAACAGAAGCTGATGGATTTAAAAAAGGTACAGGCAGATATTCTGTTGAGAGGAATGAAGAACTTTTCGAATTTTATAAGAAGATGATTTCAATCAGGAATAAAAATGCTGCAATTAAAAAGGGTGATTTAAATTTTCTTTATTCAAATGATAAAAAAAAATCTTTTGCATTTGAGAGAAGCTTAGGCAATAATAAAATTATTGCTGCATTTAATATCGGCGGTGAAGAAGACAAAATTGAAATTCCTGTTAACATAACTAAAGGTCAGTATGAAGAATTGCTTACAGGTGAAACCGGGAATTTTATGGGTGCAGAAAGAGCCAGTTCAAAAATTTTAATTAATCTTCCTTCAAACAGTTTTCGCGTTTATAAAATTTATCCGGCTAAATAATGAAACCTGATATTAAAAATTACGATTCATTTATATTCGACCTCGATGGCACAATCTACAGGGGTAATAATATAATTCCCGGTGCGGATAAAGCAATAAACACTTTAAAAGATTTAGGAAAGAAAATAGTTTTCATCTCAAACAAAACAACAGGAAGATTAATTGATTATTACAATTTTTTAATACAGCAGGGATTAAATATTGAACCGGATGAACTTGTAAATTCCACAGTTGTTCTTTCCAAATATTTAAGCAAACATCATTCAGGTGAAAAATTTTTTGCGATTGGTGAAAGGGTTTTTATTGATGAGATTTCGGAAGCAGGAATGATATATTCGGAAATGCCAGATGAAATTGATATTTTGCTTGTAACACTCGACCGTACATTAAATTATGATAAACTGGAAATAGCTGCACGTGCACTTGAAAAAGGTGCAAGATTTTTTGCCGCAAATATAGATGATACATGTCCTGTAGATAATGGTGAAGTGCTGGATGCAGGTGCAACAATCTCAGCACTCGAAAAAAGAACACACCGTAAACTCGAAAAAAATTTCGGCAAACCATCAGCTTATATGATGAATGAAGTAAAGAAAAGAATAGGAGATAATCTTTCAAGAACTTTGCTTATAGGTGACAGGCTTGAGACTGATATATCAATGGGCAACACTTTCGGAATTGATACAGTGCTGGTTTTAAGCGGCGTAAAAAACTTCCCCAATGGAAATGAAAATATTAAACCAATGTTTGTTATTGATTCTGTGTTTGAATTGGTGAAGTAGATATTTTTTTCAATATTAAAACAATTCCTCCTGCACAATATATTTTGGTCTGAAATCACCAACGATTACAAAGGGATTATCAGATACAAAATGAAATTTTTTAGTAGTTCCAAGAAAGAAATAATAATCTTTGGTTTTTGCAAAATCATTTAAATACTTTTTCTTTACATCTTCACATGCTTTCCTTTCATCTCCTTTATACCTGATTAATGAATTCCAGAAAAGCATTCCTGTTTCCCAATCCTCAATCATTAAAGTTGATTCTCTATTCTCATCATCCTTAAATCTGAAAGAAAATTTGTATGGTACTTTATCAACCAATTCAAATTCTGTTATATCATCTTTATCCTGATTATCAAAAAGATTTAACTGCAATTTTTTTGATTTAATAAAAGCAACTTTTTCTTTTTCCCATTCTCTTTTTGTTTTTTCATATAAAAAATCAATAATTTTTTCTGGTTTGAAAACTGCCAATGATGTACATACGTTTTTATTCTTTGCATCGGTAATTAATTTTGTCAAATTTTTATAAACTTTTTTCAAAACATATTTTCTTCTTTCTTTCCAAATACCTTTGTCAGCCTCAATTAATCCATGGGAAACCATATCTTCAAGAAATATATTTTTAGGTCTGTAAGTTTCAGGTCGGAAATCACTTTTATTTCTTTCAACGTCAAGTTCAACCCATTCATATTTTCTGAATTGTTTATCATAATCAAGCTGCCTGTAAGGTATAGGATATAGTCTTATCCATTTACCTTCTTCAGTAATCCCGGCAGTACAAACAGTTTCATCATATTTCCTGGATAAAGCAGGATATGCTTTAACAGTGATAAGGATTTTAACCCTCATATTTGAACCCCCTAAAGATGTTTAATAGTATAATCCTTTTTATTTAATTTTATAAGTGCATTTAGTGTCCGGCTTCTGTGGCAGCATTTATGGTCAGCTTCAAAACACATTAATGCTATTCTTTTATTTTCTATAAATAAATTATGAATTGTTTTTAATTCCTCCAGTTTGCCGGGCAATGTATCTAATTCATAATTTCTGAATAATTCTTCATAATCTTCAAGTGTATTAAGATTTTGTCTTTTACCCGATTCTATTCCAAGTTCAGGAATGTGGATATACTCTATTCCAACATTTTCTAAAATAAACTTTAATTGATTTTTTGAAAAACCATATTTCATACTCAGAGCATTTTTCCTTATATCACATAATACACGTATATCTTCTTTTATAAGTTGGTTTGTGAAATGCTCAATCGTTTTTCCTTCATAACCAATTGTGCAAAGCAAATAATTATTTTTATTTGGTTTTAGGTCTCTTATTAATTTATAACTCTCATCATTTAATATTTCTTTGGCTTTAAGACTGTGAATTGCATAGTAAGGATAATTTTCATATACATACTTTATTAAATCATCTTCCTTTAGATATTTAAAATCTCTGTTGAGATTGAGAAGGGCTATTCTGTCTTCCATTTTTAAAGAAGATAGATAGTTCGATTTATCGACAAGCTTCCAATTTTTATTCAGATCTTCGACCAAATTATATTTACATAGTGTCAACATATCCTGGTTAGCCTGGAAGGAATAACATCCGTATTTATATGGAATGAATTCAAAAAAGGGTACAGCTCTTTTTATATTAAAAAGAAACAGGTATTTCTGAAAATCTATTTTGGGAAGCTTTCCTTTAAATAACTGAAGTAAGGATAGTAATATTTTTCTTCGGTAAAACATTTATCTAAAAATATTAAACTAATTATTAAATGTAATCTTTTTTCAAAGAAATAAACGTCTCTATGTATTAAATTTCCAATCATCATTTTCTTCTTTCTTTTCTCACCCAACCTTTTGATTTTTCTATAGTCTAATTATCAGTTAAGGAAAGATGAATGGCTTTAAGCGAAATTGAATTAATAAATAATTTCAAAAACGGAGATGAGCCTGCTTTTAATGAGCTTGTTTTAAAGTATGATAAAAGCGTGCTTTCTCTTGCACTTAAATATGTTCAGAACAGGGATGATGCAAAGGATATTTACCAGGAAGTTTTCCTCAGAGTTTACAGAGGATTGAAAAACTTTCAATTTAAAAGTGAATTCTCTACATGGCTCTACAGGATTACCGTTAATGTGTGTTTAACTTTTTTAAGATCAGGAAAGAAAAAATCGATGTTGAGTCTGGATGATGAAGAAAATAGTGAGCCGCTTCATAACATTACATCAGGTTCAGATAACCCTGATGATGATTTTTTAAGAAATGAATTTAAAGATAATCTTAATGATGCACTTGAGAAATTATCTCCCAAACAAAAAATGATTTTTATTCTGAAACATTATGAAGGATATAAGATAAGAGAAATTTCTCAGATGCTTAACAGCAGTGAGGGCACAATTAAAAAATATCTCTTTGAAGCAAATCATAAACTCAGAGGTTATTTAAATGAGTTATATGTATAAAGATTTTAATGAGGAAATAAAATGAATCATAAAAAATATAAAGAATGGATAGAGCTTTTTTTCCTTGATGAACTTAATGAAAAAGAAAAATCTGAATTACAAAATCATCTTAACGATTGTAATGAATGTAGTGCTGAATTTGAAAAGCAGAAAAAATTCTATTCACTTATTGAAAAAACACAATTACCTGAACCTGATGAAAAATTATTATCTGAAGCAAGAAGAGAATTAACTGCTGCTTTAAGAGTTGAGAAAAATAAACAACAGAGTTTTTCATTCCCGAGATTTAATCTTAATGAATTTTTCTTCTCACCGGCACGGCTTGCTTTTGGCGGAATTGCAGTTCTTGCTTTAGGAATTTTACTTGGCTTCCTCTTATTTAATAAAACTGAAAAAGTTATTGCTCTTAATGAAGATGAAAATCAATATACTTTTCCTGAAGAAGCTGCACGAATTACAAATGTAAGATTTATAGATAGCGACCCCTCCGATGGTGAGATTGAATTTACTGTCGATGCTGTTAAATCTCTTCAGATAAAAGGGAAAGTAACTGACCCTGAAATTCAAAATATACTTACGCATTCAATTCTTTTTGAAGATAATCCAGGTGTTCGCCTTAATGCATTAAACCTGATAAATACTAATGCACTGAAAAATAATGATGAAGAAATAAAAGCTGCATTAATAAATGTTGCAAAATATGATTCAAATCTTGGTGTAAGAAGAGAAGCATTGAAGCTGCTCAGGACATTTTCTTTTGATTCTGATGTAAGAGAAGCATTACTCTATATTCTTTTGAATGATGATAATTCATCAATGAGAATAGAAGCAATATCAAGTTTAAAAGAAGCTGGTGAGAGGGGAAACGGGTTTAATCAGAAAGAGATTTCAGCTTTCAAAGAGAAATATTCAAAAGAAGAAAACGATTATATAAAATATCAAATTAAAACTGCACTACAGGAGAATATTAATAATGAAAAATAAATTTTTATTCACATTAATTTTAACATCACTTTGCCTTGTAATTTATGCAATAAAAACTTTTGCACAGGCAGAAGAAACATTTAAGGTAAATAAGAACGGTACATTAAAAGTTGAAATATCAAGCGGTGATATCAGATTAAGTGTTTGGGACCGAGATGAAGTAAGAGTAATTTATGATGATGATTCTTACAGCACCAGAATTAAACAAAGCGGTAATAACATTAACATAACTTCCGATGATAATTCCGACCTCGATATTTCTATTCCATCAGAATATAACCTCAATTTGAATACATCAGGTGGTGATGTAAATGTTCAGGGGAATATAAAAGGTACAGTTAAGATAAATACTTCAGGTGGTGATATAACAGTTAAATCTGTTTCAGGAAATATTTCTGTTAACACTGCAGGAGGCGATATCTTTTGTGAAAATATACAGGGAGAAGCAATGCTTAATTCAAGCGGCGGTGATATAAATGTTGGAATGGTAAGCGGCACTTGTAAAATTAACACAGGCGGTGGTGATATACATGTTGATAACATAAGCGAATCTTTATCTATCACTACCGGCGGAGGAAATATTAAGAGTGGTCCTGTTGGAGGTGATGCAAAAATTATTACAGGCGGCGGTAATGTCACTCTTGAGAAAGTATCAGGAGTTCTTTCTGTTACAACCGGTGGTGGCAATATTTCAAATAAAGGAAGCAAAGGAGGTAAAGTCGTAACCGGTGCAGGCAATGTTGATCTGGAAGATATCTCTGGCGGCATAAAAATATCTTCCGGTGCAGGAAATATAAAAGCAGATTTTAGTTCTGTGGAGGAGAGTGATATTAAAACAGGTTACGGCGACATTAAAGTTTTTATTCCTTCAAATGCAAAAGTAACAATTGAAGCAATAGTGAAACTCTCAAACGATAATATCTGGTCTGTTGATAAAAAGGATATCTCTGAATTCATAAAATCAGATTTTAAATCTTCCACTGAAGATAAAAGAAGGAATGAGTATCGTGCAGTTTATCAGGTAAACGGAGGGGGAACTGTAATATCACTTCAATCTTCATTAGGCGTTATTGAAATAAGAAAACGTTAATCATTTAATTCTGCCGGCAGATAAAAGTTAAATAGACAACCTTATTCCATAATTGATTTATGACAAGGATTGAAATTTTATGAAAAAAATTTTTACTATCTGTTATTTTACTCTGGCGGCAGAGTTAATTTTTTCACTAACCCAGGATTCCGTAAGTACTTCTCCTGTAGTTTATGCTGTAAAAATAAACCAGGTATTAAATATTGATGGAATACTGAATGAAGAAGCCTGGAATAAAATACTTCCAATAAAACAATTTACTCAAAGAGATCCTGACGAAGGAAAGAAACCCACTCAAAAAACAGAAGTTCGTATTGGTTATGATGATGCTGCTCTTTACATAGGCGCAAGAATGTATGATACTTCACCCGATTCAATAATTACAAGATTAGTAAGAAGAGATGTTGATATAACTTCGGATTTTTTCCTTGTTTATCTTGACCCTTATTATGACAGGCGAAGCGGTTTTTATTTTGGTGTTAATGCTGCGGGCACTCATTACGATGGGGTTCTTTATAATGATACATGGAGTGATAATACCTGGGACGGCGTATGGGAAGGCAAAGTTAATATTGATGATAAAGGCTGGACAGCAGAATTAAAAATTCCTTTCTCTCAATTAAGATTTCATAAGAATCACGAAAATGTCTGGGGAATAAATCTTAAAAGAATTATCGCCAGAAATAACGAAGAAGATTATTTTGTTTATGTACCTAAAAATGAAAATGGCATGGTTTCCCGCTTTGCCCAGTTAAAAGGTATAAATGGTATAGTACCTCCGGGTAATTTCGAAATACTTCCTTATGTAACTACAAGGGCAGAGTATACCCATCCGCAGCCTAATGATCCATTTAACTCAGGTTCAGATTATAAACCGGGTTTTGGTGCAGATATTAAAATGGGGTTGGGAACAAACTTAAATCTTAATGCAACTATCAATCCTGATTTTGGTCAGGTTGAAATTGATCCTGCAGTAATTAACCTGAGCGATATTGAAACTTTTTTTAATGAAAAGCGGCCATTCTTTGTTGAAGGTTCAACGATATTTAATTTTGGTCAGGGTGGAGCAACAAATTACTGGGGATTTAACTGGGCAAATCCTATAATTTTCTACAGCAGAAGGATTGGCAGAGCACCTCAGGGAACTGTACCTGACGCTGATTACTCCGATTTACCTGATGGAACTCATATACTTGGTGCAGCAAAAATATCGGGAAAGATTGGTGATAATTGGAATGTGGGTGTTATTCAATCGTTAACTCAACGGGAATATGCAAACCTTTATTCAAACGGAATCCGCTCCGAAGCTGAAATAGAGCCGCTTTCATACTATGGTATTTTCAGAGCTCAGAAAGAATTAAATGAAGGCTACCAGGGTTTAGGTTTTATATCAACTATAACAAGCAGATTTTTTAAAGATGACAAGCTGAAAAATGATTTAAACAATAATGCCTATGTTTTTGGAATTGATGGATGGACATTCCTCGATTCATCAAAAACATGGGTTATATCGGGATGGACAGGACTAAGTCATCTTACAGGAAGCAATTCAAGAATTGCAAGTGTACAAACAAATTCTCAGCATTATTTCCAGAGACCTGATGCTATTATTCTTAATCTAGACAGTAATAAAACAACCTTAACAGGTTATGCAGGAAGAATAAATTTAAACAGGCAAAGAGGTAATTTCTTTTTTAATTCTGCATTTGGATTTATTTCTCCCGGTTTTGATATAAATGATCTCGGCTTTCTGTGGAGAGCAGATGTATTAAATATGCATGTTGGTGCAGGATATTTCTGGACTGAGCCAACATCAATCTACCGTTACCTTGAAACCGGCGGTGCTCTTTTCCGTAATTATGATTATGATGGCAATATAACCTGGGAAGGAATATTTCATTTTGGTTTTATAAGATTTCTTAACTACTACACACTTAACTGGGATCTCGCTTATAATCCTCAAACAGTTAACAACCGGAGAACAAGAGGCGGACCTTTAACACTTAATCAACCCGGCTACCAGGTAAGTGCTTTTTTAAATTCGGATACAAGGAAGGATTTTGTTGTTGGTGCAGGTTTCTTCACTTACCAGGTAACTAACTATTCCTATAATTGGGATTTTAATACCACATTTGAATTCAGACCATCTTCAAATGTTTCTATAAGTATTGAACCCTACTATTCAATTGTTTTGGAAGATGCACAATGGGTTGATGCATTTACAGATAAATATGCTGTTAACACTTTTGGAAAGAGATATGTATTTGCAGTTTTAAATCAGAAAACATTTGGAGCAGGAATAAGATTAAACTGGACATTCACTCCCGAACTCAGTCTTCAGTTTTATGCACAGCCTTTAATTTCATCAGGTGAATATTATGATTATAAAGAACTTGCATCACCCAAAACTTATGATTTTAATTTTTATAAAGACAGGATGTTATCCGATGCTAATTCATCAACAATAATTATTGATCCTGATAAAGATGGTCCGGCAGAAAAAATAGAATTTGATAATCCCGATTTTAATTTTAAATCATTGAGAGGAAATGCCGTGCTAAGATACGAATTTCTTCCCGGCTCTGTAATTTATTTTGTATGGACACAAACACGCTCAGATGAAGAAGAAACAGGAAGATTCATGTTCAGGCGTTCATTTAACAGATTACTAAGTGCAAAAGCAGATAATATTTTTATGATAAAATTCTCCTATTGGTTCAATATGTAAACTAACTTGACTTAAAATTAAACTTTTAACATCTCCTCATCTCTTCTCCACAAAAATTATAACCCCCAAAACCAGCAGATTATACTTTTTTATTTTTAACATTACTAACTTTCATTTAGTAATTTCTCAACAAAAAGGTGTAATTGTGAAAACTCTTACAAATATTTTTCTGTTTATCATAATAGTATCTGTTATCACTTTTAGTCAAAAGAAGCTTACAATAAATGATATTTACACAAATCCCGGTTTAAGGTCCAAAACATTAACAGGAGTGCAATGGTTTGATGATGGAAATAAATTTTCATTTTTAGATTATGATGAAGAAAGCCTTTCTTTATTTTCTCACGATGTTAAAACTGGTGAGAAAGAATTAATTATTAAAGGAAGTGAATTGGAAGATAAAAGTGGTAACCGGGTAATGTTAAGAAATTACCAATGGTCACCTGATAATAAATTTGTTTTAATAACTGGATTACTTTATGCACGTACAATTAAAACAGGCGGAACTTTTCATTTATATGATGTGGAAAAAAAAGAAATTGT
>Ga0207873_1001857_pt1 | contig 19003 bp, 13 predicted proteins | sample BGWIniCompost_FD_187373 | JGI IMG/M metagenome (GOLD analysis project Ga0207873, IMG submission 187373) | Cellulose adapted compost microbial communities from Newby Island Compost Facility, Milpitas, CA, USA - BGW Initial Compost (SPAdes)... ...
AGTAACCTACGGCACTGTTTGGAATGACTGTCTGGAAGTTATTCGTGAACAGGTCGAAGCAGAAAATTTCAACACCTGGTTCAAACCCATTGTTCCTTTGCGCGTTGATGGTGACGTGCTCACCATACAAGTTCCTTCACAGTTCTTTTATGAATGGCTTGAAGAGAACTACGTGCCAGTATTAAGAAAGGCAATACACACAGTACTTGGGCCTACAGGACGTCTTGAGTACTCTGTGATCGTGGACAGCGGTAGTCAAACACATCCGCCTGTTGCGGTGAATTATCCCAACACGCTTCGCAGAAGTGCAGTCAATAATGTTTCTAGTTCCGACGATTACACTCCGTTCACTTATAAGGCGGTCAATCCGCAAAAAATCAATTCGAGGTTAAACCCGAATTACACTTTCGACAATTTCGTTGAAGGAGATTGCAACCGGCTTGCACGCTCAGCGGGCGTCGCGGTAGCCAAGAAGCCCGGCGTAACATCTTTCAACCCACTCATGCTTTACGGCGGTGTTGGGGTTGGAAAGACACACTTGGTTCAGGCTATCGGAAACGAAATCAAAAACAACCTGCCCGATAAGGTTGTGCTTTATGTCGATCAAAATGATTTCACGAATCAGTTCCTGGACGCGCTGCAAAACAATAAGTTGCAGGAATTCCAGAACTTCTACTTGCAAGTCGATCTCCTGATTCTCGATGATGTTCAATTCCTCGCTGGTCGCGAAAAGACACAGGAGATGTTTTTCCACATCTTCAACCAATTGCACCAAAGTGGGAAGCAGATTATCATGACCAGCGATTGTCCTCCGCGCGACATGAAAGGTTTTCAGGAACGCTTGCTGTCGCGGTTTAAATGGGGACTGACTGCGGATCTTCAGGAACCTGATTTCGAAACGAAGCTGGTGATCATTAACCGCAAGATGAAAGCGGACGGCATCGAAATCCCTACCGAAGTTGCTGAATACCTCGCATACTCTGTCGATACCAACCTGCGCGACATGGAAGGCGTGTTGAATTCGCTTATTTTCCATGCGACATTGTTAAAGAAAGAAATCGACCTCGAGCTCGCAAAAGAGGTGATGAAGAATATCATCAAAGAAATCCAAACCGACGTCAGCGTGGACTTCATCCAAAAGACAGTGTCGGAATACTTCAAGGTCGAGCTCGAAGCACTTAAAGGAAAACTCAAGAAGCGCGAATTTGTTATTCCGCGTCAGGTTGCCATGTACTTCTGCAAGCGCTACACACAGCTTACGCTTGCCCTCATTGGTGAAAACTTCGGCGGTCGCGATCATAGTACCGTGATCCACGCCCTCGAGTCGGTGGAAGACATGATGAAAACGGACATGAACTTCAGGGCCACCGTTGAAGAACTTGGCAAGAAGCTGAAAATGCGGATGTAGTCTTACCGCAGTGCGAAATTCAATTCTACTTGCTGACCCTGGCTGTTGATGCCGTAGATGTATCCGCGGCCTCTGTACCGTTCAAAAAAGTCGATCACTTCCTTCGGGTCCTTCACACGTACCCTGTTAATGGCAACGATGGTGAAGTTTTCCGGAACGCCAATGCGTCTTAGTACGCTGTTGTCTTTCATTTGAAACACCTTCACACCGTACTCGGTGGCTTCCAGCTTCGCACCTAATTCATCCGAGGTAACGATGTGGCGACGGATGAAATCGGTGGTGCCGTTCTTGTTCACGAGTGTTACCTCGGTACGTTGTGGTTTGCCATCGCGTATGTAATGTACGGTGATCTTGTCCCCGGGATAGTGATAGCTTAGCTTTTCTTCGAATGCACTTTGGGTGTTGATGGGTGTATTGTCGATACGCGTGATAATATCACCGGGTTTCAGACCTGCGTGAATAGCCGGGCCGTCGCGATCAACGCTTTCCAGCAATACGCCATCGAAAGGGATGTCACTGCTCCGGATGTTGTACTTCCTGGCGTTTTCGAAGTTGTATTCGATCGCACGCGCGCCAAAGATCGCACGCTGAACGACACCATATTTCACAAGGTCGCTATACACCTTCTTGACGATGTCAACCGGGATGGCGAACGCGTAACCTGTATAGGAACCGGTCCGCGAAAGAATCGCGGAGTTGATGCCCACCAGCTCGCCGGCCTTGTTGACTAGCGCACCACCCGAGTTACCCGGGTTGATGGCAGCGTCCGTTTGAATGAACGATTCAATGGGGAATCGATCTTCCAGAATTCCAATGCGGCGACCCTTTGCGCTGACAATACCTGCAGTAACGGTTGACGAAAGACTAAACGGATTCCCTACCGCGATAACCCATTCTCCAACCTGAAGCGATTCAGAACTTCCCAGCGCAATAGCAGGCAGGTTTTGCGCGTCAATTTTCAGTACAGCCAAATCGGTGGAGGGGTCAGTACCAATGAGCGTAGCAGGATATGCGCGCTTGTTGTAAATCACTTCCAGACGTTCGGCCGATTCTACCACGTGATTGTTGGTGATGATGTAGCCGTCCGACGTAAAGATGACGCCGGAACCTGTGCTTACCTGAGTACGGCTTGACTGTCCGTCGCCAAAGAACCAATCCCAATATGAGTACGAAATCCCTTTTGATATGCTGTTGATGTACACTACGCTGGGCACTGTGCGTGCGGCGGCGGCGCTAAAGTCGACCGGATCCGCGGCTGGGCGTACGGAAGAGGAAGGTGACCCGGTGGCGGTGGGCGTCTCCGGCAATGTTATGGATGACGATGTGTTGCTCGTTCGGGCTGCGTACATCCGTATTGAGTCAAGAGAGGATTCAACTTCGTTGTCGAAATAGAAACGGCAGTATGTATAGGCACCAGCCAGGCCGGCGCCGAACGCGACGATAACAACCAGGATGAAGTGTCTCATAACATGACAGTTAGTAGTGAACAGGCCATTCGTATTACGAATTGGCACGGACAAAAGTATGACTTCATAACCGCTTTCGTGAGAAAAAGTTGCGTATTGCTAAATTGCGGCCCTTATGGGAATACGTTCTTTCCTGGCCAAGCCGTTTGCGGCCCTCGTTGCGTCAGAAACCAAACGGTGGTCCGAGCGCCCGGGCCACTACCAAAGACTGACGTTCGAACGCCTGATCCGGGATGCGCAGCATACCGTGTTCGGCAGGGATCACGGCTTCGACCACATACGGACGTACGACGACTTCCGGCAACTGGTGCCCATTCGCGATTATGAGGCATTGCGCCCTTACATTGAACGGGTAACCCGAGGAGAATCGGACGTGCTTTGGAAGGGAAGGCCACTCTATTTCGCCAAGACGTCCGGCACCACTTCCGGTACGAAGTACATACCTATCACGAAGGAGTCAATTCCCAACCACATTAACAGTGCCCGCAATGCCCTGCTCAGCTATGTTCACGAAACAGGCAAGGCATCGTTTCTTGACGGCGGACTGATCTTCCTTTCCGGAAGTCCTGAGCTTACGGAAACCTCAGGCATTAAGACAGGCCGTCTTTCTGGTATAGTCAACCATCATGTTCCGGGCTATTTGCGCAGCAATCAATACCCGTCTTACGAGACGAACTGTATTGAGGATTGGGAGGAAAAGCTGGAGCGGATCATCGATGAAACCATCAACGCGAACATGACGCTCATCTCTGGCATTCCGCCGTGGGTGCAGATGTACTTCGATAGAATCCGTGAGCGCACCGGCAAGCGCATCCGTGAGGTCTTTCCCGGGTTCTCGATGTTCGTATACGGAGGTGTAAACTTCGAACCTTATCGCGCCAAGCTTTTTGAAACGATAGGAGAGAGCGTCGATTCCATCGAGACATATCCTGCGTCGGAAGGTTTTATCGCATACCAGGATTCCCAGCGTGCCGAAGGATTATTGCTGCTTCTCAATAGTGGAATATTTTTCGAATTCATTCCACTTGATGAATACTTCAATGAAAATCCAAGACGCCTGTCCATCGAAGAAGTAGAGCTTGGTAAACAATATGCGGTAATCATTAACAGTAACGCTGGGCTCTGGGGCTACTCAATTGGCGACACGATACGATTCGTGTCAAAGAATCCCTACCGCGTTCAGGTTACGGGTCGGATCAAGCATTTCATTTCCGCGTTCGGTGAACACGTGATCGGCGAAGAAGTTGAGAAGGCGATGCAGAAGGCGATGGAAAAATTCCCCTCTGTTTCTGTGGTTGAATACACGGTTGCACCCATGGTTACACCTGCCGATGGATTGCCGCATCATGAATGGCTTGTCGAGTTCGCTAACCCTCCGTCAGATCCTGAAGCTTTTGCGCTGGAACTTGACAATCAACTTCGTGAACTCAATACCTACTACGATGACCTGATCAGTGGAAGTATACTCCGTACACTAAAACTTGTACAACTCCCGCGGAATGCTTTTATTGATTATATGCGATCAAAGGGTAAGCTGGGTGGACAGAACAAGGTGCCGCGTTTGGCCAACGACAGAGCCATCGCCGATGAATTGCTGAAGATCGTATCGAATTGAGCGCCTCCATGAACACTCCGTACAATCATACGCAGGACACTCCAAGGAAACGCATTGCTATTCTTGGATCCACAGGATCCATCGGCACGCAGGCTCTTGAAGTCATCGCGTTACATGAGGAGTTTTTTGAAGTGGAAGTGCTAACGGCAAACCGCAATGCGGACTTGCTCATCGAGCAGGCGGTGCGATTCAAACCGAATGCAGTCGTCATCGCAGATCGCAATCAGACCGCCAAAGTGAAGGCTGCACTGGAACCGCTTCACATTAAGGTTTATTCCGGGGATTCCTCGGTAGCATCCATTGTGGAAATGGAAACCATCGACCTGGTGCTTACCGCCTTAGTTGGATACAGCGGTTTACTTCCTACCATAAGGGCCATTGAATCCGGAAAGACCATTGCCCTGGCCAACAAAGAGACGTTGGTTGTCGCTGGCGACCTGGTAACGCGGCTGGCGAGGGAGAAGGGCGTCAATATCTTCCCGATCGATTCTGAGCACTCTGCGATATTTCAATGCATCACAGGTGAGTTTCACAATCGGATTGAAAAGGTTATTCTCACCGCTTCGGGTGGTCCTTTCCGAGGCAAAACGCGGGAGGAGCTTGCGAACGTCACCTGTGCTGAAGCACTAAAGCATCCGAATTGGAACATGGGTTCCAAGGTGACGATCGATTCTGCCACGCTGATGAACAAGGGACTTGAGGCGATTGAAGCCAAATGGCTTTTCGGCCTTGAGCCATCACAGGTGGAGGTGGTCGTGCACCCGCAATCGATCATCCATTCTATGGTGCAGTTCGAGGACGGGTCGATTAAGGCGCAATTGAGCCTTCCGGACATGCGGTTACCGATCCAGTTTGCCCTGGCCTATCCGGTCCGTCTGAAGGCGGATTTTCCTCGTTTTGATGTCTCCAGGTACCCGTCCCTGACATTTGAGCAACCGGATACAAAAACTTTCCGTAATCTTGCATTGGCCTTTGAAGCCCTTAACCGGGGCGGCAATATGCCTTGTGTTCTCAACGCGGCTAACGAAGTGGCCGTCCGGTGTTTTCTGGAACAAAAGATCGGTTTCCTGCGAATGCCTGAAGTTGTGGAACAATGTTTGACGAAAATGGATTATATCAAAAATCCGCGGTTTGAGGACTATATGGAGACAGACAGGAAAACGCGGATTAAGGCGCTTGAACTAATTAACTGATGGATGTTTTGATTTCGGTGGGCCAGCTTTTGCTGAGCCTGTCTTTCCTGGTAGCTGTACACGAATTGGGGCACCTGCTCGCAGCGAAATATTTTGGTATGCGGGTAGAGCAATTTTCCATCGGCTTTCCACCTAAACTTTGGTCATTCAGAAAAGGAGAAACTGAATATGCAGTAAGTGCAATTCCTCTTGGTGGCTACGTGAAGATTTCCGGAATGATCGATGAGTCGCTCGACACCGAAGCGATGAAAGAGCCACCGAAACCCTGGGAATTCCGAAGCAAGCCCGCATGGCAACGCCTGATCGTTATGCTTGGTGGTATCGCTGTTAACGTCATCGTTGGTATCCTCATCTTTATAGGATTAACCTACTTCATGGGTGACCTTTATCTTTCCAAAGATGATATCAACCGTGCGGGAAAGGTGGAAATAGGTCCGCTGGCGAAGGAGATTGGTTTTCAGGAAGGCGACAAGATTGTACAAATCAACGGTAAAGACTTTTACGATTATCTTGATATCCTCAGACCGGATAATCTGATTGCGTCCAATGCATCGTTCACGGTCGACCGCGGTGGTCAGCTTGTTGAAATTCCTGTTCCGCACGATTTCATCGAAAAGTTCAAGAAGGATATGGAGTTTATCCGCTTCCGCCTGCCAGCGGAAGTAGGAAGCATTGCTCCCGGCTCCATCGCCGAGAAAGTAGGTTTGAAGACCGGCGACCGGGTTATCGAAGTGCAGGGGCAGAAGGTTGAGTACTGGGATGACATAACACGTGCTATCAATGAATCAAAAGACAGTAAAGTGACCTTTGCCGTGATGCGCGACGGTGAGGTCCTGCGGTTCGAAGAAGAGTTTGGCAGCGAACGCAAGATCGGCTTCACTCCTAAAGCCCAGGTGCCGGTGAATTATACCCTGTGGGAATCGATCGGCGTCGGCACGCGCGAAGCATTCACTACGCTGTATACGCAGATCATGGCGTTTGGAAAAATTTTCCGGGGCGAACTGTCCTTTCAGAAGAATATCTCCGGGCCTATCGGTATGGTGCAGTTCTACGGACCTCAATTTGACTGGCCTCGCTTCTGGACCATCACTGGCCTGCTTTCATTGGTGCTTGCATTCATGAACCTGCTGCCCATCCCTGCGCTGGATGGCGGTCATGTTATGTTCCTGACGTTTGAAATGGTTTCCGGCCGCAAGCCCTCAGACAAGTTCCTTGAAACTGCTCAGAAAGTCGGAATGGTGTTCCTGCTGGCGCTGATGGTGTTCATCTTCGCTAACGATATCATCAAGATCTTTACGGTCAATTAAAAGCCTTGGCGTCTTTGGGGTAAAAGATTTACACTCTCAGTTTCGTATTATCTCAAACTCCACTCTCCGATTCAATCTTCGGTCTTCTTCCGACTTCTCTTCAACGATAGGCATTGAGCTTCCGTAGCCGTGTGCCTCGATCCGGTCGGGGTCGATCTTGAACGTGTAGGTCAGGTACGCCTTGATAGCGTCGGCGCGGGCTTGAGACAGGCGAAGGTTGGATTCACGGTTGCCTTGTGAATCGGTATGCCCTGAAATCTTGATGTTGAATTTTGGATTGTCGATTAAGAAGTTCGCCACCTTCGTCAAGTCGCTTACCATCTCAGGCAGGATATTCGCCTTTCCATTTTCGAATTCGAGCGACTGAAACGCAATCTTGCTTTCGATAGGCTCGGTTTCGCGGTGCATCTCCATGTCACCGTCCATGAAGAACAACTCTTCGATCCGGAAGAAGTCGTCACCCTGTATTATCAGCAGGTAATTTCTCTTGTTGATGAGTCGAAAATCGAACGACCCATCAGGTCGGAGGAATTTGGGCTCTACTTCCACGCCCTTGTCGAGGTCGATGACCGTGACAATACCCCGCATGGGTTCCTTGGTGTGCACATTTACCAGCGAGCCCTTGAGCTTCGCCACCGCTTCCGGTTGCGCGCCCATGGGCACGGGGAAGGAATAGATATCGAGATTTTCAATGTCCTCACTTGTGGATCGGGCGTAAAACAGGTCCTTCGACTCCGAGTCAATCGTGAAATAGTATTCACTGCCGGCGCCGTTTACAAGAGGGCCTACGTTGAGCGGTTCGCTCCACCCATTGCCCTGGCGGTACGCCTTGTAGATATCGAAGTCGCCAAAGTTGAGCGGATGTCCGTTCGAACTGAAGTAGAGAACATTAAACTTGTGGTGGAAGAAGGGACTCACTTCAAACCCCTGAGTGTTGATAATGGGTCCCGCGTTTACTGCCTGCTGCCATTCGCCGTTTGCATCGCGCACCGAATAGTAAATATCCGACAGGCCAAAGCCGCCGAGACGGTCGGAGGCGAAGAACAACGTGTCGCCATTGTGCGAAAGCGAGGGATGGGAGTCCCAGGCCGGAGAGTTGACCTTCGGTCCGAGGTTTCTGGTGTTACCCCACGTGCCGTCTGAGAGGAGATAGGACACGAACAGGTCGCAGTTGCCTTGCGAGTCTGGCGAATTGCATCGTGCGAAGAACAACATCTTGCCGTCGTGGCTTAGACAGGCTGATCCCTCATTGTAAACCGTGTTAATCGTAGAGAACTCACGTGCCTCAGACCAGCCATCTCCTGATCGAACCGTGAAAAACAAATCTTCATCATACCCTTGTTGCGCGTATTGAATGTTTCGGTTCCTTTTTGATGTGAAAAGCAGGACGGTATCGATCGGACCAATAGTCGGGCCGTAATCCGCCTTGGGGGAGTTCACCCACTCGCCAATGTTGAGGAGAACACCTTGTGGTGGTCGGAGCGTATCAATTTCCCGCCGGTATTGAACCAGTTCGTAGTAGTAGTCGAGGGGAACGAAATAATCTCGTTCGTTCACCGTGAGAGAATCCAATTCTCGTGCAATTTGCTCCCGGTTAGGTTGGCGGTGGTGTTTGAGAGCCAGTTTGTAGAGAAGGATGGCTTCACCTGGCGGCCCATGCTTTTCGGAAAGACGCGCGAGCTTCCATATCATCCGCGTGTCAGTGACAAAATTGTCGATGCCGAAATTGCGTACGTAAGACCGAAGCGCTGCGTATGCTTTTGCACTGTCGCCCGCCGCTTCCATCTTCCGGATGTTGTTGAGTTCTGCTTCGTTTTGATAGCGTTTTACCCGGTTGATATTCGGGAAATCGAAAATGTCAGATTGACTGTAGTTTGTCAGACTATCGTCAAGCTGAACCACCCCCCCTTTCTTGTAATTCGTTTTGGGTCGTTGTGCAGTAAGAGGAGCTGTGGCCAGCAGGTAAAAACCCGCTATACAGATTAAAAAGTAAGGTTTCACGAGCCTACGTTTGGTAAAAAGTCGGGCCGTCAATAATAAAGTTGGCACAAATTTGCTTCTTTTACAACTCCCTTGGCATTACTATTGCCACTAGAGACGGTCAGTTCACACTCAGATCGGATTGCAGGGAATGTGTGCCAAAGTGGCAACCTGGCTTATGTATAAAAGTTTTCCCATTCAACTTGTTCAGGACGATTCGGATGATTTGATCCAGATGATCAATCCCGAGCAGGAGTCAGACCTCAGACCCGAGGATCTCCCTGAAGAGTTGTCCATCCTTCCCATAAAAAATACTGTCCTTTTTCCCGGTGTGGTTTTACCTATCACGGTGGGGCGCCAAAAATCAATACGACTCGTAAAAAAGGCGTATCAGGGTAGCCGGATCATCGGCGTTGTGGCGCAAAAGAACTCCCAGGCGGAAGAGCCTCTCACTGAGGATCTCTACCGGGTAGGAACGGTAGCCCGCATCATTAAGATGCTGGTGTTACCGGATGGAAATACGACGATCATCATTCAGGGGAAGAATCGTTTCAGCATTAACGACTTCCTCACGGAAGATCCGTTCCTTACAGCGAAGGTCACCCTTCTCCCGGAGAAGTCCATCAATACGAACAGCCGCGAGATCAAGGCGCTGATACAATCTCTTAAGGAGGCGGCGTCGAAAATCCTTCGACTCAATCCTGAAATTCCGCAGGAGGCTCAGGTGGCGCTGGACAACATCCAGAGCATGCCCTTCCTGATCCACTTCCTCGCATCCAACCTGAACGTCGATGTAGTCGACAAGCAGAAAATTCTCGAAACGGAGAACCTCGTGGAACGCGGCACCGTGTTGCTGCAGTACATGTCGCGTGAAATCCAGATGCTGGAGATCAAGCAGGAAATTCAGAAGAAGGTTCATACCGACATTGATCAGCAACAACGCGACTACTTCCTGCGTCAGCAGATCAAGGTGCTGCAGGATGAGTTGGGCTTTGATGGTCCCGACAAGGAGGTAGAGAACCTTCGCAAGAAAGGTGAGTCCAAGAAGTGGCCGAAGGAGGTGGCCGATCATTTCAATCGCGAGCTTGACAAACTGCTCCGGATTAATCCGGCCGCTGCCGAGTACCCGGTGGCCATGAACTATGTCGAGTTTCTTCTCGACCTTCCCTGGGGCGAATACTCTACCGACAACTTTGATCTGAAGCGTGCTCGCAAAATTCTTGATGCAGATCACTTCGGACTCGAAAAGGTCAAGAACCGTATCCTGGAATATCTTGCCGTGCTCAAGCTTAAGCAAGACATGAAAGGGCCGATCCTGTGCCTGTACGGTCCTCCCGGAGTCGGCAAAACTTCCCTGGGTAAATCCATCGCCAAAGCATTGGATCGCAAGTACGTCCGCATGTCGCTGGGTGGTGTTCACGACGAAGCTGAAATTCGCGGACACCGCAAGACCTATGTCGGTGCCATGCCCGGCAAGATTCTTCAAAACATCCGGAAGGCGAGGACGTCGAATCCGGTTTTCATCCTGGACGAGATCGACAAGGTGAGGGCAGACTTTCGCGGAGACCCTTCGTCAGCACTGCTGGAGGTTCTTGATCCCGAACAGAACAACGCGTTCACAGATAATTTCCTTGAAGTTGAGTACGACCTTTCGAAGGTACTGTTCATAGCGACAGCCAACACACTGGATTCCATTCATCCTGCCCTTCGTGACCGGATGGAGATTATAGAAATCACCGGCTATACGCAGGAAGAAAAGGTGGAGATTGCAATGCGACACCTTGTCCCGAAGCAGCTGAAAGAGCACGGGCTGAAGTCATCCCAGGCTAAGTTCACCCGGAAGCTCATCGCGAAGGTGATTGAGAATTATACCCGTGAGTCCGGCGTTCGTAATCTTGAGCGAAAGATTGGAGCGCTTGCCCGTCACGTTGCCAAATCGGTCGCAATGGAGGAGGGGTACGATCCCGTCATTTCTGAAGAGACAGTACGCAAAGTACTTGGCGTCGAGATTTACAATGAAGAACTCTATCAGGGCAATGAGACTGCCGGCGTGGTGACGGGCCTTGCGTGGACCCAGACTGGTGGCGAAATACTTTACGTTGAATCCAGTCTCAGCCGAGGTAAAGGCAATCTCACACTTTCGGGTCAGTTGGGTGATGTAATGAAGGAATCGGCGATGGCGGCGTTGTCGTACGTAAAGTCGAATGCCGAACCGTTGGGAATAGATCACAGGGTTTTTCAACAGTACGATCTACACATTCACGTTCCGGCGGGAGCAGTTCCAAAGGATGGGCCCTCGGCGGGCATCACGATGTTCACTTCGCTGGCGTCGATCTACACCCAGCGAAAGGTGAAGTCGCGGCTGGCGATGACGGGTGAGATAACCCTCCGCGGAAAAGTGCTTCCGGTAGGAGGCATCAAGGAAAAAATTCTGGCTGCCCGTCGCAGCGGGATCAAAGAGGTAATTTTGAGTTCTAAGAATAAAAGTGACGTCAGCGAGATCGAAAGCCACTACCTGAAGGGATTGACATTTCACTATGTCGATACTGTGGATGAAGTTTTGAAAGTGGCGCTGCTTAAGGAAAAAGTGAAAAACCCGTTGAAGTTCACCTTCACTGACGACAAGAAACTTAACCGCGTATACGATAACTGAACACGGCGGCTACGGCAGGACAAAACGAACAAGCGTGGGCAACAATCTCCTGGTGTATGTGCTTTGTATTGCTTCGGTTGCTGCGCATGCCCAGACGAGTGGCAGTCCTTCCTACACTTTCCTTGATGTTCCCGGCAATGCGCGTCTTGCGGCGCTCGGTGGCGTGAACGTTTCGCTTACCGATCGCGATGTCAATTTCTTTTTTTCCAATCCGTCGCTGATAAGTGACAGCCTCGCGGGCTGGGGTTCGGCAGGCTACCGATTCTTTACCGGCGATATAGGGCAGACGACGTTCGCCTATTCCGCAAAATTCAACCGGATCGGAACGCTGCAGTTCGGCGTGCAGCACATGGACTATGGGACGTTCGAAGGATACGATCCGTCGGGAATGGAGCTCGGCGAATTTAACGCGCGCGAGACTGCACTGCTCGTCAGCAAAAGTCACACGATTTCGCATTATCGCTTCGGTGTGACGATGAAGGGTGTGTTTTCCTCTTTTGCAGGGTTTCGGTCGAGCGCGTTGTTGTTTGACATTGGCGGTGTGTTCGTTCATCCGGATCAGGACCTGAGTATCGGACTCGTAATCCGGAATGCCGGATTTGTACTTTCTGAATATTCGGAGTCGAGCACAACCTCACCTCCCTTTGATGTGCAGGTTGGCGTTACCTTCAAACCCGAGCACATGCCTGTTCGTTTTTCGCTTACGGTCCATGATCTCGCTGATGTTGACGATGGATATTACGATCCTTTGAACGAGCATGTGTCCGCTTTGAACAAAGTCCTGCGCCACGTTAATTTTGGTGCGGAAGTGTTGCTACACCGAAATGTTTCGCTTCTGGCAGGATACAATGTGAGGCTACACCGCGAACTGCGGATGGAGGAATATGGCGGAGGTGCGGGCCTTACGCTAGGTTTCTCGGCAATGGTTAAGGCATTTGAATTTACTTTCGGCCGATCTGGTTATATAGCTGGCGTGGCTTCCTACAATCTCACCCTCGCCGCCGATATTAACGGGATGTTGAAGAGAAGAACAATACTATGATGGATAACAAGTACCTGACGCCCCAACAAATTGTTGAGGAGCTGGACAAATACATTATTGGTCAATACGATGCCAAGCGCAACGTCGCGATTGCACTTCGCAACCGGTGGCGGCGGATGAGTGTCGAGCCCGACATGCAGCGGGAAATTGTTCCCAACAACATACTGATGATTGGTGCTACGGGTGTCGGTAAGACGGAAATCGCGCGCCGGCTTGCGCGCATTGCCGATGCTCCCTTCGTAAAGGTGGAAGCATCAAAGTTCACGGAAGTGGGCTATGTTGGACGCGACGTAGAAAGCATGGTCCGCGATCTTGTAGACCAGGCAGTGAACCTCGTCAAGGCGCAAAAGAAAGAGCAGGTAAAAGAAAAGGCTGCACTTGCAGTTGAAGAAATAATTCTCGATGCGCTGATTCCGCCGCTGAGACCTCAGCCAGCTCCGAAGGCGCCAGGCTTTCAACCGGCCACGCAGGAGGCAACAGCTTCTGACTCCGATGCAGAGTTGAATGAACGCACGCGAAATCTCTTCCGGGAGAAAATCCGAAATGGTGAACTAGATGATCGGCGTATAGACATTAGCATCAAAGCACCGGCCACGCCGGGCATCGGAATGGTTGGTGCAGGTGTCATGGACGAAGTGTCAATGATGAACCTGCAGGAGATGCTTAACGGAATGCTCCCCAAGAAAACACGGAAGCGTCGCGTGACTGTGGCGGAGGCACGAAGGATACTGCTCGAAGAGGAGGCCGCGAAACTCATCGACATGGATGAAGTGAAGGAAGAGGCAATTCGCAAGGCCGAAAATTCGGGGATTATATTCATCGATGAAATCGACAAGATTGCATCGTCAGGGGGACAAAAGGGGGGCGGACCTGATGTGAGCAGGGAAGGTGTGCAGCGCGACCTTCTTCCGATTGTTGAGGGAAGTACGGTTAATACAAAGCACGGCATAATCAAAACGGATCATATTCTGTTTATTGCGGCAGGGGCATTCCACGTTGCCAAACCGTCAGATCTTATTCCGGAATTACAGGGCCGTTTTCCCATCCGTGTAGAGCTGGAAAACCTGACCCGCGAAGACTTTGTCAGAATTCTCACCGAACCAAAGAACGCTTTAACGAAGCAATACGAAGCGCTTTTTGCGGCCGAAGGCGTAAAGATTACCTTTACTCAGGACGCGATCGAAGAAATAGCGGGCACAGCCTTCGCCATAAACTCCGAAATCGAGAATATTGGCGCACGACGCTTGCATACCGTAATGAGCAGGCTGCTGAACGAATTCCTCTTCGACGTACCTGATAAGATTGGCGCCAACGCAATCATTACCATCAACGCTGAAATGGTGAGGGAAAAACTCCAGGGGCTGATCAAAAACAAAGACCTTAGTGAATACATTCTGTAAGCATGCGGTTAAGGGCCATCGTGTTTGGTTTGTGCCTGCCGGGCATCATTCCCGCTTTTGCGCAGGAACATGACACGCTGAGCCATACCCTCATCAAGTCTTATTCCGACTACTTTCTCGTTTGGCCCGTACTGAAGCAACGCAGTCTCAATTTTTCCGTCAGGGATCCTGCCAGCAATCGACCGTTTGAGTATAAGCCAAACAATGCCTACACGCTTGGTCTGGGTGCACACGTGTTCGACGTTACCCTTGAATTCACCGTGGCGGTTCCCCTCAAGGAGAAAGACCCGGCGGTCTTCGGTCACTCGCGCGTTCGAGATTTTCAGATCAATGCTCTAGGAAGATCATGGGGTGCAGATCTTTTCGTACAACGATACACGGGTTTTTACACCAACGATGATGACGTGACTTCCTACTTCTACGTCGTGCGTCCGGATATGACGGCGCGCAATGTCGGCATTACGGGAACATACGTGTTCCAACCAAATCGCTATTCATTACGGTCGGCCTTCAATTTTTCGGAAAGGCAGTTGATGAGTGGAGGATCTGTTATGCTTTCCGGAACGCTGAATGGCTTCAAGTTGGTAGGTGATTCAGTCTTGTTTAGCGTGCGCGATGGTGCAGCGGGCCTTCGAAAATTAAAGTACACGACGTTGAGCCTTGCGCCCGGATATGCATACACGTTTGTAAGAGGTCATTTCTTCGCGAGTGGCATGCTGACTGTCGGTCCGGCACACAACTGGACGTACTACCTTGATGAAGACGATCAGATCAAGCACGATATTCGATTTGACGTGTTCGCCTCCGTGAGGATCGGGGCCGGTTACAGCACGGATACTTTTTTCGCGGGCTTCAATTTTTCACAACAGTCGCGTACCGTTCGTTTTGACGATATTCGGTTTGCCAACAACAGCAGTACGTTTCGACTTCTTGTCGGATTTCGCTTCCGCGAATTCGGCATCCTCAGGAAATCAGCGACCGATCTTCCCCGTGAGTTGATGCGATTGTAATCCTACTTTCTTTCTTTGCTTTTTGGATAGTCGTAGTATTCCAGGGTACCCATGCCCCAGGTGACGTCTTGCCAGCGATCGACAGGAAAAGTGAGTCCTGCAATACCGCAGGTAGGTACATTGGTGATGGTTTGGGATGTCAGTGAGTTGACAAAGTCCGTGAGTCCCGGATTGTGACCAAAGATCATGATGTTGTCGAGCGTGTCGCTTAGTCCCCGCACCACTTCCAGCATGCCATCTTCACTGGCATGATAGAGGGATCGTTCTATGCGGATATCCTTTTCAGGGTAGCCGAGGATGCTGGCAAACACCTTGCAAGTTTCCATAGCGCGCACTGCCGGGCTGGAGATCATTTGCCCCACGGCGACTTCCCGTTCCTTGAAGCGCTTGGCCATTCGTGGTGCGTCCCTGCGTCCTCTTTCACTAAGAGGACGTTGTGCGTCTTGCAGGGACAGGTCGTCCCAACTGGATTTCGCGTGTCGCACGATATAGAGATGTTTCATCACGGTTAATAAAAATAAGCAAAGCCTGACGAATTATTATCTTCGCAAACTATGTCGGGGTTTAGAAAGTTCAGGAAAAAGATAAAGTATGATGCTCTTTACGGTCTCGTCAGGACGCTGATATCGCTGTCTGCAGTCGTGCCGCGACGCCTTTGGCTGTCGTTCTGCGGGTGGCTGGGAGTACTCGCCCATGCGATGTCAGGAAAGACGAAAAAGCTGATGCGGAAGCATCTTTCCATCGCCTTTCCCGAGTATCCCGAGCGTGCTATCCGGTCAATGGCCCGGGAGACATTCCGCATGATGGGCAAGAATGCCGGCGAGATTCTCCGTGCCTCGCGTATCTCGACCCTGGAGGAACTGAACCGGATACTCGTGACCCACAACTATGAAAATTTTGAAAAGGCCAACCGCAAAGGCAAGGGTGTGATCTTTTTAACCTGTCATCTTGGGGCTTTCGATCTGCAGGTTACGAATATGGCGCTGCGTGGCCTTCGTCCCAATATTATCGGAACGCCATTGAAAGATCCGAGGTTGAATGATCTTTTGTGGAACTACAGAAACAAGCACGGTGCCGTGGCGATAGAACGTGGGCGCGAGACGTTCAGAATGATCAAGGTCCTCAAGTCAGGTGGATCGGTGGCGTTGCTTATTGATCAGGATACGAAGGTAAAGAGCGTTTTCGTGGATTTCTTTGGCCGAAAGGCGTACACTCCGGTCGGGGCGACGGTGCTTGCCTTAAAGACGGGAGCGGCCATTGTGCCCACGTACGTTTACCTTGGTGAGGATGGCATGCACCACATGCACATTCTGCCGGAAGTAGAGATGCGGATTACCGGCGACGAGGATGAAGATGTGGTGTACAACACTCAGGTTCTTACCGCGATGATTGAAGAATGGATCAGGAAACACCCGACACAGTGGGTGTGGATGCATGAGCGGTGGAAAACCCAGGAAGCAGATATCGAGCGCTAATGAAACCCCTATGTGCCCTATGTGTTACCCATTTGCTCTATGTGGTTCCAGATTTTTTTGAACCACATAGGACACATAGAAACACGTAGAACACATAGGATGTTAAGCCTGCTTTACTTTTTGAAAATGAAATAGACCGCCAGAATCAGAAATACGAATCCGACGAGGTGATTCATTCGGAAGGTTTCTGTCTTGAAAAGCAGCAGCGAGAATATTACAAATACCGTCAGCGTGATTACTTCCTGTAAGACCTTGAGCTCAACGAGGCTAAACGGTCCGCCGTACGCCTTATATCCAATGCGGTTAGCAGGAACCTGCAGGACATACTCGAAGAATGCTATACCCCAGCTAATGAGGATGATGGTGAAGAGCGGCAGGCTCTGACTCCACTTCATGTCCTTGAAACGCAGGTGTCCGTACCACGCGAAGGTCATGAACGCATTGGAGAGCGTGAGCATGATGATAGTAATCAGCCCTTTCACGTGCTTGTGTGTTTAGGTGTTCACGTTTTCCTTGCCCGAACTCTCGTGCGGTTATCCGACGAGTTTCTTGTACCGGATACGGTGGGGCTGGTCGTCGCCGAGGCGTTTCTTTTTGTTTTCTTCGTACTCGCTGTAGGTACCTTCGAACCAATACACCTGGGAATCACCTTCAAAGGCCAGTATGTGCGTGCAGACGCGATCGAGGAACCACCGGTCGTGAGAGATAATCACAGCGCATCCGGCAAAGTTTTCGAGCGCTTCTTCCAGCGCACGCAGTGTATTGACGTCGAGGTCGTTTGTGGGCTCGTCCAGCAGCAGAAGGTTCCCGCCTTGCCTGAGGGCGATGGCAAGGTGTACACGGTTTCGCATTCCGCCTGACAGTTCACTGATCTTCTTTTGTTGATCGTTGCCGCCAAAGTTGAACTTGCCGACATACGCTCGGGAGTTGATCTGCTTGCCGCCGAGTTCAATGAGTTCGTTGCCGCCGGAAATGGCTTCCCATACGGTGTGGTCAGGATTGAGGTCGTCATGTTCCTGATCGACGTACGCAATCTTCACCGTTTCGCCAATGGTAAGGGTTCCGCTGTCCGGCTTTTCTCTGCCAAGAATCATCCTGAACAGCGTGGTCTTTCCGGCTCCGTTGGGGCCAATAACACCAACGATACCTGCGGGCGGGAGTGAGAAGGTAAGATTTTCGTACAATAGTTTGTCGCCAAACGCCTTCGAAACACCGACAGCTTCGATGACTTTATTGCCGAGACGGGGACCGGGCGGGATGAAGAGCTCGAGCCTTTCTTCGCGTTCTTTCGCTTCCTGGCTCAGCAGTTTTTCGTAGGCGCCGAGACGGGCTTTGGCTTTAGCGTGGCGGCCTTTGGGACTCATGCGTACCCACTCGAGCTCGCGTTGCAGCGTCTTTTGTCGCTTTGATTCCTGCTTTTCTTCCATGGCCAGACGCTTTTGTTTTTGTTCCAGCCAGGAAGAATAATTTCCTTTCCACGGAATACCTTCTCCACGGTCGAGTTCAAGGATCCAGCCCGCTACGTTGTCGAGGAAATAGCGGTCGTGCGTTACGGCGATCACCGTTCCCTTGTATTGCCTCAGGTGTTGTTCAAGCCAGTGAACGGATTCCGCGTCGAGGTGGTTGGTAGGTTCGTCGAGGAGCAGAACGTCGGGTTGCTGCAGCAACAGCCGGCAAAGGGCGACGCGGCGCTTCTCTCCTCCGGAAAGGATCGACACTGGTGTTTCCGGCGGAGGACAGCGGAGCGCATCCATTGCGCGTTCCAGTTTGTGGTCGAGTTCCCAGGCACCGGTAGCGTCCAATTTTTCCTGGATTTCTCCCTGACGGGCGATGAGTTTCTCCATCGCGTCGGGATCTTCCATGATCTTGGGGTCGCTGAATTTTTCGTTGACCGCTTCGAACTCTTTCAGAAGGTCTACGATTTCGCGCACGCCTTCTTCGACCACCTCCCGAACGGTTTTGTTTTTGTCGAGTTGTGGTTCCTGTTCAAGAAGTCCGACCGAATAACCCAGATCAGACACAACTTCTCCCTGATAGTCTTTGTCTATACCTGCGATGATTCTCAGCAGGGAAGACTTCCCGGATCCGTTAAGACCGAGCACGCCGATCTTGGCTCCGTAGAAGAAGGAGAGGTAGATGTCTTTAAGTACTTGCTTAGCCGGGGGGTAAATCTTAGAAACCCCGGACATGGAAAATATGATCTTTTCGTCGCTCATTGTCGTTCAGTTGAACCGATACCGGGAGTATCCCGGGTCGTTTTGCCGCAAATATGGCAAAATAAGTTTGCCCTTTCATCCGTTGTCAATTCTTTGTCCCGGTTGGGCCAAAACGCAAGTTTTTGCCATCTTCCATGGTAACCGGAAGGAAAGGTTTTCGTTTGTTTGTTTTGAAGAATTATATTTTATTTTTGCGGAAAATTAGGGGGATAACAGAAAATGTACTGGACACTCGAAC
>Ga0207873_1001859_pt1 | contig 18981 bp, 22 predicted proteins | sample BGWIniCompost_FD_187373 | JGI IMG/M metagenome (GOLD analysis project Ga0207873, IMG submission 187373) | Cellulose adapted compost microbial communities from Newby Island Compost Facility, Milpitas, CA, USA - BGW Initial Compost (SPAdes)... ...
CCGTGCTTGGTCCCGTCCCGCTGGCGCGGGCCAGTCCCTACCGGGACCCCGATTCACCCGTCGCCTGAAGGCGACGGTCCCCTCGGGAGGTTCTGATGGAAGCAGGTGGTGTCGGGATCCACCGGACGCTCGGCGTCCACATCGATCACGCCGTACCCCTGTGACAGCACCGGCTCTCCGTCGAGGACCAGGGTGAACACTGCCCCGGGCACGCGTCGCTCCGCCATAAGCTCGGCCAGGAAGCCATCGAGCTGCGCCAGTGGCGCCGACGGCTCGGCTTGGGCGGATGCGGCAGGGGCGGGATACGTCACGGCTCCCCCGAGAAGCAGACAGGCCGTCACGAGACCGGTCAGGCGGGCGGTACGGCTGGTCCCCTCACGCGACGTGGTTGGGTTTCGTGACCCGGTTGGGATTTGTCCAGCACACACATGGGTGGGGCCATCGGCGCTCCAATGCAGTCGCATCATGCGATCGCATTATGCAGTCGCATGACAGCATAGCCTAGTGAATCCCCAGCGTCGGTATAGTGCGGACGCATGAAACCCACTCCGGACCGCCGCACCCGGGTCATCGAGGCGGTTCTGGCCATCGCGGGGGAACGCGGGCTGGACGAGGTGAGTCTGCGGACCGTCGCCGCTGAAGCGGGCGTGTCCATGGGGACCGTGCAGTACTACTGCCGCAGCAAGGACGACATGCTGCTGTTGGCTTTTGAACACGTCTCACGGGAGACCCTGCGCCGCGCGCGGCGCGAGGACCGCCGTGGACTTCCCGCCGGCACCGTGGTTCACCGGGCGGTAGACCAGTTCCTGCCGCGTGGCCCCGCCCGCACCCGCCACGCCCGGGTGAGTCTGGCCTTCGCTGCCCGCGCCGCGGTCAACCCCCGCTTGGCGGCGGTGCACGCCGCGACCCTCGCCGGGCTACGCAGCACGGTCGCCGCGGTGATACGCACCGGTCAGAAGTGCGGCGAGACCCCCTCCTCGCTGGATCCGGACCAGACCGCGGCCCGGTTGGTCGCGCTCCTGGACGGGCTCATCCAACACGTGCTGGTCGACCCCGCCGGCATGCCGGTCGATCGGGCGCGCGCCATTCTCGATGAGGAACTCGACCGAGTCTTCGACATCACCCGGTGCACCCACCCGTCCGTGACGGGCGCCCGGTCCCGCACGGCCAAGGTCATTCCGGCAGACGCTGCCGGGGAACCCACCGGCTAATGACGCACGACACGGTCACTTCAAACGGCTCCGGCAGCGTGTCGATCACGTCCAGGGAGGTGTGCCAGGCGCTGGGCCCCATCCCGATGAGCGCGGCCACTTGAGCCCGGGACAGCCGCAGTCGGCGCTCTTGGCGGACCCGGCCGGCCGGATCGAACCAGGGATCCAAGGCGTTCGCCAGCCGGGCGTCCTTGTCGGCGTCCACCGACAGCAACCCGGCCGCCGCCACCAGCTCGGCCAGATGATCGGAGGTGGGGGTCACCACAAGAAGCGCGCCTCCTGGGCGTAACACCCGGTGAAACTCGGCGGGGTTACGGGGCGCGAAAACATTCAGCACCGCCGCGGCCACCCCGGTCTTGACCGGCAACGGGCGCCAGGCGTCGCAGACCACGGCCGCGGCCCGGGGATGACACCGGGCGGCTCGACGCGCGGCGGCCTTAGAGCTATCCAGGGCCAGGCCGGGTACGCCCGCCGCCTGCTCCAACAACGCCGCCAGGTAGTAACCGGTGCCGGCGCCGACATCGACCACCGGCCCCGCCGGCAGATGCTGTGCCTGCCTGATCAGCGCCTCAGCGATCCAGGCGTAGTGCCCTTGCCGCAGAAACGTGTCGCGGGCCTCCACCATCGCAGGCGTGTCGGCGCTTGGCGCCCGACCGGTCAGCAGGTTCACGTATCCCTGACGGGCGATGTCGAAACGGTGGCCGGCGACGCAGCCCAGGCTCGCCCCAAGTGTCTCCAGATCGCCCGTACACACCGGGCACCGCAGCCAGGGCACCAGATCCGTCAGCATCCCGTCCTCCGTCGCCCTCACTGCGGGAGCTGGATGGGCGCGAACCCGTACGGCAGCTCCAGCCGGTGTTGGGCCAGCAGGTCGGTGTCGGCCAGCAGTTGTCGGGTAGGCGCGTCCGCCACGATCCGCCCCTGGTCCATCACCACCGACCGGTGACACAGCTCCAGGGCGTAGGGCAGATCGTGGGTGACCATCAGCAGCGTCACCGGCAAGCCACGCAGGATGGTGGCCAGCTCCCGGCGACTGGCCGGGTCCAAATTGCTCGATGGTTCATCAAGCACCAGAATCTCCGGCCGCATCGCCAGCACGGTTGCCACCGCCACCCGCCGCCGTTGCCCAAAGGATAGGTGGTGTGGTGCCCGGTCCCGGTACTGGCTCATGCCCACGGCCTCCAAGGCCTCATCGACACGTGCCGCCAACTCGGCGCCCCGCAACCCCAAGTTGGCCGGGCCGAACGCCACGTCCTCGGCCACCGTCGGCATGAACAGCTGATCGTCGGGATCCTGGAAGACGATCCCTACCCGGCGACGGATCTCGACGTAGTTCTCCGGCACTACCGGCAAGCCACCCACCCGCACCGAACCCGCCGAGCCGCGCAGGATGCCGTTCAGATGCAGCACCAGGGTGGTCTTACCGGCCCCGTTGGGTCCCAGCAGGGCGACCCGCTCCCCCTGGGCGATCCGCAGATCCACCCCGGTCAGCGCCTCATGCCCGTCCGGGTAGGTGTACCGTAAGCCGCTCACCTCCAGGGATAACGGTGCCGATACCGCGTACCCATCGTCCATGCGGCCATCATCCTTGAAGCAGCGCCGTCGCCGCGACGAGGGCCGCCGCCACAGGCAGCGTCAGCGCGGACGCCCACTGCGCCGCACTGGCGCCTCCGGTGTCCAAACGCGGCATCCGGCCGGTGTAGCCCCGGGAGAGCATCGCCAGGTAGACCCGCTCACCCCGCTCATAGGAACGCAGAAACAGCGAACCTACCCCTGCGGCCAACGCCCGCGCCTGCCACAAAAAGCGCGGGTTGTAGCCCCGGGAGAGCCGGGCGATCCGCATCCGCCGCGCCTCATCGACCAACACCGCCGTGTAGCGAAGCATGAAGGTGGCGATCTGGATGATCACCGCCGGGCAGCGCAGCCGGTCCAGGCCGATGATCAGATCCCGCGCGGGCGTGGTGGCCGCCAGCACCAAGGAGGACACCACGCCCAACGTGCCCTTGATCAGGATATTCCAGGCCCCCAGTAACCCTTCGACCGACAGCGACAGCCCCAGCCAGGTGACGCGCTCCCCGCCCCCGACCAGCGGGAGCAGCAGCGCGAACACCACGAAGGGCACCTCGATCAGCGCGCGGCTGGCCAACCATCCGGGCGGGATCCGGGCCAGGGCCGCGACCCCGAGGATGAGCAGGGCATAGCACCCGAAGGCCCAGAACGCGTCCCGCGACGTGATGACCACCACGACCGTGTACGCCACCGACGCCACGATCTTGACCTCGGGGGGCAACCGGTGGATCGGCGAGGCGCGGTCCAGGTAGAGCGGATGCGCGTGTCCAGCTCCCATGCTCATCACCGCTGGTCAGCTGCGGGCACCGGTCACACCGGACCGCTCGGGTGAACCGTCCCGCCGCCGCACCAGCCAAAACAGGCCACCGGCGACCGCGGCGGTCAGCAGGACACCCAGGACACCCGCCAGCCCGGTAGACAGGAAGGAGTTGTCGATCCCGGAGATTCCGTAGTCGGCCAGGGGCCCGCCGACCTCGTGCTCCCGCTCGGCTTGGGCGATGCACTCCCCGCCGACGATCTCCTCGTTCTCCACCGTGCAGCCGTCCTGGCTCACTCGTTCCAGGCCGTCCGGCTGTGAGGAGGCGAAGTTACTCACCACCCCGGCCAGCAGCAGGGACAGCAGCAGGCCGGCGAGCAGGAACGCCCGCAGTTTCGCGCGGGGCCGGTGTCCGCCGACGCCCTGGTGGGGGGAATCAGTCACGCCGCACCTCCAGCTGAGACGCTTGTGATCGAACCGGGCTGACCGGCCGGGGCGAGCGGAGCACGACGCAGCGCGTACACCAGGTCGGGCCGGACCCGGGCCACGGTGACCACGGTGGCCGCCGTGATCAGTCCCTCACCAACGCCGATAGCCAGGTGGACGCCCACCATCGCGGCCGCGACCCCACCGAGGGAGACGTCGGTGGTGCCACCCAAGGCGTACTGAACGACGAAGCCCAACGCCGCGACCACCACGCTGACCACGGACGCCACGAAACTGGTCACCGCCAGACCGGTCAGGGTCCGCGGCAGGATCCGCAACAGCGCGGCGATCAGTAGGTAGCCGGCCGCGGTTCCCAGCAGGGCCATGTTGGTGATGTTGAGCCCTAGGGCGGTGACGCCTCCGTCAGCGAAGACCAGCGCCTGCACGATCAGCACGATCGACACGCACACCGCACCCAACCACGGCCCGACCAGCAGCGCGGCCAGCGTGCCTCCTAACAGATGTCCGCTGACCCCAGGCAGCACCGGGAAGTTCAGCATCTGAACGGCGAAGATGAAGGCCGCGACGAGCCCTGCCATCGGCGCGAGCCGATCGTCCAGGTCCCGCCGGCCTCGCTGGACGCAGATCACCAGCGCGATGGCCGCCACGGCCATGAACCCTACCCAGACTGGCGTGTTGAGGATGCCGTTGGAGATATGTAACGCCAGGTGCTCCATGTCGCCTCCCAACCCATGCGCCCATCGTGGTTATTGAGGTGCGCATGGCTATTGCCAATATATTGCAAGAGCAGCTTGCTCTCTTGAAGCCGGTGTGTCACTTCGTGCACGACGCCGCGTACCGGTGCCTGAGCGCCTCCCGCCGCACCACGGCGCCTAAAGTCACAGCCATGACCGAAACCAGCACCGTCCGGCTGTCCCCCGGGGACCCGGCGCCGGACTTCACCCTCACCACCGACTCCGGCGACACCCTGAGCCTGGCCGACCTGCGGGGCCGACGGGTGATCTTGTACGCCTACCCCGCCGCGATGACGCCGGGATGCACCACCCAGGCCTGTGACTTTCGCGACTCACTGTCCTCACTGAAGGCGGCCGGGCTGGAGGTGGTAGGGATCTCACCGGACAGCCCGGAGAAGCTCGCGAAGTTCCGCCAGCAGCACAACCTAAACTTCCCGCTGCTGTCCGACCCCTCCCGCGAGGTGTTGACCGCGTACGGCGCCTACGGCGAGAAGAAGAACTACGGCCGCACCGTCAAAGGTGTGATCCGTTCCACCTTCGTCATCGGCCCAGACGGACGGATCGAGAAGGTGTTCTCCAACGTGAAGGCCACCGGGCACGTCGCCAAGTTGCGCCGCGAACTTGGCATTGACTGAGACCTCAACCAAAGCGCGGCAGCGAGGGTGGCACAATAGGCGGCCGGGGGCCGTAGCCCAACTGGCAGGAGGCACGTGGTTTAGGTCCACGACAGTGTGAGTTCGAATCTCACCGGCCCCACCACCTACGCGTGCCCGCTGCGGCGTCCGCGCCCCGCGTACCTCTCCTCCAGAAACGCGGTACGTGGAGAGCGGACGCCGGGCGACGCCGTCTCGGACGCCGGTTCAGCTCACAGCAGTCGTTCGGCGACCAGCTCGAAGGACCTGATCCGGTCCTCGATGTCGTAGACCAAAGTGGTGAGCATCAACTCATCGGCCCTGGTACGCCGCTGCAGCTCCTCCAGGCAACGCTGAACCGTCTGGGGTGACCCGATCGCCTGCCCCGCACGCCGCTCCGCGATGAGCCGTCGCTCGACCTCGGTGTAGGGGTAGGCCGCTGCTTCCTCCGGAGTGGACAGTGGGGCCGGACGCCCCTGCCGTAACCGCAGGAAGGACAGTCCACTGGGCCCGGCCAGCCACTCGGCTCGTTCATCGGTGTCGGCGCAGATGGTGGTCACCGCCACCATGACGTACGGCTTGTCCAGCCAACGGGATGGCCGGAAGTGGCTGCGGTACAACGCCAGCGCCGGCAGGGTGTTCTCGGCGCTGAAGTGATGCGCGAAGGCGAACGGTAACCCCAGCAGCCCGGCCAGTTGGGCGCTGAACCCGCTGGATCCCAGCAGCCAGATGGCCGGCATCTGTCCGCGTCCGGGGACCGCGGTGATCCCCTGATGGGGATCCTCCCCCGTGAAGAAGTTGATCAGGTCTGTCAGTTCCCGGGGGAAGTTCTCCGCCGACAGTCCTTCCACGGTGCGGCGTAACGCCAACGCGGTCACCTGATCGGTGCCGGGGGCGCGGCCGATACCCAGATCGATCCGGCCGGGGTGCAGGGCCTCCAAGGTGCCGAACTGCTCAGCCACCACCAGCGGTGGGTGATTGGGCAGCATCACGCCCCCTGATCCCACGCGCAGCGTCGAGGTGACGGCCGCGATGTGGGCGATCAACACGGCGGGGGCGGAGCTGGCGATCGCCGGCATGTTGTGATGCTCGGCCACCCAGAACCGCCGGTAGCCCAGTTCCTCCACGCGGCGGGCGAGCGTGGTGGTGTGGTGCAGCGCCTCTCCCACGGTGGCGCCGTCGGCCACCGGCGCCAGGTCCAGTACGGACAGGGGAACGCTCGGCATGTCTGTCAACACCTCATTCCAGCCGGGGTCGTCCGTCTCATCCGGGGGACTACGGTTCCGAGCGATCAGTGGCTATCTCGCGACCACACCGTGTGGCACACTGTCACCGTCATCGCTTGGGCAGCCGCCCGATCCGGTTGGGATCAGCCGCCTCTCCCAAGGTCCCACCGCGGCATACCTCACCCCAGTGTGGCCTGGGTCGGTGAAGCCGCCACCTCGCGTCACTGGAGCCGTTCAGCGAGCACGCTGGCCAAGGCGCGAAACGCCTTACCGCGGTGGGAGATCGCGTCCTTCTCCTCCGGGGTCAGTTCCGCGTTGGTCCGGGTGTGTCCCTCGGCCACGAAGATCGGGTCGTATCCGAAGCCACCTTCCCCACGCGGCTGGCGGGTCAGGCGGCCCCTCATCCGTTCCTCCAGAACGTGCTCCCAGCCCGCTTCGCCTGTGGCCGGATCCGCGGGGAACACCACCGCGGCGGCGCACACGAACGCGGCCCCCAGGTGCTCGTCAGGCACATCCGCCAGCTGCGCCAGCAGCAACCGCAGGTTCGCCTCGTCATCGTCATGCCGGCCGGCCCACCGGGCGCTGAACACCCCCGGCATGCCCGACAGCGCGTCCACCGCCAACCCGGAGTCGTCGGCCACCGTGGGCAGTCCGGTGTACCGGGCCCCATCGCGCGCCTTAGCCAAGGCGTTCTCAGCGAACGTCAGACCGGTCTCTCGAGTGGCGGGGTAGGACGGCACGTCGTCGAGCCCGACCAGCTCCACCGCTGACTTCCCCAGCGCCGCGTCCAGGATCCGGCGCAGCTCATTGAGCTTTTTGGTGTTGCGGGTGGCCAACAGCAGACGTCGGGTCATCGCGTCACACCCGGCAACGACGTCGCGAGGGCCATCGCCTGCCGTCGGGTCAGGTCGCCGCATCCGGCCACCGCCAGGTCCAGCAGGGTGTTCAAGGTGTCTCGGTCGAAGACGTTCTCCTCGCCTGTGCCTTGCACCTCGACGAACTCCCCTTCACCGGTGCATACCACGTTCATATCCACCTCGGCGGCTACGTCCTCGACGTAGCACAGGTCCAGCCGGGGCTGTCCATCCACTATCCCCACGCTGACGGCGGCGACTGAACGCCGCAGCACCCGGTCGACCCGGTCGGCGGCGATCAGACCGTTGTCCGCCATCCATGAGATCGCGTCGGCCAACGCGACATAGGCGCCGGTGATGGCGGCGGTCCGAGTTCCGCCATCGGCCTGGAGCACATCGCAGTCAATGATGATCGAGTACTCCCCGAGCGCGTCCAGATCAACGCAGGCCCGCAGGCTACGTCCTATCAGGCGGGAGATTTCGTGGGTTCGTCCGGAGATCCGCCCCCGAACGCTCTCCCGTTCACCTCGCGTGTTCGTCGCCCGCGGCAGCATGGCGTACTCGGCGGTGACCCAGCCCTTACCTGAGCCTTTCCGCCAGCGTGGTACGCCCTCGGTCACACTGGCTGTGCACAGGACACGGGTCGCACCGAACTCCACCAATGTGGAGCCTTCGGGATGGGTCACCCAACCACGGGTCAAGGTCACCGGACGGAGCGCGTCGGGGGCACGCCCATCGGGGCGAGTAGGGGTTCGCGTCACGCTGTCAGGGTAGTCGTGCCCGATCCACACGCTACGTGGGTACGCGGCCTGACGGTCACACCTCGAAGACCGCCCCCGGTCGGGCGATCTCGATCGGCCCGGCGAACGTGCTGCGGGCTTCGGCGAGCGTCTGAGTCTCGCTCCCCCAGGCCTGGACCAGATGGGTGAGTGTCAATCGGCGTACCCCCGCCTTGGTGGCGTGCTCCCCGGCTTCCTTCCCGGTCAGATGCAGACCAGAGGGGTTGTCCGTGCTATCCAGGTAGCTCGCTTCGCACAGAAACAGGTCAGCGCGGTGGGCGAGCCGGACGAGCGCGTCACAGGCGGCGGTGTCCGCCGAGTACGCCAGGACCCGGCCGTTGTGCTCGATCCGGAACCCGTAGGTCTCCACTGGATGGTTCATCCGTTCGGTGGTGACCTGCAACGGGCCGATCCGGAAGGTGCCGGGGGTGAGGGTATGGAACTGGTACACGTCGTCTAGGGACCCCTCTGAGGGGTCGTACGCGGCCGCCAGCCGCTCTGCGGTGCCGGCCGGGCCGTACAGCGGCAGAGCGGGGAAGGGTGCTTGCGGGGCGTACCGGCGAGCCACCACATAGGAACAAGCGTCGAATATGTGGTCCGCGTGCAGATGGGACAGCACGATCCCGTTCAGGGAGTGCATGTCCACGCCGTACCGTTGCAAGGCTCCAAGTGAGCCGGTACCGAAATCCACGAGCAGCCGGAACCCCTCTGCTTCGACGAGGTACGCCGAACACGCGGCCTCCGGGCCGGGGAAGCTGCCCGCGCAGCCAATAATCGTGAGTTTCATGACGCGGCTCCGGTGAGCTGAACGGCGCCGAACGCGTGCGCCGTGACGGCGGTGGTTTCGCTGATCCTTCCGTTCCCTGCGATACCCAGGAAACGCCGTCCCAGCCTTTCGAACGGCTCTACCGGGCCGGTGGCCAGGAACTGATGGGTCGGGGGTGGAGCGTCCTCGGGCCGTAGCAGCCCACGGGAGGTCAGGATCCGGTACACGTCCTTGGCGGTCTCGTCGGCGCTGGAGACCAAAGTCACCCCATCCCCCATAACCAGCCCGATCAGGCCGGCCAGCAAGGGATAGTGGGTGCAACCCAGGACCAGGGTATCCACTTCAGCGCGCTGCAAGGGCTCCAGATATCCCTGGGCCAGGCCTAGTAACTGGCGCCCGGTGGTCACGCCTCGCTCGACGAAGTCCACAAACTGCGGGCAGGCCACGGTGGTCACCCGCACGTGGGGGGCCGCCTGGAAGGCGTCTTCGTAGGCGCCGCTGGTGACGGTGGCCTGGGTACCGATCACCCCGATCCGTCCATTGCGGGTGGCGGCCACCGCCCGCCGCACCGCGGGGCGGATCACCTCAACCACCGGAATCGGGTATCGCTCTCGAATGTCGTGCAGGCTGGCCGCGGAGGCCGCGTTGCAGGCGATGACCAGCAACTTCACTCCCTGCTCCACCAGGTGATCGGTCACCTCCAGCGCGAAGCGCCGCACCTCAGCGATGGGGCGGGGACCGTAGGGCACATGAGCCGTGTCACCGATGTAGAGCAGGCGTTCGTGCGGCAGCTGGTCGAGGATGGCGCGGGCCACCGTCAGACCGCCAACACCTGAGTCGAAGATGCCGATCGGCGCGTCCGTCACGCTGCGCAAGACTACGCCGTAGCAACACCCCACCCAGTCCTCATGCCGACAGTTGTCACCAAGGTGACACCCGAACTGGTATAGATTGCGGCCTCTCCAGATGCTCACCGCTTGCGCGCGGTATTCTCCGCGGCGATAACAACGCGAAGTTTCATCCCAAATGGTCGGTCTTCTTATGGCGACCGTATCCCTGCCAACTGCGGAGTCCGATGTGTACGCCCTTCCGTGGTAGGGAACAATCGGTGCACGTGAGTTCCCAACCGTCGTCCACGCAGTCCGGCCCGTCGGAGGCCTCCAAGGCCTCTCACAGCACCGGCGGTTCGTCGTCGAAGGCCGCTGTCTCGGCCTCGGCTTCTGTGCCGCCCACCGCTTCCGCCTCCGCGTCCGTACCGCCACCGTCCGCGGCAGCGCGGTCCAACCGCCCTTCTGGGGCGGCACCGCACGAGCCTCCTCCGTTGTCGTCTCTGCTGGGTAGCGCGGGTTCCCGTCAGTACCGCATGCGGCACCTGCTCATCATGGCGGTCTGGGCTTTCCTGCTGGCGCTCGGCGGTCTCGGACTCGGTTCGTGGGCGTTGTTCATTCTGATGTCGGGTTCGGCCCCTGGCTGGTTCGAACCGGTCATCATCCTGATGGGTTTGGTGGGGTTGAGTCTGGCGATGAGCGCCTTCCCCGCCACCAGCCGACCACGACTGCCCTGGATCCTGCTGGGCGCGAGCACGGTGGTGTTCATCGTCGGCCTCATTCTGACCGTCAACGCCGCCTGAGCGGCTCGGCCCTCCACCGGTGACGGAAGGCCGTACCGGTGAGGGCCGCCCAGCTCTAGATCACGCCCACAACTGCCCTTCGAGGCGTTCCTCGGCCTCGCTGAGCGTTCCGCTGTAGGCCCCGGTGGACAGGTACTTCCAACCGGCGTCAGCGACCATGAACACGATGTCGGCGGTACGCCCGGCGCGCAGCGCCTCGTGCCCGACCGCCAGCGCCGCGTGGAGGACGGCGCCGGTCGACAGGCCGGCAAATATCCCTTCGACCTCGATCAGTTGCCGGGTCCGCAGCAACGCGTCTCGGGTTCCCACCGAGAAGCGCCGGGTCAGCACCGTCGCGTCGTACAGCTCCGGAACGTACCCCTCGTCGATGTTGCGCAGACCGTACACGAGTTCGCCGTACCGGGGCTCCGCGGCGATGATCTCGATTTCGGGGTTCTTCTCCCGGAGGTACCGGCCGGTTCCCATCAAGGTCCCGGTGGTCCCCAGCCCAGCCACGAAGTGAGTCAGCGACGGTAGGTCACGCAGCAGCTCCGGGCCGGTGGTCTCATAGTGCGCCCGCGCGTTGGCTTCGTTGCCGTACTGGTAGAGCATCACCCAGTCGGGATGCTCGGCGGCCAGCTGCTTGGCCACCACCACGGCCTGATTCGAGCCTCCAGCGGCCGGCGAAAAGATGATCTCTGCGCCGTACATCCGCAGGATCTGCCGCCGCTCCTCGGAGGTGTTCTCTGGCATCACGCAGACCAGCCGGTAGCCCCGCAGTTTGGCGACCATGGCCAACGCGATACCGGTGTTTCCGCTGGTCGGCTCCAGGATGGTGTCACCGGGACGGAGCCGACCCTCGGCCTCAGCGGCGCGGATCATGTAGAGGGCCGCCCGGTCCTTAACACTGCCGGTCGGATTCCGGTCCTCCAGTTTGGCCCACAACCGCACCTGAGGGCTCGGGGATAGCCGAGGCAACCCCACCAACGGTGTATCGCCGCAAGCGTCCAGCAGCGAGTCGTACCGGGCCATCGCCTCTCGCCTCCGCGTCCTTACCTCAACGTGGATCAGCCACCGGCGACGGCCGGCAGGATCGTCACGGTGTCTCCGTCGGAGACCTTCGCTTCCAGCGAGCCGATGAACCGTACGTCCTCATCGTTGATGTAGATGTTGACGAAACGGTGCAGTCCACCGTCTTCGGTGACCAGACGGCTCCGCAGGCCGGAGTACCGAGAGTCAAGATCGTTAAGCAGCTCCGCGAGTGTCGTACCGGAGCCCTCGACCGTCTTCGCGCCGCCAGTGTAGGTGCGCAGAATTGTCGGGATTCTTACTTCGATGGCCATCGGGAACCTTCTCCTCGGTGGATCGGGTGGATTTAGCGATCTGTCAGGCGTGGGACCGTTCCGACTCGGAGCGAACCTGCTCGGCGTTGTCCTCGATGTGAACCGGCTCCTCGGTGACCTGACCGTCGACGATCCGGAACGACCGGAACTCCACCGTGTCAGGCGACCGGGTGGAAACCAACACATAGTGCGCGCCCGGCTCAGAGGCCAACGCGATATCGGTTCGGGAGGGGTACGCCTCGGTAGCGGTATGCGAGTGGTAAATCACCACCGGCTCCTCGCCCCGCTCCTCCATCTCACGCCACACTCGCAGCTGTTCAAGCGAGTCGAATCGATAGAACGTGGGTGAGCGCTCCGCGTTCTGCATGGGGATGAACCGGACGGGGCGGTCACTTCCGATCGGTCCCGCGATGACCCCGCAGGCTTCGTCAGGATGATCCCGGCGGGCATGGGCGACGATCGCGTCATAGAGCGTCCGATCGATGGTGAGCACGGCTACTAGGCTACCGGCCCTAGTAAGACGTGGGGTCCGTCGCGTGGTCCGCGTCACCGCGTCGGTGACGGGTCAGATCACGCGACGGACCCGCAGTCCCGGTGTGGTTACTGGCGCATCAGAGAGTCAACCAGTGATTCCTGGAGATAGGTGAGGTACGCGTAAACACACAGCTGAGCGACCCGTGCCGATGTGGGGTCAGCGGCCACCGCCTCATCGATCGCGCTTTGCAGATCCATGTCCTCGGTGATGTTCAGCCGCAGACCTAACGCCAATCGCACATCGGTGAGCGCCCGCAGCCATGCCTCCGCGTTCTCCGCGTCGAGCGCCACCACCCCGCCGTCGGCGGGCAGGGTTCGCAGTACCACATTGGCCTGTTCCCGCTTCGTGCGCGCGAGATCGCCGTAGGTAAGCCGTCGGAACTCGGCGCCATCGTGTGGGTCGTCGGGGTAAGCGTTGGGGAACAGCCGGTCCAAGATCGCCCGGTCGGGATCGGTCCGCGCCGGCTCCCGATCGATAAGCCCGACGATCTCGCTGATGACACGGCGCACCACCATCGCCTCCGCCGCGCCGAAGCGCGCCGCGTACTTATCCCCGTAACGCCGGAACAGGCTGGCGCGACTCACTGCTGGACCGGTCACGGCTGCTCAACCGTGGCCCACAACCCGTAGGCGTGGAGTTGAGAAGCGTCGTGCTCCATACGTTCTCGGGCTCCAGAGGAAACCACTGCTTTGCCCCTATAGTGCACGTCCAGCATCAGCTTCTCCGCTTTCTCCCTGCTGTAGCCGAACAACTTCTGGAGCACCCATGTCACATAACTCATTAGGTTGACGGGGTCGTTGTGAACGATCGTCACCCAAGGTCGGTCGGCTTGTCGCTCCTCATCCACTCTCTGTGCTTCATCGACGTGAGGGGCGCCGACGGACGCAACTTGCGGGGAAGCCATGCCTCCCATGCTAGTAACGGAGCGCTCGATGCGGGAACCGGAGCCCCACCCCACCACGCGATCTCCGACAGCTAGGTCAAGATTGGTCACGATCGTCGATCACCACCGTTCCGGTACTAAAATCCCCTCTCCTCACAGCCGGCCACGCCACAACCAGCACTTCCGCTTTACGGCCTGCTCACCGGGGAAGGCCACCGTTCCTATCCGATGCCTTCTCCCTGCGTTTGGCGCTTAAAGCCGCAAACGCACAGGCTGCTCAGTTGCGGCACCTTGGACGGACGGCGTGTTGCCGCAGCATCCGGCCCGCTGAAGGCGCGTTTCGCGCGGCGTACGCCATGCTGTTGATCATGAAGTTACTGCCCACCGCGCGGCCTTTAAACCCTCCTGATCAATAGAGTTTTGTCGGTCGGGGCGCCGCGCCGGGTGCGATCTTTCCGTACGTGTCCTACCGATCACTCACCGCATTCTCAGCGCAACCGAAAGTGGGCTTTGAACCAGGCCTTGAGAGGCCTGGTTCAAAGCCGGTTCCTTGGTCAACAGAGCAGCCCAGAAAATGATTCTGAATTTAAGGCTTATCTCACGCGCCTGACCGCCTCGGGGATTGGCTGGTTGAAGTAGGGGTCGGCACCGGCGGCCCGAAACCCAGCGAGTGACTCCTGAGTGTCGTTCAGCAGCATGTTGCAATCGTCATCGGTTCGGGTTGATCCAGCTGAGTTGAAATAGATCACCGCCCGGATCTGAGGAAGCGCGCGAATGGTTTCCGGAAGAGTTTCGAACCAGTTCCGCTTGGCCTGAGGGTCGGCCGGGTCGGAATTCGTGCCGTACTCGGCGAGCATACGTGGCTTACCCACGCCGATCCGGTTGTTGTCCAGCCACTGGTAGAACGGGGCGATGCTCTCCCACGGCGTCTCCCACCGGCTGCCGTTGCAGTGGTGGAAGTTGTACGGGTCGTACCCGATCCAGTCGACGTACTCGTCGCCGGGATAAAGATCGTGATAGCGGGGGTAGTACCCTGACCATCCCATCACGGTCCACACCCATATCGCGTTGTGCGCCCCGGCCCGCTCGAACCGGTCCACGACATGGCGCCAGGCGCGGACGAAATCAGCGTCACTGCCTTTGGAAGGGTCGTCCTCGGGTTCGTGATCAAATCCCATGAAGATAGGAACCCCGGCGTCGGCGATTCGGCGTGCTACCGCGTCGATGACCTCGTCGTACTCGCCGCTGTAGACCTGTCGCCAGGTAAGGGTGGTTCCGGTGGCGAAGATCCGGGATTCCCAGGCAAAGAACATGATGCGCCCTTGCCGCATCTGCTCCAGCTCGTACTGGTCGGGGAAGGCGCCGTTACTGCCGCTGTTGGAGAAGTCCTTATAGCGGTGGACGATGTCGAACCGGCGCCCCACCTGCTCCTCCAGTCGGGTCAGTGAGACCGTGGAGTTCCAGTTGTCTTCTCTGAGGGTTGGGGTGTAGATCCCCCACCACGCGCCGCAGGAGGGCACCAGTAGCTCGGAAACCTCACAACTGCGGGGAGGGGGTGGGGCGGTGGTGGGACTTGCCGGAGAAGTCGGGGACGGCGGCGTCGCAATCGAGGGCGCCGTGGTCGGTGGCGCGACGGTGGGCGGGACGGGCGCGACCGTGGTGGGTTCGGCGACGTTGGGCGGGGACGGGGCGCCTCGTCCCCGCTCGTAGGAGACGAGCAGCATCGGCCGCAGGGAGCTTCGGGAGTTCTCCCGCGACGCCCAATACACCCGGTTGTGGTGCGTGCTTTGGGTCACCACGAAGGTGTAGGTGCCGTTACCGGTCACCGCGCTGGTGACGTCCCAGTAGTTGTATCCCTGTTTCACGTCGAGATTGGTGTCCAAGGCCAGGCTCATGCTGGGACGCTGGCGCCAGGCCCCTGGGCTGCGGGCGCCACCATCGGCGACGTGCACACTGACCCTGGCGTTGACGTGGTGCCAGGCGTGCAGCCGCAACTGCACCCGCATATTGGTCCGATCCCTCGGCAGTCCGGTAACGCGAAATTCCACGACGGCGTCCCGTTGCCCATTGGGATTACGTTCACATAACCGTGGACAACTGGCCAATGTGGTCTTGGGCCGGTTGTCACCATCCTGCGGTACCTGAGTGATCGTGGTATCGGCGACCGCGCGGAATACGGTTTCGACGTCGTCAGCACCTGCGTCAGGTAAAACCAGTGCGAGGAGCCCACTGAGCATGGCCGTCGCGATGAGCGTGACGAGAACGCGGATCTTCCGGGACCTCATGTATCCTCCGACGATCGGTGGATCTTTCGGTCTTCCGCCGAGCATTACTAGGAGCCCCGCGCCGATCACCACTCGAGGAACATACGGTCGGGCTCCGCATAAGGCTCAGGTACGACGCGCTGTAACAGAATCGCCGGCCACTATAGTGAGTTCCACACCTTCTTCGCCGCCCCGTGAAACAAGATCTTCACGGTTTCTGCGGAATATCCGGTATCAGAATTCAGCACAGGAGCGCGCCCGCAAATCATCACCGATAGCGACGTTCCCTGATTAATCCCGGTATAACCGCCGGTGGAACACTGGTAACGGCAAGGCGACGATCTATCTGTCCATGGGGTTTAGTCTTGGCACCGTGACAAGATCCAGCGCCGCGCTGTACACCGACCAGTACGAGTTGACCATGCTTTCGGCCGCTCTGGCCGACGGTACGGCTGAACGTCACTGTGTGTTCGAGGTCTTCGCGCGCCGGTTACCTCCCGGGCGCCGCTATGGCGTGGTGTGTGGCACCGGCCGGCTGGTTGACCTGATCAGCCGGTTCCGTTTCGAGACGGAAGAGCTGGAGTTCCTACTCAGTCGCGGAATCATCGATGACAACACCGCGAACTGGCTCGCTAACTACCGGTTCACCGGCGATATTGAGGGGTACGCCGAGGGCGAACTGTACTTTCCCGGCTCCCCGATCCTGACCGTATCGAGCACCTTCGCCGAGGCCGTCGTCCTGGAGACGCTCGTGCTGTCCGTGCTCAACCACGACAGCGCCATCGCCGCGGCGGCGGCTCGGATGGTCACCGCGGCGCGGGGCCGTCCCATCATCGAGATGGGGTCTCGGCGTACCCAGGAAGAGTCCGCGGTAGCGGCGGCGCGGGCCGCTTACCTGGCGGGGTTCGCCTCCACCTCCAACCTGGAGGCTGGCCGCCGGTACGGCATCCCGACCGCGGGGACCGCCGCGCACGCCTTCACGCTGCTGCACGACTCAGAGAGCGACGCCTTCGCCTCCCAGGTGGCAACCCTGGGCACCGACACCACGCTGCTGGTCGACACCTACGACATCAGTGAGGGCATCCGACGCGCGATCGAGGTCGCCGGCCCGTCCCTGAGGGCAATCCGCATCGACTCCGGTGATTTGTCGGTGCTGGCCGGGCAGTCCCGTCAACTGCTGGATTCTCTCGGCGCTCATGACACCAAGATCGTGGTCTCCGGTGACCTGGACGAGCACGCCATCGCCGCCCTGGCCGCCGAACCGGTGGACGCCTATGGCGCAGGAACCGCGGTAGTGACCGGCTCGGGCGCTCCCACGGCGGGCCTGGTGTACAAGCTGGTCGAGGTGGATGGGCGCCCGGTGGTCAAACGCAGCGAAAACAAGGCCACGGTGGGTGGTCGGAAGACCGCGGTACGTCGCCATAAGCCCACTGGAACCGCCACCGAGGAAATCGTGGTGTCTCAGGGGGAGCCCGAGCCGCTTCCCGGCGACCGACGGCTCCAGCGGCCGTTCATCGTCGGCGGAGAGCCGGTAGAGCTGCCTACGTTAGAGGAAAGCCGCGAGCATCTACGCCGTTGTTTGATCTCGATCCCGTGGGAAGGCCTCAAGCTCTCCCACGGCGAGCCCGCCATCCCTGTCATCCACCTCAAGGGGTCGTCATGAGTCGCGCTTTGATCATCGTGGATGTCCAGAACGACTTCTGTGAAGGCGGTTCCCTGGCTGTGCCGGGAGGCGCCGAGGTAGCGGCCGCGATCAGCAAACGCCTCGCGTCGGACGACGGTGCCCAGTGGGATCACGTGGTCGCCACCCGGGACCATCACATCGCTCCCGGGGACCACTTCAGCCCAACCCCCGATTACGTCACCTCCTGGCCGGCGCACTGCGTGGTGGGTACGCCCGGGGTGGAGCTGCACCCTAACCTGGCCACCGACCGCGTGGAGGCCATCTTCGACAAGGGCGAGTACACCGCCGCGTACTCCGGCTTCGAAGGCAGAAGCACCAGCGACGCTAAGTTCCTCGCCGACTGGCTGCGGGACGCTGGGGTGACCGAGGTCGATGTGGTGGGGATCGCGACCGATCACTGTGTCCGGGCGACCGCGCTGGACGCGGCGCGGGAAGGGTTCCGCACCAGGGTGCTGCTGGATCTGACCGCGGGCGTGTCTCAAACAACCGTGGACGCCGCGCTGCTGGAGCTTCGGGACGCCGGGGTAGAGCTGGTCGGGGAGCCCATCGTCCGCGCCGCCTGAGGACACGCAACGCCGCTGAGGCACGCCGCTGAATAGCGCTGCTCACAGCGCTAAATCACAGCGTTGAATCACGCATGCGGCGCGCCGGGCTGAGAGGCGTCCTGTTCTCGCCGCGAACGCACTGACAAATGCGTTGACGCCGGGACGGGGTATCCCGTCCCGGCGTCGGACGTCTCTGGGCCGGTCTGTCACTCAGGGCCCGGCCCGGTGGAGCCTAGTCCTTCCCCGCGGGCTGGCTCTCCTGGTAGGAGGCGCCTTCGTCCGCCTCGTGGGTGAGCGGTTTGGCGCCACCCTCAGGAGGCCCAGCCAGGGAGCGACCGGCGGCCAGCTCCGGGAACTTCGCGTCGAAGGCGGGCCGCTCGCTGCGGATCCGCACCATCCGGTTGAAGTTACGCAGCGGCGGCGGCGAGCTGGTCGTCCACTCCAGGGAGTTGCCGTATCCCCAGGGGTCCTCGGCGGTGGTGACCTGGCCGGCCTTGTAGGACTTCCACACGTTCCACACGAACGGCAGCACCGAGATGCCCAGGATGAACGAACCGATCGTGGAGATGGTGTTCAGGGTGGTGAACCCGTCAGCAACCTGGTAGTCACCGTACCGGCGCGGGAACCCTTCGTTCCCCAGCCAGTGCTGCACCAGGAACGTGGCCTGGAACCCGATCGTGGTCAGCCAGAAGTGCACTTTGGCCAGGCGCTCATCCAGCATCCGTCCGGTCATCTTGGGGAACCAGAAGTAAATGCCGGCGAACACCGCGTACACGATGGTGCCGAACAGCACGTAGTGGAAGTGGGCGACCACGAAGTAGGTGTCAGAGACGTGGAAGTCCAGCGGCGGGGAGGCCAGCAGTACACCAGACAGACCACCCAGCAGGAAGGTGACCAGGAAGCCGATCGCGAACAGCATCGGTGACTCGAACGTCAGCTGGCCCCGCCACATGGTGCCGATCCAGTTGAAGAACTTGATTCCGGTCGGCACCGCGATCAAGAAGCTCAGGAACGAGAAGAACGGCAGCAGGACCTGTCCGGTGACGAACATGTGGTGGGCCCACACGGCCATCGACAACGCCGCGATGGCGATGGTGGCGCCGATCAGGCCCTTGTACCCGAAGATCGGCTTGCGGCTGAAGA
>Ga0207873_1001861_pt1 | contig 18918 bp, 19 predicted proteins | sample BGWIniCompost_FD_187373 | JGI IMG/M metagenome (GOLD analysis project Ga0207873, IMG submission 187373) | Cellulose adapted compost microbial communities from Newby Island Compost Facility, Milpitas, CA, USA - BGW Initial Compost (SPAdes)... ...
CACAGTCCGGCGTACAATGGCTTGACCCTGAAGTATGAAAGAAACTGGTAAAAACGTTCCGAATTCCGCAATACTTCACTGCGAAGCTGATGCGTTGTGTCTACCATCATGCGATACTCCCTTTCCGGGACCTCCTCTGAGGCAACGCGATAGACTTCCGCGTGTAATGCCTCCGGGCTAGTTTCCCCATCATCCAGGATCACCGCGGCATACGCAAGCATGTCCCAATTGTAGGAGGGTCGCGCGTAGCAGAAAGCCAGGAGGGCAATGACTACCGCGAGGTAGAGGGAGAAGGTGAGGACGCTGGCAGTATGTGAAGACATTTTTTGGTAATCCGGTAATCGGTGATGGTCCGTCGGCCGCTCAGGCAACCTTACGACCAGAGTCTCCGATTGGCATTAACATCACCTCTAGAGCGGCTCATTCCTGAGCTCGTCGAAGGTCTTACACTGACCTATACGATCATTTCCAAAACTACCGCCGTCACCGCTCCTGCTCCCCCCACAAGCAGCTTGATCGCATTGAAGCGGTGTCCGGGACTGCTTTCAAAGACGATGGTCGTGGAAATCTGAAGAAAGCTGCCACACACCAATGCATAGAGGTACATCAGTCCGTTACGCGTCAATACCTCACTGGACGAAAGATAGTTGCTTAGCAGCAGTCCCAGAGGTGCGGCGAGGGAAAAGCCCACCAGGTAGGGCAATGCCTTTCGCGACGAGCCGAGTTGAAAGACGAGGACTGTCATCAATGCGAAGGCCGCAGGCGCGCGATGAAGGACGATACCCAGGAGTACGGCGTTGACATTGTACACGCCGCTGCCCACCGTGGGCTGCGCCAGCATTGCTCCTTCCAGGAATGCATGAATGCACAAAGCCACCAGCAGCACAAACGCTGACATCGTGTGAGAGTGGTGTGCATGATCGTGATGATGGTCGTGATGGTCGTGATCGTGATGGCCGTGGTGACCATGCAAATGGCCGTGTTCGACACCTGAAGTAAAATACTCCAGCACCTGTTGGAGAAAGAATCCGGCAAGAACGAAAATTCCTGTATACCCTACCTCCTCGTGCTGCAGATATAGTTCGGGCAAAATGTGGCTTACCGTTATAGCAAACAGGTACGAGCCCGCGAAGACAAGCAACAGCCTGTAATTCGCGTTCCGACCTTTCGGAACGAGGTAGATAAGAAGACCCGCCAGCAACGGCGCAAGGAAGAGCACGATCAGTTTTATGGTCATGGCTGCTGCTTCCGGTTTAGCTTGAGTATGTTGCGAAGTCCCTCTGTAGAAAAAGTCCCGATCGATCCGTCGTGTTGGGTGTATGTCAGGAAGGCGTTGATGTCGTCGCGTTCATCGAGAATTTCCATGGCCCGCTGTTCACCCATAACCATAAACGCCGTAGCCCATGCGTCGGCCGTCATGCAATCTTTTGCAAAGACGGATGCACTCAGGATGTTCCGTTGTACGGGGTAACCAATATCGGGGTTGATGGTATGGGAAAATTTCTTGCCGTTCTCGATTCGAAAGTTGAAATAATTTCCGGATGTCGCGAGGGCCATATCCTTTAATTGTGCGTAGGCGATATAGGACTGCATATCGATTGTCGAGTTCGGATCAAGGATGCCCACCTGCCAGGGTCGTCCTTCACCTATGTTAGAGCCTGATGTTACTACCTCTCCACCGATTTCGACAAAAAGATTCTTGATACCCTTTTCCTTCAAAAGATTCGCAACTATGTCTACACCGTATCCTTTTGCAATCGCGCTGAAGTCGAGTTGTACGCGAGGGTCTTCTTTCCATACGCTGTCTTCGTTGAAAAAAACCTTGTCCATTCCAACAAACTGCAGCAGGGAGTCAATCTGAACAGAATCCGGATGCAGTGCCCTGGCAGGGCCAAAGCCCCACGCATTTACAAGTGGCATCACTGTCGGATCGAACGCGCCGCCGCTGCTCTCGTATATTTCTTTTGACCGCTTGAGTACAGGATAAAAGTAGGGCAGTTGGAAACGCAGTGACGCACCGGTATTAAACCGGGAAATTTCCGAGTCAGGCAGATACGTATTCAGGCTTTTGTTGAACACCTCAAGTACGGAGTCCACCGCCGACTGCAAATCGCGTCCCTTGTCGTCGTAGTAAATGACGGAATATGTCGTCCCCATGGTGCGACCGGCAAAAGCAATGCGCGGCTCGTCGGGCTTCTTTCGGATTGTATAGACAACGTACACGGAAGCCAACAGAAAAATCGTGTACAGAATGTTCCGTGCGCGGTTGTTCATAGGAGGGTGTGGGCGGCAAATATAATCTTTTATTTCGCTACCTTTCGACGGAATCCTGGATGGTTTATGCGTGAAGAATATCTGAATCCGGAAGGTACCGGCATGAGCGCCGTCGAGAAAGAATTCGAGAAGGTATTGCGACCGCTCACGTTCGCAGATTTCACCGGCCAACAGAAGATTGTCGATAACATTCGTGTTTTTGTGCAGGCAGCACGCCAGCGCAATGAATCTCTCGACCACGTCCTTCTCCATGGACCCCCCGGACTTGGAAAAACTACGCTCGCCCACATCATCGCTCACGAGATGGAGGCCGGCATCAAGGTTACGTCCGGTCCGGTGCTGGACAAGCCCAGCGACCTGGCGGGTTTGCTTACGAACCTGGAACCGAGGGATGTCCTTTTCATTGACGAAATCCATCGGCTGAATCCTGTCGTTGAGGAATACCTGTATTCGGCGATGGAAGATTTCCGGATCGACATCCTCCTCGACAGCGGTCCGAATGCCCGGTCGGTGCAGATAGGTCTCAACCCCTTCACCCTCATTGGCGCGACAACAAGGGCAGGCTTGCTAACGGCGCCTCTGCGTGCCCGTTTTGGCATCAACGCGCGACTGGAATACTACGATGCCCAGTTGCTTACCAGGATTGTCAAACGCTCTGCCAGCATTCTGGGCGCGCCCATCGACGACGATGCGGCTTTTGAGATTGCACGTCGCAGTCGGGGAACGCCACGTATCGCAAACAACCTCCTGCGACGGACGCGCGACTTCGCGCAGATCAAGGGAAATGGTACTATTTCCATAGATATCGCGAAGATGGCGCTCAATGCACTGGACGTCGACGAGCATGGCCTGGACGAAATGGATAACCGCATTCTCATGACGATCATTGACAAGTTCAAGGGCGGACCCGTCGGTATATCTACCATTGCCACCGCGGCTGGCGAAGAAGCCGAGACGATCGAAGAAGTATATGAACCGTTCCTAATCCAGGAGGGTTACATAAAGCGGACGTCGAGGGGTCGCGAGGCAACTGAAAAGGCATATAAGCACCTCAAGTTAAAGCCGCCGGCATCCCATCGGCCAAGTCTGTTTGACTGAGCCGGCTCTATGTCGCAAACCGTTAAGAACACACACATCATCAAGACCGCTGCCTTGCAGCTAGGTTTTTCCTATTGCGGAATTTCGAAGGCGGAATTCCTGGAAGAGGAAGCAAGGCAGCTGGAGGAGTGGCTTCGTCGCGGCTATCACGGCAAGATGGGCTACATGGAGCGTCATTTCGACAAGCGTGTGGATCCTACCAGGCTCGTACCCGGCGCCAAGTCAGTCGTCAGCCTCATCTTCAACTATTTCCCTTCCACCGATCTGGCGCAGGAAGGCACGCTGAAGATCGCAAAGTATGCCTATGGCGAAGACTATCATTTCGTGATACGTGAGCGTCTTAAGCAATTGCTCGAGACGCTTAGGGAAAAAATCGGAGATATTAACGGACGGGCATTTGTTGATTCCGCACCTGTAATGGAACGAACGTGGGCGGCCCGTGCGGGACTCGGATGGACTGGCAAGAATACGTTGTTGTTGAACCGCACCATGGGAAGCTTCTTCTTCCTTGCCGAACTCATTATCGACCTTGACTTGGAATATGACTCCCCTGCGAAAGATTACTGCGGCACATGCACGGCATGTATGGACGCGTGTCCTACCAATGCGATTCCAGAGCCGTATGTTGTAGACGGGAGTCGGTGCATTTCCTACTACACCATTGAGCTCAGGGAAGAAATTCCTCAGGAAGCGGGGGATGAATTCGACAATTGGATATTTGGCTGCGACATATGCCAGGATGTATGCCCATGGAATCGCTTTGCGCGCCCGCACAGTGAGCCCAGGCTCGATCCTTCAGAACCGCTGAAAGAAATAATTCGACAAGACTGGAAAGACATCACGCAGGAAACCTTTGAGGCTGTTTTTGGCCGATCAGCGCTCAAACGCGCAGGATTTGAGGGGTTGATGCGCAACATTGCCCATGTACGTCAACCTCATTCCGAGAAGAAGTTTTCATAATGCGCTAGTAATTGGGTGTGGTATTTGCTTTATTGCAAAGACCCCTAAGTACCGGGTGCACTTCCTCCCAGGATTTTCTCCCACAACTTTAAGGAAATGAACAAGAAGGTAGTTACCTACGAGGATCTTATTAACCTTGATATACCCAATATCATCGTCTATGCAGCGCCCGTCATGATTGGATTGGTGCTGGTGGAATGGGTGGTGACGTTATACAAGAAGAAAGAGTACTACAATACGAAAGACACGCTTGCCGCTACCGTTATTGGGTTGGGTAATGTTGCGTTGAACGCGGCGCTGAAAGTGTTCACGTTTGGTGTGATGCTTTTCTTTTACAATCTCGTGCCGTGGAGCATCCCGCCAACGTGGTGGTCATTCATACTTTGCCTGGTTTGGGTGGACTTCTGGCGATACTGGGCGCATCGAATCGCGCACGAAAACCGCTTCTGGTGGGCTACCCATGTCACGCATCACAATTCAGAAAAGTACAACTGGTCTGTATCCTTCAGGCTGGGCTGGACGCAGCAACTTAAGATCATATTCTTTATTCCGGTACCTTTGGTCGGCTTCGATCCTGTGACTTTCCTCATATGTCATCAAATTGCCGTGCTGTATCAGTTCTGGATTCACACGGAGTACATACGCAAGCTTCCCCGTGTCATCGAATACATCTTCACTACACCATCACATCATCGGGTGCACCATGCAAGCAACGATAAATATCTCGACAGGAATTACGGTTCCACTTTCATCATTTGGGATCGCATGTTTGGAACATTTCAGCCTGAAGATGAAAAACCGACTTATGGTATTACCAAGCCTGTCAAAAGTTACAATCCCATTTACCTCAACTTTCACGAGTGGATAGAGCTGTTCCGCGACATCCGCAAGAGCCGAAGTCTGCGCGAGGCCTTCGCCCTGACCTTCTGTTCACCGTCGAAACTGGAAAGCGTGAGAAAATCATTCGAAGCATCAAAAACCGACACTGACGATTCCGCGGATGGAAAATCCTTAGCCGACGAACAGGGAAAGCAGAAGTCTCAGAAGGCTGCCTGAGGTCTTACCCTATCGACGAAATCGCGCCGTGGGCCACTTTCATGTTATACTCCAACGCGAGTTTTTGATAATTCACCAGGTCGATGATGGTTCCGACCCAGCATATGCCGACAGTTAACAGGTACAAGATACCCATGCCTATCTGGTCGATAAGAAAACGGTGTATGCCGGCGAATCCAACAAATCCAAGGAGTGCGGTGATTAGGATGAGCTGAGGGTCTCTTCTCCGCGCGCGATACACGACGGCAAAGGATCTTGCCCTTTCATCATCCAGGTCCTTGATCAGGTTTTGCACATAGGCCATTTCCTCACCCTGCAGCTCGGGAAGTACGTCGATAATTTTTGCCATAGACTAAGAGGTAGGTTTCAAAAGAGGTTATGTATTGAAGGCGATGTGATGTCGTATGAGTTGAACAATCCTGTAAGATAAGACAATCAGGGCAAATACACCCAGCGGATGCATCGATAAAGAGTCAGCGAGTTGGCCATGCAGTGCGTAAGATATTGAACGACCCAATCCGCAGCCGGGACAGAAATCAAAACCCAGGTAATGGAGCGGACATAGCGCCAGATGTTTTCCAGAGTCTGGATTATGAAATGCCAGTGCTATGAGTGCAGCCATCCATAGCCAGGCTTCTGTCGGTATCCTCAATAAATTAAAACCCCCTGCCTTGGCAGGGGGCTGATGTTTCAACATTGAACTTCTTGTACCCACGCGTCAGTTATTTCGGTATTCGCCTTAACGTTCTGTTATTTGTCAGATACAGATAAACTGACGCTTGCGTCCGGCAGATGTACTAAGCGTACACAAAGCACCGGTTAAGAATCGCCTCATGTTGTTTCCCGAAGCTGGCGTAACACCACCTTCTGAGTTCGTTTACTTCTTCGGCTATCAGCATCCTGATAGCTTTCCGCAGCTCTTTTTCAAAGAGCCGGGAGTCAAAACTCACCTTTGTGAGTACAGTTTTGACGTAGTTCAGCATAGCAGCGATAATTTGATGTAAGATGAAAAAATCAAAAAATGCATTGGACTGTTAATATATAATAAAAAATGTTAATTGGTAAGGTCATTGCGACGTAATTTTGATCGGATTGAAAAATTATGACATCGGTACATAATATCGGCCGATTTCTGGCGTTTTTGGGGTTTTTTCTCTTTTCCGGGGCTACTCTGGCCCAGGACGTCGAAATCACGCTCGGACCGGACGAAGTAGCCGAAAACGAGGCGTGGACCATCACGGTTACAGTCAAAAATGAACGCCTGAGAGACTACGGTGAGTTCCCCGAAATCGAAGGCTTTCGCAAGCGCGGTACGTCGAGTCAATCCTCCACCAGCATTATCAACGGCCAGATCTCGTCATCGCAAAGCGTCACGATGACCTACATGCCAATCGCGCAGGGCAGCTATCGGGTTCCTCCTTTTACGATGACGGTCAACGGCCGCCAGATTTCGTCGCAAGGAAAAACCGTTCGCGTAGGTCCACCGGCGCAAGTGAAGCGTAGCGATCCTTTCCGTGGATTTTTCGACTCCGACCCGTTTGACGATTTCTTTGGTCGTGAGGAAACGGAATTCATAGACATCGCGGAGGACGCTTTCCTGGCGATGACGACAAGCAAAGATGAAGTGTATGTAGGCGAGGGTTTCAACGCAACGCTGTCGTTCTTTGTCGCTGAGGACAACCGGGCGCCGCTGAGCTTTTATGAGTTGGGCAAGCAGCTGTCAGACATTCTGAAAAAAATTCGTCCCGCCAACTGCTGGGAAGAAAACTTCAACATTGAAAACATCGAAGGTGAGACTGTTCGCATTCGTGGTAAGTATTACACGCAGTACAAGATCTATCAGGCGACGTTCTTTCCGCTGACGGCTGATCCCATAACGTTCCCCAGCGTCGGACTTGAAATGATCAAGTATCGTGTGGCAAAGAATCCGACGTTCTTCGGGCGGAACCGCCAGGAAGACTTCAAGACTTTTTACAGCAAACCCAAATCGGTACGCGTCAAGGAACTTCCGCCGCACCCGTTGCGCGATGTCGTATCGGTAGGCGATTACTATCTCGAAGAGCGCATGCCGTCGACCGACCTTGAAACAGGTAAAAGCACGCCTTACGAATTCAGCATTTACGGCGAGGGCAACATCTCGTCCATCCGGCCGCCGGTTGTAAGTAAGGACGGCAACTTCGAATTTTATGAGCCTAACGTCCGCCAGAACATCAATCGGCAGAATGGCAAGGTCACCGGCTCGAAGTCGTTCAACTATTTCCTCATCCCGAGGGAACCGGGAACGTACGACTTGGGTCGTTACTTCAGCTGGATATTTTTCAATCCCAAGAAGGGACAGTACGACACACTCCGGTCCAACCTCACCGCTTATGTTACAGGAGAGAGTCGGAAGAACGAAGTCATTCAGTCGACAGACCAGGGCACTTTCTACGATCGCATCGAGTCCACATCTAACGAGCTCGTGAAAGTGCGTGAGGACAACTGGCAGAAGCCGGTCTTTAATGTCCTAATTTTGGTCATGTTGGGAGCTTCCGTGTATCTTGTCGCCCGGAAATAACCGGGCCGTTCCCATGGGCAACACATTCGGCGAAATTTTCAGGATTACAACATTCGGTGAATCGCACGGTCCGGCCATTGGCGTAGTGATCGATGGTTGTCCTGCCGGTCTGACCCTGGATTTGGATTTCATTCGCGGGCAGCTTTCGCGGCGCCGGCCAGGCCAGTCGCGCATTACCACCCAGCGCCGGGAAGACGATGATGTTCGCATCCTCAGTGGGGTGTTTGAAGGCACAACCACGGGCACACCCATCGCCATGCTCATCGAAAACCAGGATCAGCGCAGCAAGGATTACAGCCATATTGCCGAGTCGTTCCGCCCCTCGCACGCCGACTACACCTACCAGGTGAAGTACGGGATCCGTGATTACCGCGGGGGTGGGCGAAGTTCCGCGCGGGAAACGGCAGCCCGGGTCGCGGCCGGTGCCGTTGCGCAACTCTACCTGCGGACCCTGGGCGTCTCCATTCACGCTTATGTCTCGCGCGTGGGCGACATCGTCGCGCCTCCATACCAAACCCTTGACCTTTCGCGCACAGATGAAAACATGGTCCGATGCCCGCATGAGGAGACTGCTTCTCAGATGATCGAACTGATCGACAAGGTGCGTCTCGATCGGGATACCATAGGGGGTGTGGTTACGTGTGTGATTAAAGACACACCCCCCGGGCTGGGTGAGCCGGTCTTTGACAAGCTCCATGCGCAGCTCGGAAAGGCGATGCTCAGCATTAATGCGGTGAAGGGTTTTGAATATGGCAGCGGCTTTGCGGGTGTAGCGCTACGTGGATCCCAGCACAACGACGAGTTTTATAAGGATGGCGACCGCATTCGTACCCGAACCAACCATTCGGGCGGCATTCAGGGAGGCATTTCAAACGGCGAGGACATTTACTTCAACGTTGCTTTCAAACCGGTGGCAACGCTGATGCAGGATCAGAGGAGCGTTGACAAGGAGGGGAATGAAGTTATTGTTTCCGGGAAGGGGCGCCACGACCCTTGTGTGGTGCCACGTGCGGTGCCGATCGTAGAGGCGATGGCGGCGCTTGTTTTGGCCGATTTTGTATTACGCGCCAAGGGCAATAAACTTTAAAAAAGGGACAAAATCAAGGTGAAAGTTTCCGGAATTCTCTTGACCTTACCGAACAAATAGATCGGTGAATGGAGAAAACTGTACTTACCAGTCAATACGGTGAACTGAAATTGTCGGACGGAGAGGATGAGATTCTCGAATTCATCAAGAAGGTCCGCAATGATCTGATTCGCGATTTCCTTGACGAACGCTTTCTCAGGGAGTACGTGCAATCAAAGTACCATTACTCGGATGTTTCTTCCGTTAAAGTTCAGTTTATTCGTAAAGGTCTTAAGGAACTCTACGCCTCGGAGGTCAACCGGGCACATTATAAACCGTTAATCGACGAAATACAGACACACGAGCGAATATCGCTTTCGGAGGGCAACGAAGTTCTTTTTTACAGGGATGTGGAAAGCATATTCGAACGCTACATCTTCTGATCCCTCCGTCCACTTTACATGAGTAAACAGAGCTACGGATTTCTTCTGACGATATTCGTTTGGATGCTGGGTACGCTGCAATGCAGCGATGAGCCACGCCGCTTCGGGTTGATCATTGGCGACTCACATGCTGCCCTACCAACGGGCTGGGCAACCCAGCTTCAAAAACTGCGGCCGCAGGATTCTCTATTCAACTTCGCGATCAGCGGAAACACTATTGGGTTTGACAATCTGGGCAAGAAAGAACTCAATGAGCTGAGAAATATTTATTACCGACTGGCCCAGGCTGATAATGCGATGCAGCACATCGATTACATTATCATCCTTCTCGGCACCAACGATTGCAAGGCTGTCTACGATTCCCTTCAGTCGCTCGTTCCCGCCAACCTTGAACGATTGTTATCCATCGTCACGAACTACGACTTTACCAGCAATTCGAAACCCGATGTCCTTGTCGTCACACCACCACCCATTGCGGCAGACTCGCTGATGGAAGAAAAATACTCAGGTGCACGGGAAAGGCTGCATAAGCTCCTACCCCACTACCAGCGGCTCGCCACACGATTTAGTTGTCGTTTTGTTGACATCCACGAAAAACTTGAAAACGATTTCGCAACGTTGACAGAGGATGGCATCCACCTTACGGAGGAAGGATACAGACGGGTCGCCGAACTTATCAATGCGGCCATTCAGCAACGGTAGCTCGCCAGTTTCGAGCGAATTTGCTTTCATCCAATTCAAGGATGATTAATTTTGATCATTGAGGTCGAATCCACACCGCATGAAGAAGAAAAAAATCCCCCTTTACGTAAAGATTCTGATTGGTATGGGCCTGGGCCTCATATGGGGCCTCAGTGCCAAATCGCTCGGCCTTGTTGAATTCACTCAAGATTGGATAAAACCCTGGGGTGACATTTTTATTCGTGCACTCAAACTCATTGCCATCCCGCTCATCATTTTCTCCCTCATCGACGGCGTTTCCAACCTTTCAGACATATCCAAGCTATCGCGCATCGGCGGCAGAACCATCGCCTTTTATTTTACGACAACCATAGTGGCCATTTCTGTCGGTCTCGTCCTTGTTAACATAATTCGCCCGGGAAAGCTGCTCTCCGATGAACGACGCGAATCCCTGCGTGAGACTTACGCATCACAACTTGATGAAACTGTTGTCTCGGCACATGAACTTGGTGAGGCGGGGCCGCTTCAGCCGGTCGTGGATATTGTACCCGACAACTTTTTCAACGCCGCCTCAAGCAACAGCAACATGTTGCAGATTATTTTCTTCTCTATCCTTTTTGGGGTAGCGATGATCCTTACCAAGTCGGAAAAGGTCACTCCGGTTAAGGCTTTCTTTGACGGCGCAAATCACGTGGTCCTCAGGATTGTGGATATCATCATGCAATTTGCCCCGATAGGGGTGTTCGCGCTCCTCGCAAGCCTTAACATTGACGGCGAGCTGATGATGGCGCTGGGCACATATAGCCTCAACGTAGTGTTGGCGCTCGCGGCAATGATGTTCCTGGTGTATCCTGTCATCCTCAGGCTCTTCACCCGCATGAAAGTAGCAACCTTCTACAAAGGCATCCTGCCTGCGCAGATGCTGGCGTTCTCCACGAGTTCCAGCGCGGCGACTTTGCCGGTAACCATGGATTGCGCAGAGCGGAATCTCGGTGTAGCGGAAGAAATTTCCAGCTTTGTTCTTCCTCTGGGTGCGACTATTAATATGGATGGCACCGCCATCCACCAGGGAGTTTCCGCCGTGTTTATCGCACAGGCGTTTGGTATCGATCTTACCCTCGGTCAGCAACTCACCATCCTTCTCACGGCAGTGCTGTCGTCGATAGGCGCCGCCGCCGTTCCCGGTGCTGGCATTATCATGCTCGTTATCGTCATGGAAGCAGTGGGACTCGATCCCTTGGGTCTCGCATTGATCCTGGCTGTTGACCGACCCCTTGACATGATGCGTACGGTAGTAAATATTACAGGCGATTCGACCGTGGCAGTGGTGGTCGCACACTCGGAAAACAGCCTGAACACGCCCGCAGGTGAGCCGGCCGATCCGGTATCTTAAGCTACGATGAACTTATTTCCCGTTTGGCTGTTTGGATAGTGTAGTTTTGACAATCTTTGCGCCATGAATAACCTGCCTAAATCTGTACACATCTACCTGGAGTCCAATCCCAATCCGAATTCGCTGAAATTCGTCGTCAATGACATGCTCGTGCCGGAAGGTTTCAGCTTTGATTTTCCAGATAAAGAAAGCGCAGAAGGCGCCCCCCTGGCACAGGAGCTTTTCGACTATCCCTTCGTTGAGCGGGTGTTTTTCATGAGCAACTTCGTTACGGTCACCAAGAAGGAAGACGTGGAATGGATCGAGATCCAGTCGATCCTGAAGGATCATATCAGGAAGTATCTTGAATCTGGAAAATACGTGATAGAAATGTACGAGCCGGAAGCGCCGGCAGCGGAAGAGGATACTGAGACGGTCCAAAAGATAAAGACGATTCTGGAAGAGTATATCCGTCCCGCTGTTGAGCAGGATGGCGGTGCTATCACCTATCACTCATACAACGACGGCGTGGTCCGCGTGAGGCTGCAGGGATCTTGCAGCGGCTGCCCCTCATCCATGATTACGCTTAAGGCCGGCATCGAAAACCTCTTCCGACGGATGATGCCCGATGAAGTGAAGGCCGTCGAAGCATTCTGAGTATTATATTCGCGTTATGCGAAATCTCATCCTCCTAATTGTTGTGCTGGCTGTAGGGACCCCGGTGTTCAGTTCAGCGCAGTCGCTGAAAGTCATGTCCTATAACATCCGTTACGATAACCCGGGGGACGGAAGAAACGCCTGGCCCCTTCGCAAGGACAGGCTCATTCAACTCGTACGCGAACAGGCGCCTGACATACTTGGGGTACAGGAAGCGCTCCATCATCAGCTCACTGACATGCTTAACGGTCTGGAGGGTTATGCCGTCGTAGGCGTTGGTCGCGACGATGGCAAAGAGAAGGGAGAGTATTCCGCGATCCTGTACAAGAAGTCCGCCTTTGAATTGCGCGACCAGAATACATTCTGGCTCTCGGAAACTCCGAATGTGCCCGGAAGCAAGAGTTGGGACGCCGCTATCACCCGCGTCGTCACTTGGGCGCGGCTATACAGCAAGGACCTCGGAACAGAAATACTCGCAGTCAATACCCACTTCGATCACATTGGGAAAGAAGCCCGCCTCCGCAGCGCGGAGATGCTTCGCAAGAAAATCCCTGAACTGGCCGGCGATCTTCCGGTAATCCTCACGGGCGACTTCAACACCACGCGAGACGATCCGCCCTATCAGGCGTTGATGAAATCCGGCGGATACGAACTCATTGACCCGGCACCATCACCCGCGCCCCCTACCTTCTGTGGCTTTGAAGTGTTCAGCTCACAGGAATGCGTACCCATTGATTACATTTTTCTCAGCAAACACTGGCAGCACACAAGCTACGCGGTCCTCAACACAAGCAACGGAAGGGACTATCCTTCCGATCACTTACCGGTTCTGGTGAGCGTACGACTTGGCGGACGGTAACGCAGGGGACTTACGCATGTTGGTGAGATAAACGCCACCGACAATAGCGACCATTCCCAGGTAGTGGTTCAACATCAACTTTTCTCCATCCAACACACCCCACATTACGGCGACGAGGGGAATGAGATACGTTACCGATGCTGTAAACAATGGCGTGCTAAGCTTTACCAGGCGATTGAAGACAATGGTGGCCACGGCGGTACTCATCAGACCCAATAACACCACAAATCCAAATGACCTCCATGCCCCAGGTGTTGTAGACATCGTCTCTACAAAGTTGGTCGCACCAAACAGGTAGCCCATTGCAAATGGTCCGATGAGCAAAATAGAAACGCTCGTTATGGTCATCGACGGAAGATCGGCTACGCGATACTTGATAAAATTCACATTCGTTGCATAGAAAAGGCAAGCGATAATGATCAGGAGCGAGTACGCGTTGATTCCGCTTATGGACTCACCGGTGCGCGAAAGAATGAGCAACACAGTGCCCGTCAATCCGATGAAGATACCTAACAGGGCAGATCGGTGAAAGTGCTGTCCGAACAACACCGCGCCGATGATCAGCGTAAAGATCGGCGTGAGGCTATTGCCGATACCCGTGACGGCACTCTCGAGGCGTGTCTGTGCAAAGGCAAAAAGAAATGACGGGATGAGAATACCCATGAGTCCCGACAGAAAAAGCCTGCCGTAGTGAGAAAGGGTCAGGTTGCGCAATTTCAACAGCGCAACCGGTAGCATGAACGTTGCTGCCGCACTTACGCGCAATGCCCCCACAACATCCGGATCGAATGCCTTCAATCCTTGCTTGATCAAAATGAATGAAGTTCCCCAAATGAGAGAAAGAAGAATCAGCAGCGCCAGCGGCAACCAACGGTGTTTTGTCATACAGGAAAGATTGTCGGATGCCTAAACAACGCAGCCAATTGGGGAAAGTTTCAGATGTCGAAAAGATAGCAAGAAAACGTAGCTCTTTCAGTGGGCAATAGGCAGTGAGTACCTTTTTTCAAGTTGAGGATTCTTCAACACTTCAGCACTTCAACACTTCTACGCCTTCATAGAACGCTTCGATCTCATTCAACGTCCACATAATCTCTTCGGGAGCGATGAGGGAAACGAGCCTTTGTCGAAAAGGTTTGAAATCAGGTAAGCCGCGGAAATAGTTGGCGTAGTGTCTGCGCATTTCAAGCACACCGGTGCGTTCCCCTTTCCAGCGGATCGAGAATTCAAGGTGGCTGCGGACAACAGCGACGCGCTCGCTGATGCTCGGAGGTTCGGGCAACTGGCCAGTTTGAACGTAGGACTTTATGGCATTGAATATCCAGGGATTGCCGATAGCTGCTCTTCCGATCATCACGCCGTCCACGCCGTATTTGTTCTTCCATGCGACCGCCCGTTCCGGCGAATCGACATCGCCATTGCCAAATACGGGAATGCGCATGCGCGGATTCTCTTTAATCTTTCCAATGAGTTCCCAATCCGCCTCTCCTTTATACATCTGAACGCGTGTACGACCGTGAACGGTCAGCGCAGCGATCCCAACATCCTGCAGGCGTTCGGCAACTTCAACAACGTTGCGCGTATTGTCATCCCATCCTAATCGCGTCTTAACAGTTACGGGCAGATGGGTAGCCTTCACAACAGCCTCCGTCATCTTTACCATACGGGGAATGTCCTGGAGCAACGCCGCGCCCGCCCCACGGCATGCCACGTTCTTGACGGGACACCCGTAGTTGATATCGATCAGGTCGGGATTTACTTGCGTGGCGATTTCAGCGGATTGGCGCATGTGTTCTATGTCACTGCCGAAAAGCTGGATTCCAATAGGACGCTCGTACTCAAATATGTCGAGCTTTTCCCGGCTACGGGCTGCATCCCGAATGAGGCCTTCTGACGAAACAAATTCGGTGTACATTAAATCGGCACCCTGCGCCTTGCACACCGCACGAAAAGGCGGGTCGCTCACATCCTCCATCGGGGCGAGGAGGAGGGGAAAATTGCCGAGTTCAATGTTGCCGATTTTCACCATATTTGTTCAAATGTTCGCAAAGTTAATGAATCTGGAAATGATAGAAACAGAGCGACCCGGAAGGCAATCCTTTCTCACTCTGCTTCTGTTGCTCGTCGGTATATGTCTCGGATTCATTATCGTGGGACCGCTCATAGGGTTTTTGCTGGCACTGCCCTTTTATGACGGCTCGATGCTTGAGCTCGCCACAGCAATTCAGGATCCGCTCAATCATCCGGAAGTCAGGATACCCATCTACATCCTCCAGGCTTCAGCCACGTTCGTCGGACTCATCCTGACTCCCATGCTACTTATGCGAGTTTCGCACAGGAGCGCGGCAAGCTTGTTCGCTACACGGGATCTTAGCCTGTCGCCCTTTCTCCTCATACCGTTAATCGTTGTTGCCTTCATGGCGGTAAACTCATGGTTTGTTGAGTGGAATGCCGGATTGCGTTTCCCCTCGTTCCTGAAGAGTTTTGAGGAATGGGCACGCGCCAACGAACAACAACGTGCGGAGATAACGAGTTTCATGACAACGTTTACTTCACCTGCTGAACTTTTCATTGCCCTGATTGTGATTGCTGTTATTCCAGCGATCGGCGAAGAATTCGTTTTTCGCGGATTGTTTCAGAACGAGTTGAAAAGCCTGACCCGCAACATGCATGTAGCCATTTGGCTTGCGGCTTTCTTGTTCAGCGCTTTCCATATTCAATTCTTTGGCTTTGTACCGCGGCTGCTTCTGGGAGCTTTGTTCGGGTATCTTTACGCGTGGTCGGGTAGCTTGCTGATTCCCATTTTTGCTCACTTTGTGAACAATGCCCTGGCGTTGCTGAGCCTGTATTTTTATCAGACAGGGACAACTGACATTTCATTGGAGAGTCCCGAGGCTGCACCATGGCCATATATACTCATAGGCGCAGTGGCGACAGCATTCCTCCTGGTGTATTTCAAAGGATTCTATGACCGGCAGCAAAGGACGGCATCCTGATAGCCAACCGTCACAACCGCGAACGTACAGCAACCTTACGGAGCGAGTTATCACCGGCGTGATCGGCGCAGCGCTCGTCGTCGCCGGAGTAGTATTCAGCGAGTGGACGTTCTTTGCGCTATTCCTGACGATATGTATCCTCTCGCTTTTGGAGTTTTACAGGCTGGCCGGACTTGACGGACTCCTGCCGCTGAAGTGGTATGGTACATTCTGCGGTATCAGCATTTTCACCGTCACATTCTTCATTGAAAGCGGCCGACTCAGCGCCGCGTTCTATTCTGTTTTGTTTCCCATCGTCTCGATCGTGTACATGATCAAACTGTACAAGAAGTTTGAAAGAAAACCTTTTACAAATATTGCGTACACTTTTCTCGGCATTTTCTACGTGTCCGTACCGATCTCCCTCATGAGTGCTATCGCATTCAACCAGGGTGCCTATCGATATGAAATCATTCTGGGATGTCTGCTGATCCTGTGGGCGAGCGATACAGGTGCCTATTTTGCGGGAACATTCTTCGGCAAGAACAAACTATTCGAACGCATCTCACCGAAGAAATCGTGGGAAGGTTTCTTCGGAGGCGCGTTGCTGGCGCTGGCGATCTCGCTGGCACTGGCTTATTACTTCCCCGTACTGGATCGTCTTCAGTGGGTTGTCATCAGCCTCATCATCATTGTAGGCGGTACGTTTGGCGATCTGACCGAATCGCTGCTGAAACGCAGCATTGAAATCAAGGATTCAGGAGCCTCGCTTCCCGGCCACGGTGGTTTTCTCGATCGTTTTGATGGACTGCTTCTATCGACTCCATTCATTCTCGCTTTTCTTGAACTGTTTGGTGGGCAGGGAACTTGATCACGGGAAAACCTTTGTACATTCCGAAAAAATCTGTCGATTGATCTTTGTTTGGATTTGTTTAGGAGTGGTTGACAGTATCAATAGATTATTTTGCGGGACAGCAGAAAGAGAAATTTCATTTGCCCTTAACGCAATAAATTGAATAACCATCGGGGAATTGGGAAATCCGATGGTTCAATGGAAATTAAGTTATCTTTGCAACCGTTTTAGTGCCACAAAAAGTGGCCTTTTACGATAAGTCAATCTTTGCATATGGCCTATATCGAACCCGCGCCTCTGAAGGACCGGGAAAACCCGTTCGAGGCAATGATGTCCCGGTTTCATGTCGCCTCTCAGATCCTGGGCCTTGAGGATGAGATTTACAACGTACTCAAATCGCCTTCCCGCCAGGTCATTGTGTCACTGCCAGTCACCATGGACGATGGCAGCATCCGGGTCTTCGAAGGATACCGCGTAATACACTCCAACATCCTGGGACCGTCGAAAGGCGGCATCCGCTACGATCCTATGGTAAACCTCGATGAGGTTAAGGCGCTGGCAGCGTGGATGACATGGAAGTGTGCTGTAGTCGACATTCCATACGGTGGCGCCAAAGGGGGCATTACCTGTAACCCGCGGGAAATGTCGTCCGGAGAGATCGAAAGGCTCACACGCGCTTACACAACTGCTATGTTCCATGTTTTCGGACCCGACCAGGACATTCCGGCACCTGACATGGGAACGGGACCGCGTGAAATGGCCTGGTTGATGGACGAATACTCGAAAATGCGAGGCATGACCGTCAACGCCGTGGTTACTGGCAAGCCAATCGTTCTGGGCGGATCGCTGGGCCGAACCGAAGCAACCGGTCGCGGTGTTATGGTATCTGCCATGGCCGCTATGGAAAAACTCAAAATCAATCCATATAAGGCCACGTGCGCGGTGCAGGGTTTTGGAAATGTGGGTAGCTGGGCAGCGCGATTGCTCCACGAACGCGGTCTGACCGTACAGGCTATCAGTGATCTCTCAGGCGCATATTATTCAGAAAAAGGAATTGATCCGGAAAAGGCGGTAGCCTACCGCGATGCCAATAAGGGTTCACTCGAAGGTTTCCCGGATGCCACGCGGATCACCAACGAGGAACTCCTGGAATTGCCTGTTGATGTACTAGTACCGGCTGCTACGGAGGATGTCATCACGGGCTCCAACGCTCCGAAAATCCAGGCAAAGCTTATAGTAGAAGGTGCCAACGGCCCGACGTCATCCAAAGCAGATAGCATCATCAATGATAAAGGTATTATGGTTGTTCCTGACATCCTGGCCAACGCGGGCGGTGTTACGGTATCTTATTTTGAATGGATACAAAACAGGTTGGGATACAAGTGGACAGCCGATCGTGTCAACCGGAGGTCCGACCGCATCATGAAGGATGCGTTTAACAATGTTTTCAAAGTCGCGCAGGAATATAAAGTCCCCATGCGGATAGCGGCGTATATGGTTGCTATTGATAAAGTGGCGAAGACTTACAAATACCGGGGCGGATTCTAAAAGGAGATTCATGACCATTCACAAAGAGGGACGCACGCTCTTATTCATTTTATTGTTGGTTTTGTTTGCCATCAACTGGCTGCTGTCGTATTTATTTCCGGAGAATGCCTTGCTGCAGCAAATAGCCATCGGGGTTAGCATCGTTCTGTATTTTGCTGTGCTGCAGTTCTTCAGAAATCCCAAGGTGGTTGTCGAGCTGAACGACAAGCAAATCCTTGCGCCAGCAGACGGAAAGATCGTTGCTATTGAGGAAACCGAAGAGACAGAATATCTAAAGGAGCGCCGTACGCAGATATCGATCTTCATGTCGCCCATCAATGTACATGTTAACCGGCTTCCTGTCGGTGGCGTAGTGAGTTTTTACCGATATCACCCCGGTCGTTACCTGGTGGCGTGGCATCCCAAGTCCAGCACCGAGAACGAGCGCACAACGCTTGCCGTGCGCATGGCGAGCGGCCTGGAAATTTTAGTGCGCCAGATTGCCGGCGCTGTTGCGCGAAGAATTCGCTGTTACGTGAAGGA
>Ga0207873_1001862_pt1 | contig 18911 bp, 18 predicted proteins | sample BGWIniCompost_FD_187373 | JGI IMG/M metagenome (GOLD analysis project Ga0207873, IMG submission 187373) | Cellulose adapted compost microbial communities from Newby Island Compost Facility, Milpitas, CA, USA - BGW Initial Compost (SPAdes)... ...
GATAGTGAAGTGTGAGTCCTCGAGGGGTGAGCCATTCGCCGACTTTGCGTTTACCCATTATGAAGATCCACGCCATATGGGAATTAGTGTTGCCAAGCGGTGTGAACTTCCTGTCAGTGCAACGAAGGATCAGTTTAACCCCGATGATCTGAAGGAAAAACTGAAAACGGTATTTGCTGGGGATAAAGAGCTGAAGCCCGCCGAATTAACAAACGGAATCAAGGAGGTATTCGCTGTTGGCAATACCAGAGCAAAACAGTTGATAAACGTATTCCTCACCAAAGAGTATTTGTCTATTGAAGGCAAACGACGGAGTCCAAACAGTATCTATCGAATAGAAATATGAACCGACAGTATAGTGGCAATTCTGTGAACGACTCTAATGCGAATTTGCAATACCAAAAACTCAGTCGTTCAGTCGTTCGGTTGTATATATATACAACCGCAACCGAACGACTATACGAATAATCGACCTCGTTCATAGTATATACTTTAGACGACTAATGAACGACTATATTTGGAGGTGAAAAACTTTCTTACTTATTGCTGGTTGGAAGTATGAATTATTTTTTGCTATATTTGAACCATGGGAAAGCAAGAGAAACCCAAAAAGACTTCAAGCGCAAAGGGCCAACGTGATTGGCAACGTTACAAGGAATCCGGCAAATATGATGCGAACAAGAAACGTATCACCAATGCTGAGATCCCTGGTAAGGCCAGTGCATACCCACCGGTCAGTAAGAAGCAAGTGTACAAGCTTTATCTTCTTGGCTTGAACGACGAGCGGGTAGCTGATATTCTTGATGTGTCATTGAGTCAGCTTCAAAAGTGGAAGAAAGAGTACCCGGAATTTCTCCACACGATTAAGAAAGCGAAGGAGTTGACGGACGGCGAGATCGTTAACGCTATGCGCCGGCGAGCTTTAGGCTATAAGCACAAAGCTACAAAAATTTTTTACAATGCACAAGAGGATAAGATTGTCACAAAAGAGTATGTGGAGCGTTACCCACCTGATGTGGCTGCCGCTTCATTCTTATTGCGAAACCGGCAACCTCACCTCTTTAAAGACAAGCCCGAGGTAGAACTTGATATCACAAACACACCTCCCGTTGTGAATGTGACTGTGCACGCTCAAGAGGACAAACTCAACAAGTTAAACAAAGACGCACAAGAGAATGAGTAAGACTCTTGAAGTCTCCGTAGGCATTGTGTACCTTGTGTGCAAGACTATGCTGGAGAAATTCAGAATCATTGCGCATGAGGGTGGCACTCGCTCAGGCAAGACTTGGAATATAATAGAGTTCCTCGTTGACTTAGCCCTCACGCGTCCTGGATTTGAAATCACTATCGCTTCAAGAGATATGCCCCACCTTAAGCGTGGAGCCATCAAAGACTTTCAAGCAATCATGCTAAAGCGAGGTCTTTGGAACCAACGCCGATGGAATGGGACTGACCGAATATACCGATTCTCCAACAACGCATACATAGAGTTCTTTAACGCCGATGACATAGGAAAGGTTTCCGGTCCTGGGCGTGATGTTCTTTATTGCAATGAGGTGAACTTCTTTAAGAAGCCGGTGTTCGATCAACTATTGCTTCGCACAAGGTATCGTTGCATTATCGACTATAACCCTATTCACCCTAAGCACTGGCTTTATTCTCATGTTGTAAACCGGAAGGACTGCTACCTGTGGCGCTCTACTTATCTCGATAATTTACAGTTTCTACCAAAGGAACAAGTGTATGAGATCGAGATGATGAAGGAAAACGATCCCCTTAAGTGGCAAGTATACGGGTTGGGTATCAGGGCAAGTTATCAGAAAGGACAGATATACGGGCCTAAGATTATTGGTGGTAAGTCAACGGGCAAAGAGTGGAAGCCTATAACACTGCAAGAGTACAAAGACATTGAGGCTACTGAATACTTTGGACTCGACTGGGGTTATTACCCTGATCCCAACGCAGTCGTAGGCGTTAAGTTTGTTGGCAACAAGCGTTATTACAGAAAGATTGTTTATAAGCAGAACCAAAGTGACGAGCAACTCGCTGAAGAATTGAAGGCAGCCGGGTTAAATAAGAACTCTATATTAATAGCAGACCACGCAAAGAAATCTATTATGAGCCTACGAGCTCTTGGGTTTCCTCTTACGTATGCTGCTGTGAAAGGTCCTGGGAGTATCGAACATGGCATCAAGTTGATTCAAAGCAAGGAGTGCTACTACGTGATGGATCCTGATCTTGAATTTGAGTACTTGAACTATGTGTACCTTCTAGGACCTGATGAAGAGCCCACGGGTGTACCACAAGACAAGTACAATCACCTGATGGATGCACTAAGAATGGTTGAACTTTATAAACCATACCTATGAGACGAAGTGATCATACATACAACATAATCATATTGTTATGGGTATGTCTGTTTACCCTAGGACTCAGCGCTCTTTGGTTATTTGCTAAATGAAAAAGCTATGACACCACTTAAAGTTGTATTCGCCCTTGAGTTATTTTGGGTTGCTCTTGTAGTACTCCAAGCCTACATTCATTTCTTTATGATCGCTGTATGCAAGCGTAAGCCGGTGTACTTATTATGGTTCTGCATCCGGGCACTCACCGCCTTTTTCTTTTTGTGGGTGTTCTTATACACAGGCGCATGGGTTCATCCTCTTATACTGTCTGTTGATCTGGTCATCTTTATGATGCTCTCACACTACACTATATTCAATCCTGTTCTTAATAAGCTTCTGAGCATTTACAATCCTGCAGGCGGATATGACTTCTGGTATCTGGGCAAGAACTCAGGCTGGCTTGATTCATTCTTTCTCAAACATAAAGTGCTCCATAGATTTTTCTATGTGGCATGTTTCTTTGGTACAATTATAAGTGCAGCATTAATAATCGAATACTACACATGGTGATTCATACTTACGAAAAGAAAATCGTTATCGTTGGTCTCTTTGCTACTGGCAAGACGACCCTGGTCAACAAGTTGCTCAATGAGCAGCAAGTAATGCAAGATCACGAGTACAAGGTGTACCACACAGACGACTTCCTTCAGTATGATCGTAAACTGCAAATGCGGTTCCTGTTGAACAAGATAAATCTTGATAAACCAGATCGCTATATAATAGAGGGGGCAGCCGCATATAGGTTGTTGCTCTCGGGCGTGAAGGAAAATAACTTCTATCCTGATCTTGTTATCCAGTGTCTTGCGAGCGATGGCACAAGGCAAGAAAGGTATATGCAGCCCGAGAGATTGAACGGACAACGTCATGCTCTTGATAAGAAAGGGATGAAGGACTTCAAGGCGTTTGACAATATGTATCGTAAGATGTGGAACGAATATATGTCAATGCCTAAGAAGCAGGAACCCAGGATCATTCACTACATAACTGAGGAAGGCTACAATAATTAACACCTATGATCTGGAAAGCAAAGTACACCAAGACTGATTATGCACATGGGACAACAAGACTTAAGAGGGTCTTTGCTTGGCGCCCTACGTATGTTGACGGTGATGTCGTATGGCTTGAGTTCTACGAGGTTCTTCAAGTGTACGAGATACTTCGATTCGCTCTACGCCTTGATCCTGCAAAGCCAACAGAGATGACTGAGTTTCTGGTGGGTAAGTGGGTTGATGTTTCAAAAAGATTAATGACTAAGAAATGAGCCACATAGATAAAACCGGCTGGAGTAACATAGGGGGTATCACATACTTCATGGATGAATACCAGGCCGTCACCCAGAAGAATCTCACATACCTCTTAGGTGAGGGCAAAGAGTTCTACCTCCAGCTTAAACACGAGAAACATTTTCTTGAGGCGTATAACTGCTGCCCACCGCTTAAAGCGATCATAGGTAAAAGAGCAAAGGCGTTCAACACCGGTGAGACAGTATTCCAGAACATTGAAGGAAGGCCTCTTCGTGGGTACCATTGGCTGAAGAAATTGTTGAAGCGTCCCAATCCTTTGCAGAATGAGAAGCAGTTCTTTGCGCAGCAGAATCACTACGTGGATATATTTGGTTACTGTCCTGTGTTGAAGATCAGGCCTGCAGGTATGCCCGAAGAGATAAGTGCCATATGGAATGTACCACCATGGCTATTTGATATTGAGTACACCCGCAAGTGGTTGAATCAAAACAGAGTTTCAGGTATCTATCAATCGTACAAGATACTGTGGGAAGGACACGAAATCAACATTCCTTTCAATGATCTTGGGTTTGTGTTTGATGATGGCATAGGAACTGAGTGCGACACCAACTTGACGATACCAGATAGCCGGCTCGTTGGTCTTGACTATGTGATAAGCAATATCATGGCTGCTTACAAGTCAAGGAACACGCTCATCACCAAGCGAGGAGCCATTGGTATTCTGTCCTCTGATGCAAGAGACAACTCTGTACCTATTCCTCTCAACCCCGATGACAAGGAAGAACTCCAAAGGGACTTTAAGAAGTATGGATTGATCGGCCAACCGTATCACATTATCATAACGAACGCCAGTCTTAAGTGGCAACAAATGGGATTCCCAACAAAGGATCTTATGCTGTTCGAAGAGACCACTGAAAATATTGAACGACTCGCGGATGCATACGGGTGGCCCATTGAATTGATCGCTCGTGGCAAGGACGTCACCTACGACAACAAGATGCAAGCCCGAAAGGATCTTTATCAGAACACCCTCATACCGGAATCCGATTCTCGTATGGAGCAGTTCAGTAGATGCCTCGGTATTGAGGGTGTTGAGATAAGGAAGGACTTCAGCTGTGTTCCTGTTTTGCAGTCAGATAGAAAGACCATGGCTGAAGCAAGACTTGCTGTGAATGCATACTGTGAGAAAGAGTACAACGCTGGTCTTATGACGAAGAACGAATGGCGTGAGGAGCTCGGGCTTCCCCCTATTGAAGACCCTTCGTTCAATGAATACAAGAAAGCAAGTACACCACAACCACAACCCGAAAACGAAACTAAGGAAGACAATAACAATGAAGAAGAACCTACATCCGAAGATCCATCAACTGAGGTTGAGGAGTAAGCCGACCAATTACTTCGATGTACCTGAGTCTAAGCTCGTCGAGTTACAGACCAGAGCAAAGGCCATACAAGTCGAAGAGAACCAGTGTGCAGCGTACTTCTGTGTCTGGGGTCAACGAGATGACCGGGGTACAGGCTGGTTGAAGGGTGCGTTCACCAAATCAATACAAGAGCGCGGACCCAAGAGCAAGGCAAAGCAAAAAATTGCTGTTGTCTACTATCACGACCTGCGTGACCCTATTGGTAAACCGATTGAGATCGTTGAGGATGACTTCGGCGCCTATGTTATATTTGAGTGGGCAGACCTCGAAGCAGTACCTTCAGCCAAACGTGCCAAGTCTCTGATTGAGAATGAGATCATGAATGGGTGGTCGTTTGGTTTCGACTATGTGTGGGACAAGATGACCTACGATGAAGTGTCTGAGACCGTTTGGATAAAGGAAGCAGACCTCTACGAGATCAGTCCTTTGCTGTTTGGCAGCAGCCGACAGACATTCACAGTGAGAAGTGCAGCTGAGTATGAGTCAGCAAAGCTCCTTCTTGATCAAGAAACAGAGGATATCCTTTCAGGAATACCTCGAGTTAAGCAACTTGAAATACGACAGCTATTAACTAAACACATATCACTTGCTCGTCTCGAGCCGGACACTCTTGAGAACATCAGAGAGAAAACACTCGAGAAGGACAAGCCGAAAAAGGTTTCGTTGATAAGCCGTATGAATAAACATCTAAAGTAAAACTAAAACCAAGATTCGATTATGAAAAGGAACATCCACATTGGATTGAAACTGTTCGTGGCTGCTCTGTTGCTGTTTGCAGCAGTTACGTTCGCAAAGGCTTCAGCATTTACGCTGATGTTGCTCACAGGACTCTGGCTTATGGCTCCCATCTCTTTCCGTGCAAGGCAATTCGCCAACAAGCTGTACACTGGTGATGATGGTGCCGATGATGACGAGGTGAAGCAGGTAATGGAAAAGGTGCGCAAGCAAACTGAAAAGATTCTTCAGCAACGCGGGTTCGTTGACAGGGAGGCACTCAACAAAGAGCTCGAGACTAGGATGTCCAAGCTGAAGAACTTCAGTGAAGAAGACCTGAATCTCTTGAAGCTTTGGCTTGAGGATGGGGACAAAGGTATTCGGTCTATTCTGAAAAAGCAAGGTGAAGAGATCACCGCCATCAAAGAGCTGGCTGTTACCGGTAAGAAAGAAGTCAACAGCGTCAGGTCTATACTTGACAAGAAGATGGATGACATCCAAAAAATCTTCGAGCGCGGTGAAGGTGAACTCCGTCTGGATGTTCGTGCTGCCGCAACGATGACCCTTGACAACACCATCACTGGCCACTCCTCTCTGCCCGAGGACTTGATCGAATCATTCTCCATCGGTGCATTTGTACCTAAACGCCAGTCGCGTGAGTACGTATTCGATCTGGCCTATCGCCGGACAGTAGCAAAGATCACACAGTTCAAAACGTGGCTTGAAGAAGGCAGTGAGGAAGGTGGATTTGCTGTTGTGGCTGAAGGTGGCCTCAAGCCGCTGGTATCTACGTCGCTTGTTCGCAACCACTCCGAATACAAGAAGGTTGCTGCAAAGCAAGTCATCACCGAAGAGTTTGCAAAGTTCCGGCAAGAGGCATACACAATCATTGAGCGCCTCATCAACCAGAAGTTGCTCCGTGACTACGCGGCTATTCTTACGACGAACCTTCTTGCTAAGGCCGCGCCGTATGTATCGTCTGCACTCGATGGTCAGTACGCTAACCCGACTGACTACCACGCCATAGGTGCTGTGGCCGCTCAGATCGAAGCGTTGAACTTTGTACCCGATATGTTGGTGATGAACCCGCAGGACAAGTGGCGCATTGGACTGAGCCAGGACTCTCAAGGTCAGTTCTACCTGACTATCCCGATCACTGATCCCAGCGGCCAGACCAGGATGATGGGCTTCACTCTCCGTACCAGCAACAAGGTGCCGGTGGGTACGTTCATTCTTGGTGAGTCAGGCCTGTGGGAAATCGAAGATGAGCCCATCACTATCCGTATGGGTATGGGTATCACTGTGACTCCCGGCGTTGTAGGAGCATCAGTTACTCAAGTTGAGTCTGATCTCGACCACAACCGTTTCCGCATTATTGCTGAGACGTACTTCCACAACTACATTGCGACCAACAACGAAGGCTCGTTTGTGTCAGCGCAATTCGATACTGTGAAGGCGGCCCTGCAGTCTGCGTAGGTTGATACCTATACATATACCTGAAGTTGCTGTTTACCAATTTATGTTCAATCAAGTTACCAAGAATCAATATGAGCACAAAAGAAAAGGTTGTTAAGAAGGATGACCTGAAAACTATCTACGGAACCGGGAAGTCAAAGTACCTCTCGGCCGGTAAGAAGTACACTGTTCATTCAGTGCATGCACAAACCCTGATCGACAAAGGGTTCGCTTCCCCCTCTCCTGTGGAACCCGGGAAAGGTGGAAAGAAAGGAGACGGAAAAGAGTAGCCCTTAAAACAAAAACATTATGTTCTTAACAGAGTCAGACTTTAACAAGATGCCTTTCAACATTCCACAGAGTGATGATAGGCCTAACGCTCTTAGTGATGTCATCGACTTCTATGAAGAGGAAGCCTTGAAAAGAGTTCTTGGCTCTGCTTTGTACAGTGAGTTTATTGCTGGTGTGTTTGTTGATCCCGCAGCCTCCCCTCTTGTAGCCAAAGAAGATGGCGACATCGAAGAAAAGTGGTTACTGTTGAGGGATGGTGGTGAGTACACTTACCGTGAGAAGACGTACAGGTATGATGGAGTGAAGAACTTCCTCAAGCCTTACGTCTTCCAGGCTGTGGTGGCTGATGATGCACAAACACTGACACCCATAGGTGCAGTACAGGTTGACACCGAGAATGGTTCCGTGGTGTCGCCTGGTCAGCAAATTATGAGGGCATACCGAATCTTCTCTCAAGCTGTTGGAGATTGTCATCTCTATAAGGATACACTTTGGGGTTTCTTATCAGCGAACAAGCTTGAGTACCCGAACTGGAATTTCAAGAGCCCAGGAAGTCGTAATGTTTTAAGTATATGAATTACATAGTTGACGATATCGGTAGAGTTGTTGACAGGGTAAGAGACCGGTGGCTTATGCTGCCGGCCACTCAAGCTCTGATCAATAGTGGGGTGATCATTGTGAACGATGAAGAGGATGAACCTCCGTACTATATGTATGGTCATCGCAAAGAGATCGCCAACCGATTAAACCTTAAAGGGAAAGACAGCATAGAGAAGTTTAAGAGATATCCTCTCATCGCTCTACGTCTTGACATTCCTGAAAGGGTTGTAGGACTTGTGAGTCATTTTACTTTAAACATTGCTATCATCCATGCAACAAAGATTAAGTATACAGCAGAGGAGAGATACACAAATGTATTCAAGCCTATACTGTACCCACTTTATGAATTGTTCATGGAGGAGCTTCGTAACACCGGAGGTTTCTGGTGGACTGGGAATCAAGAAAGACCTGAACACACAAAGATTGATCGACCATACTATGGTACACCAAGTACGGAAGGCAATAACAAAAGTATATTTGCCGATCCTCTTGATGCCATAGAGATCATTGACTTAAGAATATCAAAATTCAATAAGTGTTAAGATGAGCTGCACAACAACGAAAAAGAACCTGGGAAAGTCGAAGTGTAACCAATTACCGGCTCTTCCCAAGTGCATGATCACGACACCGTCAGACTTTAAACTGGCGCCGGCGGATTATGCAAATGCCGCAGCTTTGAAGACGGCCTTACAAACCGCGATCAAGGCGGGCATCGCACAGAGGATTTACCTGTGGCCGCTTTTCTCTGAAGTAGAGATGCTTTCAGAAGAAGCACAGTATCAGGACACCCCTCTTCAACTCATTCCTACAAGGGATGGGCAATACCGTTTTCGTTTCCACATCACAAAGAACCTCGCTCTTCACAGAGCAATGTTCACTCACCGTGCTGTGAACGATGGACGGGTATTCATTTTTGATTTGGACAACCAACTTTTCGGGACTGAAGACGCGGACGGAAACATTCAGGGTTTTTCTCTTGCGTTACTCCACACAGAGAAGATGCGTTGGTCAGATGGAGCAATCCCCTCGTCCTCTCCGGTGTATGTCTGTCTTGCAGATAACGAAGAGATTGACGAGAGCGGCGTTCTCCTTGATGGCAATGTTGTGAACCAACTCGAACGCCTCACTGATGTTGAGATTGTTTTGGCGGGTTCGTCTAGCTTTGATGCCAGTGAGTTCGTAGTGGATGTTCGGCAATCAATAGACAAGGATGTTCCTGTGTCCGGTCTGGTAACCGCTGACTTTATCAAGTACGCTGCTAACGGTGTTGATACTGAGGCACTCACAGCAGCGGAAGATGCAAATGTTCCTGGCAGGTATACACTGACGGCGACAGTCGCATTCACGAGTGGTACACTGACACTGAGAGCTCCGAGTCAACTGACGATCACAGCGTATGAGTGTCCTGAGCCTCTTGAGGTTACTATCTGAGTAGGTTCCTAATTCCATGGGTGAGCGAGGATGTAAAAGTTCTCGCTCATTTTTAAATTTCCGATTAATGTCTATAAAGAAGCTGGCCACAAGACTTAAAAGATTATCAGCCGATGAGATGAAACAGAAATTGGCTGAGCTTGTTCAAGAGACCAGTGAAGAGGTGCTCAACATGAATAGAGCACAACTTATGCAAGGCATGGATTCACAAGGTAACAGTTTAGGCAAATACCAGAGTGAGTCATATGCAAGATTCAAACGCACTCTTAATCCAAGAGGCGTGGTTGATTTGAAACTAACAGGGAGCTTTCACGAGAACTTTTTCATTGCCTCTGAAGTCCCTTTAATTATATGGTCTTATGACGAAAAGACTAATGATCTTGTTGAGAAATATGGTGAGGACATTTTTGGTCTCACTGAGGATAATCGTAAAGCGTATCTTGTTGGCTATATCCGGCCAAGATTCATTGAATACCAGAAAGCTTTATTACTCTTATGAGACAATACCACTGAGGCTTTTCTTTGATATCATTAAAAGTGGAGACCTCAAGTTACTGAAGTTATCGAGATCAGCAAGTAATGACAAGTTGGATATAATATGGGAAGAGATCATCAAGCGTAACAACGAAGCCAACGGAAACTTCACTTACAGTAATTATCTTGAGGCTATTCGTTCCTACGCCAGACTAATAAACGAGTACACTATAATAAAGGCATGTGTATTAAAACTTGCTCACTATGGTGCAGACTTAAAAGTGGTTGATACATTGAGAGAGCTCGGATATGTTGTCAATATCGAAAACGGAAAGAAAGCTTTTGATGAATCACTGTTGGCAATAAGTAACCGATCAAATAACTTAGTCACTAAGATCCTTGCCAAGAAGAAAGAGATAGAGAAATACAACGAAGGTAAGGGTGAACCTGTAACATTTGCCCGAGCCATAATGTCATTAAGTGCACAACTTGGTTACAACGTAGGACGGGACATAACACTTGAAGAATACAACGAAGCAAAGAAACTTGTAAAGAGCCATGGCAGAAATAATCAACGACGCAGAGATAAAGGCGGTAGAGGACTTAACCGATAAGTTCAACCGACTGGGCAATGTTCTTGATACGATCATCGCCAAAGGTGAAGAGAACAAGACTGTCATTGAACAGTCCAAAGCCGTTGGAGAATTATCGAAAAAGATTGCTGATCTTGAGAAGAACCAAGAGGCTCTTGTTAATGAGAACAAGAAACTCAAGGAGGCCCAAGACAAAGCCACTAAGTCTGCTGAAAGTCAAAGTGAGGCAATGGAATCACTTGATGAACATACAGGTGGTTTCATAGCTAGGGCTAAGGAAATGGGAAAACAGCTTTGGGCCTTAGCAAGGAATCCTTTCATCCTTATGCTGGCCACAATCATTGCTGCTTTTGCTGCTATGGCTAGTGCAGTGAGAACATTCTTTACCGCTACAGGTGAAGGAGAGGACATATTAAATCGACAAACCGCAGTATGGAATCAGTTTTTCAATACACTCAAGAAGGGCTGGAAAGATCTCGGCAAATCTGTTGCTGAAGCCTTGGGCGAAGAAGGACTAACAAGTGTACTCTATAACTTCTTGAGGATATTCAGTGACGAGATGGCTGCGTCATTCATGAAGACACAGAAAGAAGCAAGAGAGTTGGCTGATATTGTTGATGACATCGAAACAAGAATGGCAATCAATATTGTTAAGAGGGCTGAAACAGAACTTGAGTACAACAGGCTGTCAAGACAAGCAGAGATGTTAAAACTGGAGGATCAAGCCAAAGCCTTGGCTGCCCTTGAAGAAGGCATCAAGGTTAAAGAACGTCAACTTGCTATTGATAAAGAGCTGGCTAAGCAGAGTGCTGATGCTACACTATACCAGATAGGACTTGAACACGGACTCACCAAAGAGATGGTTGATCGCATGTCCTTCGAAGAAAGGGATGCAGAGTTTACAGGCGAAGAGATGAAGCGTATCGCTGAGGCATACGCAAATGTTATTAATCTTGAGGCAAAGTATGAGCAAGAGGTAAGAAGAAACACAACTAAGATCATTACATTCAAAGAGCAGATGAGACTTGCTGCTGTTAAAGAGGCAACACGGTTAGCTGAAGATGAAATAAGACAAGCACAACGTTCTGTTGATATACAAATCTCGGAGGTTCAAAGGGCTGCCCGTATGGGCGAGATAACCGTGAAGGAAGCCGAAGAACGCATACAACAAATCAAGGAAGAGACCGCAGCCGATACAATCGAAAAACAAATTCGCATTTATCAACAGCTTATAAATATGGAGGAGCTCAATGCTGATGAGCGAGCAGCCATTGATATCAAGTTGTGGGAACTCAGAAGACAACTTCATGATGCGTACTTTGCTTCCATCAAAGAGAACTACAGATTAACCTTTGAGGACATCACTGCAATGTACGTTGACTTTACCTCAAGCTTAGGGGACTTGTTTGCATCTATCACAGAACGTAGACTCCAAGAGATCGACATCGAAGAGAAGAAAATGGAAGAGATGTACAACAAAGAGCTCGAGTTAGCAGGCGATAATGATGAGGCGAAGGCAGAGATTGAAAAGAGAGCTGAAAAGAGGCGAGAGCAGTTGGAGAAGAGACGTCTCGAAGCTCAACGTCGTGCCGCTGTGTTCGACAAAATCATCTCTGCTACACAGGCCGGTATTCAGACCTCTCTTGCCATTATTCGGATGCTGGCCAATCCTGGTGGTCCTGCTGGTGTTGCGATGTCCATTGCTGCCGGAATAACTGGTGCTGCTCAAGTTGCTGCTATTCTATCTAGGCCGATTCCCCAGTATAAAGATGGTGGTCGTACCACCGCTGATATTATTCTTGCTGGTGAAGAGGGTATTGAAATGTATCGTACACCAAGCGGTGAAGTTGGATTCACACCCAATAGACCAACGATTATGAAGTTGCCGATTGGCACAGAGATAAAGAACCACAGGGAGACAATGAAAGAACTTGCTGCCAACGGCATAACAGGTATTACTGATTTTGCCGGAACTGGTGACGATGTACAGTGGGCTCTTTATAATAAGCTCAACAGTATTGAGACAACTATAAAGAATAAGAGGGAGGTCCATTATAATTGGACAAGAAAAGGACTTGAGAAAGCCTTTAAGAACGGAGAATCTCGTACATACTGGATGGATAACTTCTTTAACTGATGCTACGTATTCAACTAATAAACAGAGTCATCGGGTCGAGGGTTCTTGAACTTGCTGATCCTATTGACATAAACTCTCTTACACAAACCATCAAACGTAGCTCTGAGTTTGGTGGCATTATGTATGAGATGATACTCGATCTTGAGTTCATCAAGGACGGCCGTGACTTTGTCAAACGAGCATACGAAGAGGACGCTGGCATCGACACTGTTACGATTGTCAACTTATATGAGTACAATCCAAACAGCAGGCCTCATTGGGTTCTTGGGTTTACTGGTCAAATCAATTACAACCGTTATGAGCTAACCGAAACAACAGTCACGGTAAACATTGAACAAACAGGCGTTCAACGTCGAGTTCTCAATATGATGGAGATTGATGTTGATCTTGAAACGACAGAGAGTGAAGACGGGTCCTCTCTTCCACCACAGAACACACAAGATGTTTTATATCACAGTAAGAAGATCCTTCTTCAATTCAAGGCTGAGATTCCAGACGAAGAGCAAGAGTTCTACCTTGACACAGTTGATGGAGCAGACACTTGGTGGTTTCAATTCCCTTTCACTGCTACATACGATGAGATTGAAGTTCGACAGGACTATCCCATGGGCCCTTCGGAGTTCTCCCCTATGGAGGTCTTCAAATATAACTGGAGGATTCAAGTAGGTGGTGAGTACAAGATTAAGATTCCTAAACTTGCAATGTACTTCCAAAAAGTTGGAGGCAATGCAACGAATTGGTTTGTTGCTGTTGAGCTTGTTTATGGTAGGCCTAATAACTACACAACCGTTCAACTCTATAACTCTGGAGAGATAGTAATAACCGGACCTATAATAATAGATCAAGACAACTTTGAGCTTGATGTTACACTGGAGCCAGGCGATGAGATATTCTTCTTCGTAAGATTCTTTTGCAACATCGACATCAACTTACTTGTTCGTCCGTTTATCTTCGATGGTCCGGCTATTATTAAGACCACTTTTGAGATTGATGCAGAGACTTTATTTCCTGAATCTATTGCTAAAACAATACTCATTCACGAGGCATTCGAACGTTGCTTGCAGTACATAACGAATCAAGTTGTTGTATTCAAAAGCACAATACTTGGCCGTACTGATATTGGGTACGATGAAGACGGAGAGTTCGCACTGATCGGAATCACTAATGGAAACCGATTGAGAAGAAAGAACGCAAACCTTCCTGCTGGACAAAGGGGAGACAATATATTCACTTCACTGGATTTTTTACTCAAGTTTGTTAACACATTAGCTTGCGTTGACTTTGGCTTTGAAGTAGACGAAGAGAACAGAACTATATTTGTTCTTGAGAAGAAAGAATACTTCTTTGATAAGACAACGAGAATCTTGTCTCTTGGTCAAGTACGAGACATCAAGAAGAGACTTATTCCTAAAAGGTTCTACAACAAATTTGAGATTGGTTACAATGAAAAGATTGATGTTGACCAAATTAACTCCATCGATGAGTTCAACACCATAAGAAGGTACACCATACCAGTTATTAATACGAAGAATCAACTTATCGTCACTACCGATATGGTGACAGCCGGGTACCTGATCGAGAATCAGAGGAGGCTTTCAATAACAACAGAGGACGGTAAGAATGACGATTCCCTCTTTGCTGTTGTATTGGTCAGAGACGGTGAAGGTTATAAAACCAAAAAGGACGAAGGGTATTCCGAAATAACCAATGTCCTGTTTCCCGATACTGGATATAACTATGACATAAGTCCGGCCCGCATAGCAAAGAACTGGTTTAAAGTAATTGCTGCATCACTCATTAGAAGCAATCGCAAGACAATACGATTCGCATTCGGGACCGTGAACTACATTATGACCACAAAGGAAGATGGCTCTACTGTTGTTCTTGCTGAGAATGACAGCTTCGACTTAACCAATATAGAGCCCATATGGGACAACGAAGATTATGAGTTCGAGAGACCAACCACACTTGAAGAGTGGAACATAATTAGGTCAAACCCAAGGGGGTACTTCGAGTTTGAAGACCGATTTGGTAATAAGTTTGAAGGGTTCATATCCGATCAAGGCATCGAGTATGACCGTACACAAGGAATTGCTACATTCAATTTGATGAGAACCTACAGACCATAACATATGTCAAGACTACTATTCTCGATTGATTGGATAGGTGAAAACCTACAGCCCACTTATGGCAGCCAACAAATTGCTGTGTACATAAGAGGTAATGGAAGCGGAACTAAAAAGTTCAAGCTGGATGATGGTGCCTGGGAAGATGCCCAGTCTTATATGGGTTACGAAGGTAAGCTCTGGTCGAACATCCCACTAAGTAATTCGACTCACCGTATTTATTACAAAGATGATAACGGCGAACGTTTGTTGGCTCGCGTTTATCTACCTTCTTACCCAGGAGGTTGCCGCACGTCTTATTCAGGTGAGTGGTGGGTTTGGCCCAAAACCATCGAGGTAAGAGAGGACTCAATCAGGATTCAAATGTCTGGTGGCAATGGCACCGTCACTGATATGGGTGTTGCCACAGATGAGTCCGCTACGGATCCCGAAGTGTATGGTGTTCTAGGTGGGGGCGGTTGGTATGACTTGATCCTTACTGATGAGCAGCTTAACAAGACTGATGACATCATACCGGTGTTTAAGTTTTTCGTTGAAGGGGTAGGACGTCCCAGGTGGTGTGTTAGCTATGACGTAAGGGACATATACCACAAGGAGATTACGTACTCACCGGTATCTGCATCATATACAAAAACAAACTGCACCTCGTCGTCATCAAACGATGGAACTATTTCTCTTACTGTGTCAGGTGGTTCCGGTCTGTACTCTTATCTTTGGAATGATGGGGCTGTAGTAAAGAATAGGTCTGGCTTGTCTGCAGGTACTTATTCGGTTACCATAACAGATACCGTTTCTCTTGAGCAAGTCGTTCTTGAGAACATTATCATCACAGCTCCAGTACCTGAGGTTCCGACCAAAGGCAGTGTTCTTGAGTTTCCGATATTGAATGACTTGCAGTTTGTTGTGGACCCGGTCAGTGGTGACTCAAGTTTGGCAACACCCGATAACGTCCTTCTTGCTGATCGAAAATTTGGGTCTTATAACATACCTTGCTATTTTCAGAAGGCCATCAAAACAGACCGGAAGACAATTCAATTTCACTCTAACTTTTCGGGTTATGTTGTAGGATTGTATGACTATGTATCCGGAAACCTGGTTAAGTCACTTGAGATCAATCTGGTACACCAAAATATTGGTCTTGTGGAGGAGCACCCGATCAGTATTCGCAACCATACTGATAATCCAGGTAAGAGTCGGGTTTACTTTAACTCGGGCTCTCCTCCATTGCCGTTGAGTCTTGGTGACGTATTTGAGATCATCAATAACGCCGAAGGTTTTGATGGAAGTTATGAAATCATTGACATTGTGAATGACCCGTTGCTTGGCTATCAATACTTAGTCATTAATTTGAACTACACGGGTGTTGACTACACAAGTCCAGCTACGGGTAGGTTTACATCCAATGAAGAAGACTATGATGTGTATGAAAGCCCATTAACCTTTGATGATATTGATGATGGCAAGTACTTCGTAAAAGTCGAAGCGATGGATGAAGATGAGGTCGTTAAAACTGGAATATCAGAACCGATTCACGTGAAGGCCTTTTGGCCCAATACGAATCTGGTCGAATACCGGAATAACGACAACGGATACGGTGACATTGTTTGGACTACTGGCTATATCGGCCGGGTACGAATCGAAAGTCTTATAGGTCACAAACCGTTCACAGCAGTGGGAGAACGAACTGTTAGTCGCAATAGTAACTGGTCGGCTGTGAAAGTGTCTGCAAGACGAGTCAGAACGACCCTGATGGAGACCTTCATGTTGCCACCATATCTCCACGAAAAGTTGGGGCTGATATTCGACTGTGACTCATTTACTGTTAATGGCATTCAGTACCAATCAACGGAGCCGTATGCCGATCCTACCTATATAGATCAGTTCATTTTATCGAACTCGTCTATACGTCTGGAGATGACGAACAAGGGTTACAATAGCCACGACATTGGCACTGTTGCTGAGGGTGGGTTCCTATTAACCGAACAAGGATTCTTGAAACTATAAACTTATGGCTGAAGAACAAAAAGTAAACCTACGAATTGACCAGCTTCCTGAGGGGAATCCCAGTGAAGGTGACTGGCTTGTGTATAGAGAGATTGCCTCATCGACTACAAAGAAGTACAAGTACGTGCCTCCGGCTGTGATGACACAGAACTTTGAATGGGTTCCGGATAAAGCCTACGTTCTTAATGAGGTTGCTACTTACGGTGGAGTATGGTGGCAATCTAAAATGGAAGGGGCCAACACGGGCAATGTTCCGGGTACAGACCCAACCAAGTGGGAACAGGTGTCTAAGTCTCAAGCTGGAGGCTGGTGGAAAGCCGGTATCTACGCAGAGGACAAACCCTGGGTCTTGAGTGAACACAACGGTATGCCTGAGATACTTGTTCTTCAGTCGGCAACACGGCCTTACAACTCAACTGATATTTCAGCAGAGGAGGCGGCCGGTGACTGGTTATGTATCACCCAAAGGCCCAGAGTAGGAATTGCTGATACACTCGCAGCAGACATATCCCTCAATTTTCAACATGGGATTGAAAGAATGTTTGTTGGCTCAAATGTTATCAATGCCAATAAGACCGTGTCATTTGCTAATGCACTCAACGCTTTAAGATTTGAGTTGACTTTAGAGATAACTGCTCTTATTGCTATTACATTCCCTGTTGGTACTATAGCGAGTGATGCCCTATGGGACTCCACAACAAGAGAGTGGACACCACTCGATCTGGGCAAGTACTGGATTGAAGGCGTAAATCTTAATGGGAACTGGCTTATTAAAATATCAGGTCCTTTCAACTAAACATGTAAACCTTAATTGTTATGAATGTAGAAAAACTAATCAAGTTCTCAAGGGTCGCATTCGCCTTTCTGTTTGGTGCCGCACTCATGTGCTACGCATTGTATGGATGGCATGAAGAGTGGCTGGACGATTGGCAAGCTCTAATCGTTGGCACAATCGGATTTGCCTTTATGTATTTCCCTCAGAAGCTCGAGGCTGTTATCAGTAAAGGATTATCAAGAATCTTTGATGCCACCATAGGCCGATTCTTTAACGGAGGAGGCAAAGCTACTATGCTTGCGCTCATGGTCTTGTCGTCTTTTGCTGTCAATGCACAGTACTATAATGCAAAGGCATACAGAGTAGTTCATGATAATGATTCATCTGGAATTACCGGTGTTGGTATTATTCGGTGGGATCGAAACACCGGAAAGTTCCGGTTTTGGGACGGCGATAGTTGGATATCCTTTAGGAAAGATACTGATATTATTGGTGGTGCATCCTTGGTCGGTACTATCAACGGCACAACCAAATCAGCCAACGGCGCGGCGATAGATGGCTCAACGTTGTATATGCAGACGGCGGATGAGACCTATCCGGGGCTTGTTTCGACCGGCGCACAGACTTTTGCAGGCTCAAAGACCTTTACTGGAAATGCGGCTTTCAACGGATGGGTAACGCTCAACAGCCGTGTGCCAATAGGTACAAACTCATTTTTTCTGGCTGATGCTACCAACGGGTTTAGGGTTCACAATGCAGACAATACATCGGTTTTACTTAGCCTGACCAATGACGGAGTACTACGATTAAGACCGTCAACGTTAGCAAAACGGAAGTTGGTTTTATATGAGGAGTCGGACGACGACCACAACTTTTACGGGTTCGGGGTGGAGTCGGGCAAGGGACTTATTAGCCAAATCGCCTCTAACTCCAATAACTTCATTTGGAATACGGAATCGGGCGGGGCATCCACTGAATTAATGAGGCTGACAGGTGACGCCCGCTTGCAAGGCAAAATGATCGAGTTTGATGATTACGTAAACGTCGGGTCTGGTGGATATAAAGCTGCGTTAAATGGAACTGGAGACGGGTATTTGAGATTGAGAGATGCTGCGACGTTGACCTCAAAAGTTCTAATTGCATCCGGAGGTAATTCGTATTTTATGGGAAACCTCGGCCTCGGGACTCAGACACCAAACGCGCCGTTGCAGTTTGCCAACGGAGGCACTCGAAAGATC
>Ga0207873_1001864_pt1 | contig 18890 bp, 16 predicted proteins | sample BGWIniCompost_FD_187373 | JGI IMG/M metagenome (GOLD analysis project Ga0207873, IMG submission 187373) | Cellulose adapted compost microbial communities from Newby Island Compost Facility, Milpitas, CA, USA - BGW Initial Compost (SPAdes)... ...
GGCCGCCGATCCCGCGGCGGCCTTTCATCCGTTCATAACCAAGAGCAGCAAGGGAGACGCATGGCGACAAGGGGCACGATCGGGATCCTGACGGGCGGCGGCGACGTGCCGGGGCTGAACCCGGCCATCCGTGCGATCACGATCCGGGCATTGCGCGAGGGCTACCGCGTGCTGGGCATCCGCCGCGGCTGGGCGGGCCTGTCCGATCTGATCCGGGACCCGGACGCGGACAACAGCAACAACGTGCAGGTCTTGACCGAAGACGTGGTGAACCGGGCGGCGCGCACGGGCGGCACGTTCCTGCACACGTCACGCACGCGCCCGAGCTTTCTGCCCCGCGCGGCCGTGCCCCCGCACCTCCAGGACAAGTACAAGGACGACGTCAACGACCTCACGCCCGAGGTGCTGAAGAACCTCGAGTGGCTCGGCATCGACACGCTGATCCCGATCGGCGGGGACGACACGCTCAGCTATGCGCAGCGGCTGCACCAGGAGGGCGTCCGCATCGTCGCCGTGCCCAAGACCATGGACAACGACGTGCCGGGCACCGACTACTGCATCGGCTTCAGCACGTGCGTGACCCGCACCATCGAGCTGACGAACCGGCTGCGCACCAGCGCGGGCTCGCACGAGCGGTTCCTCGTGGTCGAGGTCTTCGGCCGCTACGCCGGCTTCACCGCCCTGCTGCCGACCATGGCGGGCGCGGCGCACCGCTGCGTGATCCCGGAGCACCCGTTCGACATCGAGCGTCTGACGGAGCTGCTCGTCTACGACCGCAACCGCAACCCCAGCCGCTACGCCGTCGTCCTCGTCTCCGAGGGCGCGCGCCTCGCCCACCAGGAAGACTACATGTTCGAGAGCGAGGAGGCGGACCAGTACGGCCACCGCAAGCTGGGCGGGATCGGCGACCACGTCGCCACGCTGCTGAAGGAGCTCTCGCCGCAGTACAACAACGGCCGTCGCATCGACGTCGTCAACCAGCGCCTGGGCTACCTGGTGCGCTCCGGCGACCCGGACGCGCTGGACTCGATCGTGCCCATGGCCTTCGGCAATCTCGCGCTCGACCTCGTGCTCGCCGGCAAGTCCGGCCTGCTGGTCGCCATCAACGAGGGCCGCTACGGCAGCGTGCCGCTCTCCATCGTGACCGAGCACAAGAAGGTGGTGAACGTCGAGGAGTACTACAACATCGACCGCCTGCGGCCCAAGTACGAGACGTTCCAGGGCCGGCCGCTGTTCATCATGACCAGCGAACGGTGAGTGTCGCTCCGTGCCTCCGCGGCCTCCGCGGCTCCATGTCACGCGAAGACGCGGAGGAATGGCTCACACAGAGACGCGGAGAACGCGGAGGTTGGGAGGGTTGGTTCCGGGTCTGTGGTGCTGCGGAGACTTCGCGGCGAACTCAGGGATCCTTTGATGTGGTGGTTTGGTCCGGGCGGGTCAGCGTTCGCGGGGTGAAGCTGGCCTCGCCCGGCAGCCTCCCCGGCGAGATGGGCCGGGATCCCACCCTCGAGCGGCCTCCGTGTGACACGGGCGGCGGACCAGCCCCCGGCCGGCGCGAAAGATAGACGCGCAACCGTCCCTTCCCGGTGACAGCCGACCGGCCCCGCACGCAGCCGCACCCCCGAAAAACCGCGCCACGCCTTGATTTCCGGCCCCGACCGCGCCTGGCACCTCGCGTGCCTCACGGCACCGCGCAAAGCACCGTCCTCGGCTTTCGGGAGGTTCCATGGCAAGACTCATTGTCCGAAGCGATGCCCGCGCGCTCGTCCTGCTCCAGCTCCTGATGCTCACGGCCGCCGCGCCTGCCGCGGCGCAGTGGTCCCCGCGCGCGACCCCGGCGCCCGCACCCGCCGTCGAGATCGCGCCTTACGCCGGCGTCCTGTTCTCCGACGACCTCTTCCGGGGCCCACTCGGCACGGCCGTCGGGCCCGCGGCAGCGCCGATCTTCGGCGCGCAGGTCAACTTCCCGCTCGCCTTCGGCGTCTCCCTCATTGCGAACGCCGCCTACTCGAGCGCGGACCTGCGCGCGAGCGCGCCGGTCGTGGGCGGCGTGAACTTCGGCGAGAGCACCACGTGGCTGTACGACGGCGGCGTGGAGGTCGCGCTGCCACTCCCGAGCATGGCGCGCCCGTTCGTCCAGGTCGGCGCAGGCGGCGTCCACCGCAAGCTGACCGTCCAGGGTATGAGCACCACCGCCGATGACTTCATGTTCAACGTCGGCGCCGGGCTCGACCTCGCCTTCTCGCGCAGCGCAGGCCTGCGCCTCATGGCCAGGGACTACATCGGCGAATTCGACGCCCAGGAAGCCGCTTTCATTCCCATCGACGGCGACCGGATGCACAACTTCGCGCTGAGCGCGGGGCTGCGGCTGTCGTTCTGACGGCGAGCGACCCCGGACGCCGGGAGACGCGGGGGCCGCCGGGTGATCCCGGCGGCCCTTTTCGTGCTGCTGCGCCGGCCATCCGCTCCGGCCCTGCCTCGCGCGGCGCGGCGCCCGACCTCGCGCCGCGGCTCGCCTCGTCCGGCCTCTGTCGATCCGGCCGCGCCCCGTTCGTCGCTCCGATGGGCGGCGACGGCGGCCACGCGCAGAGACCGCGGCGTGTCGATCCGGCCGCACGTCGTTCGTCGCTTCGATGGGTGGCGATGGTTCTACGGCCCGCACGGGAGGCCGGCCGGGCTCCCCCACAGGAGACAACCACCGGGAGGTCCAACAATGCGCTTCATGATCCTGGTCAAGGCGAACGAGAAGACCGAGGCCGGCGTCATGCCGACCACTGAAGAGCTCGAGGCCATGGGCCGCTACAACGAGGAGCTGGTCAAAGCCGGCGTGCTGCTCGCGGGCGAAGGCCTGCACCCCAGCTCGCGGGGCGCGCGCGTGCGGTTCGAGGGGAAGAACCGCACTGTCATCGACGGGCCCTTCAGCGAGACGAAAGAGCTGGTCGCCGGGTTCTGGCTGATCCAGGTCAAGTCGAAGGAGGAGGCGATCGAGTGGGTCAAGCGCGTCCCCTTCCACGATGGCGAGATCGAGATCCGGCAGGTGTTCGAGATCGAGGACTTCGGCGAGGCGGCCACGCCGGAGATCCGCGAGCACGAGGCGCGCCTGCGCGAGCAGACGGCCGCGCGGCAGAAGGCGTGAGGCACGAGGCCCCACAACCGTCCACCGTTCATGCGAAGGAGCACACGATGGAGCTGCTCACCTACCTGAGCTTCGACGGCAACTGCGCCGAGGCGTTCCGCTTCTACGAGAAGGTCCTCAGGGGCAAGATCGAGACGCTGATGACCTTCGCCGACTCACCCATGGCCAGCCAGGTCGGGCCCGACTGGCAGAACCGGGTGCTCCACGCGCATCTGGTCGTCGATGGCGGCGCCATCATGGGCGGCGACGCGCCGCCGGGCACCCACGGCAAGCCCACGGGCTTCTGCGTCAACGTCCAGGTGGACAGCGTCGAGGAGGCCGAGCGCATCTTCAACGCGCTCGCCGAGGGCGGCCAGATCACGATGCCGATCCAGGAGTCCTTCTGGGCCGAGCGGTTCGGCATGCTCGTCGACCGGTTCGGCGTCCCCTGGATGGTCAACGGCCCGCAGCGCTGATCCGCACGCGCAGCGCATGGCGGCGGCCCTGGCGGGCGGCAATCACCTGCCCGCCGCTCGGCCGCCGCGCTCCGCGGATGAGGTGGGCAGACCCGCCCCGGCGGCCGTCAGGCCGGCTGGTGCTCCGCGGGCCCGCGCATCGTCGTCCAGCCGAGCGAGCGGGCGAGATGGCAGGCCTGGCCGATCGGCCGGACCTCGACGACCATGCCGTACGGCAGATTGGGGCACTGCTCGGCGATCGCGGTGGCCTCGTCCAGGCTGGCGGCCTCCACGAGGAGATAGCCGCCGACGACCTCCTTGGCTTCGGCGAACGGACCGTCCGTGGTGCCCTTGCCAGCGACCACGCGTCCTTCCGGCTGCAGCGTATGGCCGCTCTTGAGCCTGCCCTGTGCCGCCAGGCCATCGCACCAGGCGTTCCACCGCGCGAGCGCCTGCATGCGTTCCTCGCGCGAGAGCGCCTCGTAGCGCTCGGGCGCGGTCTCACGGAAGATGAAGAGGTAGGTGGAGCTCTCGGCTGCCATTGACGTGTTCTCCGTGCCCGGTTTCCCGACGCGTTCCGCGCCGGCGGTATGCTGGGGGACCGTGCGGCAACCCACAAGGGGCGGCACGCCGCAGGCAATGATACCCTCCATTGGCTGGATGGTCCACCGCACGTGTCGATCTCTCCGCAGCTCGTTCGATGTGTAGATGAAGCCCGAGGGGGCGCAGCGGCTCATCGCGACCCCGGAGCCGGAGGATGATCCGGATCGATGGACCGCTCAGAGGAGTACGAGACGGCCCTGCCTCGATGAGACCGCCGACCGAGCAGCGGGAGGACATCGATGAGAAGGGTAATCATGTGGAACGTCGTCTCCCTGTACTACGTACCGGAGAGCGCGGCCTGAGCGCGGCAACCAAGATGACACACGACACGCACCGCGCGATCGAAGCGGTCTGGCGGATCGAGTCTGCGCGCATCATCGCGGGGCTCACGCGGATGGTCGGCGACGTCGGCCTGGCAGAAGACCTGGCGCAGGACGCGCTCGTCGCGGCGCTGGAACGCTGGCCGGAGACGGGCGTTCCGGACAACCCGGGCGCCTGGCTCATGACCACCGCCAAGCGCCGCGCGATCGACTACCTCCGCCGCGGCCAGCTCCTGGACCGCAAGCACGACGAGCTCGGCCGCGAGCTGGAGGTGGACCAGGAGATGGCCGAGCCCGACCTCGACGAGGCGCTCGACGACCCCGTCGGCGACGACCTGCTCCGCCTCATCTTCATCTGCTGCCACCCCGTGCTGCCGAAGGAGGCGCGCGTCGCGCTCACGTTACGGCTGCTCGGCGGATTGACGACCGAGGAGATCGCGCGCGCGTTCCTCGTGCCCGTGCCTACCCTCTCGCAGCGGATCGTCCGCGCCAAGCGCACGCTGCGCGAGGCACGCGTGCCGTTCGAGGTGCCGCGCGGCCCCGACCTCGCCGCGCGACTCGCCTCCGTGCTCGAGGTGATCTACCTGATCTTCAACGAAGGCTACTCGGCAACAGCGGGCGACGACTGGGTGCGGCCTGCGCTGTGCGAAGATGCGCTCCGCCTCGGCCGCATCCTCGCCGAGCTCGCGCCGGACGAGCCGGAGGTGCACGGCCTCGTTGCGCTGATGGAGATCCAGGCATCGCGGCTGCGCGCGCGGATCGGGCCGGATGGCGAGCCGGTTCTGCTGCTCGACCAGGACCGCTCGCGCTGGGACCAGCTCCTCATCCGCCGCGGGCTCGCCGCGCTCGAACGCGCCGAGGCGATCGGCGGCCCGCTCGGGCCGTACACGCTCCAGGCCGCGATCGCCGCCTGCCACGCACGGGCCCGGACCGCCGAGGAGACCGACTGGGAGCGCATCGCGGCGCTCTACGACGCGCTCGCCCAGCTCATGCCCTCGCCCGTCGTCGAGTTGAACCGTGCCGTCGCCGTCGGGATGGCGTTCGGCCCCGCGGCCGGGCTCGAGATCGCCGATACGCTCGTCAACGAACCCTCACTCAAGACCTATCATCTGCTGCCCGCCGTGCGGGGCGACCTGCTGGCGAAGCTCGGGCGGCTCGAGGAGGCGCGCGCCGAGTTCCAGCGCGCGGCTTCGCTCACCAGGAACGAACGCGAGCGCGCGCTGATGCTGCGGCGCGCGTCGGAGTGCGGGGCGGACGACGCGCCAGCAGGGCAGCCTTGACGACCGGCAACGGGCAGGGGGCACCGCCGCCGCGATCGGCCCGCGGGTGCTGCCGACTGCCGCCCACCCGCGCCGCGCCGGCCGGCCTGCCGCAACCCCTTGCGTCCACACGACATCCTAACGAACGTAGGGAAGCGACAGGCGAAGTCGGAGGGGGCAGCCGACGAACGCGGCTGCTTCCCAGGACCTGGTGACGACGATGCGCGCGTTCGATCCGATCCTGCTCCTCTCGCTCGGCATGCTGGCGACCGTCGTCGGCGCCGCGCTGGGCGTAGCCATCGCCCGGGGCCTCCGCGCCCGGCGCCGGGCGAGGCGCCGCGTCGTCGAAATGCCCAACTCGTACTACGCCTCCCAGCTCGCCCGCGCCGTCGAGACCCGTCACAGGTGGCAGGGCATCGACCTCAACCGACTCCACGAGATCAACCGCGAGGAGGTCGTGCGGCTGCTCGCGAAGGTCGAGGCCCTCGGCGTCGACGCGCTGCGCTCCGATGAGCGCATCTTCCTCGACAACATGGCACGCATCGCCGGCACGGCGCCGCCTCCGCCCGAGCCGGCGCGCGAGCAGGAGACTCCGCCGCTCACGCCGGACCTGCGGCACCACCCGGCTTAGCGGCGCGACGGGCACTCCTCCGCGAAGCGGCTCAGCTCTGCCTCGTGCGCGCGCACCACGGCACGCGCACGCGCCGCGCCTCGGCTCCAGCTCCGCCAGTCCGTCTCCTGGTCCGGCCCCCAACGGCGCAGCAGCCGCTGCGCGATGAGGCAGCGGGCGTCGACCGGCAGCTCGGGCAACGCCGGCACCAGCACCGGGACCGCGTCGCCGCTCAGGTACGCGATGTACTGTGCGTCGAGCTCCTTGCCCGCGCGCTCGCGGGCGAGGTTCGTGCGCGCGATGATCGCGTCCGGGTTGATCACCTGGAGCGCAGCCACGACGACGAACGCGGACACGAGCGCGCCGAACGCGAACGCGTCGCGTCGCCCGCGCAGGACCGTCGCGACGAACCAGATCAGGACCACGGCGAGCCAGATCAGGAACGACGTCGCGTAGAACCGCGCCTCCGTCAGGCCGTACGCCTCCAGGTAGAGCCGCATGCGCTGGAACGCCGACGTCATCACCGCCGCCAGCAGGACGAGCTGCACGGCGGCGATCGCGCGGAAGGCGCGCTCGTCGCGCGGCCGCTCCCGCCGCAGCAGCCAGTCCGCCGCCAGCAGCACGGGCACCATCAGCGCCACCACCACGACCAGCTCGAAGAAGCCGCGCCGCGCGTACTCGGCGTACGTCAGCCCCGGCGTGACCTCCACCAGCTCCGCGCCGCCGAACAGGTACCGGAACTGGACCAGGACGAACGTGAGGAAGAGCGCCGCGAGCAGGCCGAGCGCGACGCCCACCTCCGTGATGCCCAGCGACGGACGGCGTGCGAGGATGCGGAGCGGCGAGTCCTCGATCGCATCGCGCGGCGAGCGCGCCCACTGGGCGGGCAGACGCGTGCCGGTCAGGAAGCCGTACACGTAGCCGGTGGCCACCCAGCCGAAGAAGGCGGTCAGTACGACGTGGCTCGCCAGCTCCTCCAGGTCGATCCGGATCGCATCCAGTACCAGGCGTTCGAACACGGCGTCCGCTGCCATGAACAGGCCGCCGAACACCAGCAGCAGCGGCAACGCGATGAGGACGCCGCGAGCGATGGCGCCTGCGTGTCTCCGGCGCGATCCGGCCGAGCCCTCGCGCAGCGCCGCCCAGTCCACGTCCACGAGCGGCACCAACGCACCCAGGCCGGAGCGCACGGCCGCTACCGCCACCGCGAACCCGTACCGGGTCACGCCGGCGCGCCGCACCCATGCCGTACCGGCCTCGAGCGCCGCCAGCGCGAACGCGCCTGCCGTTGCGCCGAGCGCCAGCAGCTTCAGCGTGGGCGAGTCCCGCCAGGCCATGGTCGCCGCGAGGACGAGACCGATGCCCAGCAGCATCGCCGCCTCGCGGCTCATCGGTGCCCCCTGCCTGCGCTGAAGGAGCGCGACGGCCGCGACCAGGGCCGCCGCCCACAGGAAGAGATTCAAGGCCGGCGCGCCGCTGGCGCGCAGCAGTGCGTCCGCGAGAAAGCCGAGGGCGAGGCCTGCGCCGAGCACGGCGCCGGGCTGACTGCGAGGATGGTTCATAGGTGAGCTCGTGTGTTGCGTTGTGGCTGTGCCGAGTCACGGACGTGGCCGCCAGGCGCGGGCGCGTGCCGGCGCGCTGAGCAAAGCGCTTTGCGACACCAAGGCGAGGCACCCAAAAAAGCGCGCCACGCGCGCTCGGGAACACCTCCCCGCCCTACCCGCCCTCCTCACGGCGACCTCACGTGCCGGATGAGCGCTTCCATGTGGTCCAGGTAACGCTCCAGCGCGCGACGGCCCTCCGGCGTCAGGCGGTACTCGGTGCGCGGGACGCGCCCCTGGAAGGACTTGATGCACTCCACGTAGCCGGCCTCCTCGAGGCGGCGCGCGTGCACACTCAGGTTGCCGTCCGACGTGCCGAGCAGGCGCTTGAGGTCGTTGAAGCTCAGCGTGTCGTTGACCGCGAGCGCACTGACGATGCCGAGGCGCACGCGTTCGTGGATGACGCGGTCCAGCTCCACAGCACTCCTGCGTTTGCGGGCGGACCCGCGCGGTGCAGCCACGGGCCGGCCCTCCTCCGCGCCGCCGGACGCTTCCTCGCGGCGGCGCCGTGCCACGCCGCCCTCAGCCACCGTGCCTCCGCGCGATCAGCGCGCCGAACAGGACATGGAACCCGCCGAAGCCGAGGGCGAGGTAAGCGTTCCCCCAGTCGGGTGGCGAGAGCAGTGCCGCGCCCCCCGCCAGCATGAAGCAGAGCCCCATGACCGGAACGACGCGAACGGAAAACGTGCCGGCGGTCACGATCCCCGCACCGTACAGCAGCAGCCACATGGCGGGGATCGCCTCGACCGCGCCGGCGCGATACAGCGCGAACGTCAGTGCCGCGCCCGCTGCGACGGGCGGGAAGAAGCTCAGCATGAACTTACGGCCCGGGCCCGAGAGCAGCGGGAGCCCCACCTTCCTCGCCTTGCGCGCCAGCGTCCACGCCGCGATCACCACCGCGACCGCCGCTTCCGCGAGCCAGACGGCGAGCCAGCGGTCGAACGCGGGCTGGCGCGCGGCGAGCGCCGCGGCCGCGAGGGCGGACGCGCCCATGAGCACGCCGCCCAGGCCGGGCACCGCCGTGAAGGAGCCAGCCTGCTCCATGGTGCGGCGGATGTAGCGCAGGTCGGCGGCGGCGCGGTCGTGGAGTGCGGCCGGCGCGAAGGGTTTTGCGAGGTCGGGTGCAGTGTCGTGGCTCATGGGTTGGAGAAGTTAGGGTTGCCGGGGCGCCCTGTCAAGTACTTTGCATCACCAAGCTAGCGCCAAGGGCCAGCATCGCCGTGTGGCACGCACCATGCCCCCTGCCCCGTACGAAGCCTCGGCCGGCCCATGAGCAGGAGGAGACGATGCAGCAGGTGAACGATGGCCAGTGCGGTCTCTGCGTGCATTTCGGCGAGCATCAGGGGGTCCAGCCCGAGCTCGTGCAGATCCGCAGGACCCATCGTGCGCCGGAGGACCTGACCGAGCCGTGCGGTCACCCCCAGCACGCGGCGCTGAACCTCATCGTGACGCCGATCTCCGGGTGCGCTGGGTTCGAGCCCGCACCGGAGGCCATGCAGGCGGATTAGCCCAGCAAGGCCGTCCCGCGCGGCCGCCCGGCATTGTGGGCCGGGCGGCCGCGGAGCCCGTGCCGGTAGGTGTCAGCGCTGGATCACGCCGCACGCGATGCGTCCGCCCGCGTTGCCGGCCGGCTGACTCCTGTAGTCGTCGCGCCCGGCATGGACGACGAGCGCGGAGCCGTCCTCATCGAACAGCGTGTTCGGCGCGCCGGGCTGGAGCGTGACGCCGGGGGCGAGGACCTCGATGACGAGCCGGCCGTCCTGGGCGACGTGGATGTTCGGCAGGTCGCCCGCGTGCGGGCCGGCCGGGACCAGGAAGCCGTGCTGGCGGCCACGCGGCGCGTAGTGCCCGCCCGCGGACTGGAACGTGGGCGCCTCGCAGCGACCCGTCTGGTGGATGTGGAACGCCCGCTCGCCCGGCGGCAGGCGTTCGGCGGAGAGGCGGATCAGCACGCCATGCCCCGCGGTTTCGTGTAGGGTCGCGGTCGCGACGACATTGCCCTCCGCGTCGATGAGCTGCGCGCGCGCGACTTGCGCCGCATCCTCGCCTCGCTGTTGTGCGGCGAGCGGCCGTGCATCCGCTGCGGCGAGCAGGGCCGCGGAAGCTGCGAAGAGGGTGAAGCGGCTGATGCTCATTCGGTGTCTCCCGGTGCATCGTCCGTTGCGTTCGTGTCGCAGGCCGGCGCCGGCCGGCGCTGGCGCCCCGGCTTCCGCCCGAGTGTGACGGCCGGGCGACCCGCCGGAGCGAGCGTCGCGAAGGTAGTGCCGCCCGGGATGGTGCGGCAACCGGCGGGCCGCGTCTATGCGGAGCAGCCGCAATCCGCCAGGTCGGGCATCTACTCCGCCCGCAGCGCCACGACGGGGTCGACCCGCGAGGCGCGCAACGCCGGGATGTAGCTCGCGAGCAGCGCGACGGCCACCATCACGATGGCCATGCCCGCGAAGGTCCCGGCGTCCAGCGGCTCCACGCCGAACAGCAGCGTCTCGATGAAGCGCGTGAGGCCCAGCGCCGCGATCACGCCGACGACGACGCCGACCAGCGCCACCCGCCCACCCTGCATCACCACCATCCGGCGAACGACACGTCCCTCGGCGCCCAGCGCGATGCGGACGCCGATCTCCGGCGTGCGCCGCTCTACGCGGTACGACAGGACACCGTAGAGCCCGACCGCGCCGAGGATCAGCGCGAGCGTCGCCGCGATGATGAGCATGAGCATCGTGAACGAGAGGCTGGCCATCGCGTTCGCGGCCAGGCGCTCCATCGTGAAGACCCGATACATCGGGGATTCGGGGATGACCTCTTTGATGACGGCGCGAACCTCCGGGGCGAGCCGGTCCGCACGGGCGGACTTCACAACGTACGCCGGAGACCCGGCAACGGCCGGGAGGTACACCATGGGCTCGGGGGACTCGCGGCGGAGATCATCCAGCAGGACGTCTTCGACCACGCCGATGACGGTGTACCACGTGTCGCCGCCACCGACCCCGACCGGACGGATCTGCTGGCCGATCGGATCCTCGCCGGGGTACAGCAGCTCGGCGGCGGACTTGCTGATGATCACGTTCGGGATGCCCTGCTCCTCTTCGACCCGCTCGAAGTAGCGGCCACTGAGCAGCTCGATGCCCATCGTCTGGAAATAAGCGCCGCCGGCGCCCGCATAGCGGACGGGCGGCGGCTCCGCGCCGCTGGCCTCGAGGCGGGGAGTCGTGACGAACACTTCGGCCGCGCCCTCGTCCAGGGGCAGCGTGGTGACGAATCCCACGGACTCGACGCCGGGGATCGCCGCCAGGCGGTCCATGAACGCGTACTGGAACCGCGAGAGCGCGGCCTTGTCTTCGAACTCGCGGTCGGGCGCGACCTGGAACGTGAAGATCCCCTCGGTGTCGAACCCCGGGTCGACGTTGCTGAGCCGCCAGAAGCTGCGCACCAGCAGCGCCGACCCGACCAGGAGTACGACCGCAGAGGCGATCTGCACCACCACCAGCGCGTCGCGCGTGAACGTGGCGCGGCCGATGACGCCCCGTCCCGACTGCCGCAAGCTGGCCAGCAACCCGGCGCCCGAGGAGCGGAGCGCCGGCACCAGGCCGAACGCGCACGCGGCGAGCAACGATGCGCCGGCGTTGAAGAGCAATACGGTGGTGTCGAGCCCCGCCTCGGCCAACCCCGGAATGGGCGCGCTCCCGAAGCCGCCGGCTACCGCATCCGGCGCCGCACGGATGAGGAGCGGGACGCCGGCCCACGCGATGAGCGCGCCGCCGATACCTCCGCCCACGGCCAGCAGCAACGCCTCCGCCATCTGCACGCGCACCAGGCCGCCGCGGCCGGCACCGAGCGCGCGGCGCACGGCGAGGTCGCGCCGTCGGCTCTCCGCCCGGACCGCGAACAGGTTCGCCACGTTCGCGCACGCGATCACGAAGATGATCCCGACCGCGCCCAGCAGAATCCACAGCGGCCGCGCGACCTTGCCGACCATGTGCTCGCGGAGCGGCGTCACGATCGGACGATAGCGCTCCATGATGCGCGCGTACGGCGCAGGGCCGCCCAGTCGCTCCTGGACGCGTCGGGGCAACGGCTCGAGCTGCGCCGTCAGGCCCGCGATCTTCGTTCCCGGCGCCATCCGCGCGACGACGTTCGGCCCGAACCCCCCGGGCGTGACCTGCGCGGCGCGGATCGGCAACGCGATCCAGAACGCCACCCGCTCGTCCGGGAAGCGGAACTCGGGACCCATGACGCCGATCACGGTGCGCGTCTCGCGCGCGAAGGTGTAGCTCCGGCCCACCACCGCCGGATCGGAGCCGAACCAGGTCTGCCACATCCAGTGGCTGAGGACGACGACGCTTTCGTCGTCCTCGTCCGTCGGCAGCCGCCCGAGCAACGGCCGCGCACCGAGCGTCGTGAAGAACGACGGCGTCGCACGCGTCATGAAGAGCTGCTCGACCTGGTCGTCCACGCGCGTCGTCGATGAACCCGTGCCGTACAGCCCCAGGTCCTCGAGCGCGGGCACGCTCTCGCGGTACTCGAAGTACAGCTCGTCCGGCACGCCGAGCGCCTCGGGCAGATCCGTTCCGGGCGCGGTCCCCCCGATGTGGACCAGTCGGTCCGCGTTGGGGAACGGCAGCGGCTCCAGCAGCACGGCCTTCACCACGCTGAAGATCGCCGTGTTCGCGCCGATCGCGAGCGCGAGCGTCAGGACCACGACCAGCGTGAAGCCCGGCGCGCGGGCCAGACTGCGCGCCGCAAACGCGAAATCCCTCTTCCACGCCTCCAGCACGGCCTTCACCTGCCACCTCCTCGCGCGAGCGCGCGCCTCGGGATCGATCCACGTCGGCTCGATGCGCTCGCATACGCCTTGCGCGAACGCATCCAACACGGTCGCGACCACGAACACACACGCCTGCACGCGCCCCCGCGTGCGGGCCCGATCGTAGTCGGCAAGCATCACGTCCAGCATCCCCGCGCCGAACCGCTCGCGAAACGCGCGAGGGAACGCGCGGAGCGCCACGGCGAACAGCAGCCTCATCGCGCCTCGTCCGCCGCCAGCCCCAGCCGCCGTTCCGCCAGCACCGCAGCCTCCCGCAACCGCGCCGCCTCCTCCCTGAGCGCGTCCCGCCCGCGACGCGTGAGCGCGTAGTACTTCCGCTCCAGCCCGGGATGCGGCTCCGGAGGGCTCGTCGGCGCGGTCTCCTCCACGAACCCCCAGCCCATCAGCCGCGCCAGCACGCGGTACAGCGAGCCGGCCCGCGGCGTGAGCGCGCCGCCCGACTCCTCCACGATCGCCTCTTTCAGCGCGTAGCCGTACAGCGGGCCGTTGGCGAGGGCGAGGAGCACGTGGTACTCGAGGCTGCTGAGGGGTGCGGGTGCCTGGCTGTTGCTCATGGTCACTCGACTCCGTCGTCGTGGTCGGGGATATATACTCTTCCGGCATATACTCCGCAAGAGTATTTAGCGCCGGAGAGGACGCCCCCGGTCGATCGGCTCCTCGGCGGCGGGCGGGGGTAGCGGTAGGTGCGCCAGCTTGCCGCGCGCGGTCCACCCGGCGATCATGCCCTTTCGGCGCAAGCGGCGGCCGACGCGACTCATCAGAAACTCAGAACGGAGCGACCCCGATGCGATACGGCGCACGCCTCGTTGCCGCGCTCACCTGCATGGTCGTCGTTGCCTGTGGCACGACCGCGCCGGGCGGGTCCGGACCCGGCATCGACATCCCCTACGAGAAGTACGAGCTGGCCAACGGCCTGGACGTCGTGCTGCACGTGGACCGTTCGGACCCCGTCGTCGCCGTGGCGATGACGTTCCACGTCGGCTCGGCGCGCGAGGTCGAGGGGCGCACGGGGTTCGCCCACCTCTTCGAGCACCTGTTCTTCCTCGACTCGGAGAACCTGGGGCCGGGCGGCCTGGACCGGCTGATGACCCGGGTGGGGAGCTCGACGAACGGCTCGACCAACCGCGACCGGACGAACTACTTCGAGGTGGTGCCTCGCGACGCGCTCGAGAAGGCGCTGTGGGCCGAAGCGGACAAGCTCGGCTTCTTCATCAACACGGTGACGGAGGCCGTGTTGGCAAAGGAGAAGCAGGTCGTCAAGAACGAGAAGCGGCAGAGCGTGGACAACCAGCCGTACGGGCACACCAGCTACGTGATCGACCGGGCGCTGTACCCCGAGGGGCACCCGTACCGCTGGCAGGTGATCGGCTCGCTGGAGGATCTGGATGCCGCGACGCTCGCGGACGTCAAGGAGTTCCACGCGCGGTGGTACGGCCCGAACAACGCGACGCTGGTCGTGGCTGGAGACATTGACGTGGAGCAGACCAAGGCGTGGATCGAGAAGTACTTCGGTGAGATCCCCGCGCGGCCGATGCCGGAAGTGCCCGCGCCGCCGCCGGTCGTGCTCGACTCGACCAAGCGCTTCTACCACGAGGACAACTTCGCGCGGCTGCCGCAGCTCACGCTGGCGTGGCCCACGGTGCCCATGTACCACGAGGACTCCTACGCGCTGGACGTCCTCGCCGATGTGCTGGCGGATGGGAAGAGCACGCCCTTCTACAAGGTGATCGTGGAGGAGCAGGAGCTGGCGCCCAACGTGTTCGCGTCGAACGGGTCGCAGGAGCTGGCGGGCCGGTTCACCATCCAGATCCGGGCCTATGCCGACAAGGACCTGGACGACGTGATGGCCGCGGTGGATTCCGCGTTCGCGCGCTTCGAGGCAGAAGGCGTCAGCCCGGACGAGCTGGAGCGGGTGAAGGCGGGCTACGAGACGGGATTCTACGGCGGCCTCTCCAGCGTGCTGGGCAAGGCGTTCCAGCTCGCGCAGTACAACATCTTCGCGCCGTCTCCGGGTTATCTGAAGGAAGACCTCGCGCGCCTGCTCGCCGTCACGGCCGAGGACGTGATGGCGGTCTACGAGAAGTACATCAAGGGGCGGCCGTACGTCGCGGCGAGCTTCGTCCCGCGCGGCCGGCTCGAGCTGGCGGTCGACGGGTCGCAGAAGGCGGACGTGGTCGAGGAGCCGATCGTACCGGGCGCCGAGCCGGAGATCACGGTCGTGGAGCGGGGCGAGATCCCGCGGACGCCGTCGTCGTTCGACCGGAGCATCGAGCCGCCGTTCGGCGACCCGCCATCGGTCCGGCCGCCGCAGGTCTTCCAGGACACCCTCGCCAACGGCCTGCGCGTCCTGGTCATCGAGGACCGCGAGACGCCGCTCGTCCAGTTCCACCTGCGGATCCGTGGCGGCCTCCTGCTGGAGGACGAGGCCCGGGTGGGCGTGTCCAACCTCCTGGCGGAGATGCTCACCGAGGGCACGGCCACGAAGACGCCCGAGGAGCTGGAGCTGGCCATCGACAAGCTGGGCGCGTCCATCAACGTGAGCGCCGGGCGGGAGAGCTTCGACATCCGCGGCAGCACGCTGGCCCGGAACTACCAGGCCACGATGGACCTGGTGGAGGAGATCCTGCTGGAGCCGCGCTGGGATCCGGAGCGGTTCGAGCTCGCCAAGCAGCGCGTGCTGAACGAGCTGCGCCAGCGGTCCGCCAACCCATCCGCGCTGGCGCAGGACGTGTTCGCCCGGCTGCTGTACGGCGACCACATCATGGGGAAGAATCCGCGCGGCAGCGAGGAGAGCGTGCGGGCGATCACGCTCGACGATCTCAAGCGGTATCACGCGGAGGCGCTCGCCCCCGGCGCGGCCGCCTTCCACGTGGCGGGAGCCGTGAGCGTGCAGGACGTGGTGGCGTCGCTGGATGGCCTCGCCACGCGGTGGACGGCGAGGCAGGTGTCCTTCCCCGAGCCGCCGGCGTGGTCCGCGGATCGTGCGGGGCTGTACTTCCTCGACGTGCCGGACGCCAAGCAGTCGGTGCTCGCCATTGGCTATCTCGCGCTGGCCGCCACCGATCCCGACTACTATCCCGCGACCGTCATGAACTTCCGTCTGGGCGGCGGCGGCTTCGCGTCCGACCTGACGCAGGTGCTGCGCGAGCAGCGCGGGTACACGTACGGCATCCGGTCCGGGTTCTCGGGGACCACGTTCCCCGGCCCCTTCTCCATCACGTCGAGCGTCCGGACCAACGTGACGTACGAGTCGCTCGCGCTGATCAAGGACCTGGTCGAGCGCCATGGCCCGGAGTTCGACGCCGAGGACCTCCAGGCGACGAAGGACTTTCTGATCCGGAGCAACGCGATGGCGTTCGAGACGCTCGGCGCGAAGGTCGGGTTGCTCGGCGAGATGAGCGCGTACGGCTACCCCGCCGACTACATCCGGCAGCGGGAGCAGATCGTCCGGGACATGACGGTCGACCGGATCAAGGAGCTCGCCGACGCGTACCTGGATCCGCAGCGGATGATCTGGCTCGTCGTCGGCGACGCCAGGACGCAGATGGGCCGGCTCTCGCAGCTCGGGCTCGGCCGGCCCATCCCGATCGACCGGGAGGGGAGGCGGCTCGGCGTGACGGCGGCGCGGTAGGCGGTCGCCGCTGCCGACCGCACCACAACGCACACGCGCGGCGCCCGGGATCGGGCGCCGCGCGTTGCGCATCGTGAGGAGGGGGCTCGCTCGCTGCCGCGGTTTCAATCCGGCTGCCGACGCAGAACGTAGTGGCCGGTGCCGCTGTCCACTCGCACGACCGTCGCGGGTCCGGCATCGCCGTCGCGCTCGAACGTGACGATCTGCCCGCCGAGGCGGAACGTCCAGCCCTCGACCCACGCGAGCGGCGTCGCCTTGCCCCCGTTCGCGGAGGCAGCGATGCCGTCATCGGTCGCGGTCACCTTCACGGTCAACGGCCGTCCCCGCCCGGGTCCTGAGTACGTGCCGACGAGCGGTGCGGCGTCCCCCGTGAATGGCCGGCTCGCGATCCGCACCGGCGGGACCAGCACGTCCACGAGCTCCTCGGCGAGCGCCGTTGGCGACAGGTTGCCGGTCGTGTTGACCAGCACCACGACGTAGAGATCCTCGTCCGGGTAGTAGCGCGTATCCGAGACGAAGCCGAAGATCGCGCCGCCGTGATGAATGGCCGGCCTGTTCCGTGAATCCGGGGTGAGCGCCAGTCCCATCCCGTAGCGCAGCGGCGTCCCGTCCGCGAGCCGGGCCGGGGCGATCATCTCCCGGTAGGATGCCTCCGGCAGCACGCCGCCTCCATGCAGCGCGCGTAGCCACGTGATCAGGTCCCCGACCGTCGAGCACAACGAGCCGGCCGCGTACGGCCACGTGTGGTCGATGTACGGCGCCCGGACCAGCGCCCTGCCCATCAGCTGGTAGCCGCGAGCGCGCCGGGGCACCACGTCGCTGTTCGAGCAGTAGCTCGAACGGGCCATTCCCAGCTTCGCGAAGAACTCCTTCTCCACGTACTCCTCGTACGACACGCCGCTCACCTTTTCGATGATGAGCCCGAGGAGGAAGTACGCCGAGTTGTTGTAGATCTGCGCCTCGCCCGGCGGGAAGTCGAACGGCTCCGCCGCGAACAGCGCAACCAGACTGTCCCGCGGCAGCCGGCGGGTGCTGATCCGGCCGAACGATGCCATCTCGGTGTAGCCCTTGATCCCCGACGTGTGGTCCAGCAGCCGCCGCACGGGGATGCGGTGCCCCTGCGTCGGGTAGTCCGGTAGGTACTCGGTGATGTCCGCGTCCAGGTCGAGCTTCCCTTCGTCCCGCAGCTTCAGGATCGCCGCCGCCGTGAACTGCTTGGTCACCGACCCGATCTCGAAGACGGCGTCGACGGGCATCGGGACATTCCACTCGAGGTCCGCCTTGCCGTAGCCCTTCATGAGCAGCGTGTCGCTGCCGCGCACGACCGCAACGGCGAGACCCGCCACCCGCCCCTCGACCACGGGCGACGCCGCGATCGAGTCCATCAGCGCCACCATCTCGGCGCGCGACCGCTGCGCCGCCGCGGGCGTGGCGAACACGCAGAAGACGACCGCCGCGGCGGCGAGCCGGGCGCCGCGGGTGCGTCGGGCGCGCGTTGTCATTGAGCCTCCGAGGTTGGCATCTGCGCCGCGAGAGTACTCGGCGCTGCGAACCGCCGCAAGGCGCCGGTTCGAGAGGACGCGCGCGGCGGAGGCGATGCAGGGTCGCCTCCGCCGCGCGCGTTCGCTACTCGCTCGCCAGCACTCCGATCACCCGCTCCGCCTCCGCGCGCAGCGCGGCGGCGGCGGCCGGCGTGACCTTGCCGATCCCCTCGAACACGTCCAGCAGCCTGAGGAAGATCCCGAGCCGCTGCACGGCCACCGTGACGCGCCCGCGCACGAGCTGCTGCTCCGCGCCACGCAGGTGCGCGCCCAGCGCGGCCTGGGCTCCGGCACCCACGGCTCCGTTCGCGACCGCGTTGTCGAACAGCGTGGTCAGCGAGGTGAACCCGCTCTCGATCAGCGGCTCGATGTGGTCCGGGAGAAGGGCGAGCAGGTCGTAGCCGATGGCGGCCTCGATCTCGTCCACCGTCACGACGTAGTCGCGCCAGTCATCGCTCGTGATCTCATCCACGACGGAACCCGGCACGCCGGGCTCGATGCGGTTGGGCGTGCGGATCGCGATGACCTCGATGTCGGCGATGCTCGAGACGTCGCCCAGCCCCTCGTCACGGTCCAGGAAGACCGCGACCTTCCACGTGTAATCCGGGATGGCGACCTTGCCCTCGTTCTTCAACGTGGGCGGGTTGGGGCCGTACTGGCCGCCGGCGATGATGTAGACCTCCTCGCCCGCGAGCGCGCGGTCGGTGGTGTACGTCTCGAAGCTGCCCCACGGGCCGGTGTTGTTCGCCGCGGCCTGCGGCAGGATGTTGGTGGTGAGGTACGTGGCCGCGTTGTCCGGCAGCGTCGCCGTACGGTTGAACGACTGCGTCATGTGGCCGCGGCTGTAGCCGCTGCCCGTGTAGTCGAAGTTGACGACGCGGTAGACGCCCGGCGGCAGCAGCGGGTCGGGCGTGTAGCACTCGCACCGGTCGA
>Ga0207873_1001865_pt1 | contig 18881 bp, 18 predicted proteins | sample BGWIniCompost_FD_187373 | JGI IMG/M metagenome (GOLD analysis project Ga0207873, IMG submission 187373) | Cellulose adapted compost microbial communities from Newby Island Compost Facility, Milpitas, CA, USA - BGW Initial Compost (SPAdes)... ...
GATCGACAGCGGGCTAGCGTGCGCGCGCGATCGACTGCTGGCGAGCGTGCGTGCGCGCGTGACAGCGTGATGGCGAGCGAGCGTGCCCGCATGCGTGCGTACGCGTGAAACAGCGCAACAGACAGAGGGCTCGCGAGCGTGGATGATTCCTCGCGTGCTAGGACGCATGCGATACTACGCACCAGCCGACACGACCACCCCGCAAAGGGATCGCTCATGACCATGACTCCCGACACCGCCGTCGGCCCGGGAGGCGCCGTGCCCGCACAGGCCCCGCTCGCCCGGGCCATCGCGATCGCCAATGACAAGGGCGGCGTGGGCAAGACCAGCATCACCGCCAACCTCGCGGCGCTGCTGGCGGCCGCCGGCTACAAGGTGCTCGCGCTCGACCTCAACCGCCAGGCGAACCTGTCCGACGACCTCGGCTACCGCGGCACGGAGATCGACGACCAGGGGGCCGGCTTGATCGCGGCGCTGCTGACCGGGCGGCCCGTCACGCCGGTCGCGGTGCCGACGCGGCCCGGCCTGGAGGTCGTGCCCGGCGGCGTGGCGCTCGGCGACCTGACGGGCATGATGGTCGGCCGGGTGCAGCAGCGCGGCCGCGAGGCGTTCCGGGCGCTGGAGGTCTCCGTGGCGCCCGTGGCCGGCGGCTACGACGTGGTGCTGTTCGACACCCCGCCGGAGAACACGCTGCTGGTCGACCTGGCGCTCGGCGCGGCCCGCTGGCTGCTCATGCCCACCAAGACCGACCGCGGCGGCCTGGTCGGCATGCAGCTACTGGCCGAGCGGTTCCTCATCGCCCGGGAGATCAACCCCGACCTCGCGCTGCTCGGCGTGGTGCTGTTCGGCACGGCGCGGGGGGCCAGCGCCATCCACCGGGAGGTACGGCAGGCGGTCGACGAGGCGTTTGGCACCGCCGACTCGCCCGTGCTGACCGCGATGATCGGCCACTCCGAGCGTCTGGCGGCCGACTCGCGCGCCCTCGGCCGGGTGGCCCACGAGCTGGAGAGCGACGCGGCCAGCCAGCCGGCGTGGTGGGAGTCGCTGCGCGCCGGCGACCGGTCGCAGCGCCGTATCGCCCCGACCGCGGCCACCGTGGCCGAGGACTATCGCAAACTCGCGGCCGAGGTGCTCGACATCCTGGCCGCCGCCGAGGAGGTGCCCGCCGATGAGTAACCCGTCGCTGCGCGAGCCGGGCGCGCTGGGCGAGGCGTTCGGGCTGGCGGGCAAGCTGCCGTCCCGCCGCGCCGCCGCCACCCCGACCCCTGCCCAGGCGCCGGTCCAGGCTCCGGAGCCGCCGGAGGCCGCCGTCCAGGTGCCGCCGCCCGCGCCCGAGCCGGCCGCCGAGGAGACGCCCGCCCCTGCCCGCCGCGCCGACCCGCCGCAGCCCGCCGACGACAGCACCTTCCAGGTCTCGGTGTACGTGCTGCCCGACGTCGTACGCGCCCTCGACGGGGCTCGCCGGCGTACCGGCCGGACCAACGCCGAGCTGGCCTACGACGCGCTGGACGCGGTGCGCGGCCGCCTGGAGGAGCTGGTCACCGCCCGCCGGGGCGGGGGAGACCGGCCGGCCGGGTCGCTGTTCCCGGGCCGGCGCAGCCGCGCCTCACGCGCCGCCGCCTCGGCCGACGGGCGGCGGCGGCTGTGGTCGATGAAGGCCACCGCGGACGAGCTGGAGGTGCTGGACGGCCTGGTCGAGGAGACCGGCGCCCGTTCGCGCAGCGAGGTCATCTCCTGCGCGCTGGAGGCCGTCCACGGCCCGCGCGGCCGCCGCCGCGGCCGGTAGGACAGGCCGTTCAGAGGGTGAAGCCGAGGGTGCCGACGAACCGGCCGGGGTCGAGCAAGGCGTTGCGGCCGATGCCGGCGGCGGCCAGGTCGATCGGGCGCAGCCGGGTCTGCATGCCCGCGGTGGCCAGCAGCCGGTCCAGCAGGTGCCAGCCCGCGTACGAGGTGGCGCGTTCGGCGAAGCCGGCGTCCACGGCGCGGCCGCTGTCGCGGTAGCCCTCCCAGAAGGCCGTGATCAGCGGGCGTACGGCGGCGATCTCGGCGGCGCCGCGTTCCAGGATGAGCTCGCGGGTGAGGGTCACGCCGGGCCCGTAGACCTTGTCCACGTCGGAGTTGATCTTCCGGATGGCGTGGTGCAGCCACTCGCCGGCGAAGGCGCCGACGTCGCGGGCGGGGTCGGCGACCCGCGACTCCTCCCAGTCGACCACGTACAGCAGGTCGCCGTGCACCAGGAACTGGTCCAGCCGCAGGTCGCCGTGGCAGGTGCGCTGCTCGACGGCCTTCTCGCGCTCGCGCAGCGCCTCCAGGGCGGCGATGAGCGGCCGGTCGTTCTGCAGCAGCGTCCAGTAGTGCAGCTCGGCCACGCGCGCGGCGGAGAACAGGCTCAGCGGCAGCGCGTGCAGCGCCCAGGTGGGCGGCAGCGGGTGCGGGGAGCGGTCGGCGACCGGGGGCAGGGCGTGCAGGGCGCCGATGGCGCGGCCGCAGCGGTAGGCCAGGCCGGCGCCGAACTCGCCCCTGGTGGCCAGGCTGTTGCCGGCCTGCCCGTCCTGCAGCCATTCGAAGACCAGCAGCCGGTTCTCCTCGTCGTGGCCGAGCAGGGCGGGGCAGCGCAGGTCGCCGCCGGTGTGGCCGGCGACGGTGTGCTGCATGTCCAGGACGCGGCGGAACCGGATCAGGGCCTCGCCGCGGTCGCCGTCCAGGCGCTTGACGAACACCGGCACGCCGCCGCTGGTACGCCCGGCCCAGTTGTTGTTGCGGCCGGCGAAGGACTCCAGGCTGTCCTGGGAGAGGGTTCCCAGCCCGAGCCGGTGCAGCAGGTCGTTGACCTGGGGCGCGTCGTCCAGCGAGGAGGCGCGCAGCCGCTCTTTCGAAAGAAGGGCAGTAGTCGGCATATCGAGATGATGCCGGTGCGGCGCCTTTTATTTAAGGGATGAGGCACCATGGTGCCGCCGTATGACACCAAGGTGACAAAAGCTTGCAGCGGCTTCCGCGGCCCGGTCAGTATTGAGCCATCCGAACGGCACGGCGGTTCGGCGGAAACGCGAAAGCGAAAGAGCCCTCGAATATAGGAGAGAAAGATGGCTGAGAAGGACCTGGTCGACGGCTTCGAGAACTACACCGACCCCGAGGAGCTCGCCTTCGACGAGAACGGCGAGGAGGAGAGCCCCAGCACCCCGTGGTGCATCGCGAGCATCGTGATCACCGCCTCGGCCGGCTGCTGACCTCAGGTCCCGGCCTTCCTCACTCCTTTGAGACCGTGCCCGCGGCCACCATCGGTGGCGGCGGGCACGGTCTTTTTCCGCGCCGGAACGAAAACGGCCCGACGGTGGCACGATGGTGCCATTCTTTTGCCAGCCGTTCCCTTTTCCGCCCATTATTGATTGATCCATGGGTTTCGTTTTCCTGGGGTCGTCCCCGCCCCTTCTTCATATGGGAGAAAAGATGGCGAAGAAGCATCTGGCCGACGGTCACGAGGTCCACGCCCAACCGCGGTGCTCCGACGCCGACATCTCACCGGCCGGCAGCTGAAAGGGGGCCCGCCATGAACGTCAACGGCACGGCGGCGCCGGCCGAAGCCCCCGGACTGGCCCCGGGCCTGCGGTCGATCATCGAGGCGGTGGAGATCGCCCCCGACCGGCTGAGCGCACGGGTGGGCGAGCGCACGGTCGAGGTGGACGGCCCGCGCGCCCTGTGGCCGGCCCTCGGAACGGCCATCTACGAGGTCTTCCACAGCGGGCACCGGCACGACCCCGCCATGCGCCCCGGCATGCGCGACCCGGACCTGGAGCGGAAGCTGACCGCCGGGGTGCCGCACCGCCACACCACCGCCCTGGCCAAGGTGCACGCCCGCGAGCCCGACTGGATCGTCGAGCTGCTCGACGTCCGGGTGAAGGTCCCCGCCGACCGGGTGGTCGCCGAGGACGGCGGGCTGGCGGTGGTGCGGGCGGACGCGATCAGGCCGGCGCTGTCGCCGGGCTTCTTCTTGTGCGACGGCTCGGCGGGGACGGTGCTGGGCGCCGGCCCGATCCTGCGCCTGTACGTGCACCTGGCCGACCCCGCCTTCACCCCGCCGGCGTGGGCGGCCGCGCTGGCGGCCCTGGAGGATGCCGGGGTGCCCTACCGGGCCAAGGCGTTCTCCAACCCGGCCGGATATCCGCGGCGCGACGCGATGGTGTTCTACCTGGAGGAACAGGGCTGGCCGGCGCTGGAGGCGCTGGTGGCGGCGGTCTCGGCGTACCCCGGCCGCGTCGACGACACCTCGCGCTTCGCCCGGCGGGTCGGGCCCGGCCTGGCGGTGGCGTGGGACCCCGCCGACGACCGGCCGGGGATGAAGCGGCTGAGCTTCGGCGAGCACCGCGCCCGCATCCTGGCGCAGGGGCTGCTGGCCGGCGGCGATCCCGCCGGGGCGGTCGCCGAGGCCTTCGCCGCGGCCGGGATCGACCCGGGCGAGCCGTTCCGCAACCTGACCTCGCCGCGCTTACGGATCGGCGGTGTGCCGCTGTGAGCAGGTCATCGGTCATCGTCCCGCACCAGCCCGGCAGGATCGGCGAGGTCGTGCCGTTCGCCGGCCTGGTCAAGCGCGGGCTGGCCGCGCGGCTGTGGCTGGGGCAGTCGCTGCGGCTGGAGACGCACGCGGTCATCGCCTACCTGGCGGGCGCCGGCCACCGCGTCCCGGTGGGCACGTCGGTGGCGCTGATGGCGCTGCGCAACCCGGCCGAGGCCGCCGCCCAGGCGCGGTCGCTGGCCGCGCTCACCGGGCATCCCCTGGTGGCGGGGTTCGGCGCCTCCTATCCGGAGCTGGTCGAGCGGCTGACCGGCGCGGCCCCGGCCCGCCCCGCGACGGCCGCGGGCGAGTACCTGGCGGCGGTGCGCACCCTGCTGGACGGCGGCGACGTGCGCGGCTTCGCCCTGCCACCGCTGCGCCACCCGCCGGTGGAGGTGGGGGCGGGGGTGCTGCGGCCGGGCATGGCCCGGGTCGCCGGCGCGTACGCCGACACCGCCGTCACCTGGCTGACCCCGCCCTCCTACGTCGCGGGCGTCCTGGCCCCCGCCCTGCGGGAACGCGGCGGGAACCCGCGGATCGTCACCGTGGTGCACGCGGCCGTCACCCGGCCGGGCCGCGACCCCGAGCACCTGGCCCACCTGGCCGCCGGCGCCCACCTGCAGGCGGCCCACTACACCGGAATGCTGCGCACGGCGGGCGTCGACGCCGACCCGTCCGACCCCCGTGCCGGCGCCCGGGCGCTGGTGCGCTCGGGCCTGTTCGCCACCGGCACGCCCGAGCAGATCGCCGGGCGGCTGGCCGAGTACCACGCGGCGGGGGTCGACGAGGTGGTGGTCAACACCGCCGGTGTCTGGCTGGCCGAAGGGCCGCACGCCGCCGTACGCGACGCAGAAGAGATCCTGACCTGCCTGGGGAGAGGCGATGCCGACTGATCTGACTCATCCGGCCTTCTCCGGCCGGCGGCTGCTCCTCATCGTGACCGGCGCCCTGTCGGCGGCCTTCCTGCCCGGCTGGCTGTCGTGGCTGCGCTCCGGCTACCCCGACCTGGAGATCCGGCCGGTCGCCACGCGCAGCGCCCAGCGGTTCATCACCCTGGACGCGCTGAGCACGCTGTGCGGCCATCCGGCCATGTCCGACGAGTGGCCGGCCCACGTCACCAAGGGCGCCCCGCACGTGGAGCTCAGCCTGTGGCCGGACACCGTCCTGGTCTATCCGGCCGGCCTGCACTTCCTGGCCAGGCTGGCGCTCGGGCTCGGCGACACCCCGGCGATCCTGGCGCTGCAGTGCACCCCGGCGCCCATCGGGATCGCGCCGTCGCTGCCGCCGCACGGCCTCACCAGCCCCGCCTACCTGGGCCACCGGCGGCTGCTGGAGCAGCGGCCGAACATCGTCATCGCCTCGCCCAAGGCGGGGTTCAGCGTCTCGACCGGCCAGATGGACGCCTCGGTCGCCGCGCCGATGCCCGTCGTTCTGGGCCTGGTCGAACGGCTGCGCAACGAGATGAGCACGTCCTCGCGACCCGGCATCACGGAGTCCCCATGACGACCACCATCACTCCGCTGCACGAATTCGGCACCGCCTCGGTGCACACCTCGATCTACCGCAACGGCGCCGAGTACACCTGGGTGCGCCGCCCCGGCGCGGCCTACCCGGTGCCGCTGCCGTCGCTGTCGGCCGACCTGCGGGCGCTGCTGGGCGCCGCCCATCCGGCGCTGCGGCTGCCCGAGGTCGACGGCGGCATGAGCTACAGCGCCGACGGGATGCTGCCGGCGGCGAGCTGGCTGGCCTTCGACGAGGACCTGGTACGGCCCATGCTGCAGGAGGCGCTGCGCCAGGCCGGGTCCGCGCTGGCGGCCCTGCACGCCCTGGAGCCGCCCGCGGAGGTGCGCCGCCGCCATCCCGGGCCGTCCCGGCTGGCCGCCTGGCTGCGCGGCCGCTGCGAGAGCCCCGCCTCCGTCCGGCTGCGCGAGCACGCCCTGGCCCGGCTGGGCCGGGCCCGCTGGGAGCGCCTGCAGGCGATCTGCGCGGACCTGGGGGCGGTCCCGGCCGGCAGCCTGCTGCACGGCGCGGCCAGCATGGCGCTGATCGTCCCGGTCAAGGGCGGCGGCGGCAACCTGCTGACCGGGGAGGACCTGTCGCGCGGCCCGTGGTGGCTGGACCTCGGCTGGCTCGTCGGCGAGCTCGTCGAGCTGCACCAGGCCGTCCTGGCGGGCATCGCGCCCGCGCTGGAGTTCTCCTACCGCGGCCTGGCCGCGGCGCTGCTGGAGGGATACGGCCGCGTCCCCGAGGTGGAGACGCTGGGCCGCCTGGCGGTGCTGCGGGTGCTCACCCACGCCCGCGACTACGCCGCCTACATCGGCTGGGACGACCAGCTCCACCAGTACGTGGACATCGTCGCCGGCCTGTTCGATCAGCGACTCGGGGCGGAGGCCGCCAGGACAATCGTCCTGCCGGTCCCCGCCGGAAAGTGACGGCCGCCATGCCCACCACGCCCTACCCGCCCGCCCGCCGCCTCGACCTGGTCGAGGAGATCCACGGCGTCGCCGTCGCCGACCCGTACCGGTGGCTGGAGGATGCCTCCGACCCCGACACCAAGGAGTGGCTGGCCGCCCAGGAGGCCCTCTTCGCCGAGCACGCGGCCGCCTTCCGCGGCCGCGACCGGTTCCGGCGCCGGGTCGGCGAGCTGTATCGCACGGGGATCGTCGGGCCGCCGTCCTGGCACGGCGAGCGCGCCTTCTTCATGCGGCAGGACGCCCGGCAGGAGCACATGGTGCTGCACGTGGCCGAGCCCGGCGGCGCTGAGCGGGTGCTGCTCGACCCGCACGTCCTGGACCCCTCGGGCGCGACCGTCATCGACTCCTGGCAGCCGTCGGCCGACGGCTCGCTGCTGGCCTACCAGGTCTCGACCGGCGGCACGGAGGAGTCCTCCCTGTACGTCCTGGACGTCGCGACGGGCGAGGTCGTCGACGGCCCGATCGGCAGGACCCGGTACTCGCCCGTCGCCTGGCTGGCCGACGGCGGCGCCTTCTACTACGTACGCCGTCACGACGGCGGCAAGGCGGTCCACCTGCACCGCGTCGGCGCCGACCCCGAGCGGGACCCGCTGGTCTTCGGCGAGGGCCGGGACGCCACCACGCACTACCGGCTCGCCGTCACCGGCGGCGGCCGGTGGCTGACCGTCGCCGCGTCGCTGGGCACCGCGCCCGGCAACGATCTGTGGCTGGCCGACCTGACCGCCGCGCCGCCGCACGCCCCCGAGCTGCGGGCGGTGCAGGAGGGCGTGGACGCCCACACCGCGCTGCGGGTCGGCCCGGACGGGCGGGCGTACCTGATGACCGACAGGGACGCCCCGCGCGGCCGGATCGTCACCGCCGAGCTGTCCGACCTGCGCTATGAGTCCTGGCGGGACCTGGTGCCCGAGGACGAGGAGGCGGTGCTGTCGGACTTCGTGTTCCTCGACGGCGTGCTGCTGGTGGCCAGGACCCGGCACGCGGCCGGCGAGCTGACCCGGCACGACGCGCGTACCGGGGAGGTGCTGGGCACGGTGCCGTTGCCGGGGGTCGGGACGGCCGGCTCGCTGTCGGCCAGGCCCGAGGGCGGCACGCAGGCGTGGTTCGTCTACACCGACGACGTCACCCCGGTCTCGGTGTGGCGCTACGACGACCGCGACGGCAGCACCGAGCCGTGGGCGGCGGCCGGGCGGGCCCGCCGCCCCGAGGTGGTCAGCCGGCTGGTGGAGTACGCCTCCAAGGACGGCACCACGGTGCGGATGCGGGTGCTGTCGCCGCCCGGTGAAAAGCGGCCCAGGCCCTGCATCCTCAACGGCTACGGCGGGTTCGGCCGCTCCATGGCGCCCGGTTTCTCGGCCCAGGCGCTGGCCTGGGTGGAGGCGGGCGGCGTGTACGCGATCGCGCAGCTGCGCGGCGGCGGCGAGGAGGGCGAGCAGTGGCACCGCGCCGGCATGGGCGCGGGCAAGCAGAACACCTTCGACGACTTCCACGCCGCGGCCGAGGCGCTGGTGGCCGGCGGCTGGACCACCCCGGACCGGCTGGCCGCCGTGGGCGGCTCCAACGGCGGGCTGCTGGTCGGCGCGGCGCTCACCCAGCGGCCCGAGCTGTACGCGGCGGCGGTGTGCTCATCGCCGCTGCTCGACATGGTCCGCTACGAGTCCTCCGGGCTGGGCCCCGCCTGGCGTACGGAGTACGGCTCGGCCGCCGACCCGCGGGAGTTCGCCTGGCTGTACGGCTACTCGCCCTACCACCGGGTCCGGCGGGGGGCCGGGTATCCGGCGACGCTGCTGACGGTCTCCGACGGCGATACCCGGGTCGACCCGGCGCACGCCCGCAAGATGTGCGCGGCGCTGCAGTGGGCGTCCCCGGCGGGCGAGGCGCCGGTGCTGCTGCGGGTCGAGTACGGGACGGGGCACGGCAACCGGGCCGCCGCCCGCGCGATCGACCTGATCGCCGACACCCTGTCCTTCTGTGCCACCTATACGGGACTCACCATGGACTGAACGTTTCCGCAGGTAATCGATACGCGCGCGGAGATTGGCGGGAAATGCGCCGTCAACTTGTTGTCACATGGCACGTCCTGCCTCCCTGAGCGGCCGGTCCGGACCATATCTTTTCCATCACCACCGGGAAGACAGGCCGGAAGCCCCGCACCGGGAAGGAATTGCAATGAACGTGTCCCGCCGTATCATCACGACGTTCCTCGCCATTTCCGCCACGGCTGCTTTCACCTCGTTCCTGCCCGCTTTCTCCGCGCCCGCGCAGGCGTCATCGGTGATTGTCGCCGGCGACCCCTGGCACGACCCGGCGCCGCCCAGCCCGGAGCTCCCGATTTTCGACCGCCCTTGCCCGGGCTGCCCGAGCGGCGACCCCTGGCACTAGACCCGCACGGGACACCCACCGGACGGGCGGCTGCGAAGGCGGTAGACCCTGAAACGAGAACCTCGGGCCTTGATGAAGAAAGAGGGCCGGAACCGAATAAGGTTCCGGCCCTCTTTCATTTGATCCAGCCGCGCTTGGAGGCCATGACGCCGGCGGCGAACCGGGTCTCCGCCGACAGCATTTCCATGATCGTGGAGATGTGGCGGCGCACGGTGCGCAGGCTCATGCCGGTGCGGTTGGCGATCGACTCGTCCTTCAGGCCGAGCGCCATCATCCCGACCAGCTGCAGCTGCAGCTCGCTCGGCCCGTTGTGCGCCGAGGGCACCGGGACGGCCTCGGTGCCGTCGGGCGAGGCCACCGGCGTGGCCTTGGCCCACAGCAGCTCGAAGTACTGCCGCAGCGCCTTGACGATCACGGGGGCCCTGATCAGGGCGACCCCGTTGGCGCCGCTGGGCGTCAGCGGCAGCATCGCGACCTCTTCGTCGACGAGCTTCATCTTCATCGGCAGGTGACGCATGATCCGGACCTCCTCGCCCTCGGCGATGGAGCTCTGGATGACGTAGTAGCCGACCTCGTTGTCGAAGTACTCGGTGGAGTAGATCGACCTGCAGCGGACGTTGCGCGAGATCACGCTGCGCGGCGGCGGAGCCGAGCTCTCCTTGCGCAGCGGCATGCTGAACCGCCAGGTGTGCAGGCCGAGGAAGTCGGACTGGGCCGAGTTGATCAGGGACAGCGATAAGGAGTGGATCTCCTCCTTGTCGGTGACGATCCTGATCCCCTCCTCGGGGGCCTGCTCGATGGCCCGCTGGGAGAAGATCCGCTGGACGTCGTTGAGCCGGCTGTAGGCGGCGGCGAGCTGGTCGCTGGACTCGATGAGCCGCCGCTGCAGGTCGTGGATGATCTCGCGGAAGGCGAGGGCCGGGTCGGTCGGGCGGATGGCGGTCGAGGAGCTGTAGACGACGCGGTGCACCAGACCACGGCTTATCAGCTCCTCCAGCGAAACTTGGGAACCGGCGCGTTCGACCGCTTCCGATTCGGAACATTCCCCCTGACTGAGAAAAGCCGCGTAGCTGTTGGCGAGCCGCTCAGGGAGCAGCCCGCTCAGGAGATCCCCCATCTCCACCGCTGCGCTGTCGTTGTGCTCTCTGGTCGAAGCTTTTTCTGACACAGGTACCCCGTTGAGCTCCAGTACGACAAGTGAGCTGCGCGGGCACTATAACACTCGAAACTGTGAAATAAACTACACTACGCATCGTAGCCTTCCGGCAGCGTTCCGTAATTAGCGTGCTTCTTGCTGCCATACGGCATCTTCTCCCTCTTCCGGAAAAACCGTGCGGCCTAATGTGCGATACGCCAAGCCGTGTCGTACCGGTCAGCTCGGGGGGCAACCGCAAACGAACGAGACACCGGTTCGGGTAAGCGCGCCTGCCGGAAAAGAAACGCGAAGGAGAAAGCACGTGCAACCACCCCTAGCGGTAATCGGGAGCGGATTCCTCCGGTCGGCTCTCCTTCAGCAGCTCGCCGTCAGCTCGCCCGGCGCCGTCGTCCGGGTTTTGAGCCCCGTCGTGCCCGAGCAGGTGCCCGGGCTGCGCCTGGAGTACGTCCGCGGCCACATCACCGACCAGGACGCCCTCTACGCGGCCGTCACGGGCGCCGAGACCGTCGTCCACCTCGGCACCGAGACGGCGGTCCCGCACCGCCGGCACCGCGGCGCCGGCCTGTACACCGTCAACGCCCGCGGCACGGCCGCCGTCACCTCCGCGGCGATCGCCAGGGACTGCCGCCACCTGATCTACTGCTCCGGCGCCGAGGTCTACGGCGACGCGCCCGGGCGGCTGCTGGACGAGGACGACCCCCTCGCCCCGCGCACCCGCGCCGCCCGCGCCAAGATCCTCGGCGAGCGCATCGCCGAGCAGTTCGGCATGCTGCCCGGCAGGGCCACCACCGTCCTGAGGCCCTTCGCCGCCTACGGCCCGGGACAGCCCTCCAGGTCCGTGCTGGGCAGGATCCTGTCGGCCGCGCTGGCCGGGCGTCCCATCGTCCTGCCCGACGGCGGCTGCCAGCTTCGCAACTTCACCTACGTCGACGACGTCGCCCAGGGCGTCATCGCCGCGATCGGCCGGGCGAACCGGGAGGACTCGCCGCGCGCCCGCTACAACATCGCCTCGGTGGAGACCGTCAGCGTCCGCGACGCCGCGCTGCTGGCCGTCGACCTGATCGGCAGCTCCAGCACGGTCGCCGCGGCCCGCCCGTCGCCCCGCCGCAGGCCCGCCGACCGGCCCGCGGCCGTCCAGATCGCCTCCACCGAACGGGCCTTCGCCGAGCTGGGCTTCCGCCCGCGCACCCTGCTCGCCGAGGGGCTGTCCCGGTGCCTGATGCACGGCCGCATCCAGGCTCCGGGCAGGGCGTTGGCATATGCCTGACAAGTGGCAGTTAGTTCCTCCCACACGGCCCGTTCGCGTCTTACCGTTCCTGACCAAGGAGGTGAAACGGTGACCCTCTCCATGACGGAGCTGACGTCGCAGCTGGTCGAACGGCTGCCCATCCGGCACAGCCCGGGCGTCTCCGACGCGCTGTCGCTGGCCGGCGACGAGCTGGCCAGGCTGGGCCTGGACTACGACGTCCGCCCGTATGGCGACGCACAGCAGATCACCGCCACCCACGCCTTCCCCGCCGCAGGCCCGCACGTCATCGTGAACGCGCACATCGACATCGAGCCGTTCCTGCACGACGAGACCGCCGCGGCGGCGCCCCGGCAGCCCGGCCGCATCTACGGGCCCGGCGCCAGCGACATGCTCGGCGCCGTCGCCGCGACGATCGAGGTCCTGCGCGGCCTCAGCACGCGCGACGACCTCATGGGACGCATCACCGTTCACCTCGCCGTGGGCGCCCACCAGGGCGGCGCCGGCACCGCCGACCTGCTCGCCGGGCAGGGCCTGCCCGCCGCCGACCTGGCCGTCATCCCCGAGCCCACCGGCGGGCACGTGTGCACGGCCGCCTACGGCCTGGCCCGCTACCAGCTTCACTCGACCGGCGAGGCCGGGGCCATGGCCATGGCCACCGACCGGACCAACGCCGCCACCCACGCCGCCACCGCGCTGCTCGCGCTCAACGCCGCCGACGCCGAGCTGCGCCGCCTGTATCCCACCCGCCGCCAGTACCGGTACGTGCTGCCCGGCCTGCTGCACGCCGGCCACGACGCCGCCGAGCCGGCCGCCCGCGCCGTGGTGGAGTTCGCCGTGGCCCTGCCGCCGCTGCTGCCCCACGACGTGGCGCTCGACGTCGTACGCCGCCACCTCAGCGACAGCTTCGAGGCCGCCGGGCTGCCGCTGCCGTCCTGGGAGAGCGGCACCCCCCGCTTCGCGGCCACCGACCTGGGGCATCGCGCGTTCGCCGAGACGCTCAGGACCGTCAACCCCGCCCTGGGCTGGTGCCAGTACCCCTGCCCCAGCGACGCCCGCGCCTTCCAGGACGCCGGCGTCGCCGTCGTGCTGTACGGCCCCGGCGAGCTGTCGCGCACCCGCCGCCCCGGCGAGTACGTCGAGGCCGGCGAGCTGGAGGAGTTCGCCGGCACGCTCGGCTCGGCGCTGGCGCACTGGCTGACGACGACGGAGGCCAGGCGATGAGCGAGCAGGTACGCGCGGCACAGGTGTATTCGATCCTGCAGACCGGGCAGGGCCGGCGGGCCGAGGAGATCGCCTGCGTGCTCGGCGGCGACGCCGAGAGCGTGCGGCGCTGCCTGCGGCTGCTGGCCGAGCTGGGCCTGCTCCGCTACGAGGACGACGGCCGCTTCACCGTCGCCCACCCCGAAGCGGGCATGTCCATCCTGCTGTCCCGGGCGCAGGAGCAGCAGGCCCCGGCCCCCACCGGCGTCCCTGAGGCCCCCGGCCCGGCCGGCACGCCGCACCCGGCGGCCGCACCGGCGCAGGCGGGCACCGCCATCTCCGACCGCGAGTGGCGGGTGCTGCAACTGCTGGCCCAGGGCTGCACCGACGAGATGGTCGCCCGCAACCTGGACGTCTCACTGCGCACCGTCCGCAGGGTGACCGCCGACCTGATGAACCGGCTGGGTGCGCGCAGCCGCTTCCAGGCGGGCCTGAAGGCCTCGCGCCTGCTGGCCGAACGGCAGGCGCCCGCCGACCGCCCCGCCGACCGCCCCGCCGACCGTCTGGGCGACCGCCCCCACGACCGGGCCGGCGATCGCTCCCGCCTTCGTCCGCTGCATGTCCGCTCCCACCGCCTCCCCGAGGCGCCACGACGTCATCCGGCCATCGCGGCAGCAGGGTGACGGTGACTCCGCAGGCCGCCGAGTCGGCCCACCACCGATCCAGTGACGCCACGAAGCGCTCGCTGAACACGTCAACGCAAACCGCATCAACCTGCCGCCGCAATCAGGAGGGGCGAGAAATGAGCGAGGTGATCCGCGTCCGGTTACCGAACGGGTTGCGGCTGGTCCTGGCGCCCGACCCGGGCGCCACCATGGTGGGGGTCAGCCTGCACTACGGTGTCGGCTTCCGTTCCGAGCCCGTGGGGCGCACCGGGTTCGCCCACCTGTTCGAGCACCTGATGTTCCAGGGCAGCAGGAACGTCGCCCCCGGCGAGCACGGCCGTCTGGTGCAGGCCGCCGGCGGCTCCTTCAACGGCTCCACCGGCCCGGACGCGACGAACTTCTACCAGACCGTCCCGCACTCGGCGCTGGAGCGGGTCTTCTTCCTCGAGGCCGACAGGATGCGGGCGCCGCGCCTGACCGAGCGGTCCCTGGCGACCCAGCTCGCCGTGGTCAAGGAGGAGATCCGCAAGAACGTCACCGGCAAGGCGTACGGGCGTTTCCCCTGGCCGGTGCTGCCGCAGACGCTGTATCAGAACTTCGCCAACACCCACGACGGCTACGGCGACTTCGGCGACCTCGACAGCGCCACGATCGACGACTGCCGGGACTTCTTCGACGCCTACTACCACCCGGCCAACTGCGTGCTGTCGGTCTGCGGCGACATCGACCCCGGCCACGTGGCCGACCTGGCCGACGCCTACTTCTCCGGCATCGAGGCCCGCCCGCTGCCGGCCGGGCACGCCCCCGAGCCGTACCGGGAGGGCGAGTACCACCAGGTCCACCACGACGAGCACGCCCCCGGCCCCGCCCTGGCCCTGGGCTACCGCCTGCCCGACCCGCAGACGGACCTGACCGGCTACCTCGCCCACATGGTGCTGGGCACCGCCCTGACCGGCGGCGTCAGCGCCCGGCTCAACCGCGCCCTGCTCGAGCACGGCCTCGGCGCGGTCCGGGTCAAGGCGGGCTGCGGGCTCGTCGGCGGGCCGCTGCGCGCCCGCGACCCCGACACGTTCGTGATCAGCGCCTACTACCCCAAGGACGCCGACGAGGAGCGCATCATCGCCGTGGTCGGCGCCGAGCTGGAGCGGCTGCGCGACGACGGCGTTTCCGACGCCGAGCTGGCCGGGGCCGCCCGCCGCTGCGCCACCGCCTGGAGCCGCGCCCACGACCGGGTGGGCGAGCGGGCCAGGAGCCACGGCCGCCTGGAGGCGCTGTTCGGCGCGGCCGAGCTGGCCGGCGAGCTGCCCGCCCGGGTGGAGCGGCTCACCGTCAAGGACCTGCGCCAGGCGGCGGGCCGGCTGCTCGACGGCGCCCGCGCCCGGGTGACGGTCCGCCCGGTCCCGCCCGCCCGGGAGGCCGCCGTCCCCGTACGGCCCGCGCGCGGCCCTGGAGCGCTCGCTGAGGCCGTGGAAGAGCCCCTCCCGGGCCAGACGGTCCAGCCGCCCCCGCTCGCGCCGCTACAGTCCGTACAGGCGCGCCCACTCAGCGACGTCGTCATCGGCAGCGGGCTGCGCGTGGTGGCGGTCCGCTCCCCGGCGGTGCCGCTGGTGTCGCTGCGGCTGCGCATCGCGCTGCCGTGCGCCGACGCCGCGCAGGCCGCCGCCCAGGCCGTCCTGGGGGCGATGCTGCTGCGCGAGAGCCGCTGCCCGCAGGCCGCCGAGCTGGAGCAGACCGGCTGGACCGTGGTGCCGCTGGCCGACACCCGGCAGCTGGTGCTGTCCGGCGACGGGCCCGCCTCGGCGGTGACCGACGTGCTGCGCATCCTGGCCGGGGCGCTGGCCGACCCCGGCGGCTACGACGACGGCGACGTCACGACCACCCGTACGCTCATCGCCCGCCAGATCGCCGCCCTGGCCGCCCGCCCGGCGGCCGCCGCCCGGACGGCGCTGCGCCGCCGCCTGCTGGGCGAGCACGCCGACGAGCACGCCGGCGCCGCCGAGGTGCTCGCCGTCACCGCCGAGGACCTGCGCAGGCTGCACGCCACCAGGATCGCCCCCGGCGCCGCCAGCCTGGTGCTGGTCGGCGACCTCGACCCCGAGGCCGTGGTGGGCGAGGTCGCCGAGGCGCTGGCCCCCTGGCGGCGCGAGGCCCCGCCGGTCCCCGAGCTCCCGGCGCGCCGGGAGCCGCCGCCCGCCGCGGCGGGCCTGGAGGTGATCGACGACAAGACCACGGCGCAGACCCACGTGCGCTTCGGCGCCCGCTGGCCCGCCCCGGACCACCCCGACTTCCCGACCCTGGAGGTGGCCAACGCCGCCTTCGGCGGCTACTTCTCCTCCCGCCTGTCCACCGAGCTGCGCGAGAAGCGCGGGCTCACCTACTCGGCCAGGTCGGTCATCGAGCCGGAGGCCGACGGATCGATGCTGCTGGTCAGCTTCGACGCCAGGAAGGAGGCCGCGGGCACCGCGATCACGGAGTTCCACCGCCTCATCGAGCACCTGGCCGGCAGCCCGTTCGACGCGGCCGAGTTCGAAAGCGCCCGCGACCACCTGGTCGGGCAGTGGCTGGCCGGCGTCGGCAGCCAGGGCGACCTGGCCAACGCCATCTCCGGGCGGCTGGCCCTCGGGCTGCCGCCCACCGGCGTGTTCGACTACAGCGAGAAGCTCGCCACGGTCCGCCACGAGGACGTGCGCACCGCCAGCCAGGAGTTCCTCGCCCCCGGAATCTTCACCGGAGTCGCCCTAGGCGACGCCGACGGCATCCCCACCTACAGGTAAGGCTGAGAAATCCATGATCACACACGAGGTTTCACCAGCGATGATCTCGGACGGCACCCGGGGCGCGCCCGCCATCGAGGTGAGCGACCTGCGGCAGAGCTACGGCGACTTCGAGGCCGTACGCGGCATCTCCTTCCAGGTCCAGCCCGGGGAGCTGTTCGCGCTGCTGGGCACCAACGGCGCCGGCAAGACCACCACCATCGAGGTCCTGGAGGGCTTCTCCCCGCCGACCGCCGGCTCGGTCAGGGTGCTGGGCCACGACCCCTACGCCGAGCGGGCCAAGGTCCGCTCCCGCACCGGCCTGATGCTGCAGGAGGGCGGGTTCTTCGGCGACCTGACCGTGGCCGAGACCGTGCGCTTCTGGCGGGACGTCTCGCCGCGCAAGCCGTACTCGGCCCTGGAGATCATGGAACGGGTCGAGCTGGCCGACAAGGCCCACGTGCGGGTCCGGCAGCTTTCGGGCGGCCAGAAGCGCCGCCTGGACCTGGCCCTGGCCACGCTGGCCCAGCCCGAGGTGCTGTTCCTGGACGAGCCCACCACCGGCATGGACCCCGAGGCGCGCCGCAACACCTGGGCCATCATCCGGGACCTGGTCGACTCCGGCACCACCGTCCTGCTGACCACCCACTACCTGGAGGAGGCCGAGCAGCTGGCCAGCCGCCTGGCCATCATGCACGCCGGCCGGATCGAGCTGTCGGGCACCGTCGCCGAGGTGGTGGCCGCCCACGGCCACAGCATCCGCTTCCAGCACCCCGCCCAGGTGGCCGCCCACCACCTGCCCGAGCTGGGCGGCGTGCGGCCCCAGGTGGAGGGCGGCCGGGTGGAGTACCGGCTCAGCCCCGACCCCGTCGACACCCAGCAAGCCCTGGCCCGCCTGCTGGCCTGGGCCTCCGATCACCATCTCGTCCTGACCCGGCTCGAGGTGCGCAGCGCCTCCCTGGAGGACGTCTTCCTGGAGGTGGCACATGGCGCTTAACGCATCCCCGTCCCTGTCCCTGCAAGGTCTGCAGCCGTCGCTGCTGATCAGCCACACCTGGCGGCTGGCCAGGCTCGACCTGACGCTGCTGTTCCGCAACCGGATGGCGTTCTTCACCGCCATCGCCTTCCCGCTGCTGCTGGGCAGCGTGGCGCTGCTGCTGCGCAGCGGCTACGTCTCCGGCGTCACCACCGGCCTGTACACCCTGACCGGGATGCTCGCCCTGGCCGGGTTCTTCGTCACGTTCATGCACCTGACGACGGTGTTCACCGTCCGGCGCGAGGAGCTCGTGCTCAAGCGGATGCGCGGCAGCGTCCTGTCGGAGGCGGCGATCTTCGCCGGCAGCGGCCTGGCCACCACCCTGGTCTACGTCGCGCAGGTGGCGGTGCTGATCACGCTGAGCATCGTCACCCTCGGCGGGCACCTGCCCCGCAACCTGCCGCTGCTGTTCCTGGGCGTGGTGCTGGGCTCGGTGATGTTCGTGCCGCTGGCGGCGGCCCTGTCCGGCGTGACCAAGAGCGGCGAGTCCGCGCAGATCACCGTGCTTCCGGCGATGCTCGTGCTGGCCGCCACCTCCCAGGCCAGCTTCCCGCTGACCGGCATGCCGGAGTTCCTGCAGCGCATCGCCGCCTCCATGCCGCTGTCGCCGGTCGTGGACGTCATCCGCATCGGCTACTTCGGCCTCGACTTCACCGCGGCCGCCCCGCATCCGGCGGTCGGCTTCGCCGAGTCGTGGGCGGTGGCCGCGCCGCGCCTGCTGCTCATCGCGGCCTGGATCGTGGTCGGGACGCTCATCGCCCGCAAGTACTTCCGCTGGGAGCCGCGCCACGGCTGACCGGCCCCGATCACCTGCTTCTCCCCCAAGCTCCTTGATCGGCGACGGTCAAGGGTGAGGCACATATCCCGCGCCGGCGCCCCTCCTGCGGGGGCGCCGGCGGGCCCGGCATCCCCCGCATCTTCTGGAGCCCGCCATGACCGACGACGACTTCGACTTCGCCCTCCCCCGCTCCTGGACCCGCCGCGGCAGGCCCGGCCGCAAAGTGCGCGTCGGCGACGCCGAACGCGAGGCCGTGGCGGCCGCCCTGCGCGAGCACTACGCCCAGGGCCGCCTCACCGGCGACGACCTCGACGAGCGCCTGGCCGCGGTGTTCACCGCCCGCTACGCCGACGACCTGCGCCGGATCACCGACGACCTGCCCGGATCGTCCGGCCTGCCCGGCTCCTCCGCCGCCGCCTCCGGGCGCGGCCACGAGCGGTACGCCCCCTGGCTGATCTTCGCGATCGTGGTCGTCGCGCTGGTCGGCGGCCGGGGCTTCTACCCCGGCTCCCTGCTGGTCTTCCTGCTGGCCGCCGCCGGGATCGCCGTGGTGGCGGCCGCGGCGCTGCTGGCCCGCCGCCGCACCTGACCCGCACCTGAGCCGGGCCGTGCGGCCGGGGCCGCCTCCGGGTTCTCCCGCGT
>Ga0207873_1001866_pt1 | contig 18879 bp, 16 predicted proteins | sample BGWIniCompost_FD_187373 | JGI IMG/M metagenome (GOLD analysis project Ga0207873, IMG submission 187373) | Cellulose adapted compost microbial communities from Newby Island Compost Facility, Milpitas, CA, USA - BGW Initial Compost (SPAdes)... ...
CGGTCCACAAAACGCGGGAAGAAGGTCAGCACTGCGCCCAGAAACCAGTTCAGGATCGTATCGCCGAGAAACACGCGGTTAAGCGTGAACGCGTGTGCGCGGCGTGTAAAGGCCGGTGTCCCCTCTGTCGCCATCACATCTCACCTCATCTATGGCTACGCCACGCGATTAAGTATAGCACGGCACGCGGAGCGGGGCCTATCCATGCGGAGAGGCAGCCGCAAACACGGATTCGCGCCGACTCCGTCCCAAAGCCGCTCCCACTCTCGACAAGGTCCGGGGGGTGTGCTAAAATCACCCGCTGCGAACTCGTATGGTAGACAACAAACAGGAGGTATGCCTTGGCGAACACCAAGTCAGCCAAGAAACGCATCCGCCGGGACGCTCGTGTCCGGCTGCAGAATCAGCGGCATCGCTCGCGCGCACGCACCGAGGTTAAGCAGGCTCGCCAGGCCATCGTATCGGGCGACTTGAACGAGGCCGAAGAGGCAGTCCGCGAGGCCGCCAAGTGGCTCGACCACGCTGCAAGCAAGGGCGTTATCCACCCGAACAACGCCTCGCGCCGCAAGTCTCGCCTGATGAAGCAGCTCGCCCGGCTTAAGGCGGAAAAGTAGGACGGGCGGGCACTGCCGTTTTCACGGTCGCCCGCCTCCATCCCTCATTAACATCGCCATCCCCGCACACGCACGTCCGCGCCTGCGTGTGTTTTATTTTGCCATCAAAAAACCCGGCAGCACCGCCTGTCTATGAGCGGCAGGTTGCCGGGCTTCTTTTCGTTTGATGGGATAGGCTCACACGCCCGCGCCCTGCTCCGATTCGTCTTTGCCCACGCGGGAGGCCGGCCCGGTATCTTTCCCAGCAGGCCTGTTCTGAGCCTTGTCCGCCCCGTTGACGGTCGGCCCGTCCGTGCGCACGCCCGCGTCGCTCTTTGCTCCGTCGCCACTCTTAGCCGCTGCCAGAGGCGTCTTGACCTGCTCCGCCGGGGACTTCACCCCTTCGGCAGCCTCCGGCTGCTTGCCCACCCTGATCTGCCTTGCGCTCTTGTGGGCGTGGCGGGTCTTCCTCTGGCTTTTTGTGCTCACCGAGTCCGGCTGAAAGCAATAGCCAACACCGCGCACCGTACGGATGTAGCGCGGCGAGGCAGGCTCAGGCTCAATCGCCTGCCGCACCCAGCGCACATGCACATCGAGCGTGCGCGTGTCGCCGACGTAATCCGTGTTCCAGACCTGCCGCATTAAGAAGCCCCGGTCGAGTGTTTTGCCGGGGTGGCTCAGGAAAAGGGCCAGCAACTCGGCGGCTTTGGGTGTGAGGCGCGTCTCCCGCCCGGGGATGCGCACCACGCGGATGGACTTAACAAAAGTGATGTGGCCGTTCTCGATGGTGTCTTTGCGATCCGCCGGCATCAGCCGCTTGATGCGGTTGACCAGCTTGCGGGCAGTGAACGGGAGCTTCAGCAGGATATCCGAGGTGCGATCCTCGGGGCCCGGCGGTTCCACATCCTCACCGATGATGTGGATGATGGGCTTGCCGACGCTCTCGCGCAGTTGGCGGCAGATACGGATCCCGCTCGACCCCAGAGAGGCGGCATTCAAGATCACCAGCACCGGGTTGATGGCACGCGCTTGCTCAAGCGCCTGGCCACCGGTCTGGACGACTTCGAGATTGTAACCTTTGCGTTTGAGTGCCGCAGCAAAGGTCGGGGTATGACTGCTCCGCTTCTCGATGAGCAGGATCGTGTTCTCCTCGGTCATGCTGACGATTATAGTCGCGGGTGCGCTGCTCACACAAGTAAAAGTGTTAAATTTGGGTCGAATTGCACGACGTTGCAAACCTGGCCCAACTGCCACCAAATCGGCAGACGGCCCTGCCCGGCGCGCAGCCGGATCTGTGTGGGCAATCGAAAAAATGCCAGTACACTTAGGAAGTAAGAACCAATTATCCCAACCGCCTGACACCGACAGGACTCAGCATGAGGCAGCACATCGAGCAAGTAGCAAAGAGCCCACCCACGGCGCACCTGCTTAAAATCTGGAGGGAGCGCGCCGACGACGTCGTCGAGCGGGCCGTCGCGCTCCAGTCCATCCCCGCGCCGACCTTCGCCGAGCAGGACCGCGCTGAAGAGGTGAGCCGTCAGTTTACCGCCATCGGCCTGGCGGACGTGGAGCAGGACGCGGTCGGCAACGTCTACGCCCGGACGCCCGGTAAAGACCCCACCCGGCCCGCACTCCTCGTCAGCGCCCACCTCGACACCGTCTTCCCCAAAGAGACCGACCTGACAACCCGGTTTGAGGCCGATGGCCGTATCATCGGCGCGGGCATCGGCGACAACAGCCTCGGGCTGGCGGCGCTTATCAGCCTCGCCGATGTGCTCACGGAGCATGACGTTACGCCCGCCTGTGACATCTGGTGGGTGGCAACCGTCGGCGAGGAGGGGCTTGGCGACCTGCGCGGCATCCGCGCGGCGGTCGACCGCCTGGGCAAGCGCCTCGGGGCGAGCATTATTCTGGAGGGCATCGGCCTGGGGTGGATTTACAACGCGGCGCTCGGCGTGCGCCGCCTGCGCATCACCGTCGAGGGGCCGGGCGGGCATAGCTGGCTGCACCCCGCCCCGCCGAGCGCCATTCACCACCTGCTCAAGCTCGGCGCGGCGCTCGTGGACGAGATTATCCCGCCGGAAACCCCGCGCAGCTCGTTCAACATCGGGCTTATAGACGGCGGCACGTCGATCAACACACGCGCACCGAAGGCCAGCATCAGCATCGACCTGCGCTCGGTGGACCGGGCCACACTAACAGCGCTTGAGGCCCGCATCCGGGATGTCGCAAGCCGGTTCACGCTTGCGCCCGGCCTGGCGCTGACCATCGACGTCATCGGCGACCGGCCCAGCGCGCGCCTCTCGTCCCGGCATCCGCTCGTGCGGGCCGCGCAGGAGACGCTTGCGACGCTTGGCGGGCTGGAGCCCAGCTTGTCTATCGGCTCCACAGACGCCAACATCCCGCTGGCGGCGGGCATTCCCAGCGTGTGCATCGGCATTACGACGGGCGGCAATCCCCATACCACGTCGGAGTACATCGACACGCAGCCTGTGTCACTCGGCATGCAGCAGGTGACGCTGCTGACGCTCGTCGCCGCCCAGAACACCGTCGCCTGGAGCCAGTGGCTCGACGACGAGGAGGCGGGCCCCGGATAGAGGAGAAGTGGCACGCGGCATGGCAATCGAACGGCAAACCGTGCGGATGGACGTCGTCGTCGTGGGGGCAGGCATCGCAGGGCTGCTGGCCGCCCGGCAGCTTCAGGCCGCAGGGCTTGAGGTCGTCGTGCTGGAGCGGCAGGAGCAGCCCGGCGGGCGGATGGCGACTGAGGACATCGGCACAGGTCGTGCCGATACAGGCGCGCAGTTCTTCTCGGTACGTAATGAGCGCTTCGCCGCGCTGGCGCGAGAGTGGCTTGACGCCGGTCTCATCTACGAGTGGTCGCGCGGCTGGGTGGATGCCAGCACAGAGGGGAGCGAGCCGGACGGTGTGCCGCGCTATGCCGTGCGCGGCGGGATGCAGGCGCTCATTGAGCGGCTGGCCGATGGGCTTGACGTGCGCACCGGGCTCCCCGTCACGGCGGTCGGCCCGGCGGGCGATGGCTGGCAGGTCGAGAGCAGCGGACCGGTGTTTGCGGCACGCGGCCTGGTGCTGACCCCGCCCGCCCCTGAGTCGCTGGCGCTGCTTGACGCCGGTGCGGCGCCCCTCAGCCCGGCAGATCGCGCCGCGCTGGAGTGCATCGAGTACGCGCCCTGCATCGCGGCGATGTTCTGGTACGATGGCGAGGCAAACCTGCCCGCACCCGGCGGGTTGCAGAACCCCGGCGAGCGTGTCGGCTGGATGGCGGACAACCGCATGAAGGGCATCAGCCAGTCGACCGTGCTGACCGTCCACGCCACGCCGGAGGCCAGCCGCGAGCTGTGGGAGCAGCCCGACCACGAGGTAATCCCGGCGCTGAACGTGACCGTCGGCAGGCGGGTGAAGAGCGGCGCGCGGCTGATCCAGGTGGTCATCCGGCGCTGGCCGTACGCTCTCCCGGAGACGCTGCACCCCGCGCCGACGCTCGTGGCAGAGGGGCTGCCGCCGCTCGCCTTCGCCGGTGATGCGTTTGCAGGCCCGCGTGTGGAAGGCGCAGCGCTCTCAGGCATGGCGGCTGCGAGCGCCCTGAGCGGACGGTTGGGCGGATAGCAACCGGAGACAACATGAGCGGCTTACAGATCGGCACAGCGCGCGCCCGCCCCGGCGAGATCGTCACCGGGTGGCTGGGCAAAATCGACCTGCCAACCGGGACGCAGGACCGCTTCCCGGTGATCCTCGCGCAGGGCAAGGACCCTCGCGGGCCGGTCTGCTGGGTGACGGCGGGCATTCACGGTGGGGAGCATGCGGGCGTGATTGTGGCGCAGCAGCTTGTCACGCCTGAGCTGGTTGCCAGGCTGCGCGGGACGCTGGTCGTCATCCCCACGCTGAACCCTGCCGGGCTGCGCACAAAGGAACGCAAGCCGTACTACTACGACGGCGACCCCAACCGCCTTTTCCCGGAGCCGAATGCCTACACACCGCCGGACGAAATCGTCGGGCTGGAGGCCGCCTATCTGGAGGTGTACCGGGCCATCGAGGAGAGCGGGGCCTGCTGCCTGCTCGACCTGCACACGGCGCAGATCGGCTCGATCCCACTCGTGTTTCGCGACCCGATCTTCTACCACCGGCGCTTCGGGCGCGGGCTTTCACGCAGCGATGCGCTGGCCCTGCAGAGCCGCCTCAGCGAGATGCTGGACGCGCTCGGCCTCCCGGTGATCAACGAGTTCGGCGCTTCCTCCTACCTGAGCAGGGGCCTGCACCGCTCGGTGACAGGCTCGGTGCTCAATGGGCTGGGCATCCCGGCGGCGACTATCGAACTGGGGTCGTGGATGCACGTAGACGAGCACGTCGTCGAGGGCTGCCTTGCCGGGCTGCGCAACGTGCTGCGGTGGGCGGGCCTGCTGCCGGGCAAGCCGGAGCGGGTCACGGGCATCAAGCGGCTTGACGCCGACCGTCCGCTACGGCGCTGCATCCACCCGAAAGCGCCGCACGCAGGCATTGTGCATCACCTCGTCCGGCCCGGCACAGCCGTCCGCGCGGGTGACCCGGTCGCCCGGCTCACCGATATTTTCGGGCAGCCGGTCGGCGACGATGACGGGCTGATCCGCAGCGAGTACGACGGCTACGTGCTCGCCTGGCAGCAGGGCGTCGTGCGCTACGAAGGCGAGGCCATCATGATCATGGCCATCCCCGACGACTCGGAGCTTGTCATCCCCTACCCTTACTAGCCCACTGGCCAGTCACAATCTACCCGGTCGCCAGCGGTAGCGCTCGCCGCGACGCGGTACTATTATGATCTCGCAGAGCCGGTGTGCCGCGGGCAGGCCGGTTATGCGTGGATAGCCAACAAACGGAGGGTCTATGAGTTTCTTGCTCGAACGATTCCTGGGCAACACGATTTTGCAGTGGCTGGGGGCGGGCGTCCTCATCGCCCTGATCATGCTCGCCTTCTTGCTGGTGCGCTTCATCCTCATCCGCCGGCTTCAGCGTCGCGCTGTGCCGCAGCCCGGCGCGAACATCACTGCACTCATTCACGGGTTGATCCGTGCTACCCGCTGGTGGGTCATCTTCGTCATCGCCCTGTACCTGGGTTCGCTGCTGCTGGCGCTGCCCGACGTGCTTGACGTTGACGTGCTGCCAACCCTCGCGATCATTGCCGCGCTCATGCAGGCGGCGTTCTGGGGCGATCAGCTTATCAGGTTCCTGCTGGCGCGGTATATCCAGCGCGAGTCTGAAGGCGAGGTCGGCGGCAATGCCGCTTACAACCTGCTCCAGGGCGTGCTGCGGTTTGTGCTGTGGGTGCTCATCGTGCTCATGATTATCGAGAACCTGCCGGGCGTCGAGATTACACCGCTCCTGGCGGGGCTGGGCGTCGGCAGTGTCGCCGTGGCGCTCGCGGTGCAAAACATCCTCAGCGACCTGTTCGCATCGCTCTCCATTGTGCTGGATAAGCCGTTTGTCGTGGGCGATTCGATCGAGGTAGACACGTTCTCCGGCACGGTCGAGAACATCGGGCTTAAGACGACGCGCGTGCGCAGCACGACAGGCGAGGAGCTTGTCTTCTCCAACAGCGACCTGCTCGGCAGCCGCATCCGCAATTACCGGCGGATGAACGAGCGCCGCGCCGTGATCGAGCTTCGCGTGGCCTACGACACGCCAATCGACAAGCTCGAGGCGCTGCCCGCACTGATCGAGCAGGAGATCAGCTCAGTGGACCTGGTGCGCTTCGACCGTGCCCATCTCAAGACGCTGAGCGATTTCGCGCTGATCTACGAGATCGTGTACTGGGTGCTCGTTCCGGACTACCGGACCTATATGGACACCCTGCAGGAGATCAACCTGCGCTTGCTGAACCGGCTGGAGCAGGAGAGGATCGAGATTCCGTTCTCCCGTGATCCTGATGTGATACGCACCAGCACCCGGTAGGCATGGCAGACGGGGAGAGGGCGAGCGGGCCGCTCGCTATGATGCCAGCCGCACACGCGCATCGACGGCGACCGCACCGCCGCCCTCAGCCTGCACGATCAGCGGGTTGATTTCAATCTCCGCAATCAGCGGCCAGTCGAGCGCGATCTGCGCAAGCCGGAGGATGGTATCGACCACCGCTTCACGGTCGGCGGGCGGCGCACCACGAAAACCGCCGAGCAGCCGCCCGGCAGCCGTGCGGTCGAGCAGGTCGTTGGCCTGCTCGCGCGTGAGCGGGGCCAGCTCAAAGGCGACATCGCGCTGAAGCTCGACGTGCGTCCCGCCCAGGCCCGCCATCACCAGCGGGCCGAACTGCGGGTCGCGCACCACGCCGACGATCAGCTCCACGCCGCTCTCGACCATGTGCTGCACGTACATGCCCTCGATCACGCTGAGCGACGGCATGCGCTCGCGCACGCGCTGCATCATCGCGGAGAACGCCCCGCGCAACTCGTCCGGCGTGCGGATGTTCACCATTACCGCCCCGACCTCGGTTTTGTGCGTCACGCCGGGGATGGCCGCCTTGAGCACGACCGGGTAGCCGACGGACTCGGCCAGCGCAATCGCATCGTCGGCACTCGGCGCAAGCCCGGTCTCCGGCGTGCGGATGTGGTAGGCGTTGAGCAGCGTCTCGACCTGGTCCGGCGCGAGCCAGCCGGCTTCTTCGGGCGTGGCCGCCTCGTGCTCCACGCGGAAGGCCATCACCGCCTCCGCCGCCTGCATCACGGACTGGGCCGTTTCGTAATCGCGGTCTGCCTCCATGACAGCCTCCTCATCGCGAGTCCTGGCGTCGAGCCACTGCTTACGCCGCCACATCGCCGCCAGCGCGCTGCCCAGCCGCTCCGGGAAGCCGTAGTTGGGGATTTTGCGGCGGTGTAGCACCTGCATGGCGTCGTCGCCAGGCGTAAGCCCCATGATCCCGCCGAGAACCGGCTTGCGTCGCCCCAGCGCGCTGCCCCCGACCTCGCCGACGACTTCGGCGAGGCTCACCGGCTGGAACCAGTCCTGCGGTGCGGTAACGACCACCACCGCGTCGACCGCGTCGTCGTCGAGCAGCGCGTCGAGGCACAGCGCATAAGTCGCCGGGCCGGAGCCGGGCAGGATATCGACCGGGTTCTCAACGCTTGCGGCGGGCGGAACGCGGCGGCGGAGAAAGGCTTTCGTTTGCTCCGAGAGCGGCGCGAGGCGCAGCCCTTCCTCCTCCAACGCTTCGAGCGCGATAATCCCCGGCCCACCGGCGTTGGTCAGCACGGCAACGCGGTTGCCCTGCGGCAGCGGCTGCCAGGCCAGCGCGCGCGCCCAGTCCAGCATCTCTTCCAGTCCGCGAGCGCGCAGCACACCCGCCCGCCGGAAGGCGGCATCATACGCGGCGTCGGTGCCCGCCAGCGCCCCTGTGTGGCTGCTAACGGCTCTGGCGCTGCTCTGCCCGCGCCCGACCTTCAGCGCCACCACCGGCACACGCTCGGAGGCGCGCCGCGCCGCCTCAATGAACGCGCGGCCATCCGACACGCCCTCCAGGTACACCAGCACCGCCCGCGTGCGTTCGTCCTGCGCGACCGCCTCCAGCATCTCCGCCTCGGTAACGCCCGCCTGATTGCCGAGGCTCACAATGCGGCTGAAGCCGACCCCGGAGCCGACCGCCCAGTCAATCACGGCGGCGGCCAGCGCGCCGGACTGGGACACCAGCGCGATCTCGCCGGGGCGCGGCGAGCCGGTCACGAACGTCGTGTTTAGCGGAGTATGGGTGTCGATCACGCCGATGCAGTTCGGGCCGAGCAGGCGGATGCCGTACTGCTCTGCGATCTGCTTCACGCGCGCCTCACGCGCCGCGCCCTCCGGCCCGACCTCACGGAAGCCCCCCGTGATGATGATCACGCCCTTGACGCCCCGCTCGCCTGTCTCGATGAGCGCCTGCTCGACGTGCGGCGCAGGCACGACGATCACGGCGAGGTCGGCGGGGTCGGGCACAGTGCCAATGCTACGATACGCTCGTAGCCCGAGGATCTCCTCTGCGTTGGGGTTGACGGGGTAAACCGGGCCTTCGTAGCCCTGCTCCAGCAGGTTGCGCACGACACCGTAGCCGAGCTTGTTCGGGTCGCGTGATGCGCCGATCACCGCCACACCACGCGGGCGGAAGAACACACTCAGGTCAGAAGCGGGCATGATGCACCTTCCCTGTGGTAAGGATCAGAACCGGGCCGGTGCCGGGTCCGGCCAGGTCTTAGCTGATTATACATCTGCCCGGGCAGGAGCGATAACGGGCGGTCCTACGCCTCGCGCCTGCCGACGGTAGCAAAGTAGATCGCAAATTGAGACTCGCCGTCCACGCCAAGCACCTCGTTCACGGCGCGGTCGTCAAACGCGGCCAGCGCACACACGCCGCAGCCGATGGACTCGGCGGCCAGGTACAGGTTCTGGCATACATGCCCGGCATCGAGGTGCAAGTAACGGTAGCCGCGCAGCCCGTAGCGCCAGGTCATGCGTTCGGCGACGGCCACCCATGCGAACGTCACTGCGCTGTTGCTCACGTGCGGCTGGTCCAGGCAGGCGGCGGTGAGCCGCGCGGCAATATCTGGCTCCCGCGTGACGACGGCCAGCTTGTGCTGGAGCGCGGCGTAATGGTACAGGCCCGGCTCAACGCCCTCGACCCGGTTGATGAGCAGCAGCGTCTCGAAAGCATGGCGCGCCCCGGCAGATGGCACAGTCCGCAGCGTGACCGGGCGCGGGGTGACGAATTTCACACCCTGCGTGGCCCACAGCAGGTACGAAAGCTCCGCCAGTGTGAGCGGGTCGGGCGCGTAGCGACGGAGCGTGCGCCGCTTCTCGATCAGCTTGGGCAGGTCAACCGGCGCAAGCTGGACGGCGGGCGGCTCGGGCAGGTCGATCAGTTCGGCGTCCTCGCCCGGCTCCCAGGCAAGCGGCGGCTGGGGCAGCCCCTGGCTCTCGCCGGAAGGCTCGTCGAGCGGCAGGCTGGTCTTCTTCATGAACTCGGTGATGATGTCGGGCATGGTCGATGGTCCTTTCACGTTGGAGGGCAGGGACAAACATCAACAGCGACTGTAGAGCAGTCCTTACGAGTGCTGCTCAAGGCTCTTTTCCAGATGCGAGATCAAGGTGTCGAGTTCCGTCTCCACCGTCGCCCATAAGATATCGTAGTCAACAGCAATGTAGTCGTGAATGAGTTTATTGCGCATACCGATGATCGACCGCCAGGGGATTTGGGGCAGATCAGCACGAGTCTCTTGGCTAACTCTCGCAGCAGCCTCACCAATAATCTCAAGCGCCCGCGTTAACGCAAAGGCGAACATTTCGTCGGAGTCAAGATCTTCTCGGCTCCGACCTGCTGCAAACGCCTGTGCTTTTCGAGCCGCATCAAGCATATCAAGCAGGCGCGTGCGGTCATGCTTGTTCATAGATGACCTCTGCTCGCCGAACCACGTCGTTGCGGAAATGCCGGCTCAGCGAACCCGCTGTATTGAGATCGACTTCTCGCCCAAGCAGTTCGCTGAGTTCGTGCTGGATCTCAGCAAACTTCAGGTAGCCCACTTGCACACCAGGTGCAAACTCAACAAGCACGTCGACGTCGCTTTCTGGTCCGAAGGCGGGCGTAAGTACGGAGCCAAACAGGGCGAGACGGCGGATACCGTGTCGTTTACAAAAATCGGCCAGATCAACTTGCGACCAGTCAATCGTCACGCTGCTCCCTCCTTCGCCATCAGTTCACGGCAGCCCTCAATCCCCCACTCAGATCTCCTCCAGCTCCGACTCGACCCGATCGTCGTAGGCCGCGCCGAGCCGCATGGTGACCGGGCCGGGCCGCCCCGCCCCGATGCGCTCGCCTGCGATCTCGACAATCGGCACGACCCCGCGCGTAGAACTGGTGAGCATCGCTTCCGACACACGCGGGAGCTGATCGACGTGCGGCGGGGTGAACTCGACCGGCAGGATAGCCGGCGCAACCTCCAGCAGGATGCTCCGCGTGATCCCCTCCAGCATCCCCTTCCCCGCCGTGTACAGCTTGCCATCGATCACGGCGTAGAAGTTGCTGCTCGTGCCCTCCGGGATGTAGCCGTCCTCGTCGCACAGCAGCACTTCATACATCCCCGGCTGCTGCTTGCGCAGTTCGCTTCGTACCTGGATGAAGCGCGAGTCCTTCGCGCCCGGCATCTCGCGCGAGACGTGCGCCAGCCCCACACGCACGCCGTAGGTGTAGATCTCGGCAGGCGGCGGCGCGAACGGCTCCAGCATGATAACGGTCGATTCCGGGTCGGCGTAGGGCACGGTCAGGCGGATGCGCGGCATTTCCAACCCGGAGGCGTCCACAGCGCGCCGAATGTGCTCGCGCAGTTCCTCATTGGTATGCGGGAAGGGCACGCCGAGCAGTTCCGCCGAGTGCCGCATCCGGTCGAGGTGCTGGTCAAGCCGCAGCACACGCCGGCGCGAGTACAGGCGAAAAACGCTGTACGTGCCGTGCCCGGTCTTCATCGTCGCCTCATCGAAGGAGGACGCCTCGACCGGCAGGCGGGTGAGTTCATGGTTGGACGTGCGGAAAACGACGATGTCAGATGGCATAAGGTCTCATCACGTGTGCTGGGTGGGTGTCATCAACGTACAGGTTTATCGTAACGCGGCGGCGGCACGTACGCACGTGCCGAACATCACTCGATGGGGTAGAAGGCCAGCACGATTGGCAGCGTCGTCCACGACTCGACAAGGTACGCCTCATCCCCCGCGACGAGCGTCAGCCCCGTCGAGCCGCCGCCGTCCAGGTTGAGCGCGGCGCCTACCTCGAAGTCAGTCTGCGTGGCGAGCCAGTCGCGCAGCGTGTAGAGCGACACGCCGCCCCGGTCGACGATCACAAACACCAGCCGCCCGGACGTGTCAAGCGCGACGGCAGTGCGCCGGTCGATCTCGTCGGGGAAGTTGAAGTCGGCAGGCTCAGCGCCGGGATAGAGCAGCACCGGGCGGCTCTGCACGGCCTGTTCAAGCGGCTCGCCGGGCACATAGGGCTGCATGGAGAGCGCGCGCAGCGTCACCAGCCCATCGGAGACACTCAGCATCCCACCGAAGCCGTCGAAGGATGTACCAACCGGCACGCTGTCGGCGACGAGCAGGCCGAGCGGCGTGTTCTCCGGCGTAAAGAAGCCGCCGTTCACGACGAGCGCCGCGCCCGTCCGGATCTGCCACGTCGAGATCGTCGCGGGGTTGACCGGGTCATAGTGGACGCGCATGGTGTACAGGCCGGGGTCAACCCGCACGAGCGTCGCCGATACGGCACCGGAGCCCATAGGGATGGACGTGGAGCGCATCTCCAGGCCGGGCTGGAGCGTCACCCAGCCGGGGTTGGGCGTCGGCGAGGGCGGCTCTGTCGCTGTTGGCGGGGGCGTCGGTGTGGGGGCAAGCGCGGCGGCGTTGCAGGCCAGCGACGCGGCCAGCAGCATGGCAAGCAGAAAGACAGCAGGCAGGCGGCGGATCTTCACGGCTCACACCGCTCCGCCGGGGAGATGCGCAAGGCAGACGCACTCGCCGGTGTGCTCCTCGACATGGTACACCCACATAGCGCCGGGCATACCTCCACTCGATATAAAGTGGATGGCAGGCTCGCGCATTTCGCGCCAGGGGAGACTGCCCAGCCTATCAATGGCCTCAGCAGCAGGCACAAACTCCGCGCGGAGAATCAGGCCGTCGGGGTCGTCGATCTGCAGTTCGCCCGCCCACTGCTCGACCTGCACGGCAAACGCCAGCACCTGCTGGCCCGTTTCGGGGTAAAGCACCTGAGCGGCGTAAGCCAGCCCGCCCAGTCTGACGACCTCCAGCCCGGTTTCTTCGCGCAGTTCCCGCGCGACGGCCTCGTGAAGCGGCTCCCCCGGCTTGACCCGACCCGCCGGGAGCGCCCACGTCGGAGCAGGGTCGTCCGGCCCCTGCTGCTGCACGAGCAGGACGTCGTCGCCGCGATACACGAGCGCGGCTGCGATCACTGTGACGGATGGTTGAGGTGACATGGCTTTCTCTATAGCTGGGTCAGGATGAGCGGTTCGCCACGTGTCACGACGACGGTGTGCTCGTACTGCGCGGCAAGGCTGCCGTCAGATGTGGTGAGCGCCCACCCGTCGTCACCCTTGTCTACGCTGCTTGCGCTGATCGAGAGGAACGGCTCGATGGTGAAGACCATGCCTTCTGTGAGCCGCATACTGGCACGCGGGTGGTAAAAGTTCAGCACTGAGGGCGGCTCATGCAGCGTGCGCCCGATGCCGTGACCGGGCAGGTTGCGGATGACCTCAAACCCGCAGGCCGCCGCCGTGCGCTCCACGGCCAGCCCGATGGCGTTGAGTTGCGCTCCGGCGCGCACCACCGCCAGCGCCTGCGCCAGTGCGTTCTGCGCGCAACGAGCCAGACGCTCGGCCTCGTCGGAGACAGGCGGCACGGGGACGGTTGCGGCGGTATCGCCATAATAACCGTCCAGCACGGCGGACACGTCGATATTGACGAGGTCGCCTTCCTTGATCACCCGGTCGTTGGGGATGCCGTGCGCGGCGACGTTGTTCAGGCTGATGCAGGTTGCGCCGGGGAAGTTGTACATCACCTGCGGGGCGGAGCGCGCGCCGTAGCGGGCAAGCGCCGCCGCGCCCACCTCGTCCAGTTCGGCGGTCGTGATGCCGGGGCGGACGTAGGCGCACATCTCACGGAGCGTCAGCGCAACAATCCGCCCGATCTCCTTCAAACCGGCAAGGTCCTGTTCGCTCTCAATCGTCATGGCGTGGTCCTGTTCGCAGATCGATATTCGGGGCAGAGTCTGCCGCAAGTTGGCACAGGCGGCAACCTGCCGCCCTACCGCTCATCCCCTTCGGAGCGGCGGCGCTTGCTCGCCAGCAGGCTGGAGACAGTGCTGCCTTCCGGCTGGCGGCGGGGCGTCTCGCGCCGGGGGGCAGGCTCCTGCGGCTTCGGCTGGCGCGGCGCGGAGGGTGCGGCAGGTTCAGCAGGCGGCGGAACGGCACGCGGCGCTGCATCAAGCTCGCGGCTGGCCCGCTCCTTCACATCCAGCAGGGAGCCGACTCGCGACGTGCCCCGCTCGACCGGCTGCGCCTGCTGCCGCCCGATACCCAGCCATGCGACCAGCCGGGCAAGGTCCGAGCGCGTCAGCACCAGCCGCCGCACAGCAATATCGAACGGGAGCAGGATCACCGCAAAGAGCAGCAGCCACGGCCACACAGGCTGCGAGGCCCGCTCCGCCCGCAGATCATGCACGAAGATGTCCGCCGGGTCTTCGACCACACTGCCGCCCGTCAGCCCGGCGATGTATTCAAGGTAGGCAGGGTCGCCCTCAAAGGAGCGATACTCCGGCGAATAGGCCAGCACCCAGCCGGAAGTCTGCGCAACCGCCGCCTCGCCCGTGTCGTCGTCCGCCCCGGCAACGCGCACGAAGTACGCGCCCTCCTCCTCCGACTCGAACACGCCCTCATAGCGACCGGGCGCGACCTGCCGCAGTTCCAGCGTTGTAGCGGAGAGGTTCGGCGCGACGACGCTGGCGGTCATCTCCACCCCGTCGAGGTACGAGCCATCCTCTGCCAGCGCATCGACCGTGATACGGACCCGCTCGCCCTCCTGCCGCACCTGCACCTCGACGTTCTGGTTCGCGCCCTCGGTGATCGTCCAGCGCACAGCCTGTGACCAGAAGCGGGCGAAGTCCTCCCAGGCGACCCAACTGCTCGCCCAGCGCCCGGTCCCATCCGAGGTCCACGCGACCGCCCGCCCCAGCCCGTATTGCCACGCGGCGAGCAGCGGGTCGTCCATGTCGGTGGCGAGGATCTGTTGTGCGGCGGGCTTCATGCTCGCGCCGATGTAGCCGTAGAGCGGCGGCACCGCGTCGATGCCGGAGAGGATCGGGCTGGTGCTCGTCAGCACCGGTGCGAACTCGTGCTCGATGATGTAGGCGCGGGTGGCGACAATCGTCTCCTCGGTGAAGATCTCCGGGATGGAGTCCACATTGTTCGCGTGGTGGAAGCGCCCCCCGGCAAGTTCCGGCAGGTCCTCAAGGAACGCGCCGTACTGCTCGCCCTCTCCCGTAATGGCGATCACCGAGAGCGTGATGCCGTGCTCCTCATACATCTCCGTGACAAGCTCGCGGATGCCTGCCTCGGACGCGCCGCCGTCTGTCAGCAGGACGATGTGCCGGAGCTGGCTGGGGTCGTTCGGCAGCACGCGGCTGACGGCGAGCAGCCCGGCGTAAATATCCGTGCCGCCACGCGCCCGCAGCCCGGCCACAAGCGCCCCGATGCGGGCGCGGTCGTCAGCCGGCGCGAGCGGCACCACCCAGGCGGCATCGGTGTCGAACGAGGCCACGCCGATGCGGTCCAGCGGGCCGAAAAGCTGGAGCGAGCGCAGGATGGCCTCTTTCGCCAGCTCGATCTTCGGGAAGCCGCCGGGGCTGTAGTCCGCCATCGAGCCGGACGTGTCGATCACGTACACGACCGACATCTGCGGCAGGCGCTCCTGGTCCTTAAGCTGCATCTCGACCGGGAGCGTCTCCTCAATGGGCGTCTGGAAGTAGCCGCCGGGGCCGTAAGCGTTCGGCCCGCCGACCATTACCAGCCCGCCGCCGAGGTCGCGCACATAGGCCTGAATGACCTCCATCTTGCGCGGGCCGAGGCTGCGCGCGGGCACGTTCGTCATGACAATGCTCTGGTAGGCGGAAAGCGTGGCAAGGTCGGCGGGCAGCCCGGCCCCGCTGGTGCGGTCCACGAGCAGCCCCTGTGCCAGCAGCGCATCTTCGATGTTAGCCGACTCCGCCGGGTCATCCGTCACGACGAGCACACGCGGCGGCCCAACCACCTGCGTGAAGGCGGAAAGCTCGTTGTTCTGGTAGAAGATGTCGTCGCCGGTGGGCACCACCTGCACGCGGAAGGTGTTGAGGCCCGGGCCGGGTGCGGTCAGCGTGAAGGCATAGCGGTTCGGGCCTTCCACCAGTTGGATGCCCTGCTGGAGCAGCACTTCGCCCCCGCCGAGGATGCGCAGCTCGGCGGTCGTCTCCTGGCTGCTCTCGATTGTCACGCCGAGGTCGAACTGCTGGTTCTCGCTGAGGCGCGTGGGCGCGTTTACCTCGGTGACGAGCACCTCCGGCCCGAGCGTCGCGGCATACGGCACGGCCATAATCTGCACGCCGGAGGCCGCCGCCAGCCGCGCCGCCTCCTCGGCATCGCCCACGTTCGCCAGCCCGTCGGACAGGATCACCATACGGCGGGCCGCGCCGGGCGGGTACAGCGCCAGCCCCAGCCGGATCGCCTCGGCGAGGTCGGTGTGGAGCGGCAGCACCCGCGACTCAAACGGGCCAACCTCGCGGGCGGCGCTCATCGGGCGCTCGACGAGCGCATCTGAGCCAAAGACGATGATCGCCGCCTGGTCGGTCGGGCGCATGGCGCGGATGGCCTCCTGCACGACCTCGCGGGCCGACTCGATGCTGGCAGGCGGCATCGAGTCGGAGGCGTCGATCAGGAAGACCACGGCAAGCTGGTCGGCAGCCTGCACTATCTGCAAACCGGCCAGCCCCAGCACCAGCGACAGCACGATCAGCGTGCGCAGGACGAGCGCCGCGATCTTCCGCCCCCGGCCCCACGCGCCGCGCGGCCAGCCCAGCCACAGGATCAGCGGCAGGGCCAGCAAACCGATCAGCGCGATGGGGTTCGAGAAGGTCATACGTCTAAATACCCGCGATTCACGTTACAGGGCCGCTCAGCAGCCAGATTCTTTACAATAACGTACTGTTAATGCTCCACCGGCGGCCAGGGCTCGACGACGAAGCGATCAAATAGCACCGGCGACTCCAGCGCCTCGATAAGCTGCCCGGCAATATGCGGTAGCAGCGGGACGCCGGGCAGGTCCGAGAGCGGCACCCAGCGCACGCCCGTCTGATACAGGTCCGGCTGCGGCGGAAGCCGCGGCTCAGAGCCGTCGCGCAGCGCACAGCGAAACACCAGCCCGATCACATGGATGTTCGGCAGGTTGGTGTCAGTCCAATCCGGGCGGAACTCCCACGCGAGCAGCAGCGGCCCGACGTCCACTTCCGCCGCCGTCTCCTCGCGCACCTCCCGCCGTACAGCCGCCAGCACGCTCTCCCCCGGCTTGACGCCGCCGCCCGGCAAGTTGAAGTGATAGCCGTTCAGGTCGTCGTCGTACTCGACGAGCAGGATCTTCCCGTCGCGCACGATGGCGGCACTGGCGCGGATGCGGAAGCGCGAAGGCGGCGCTTTCGTTGGAACTTCAGCGTTCATAGTTTGCCCACAGATGTCACAGCTAGGCGCTGACTTCATCTGTGCTATCTGTGGATATCCCCCTCCTGTTGACGATCAAGCGGCCACGCCTGGCCGGTTACAATTACAGACTAATTCCGGCGGCCAAAATACAGCAGACGGCGGCGCGGCGGACCTGCACGCTCGTCATCGCGCCGGGTCAGCGCCGTACCCCGATGATACACCCACCACTCCACGAGCAACACAACCAGCGCGGCGACCGCCAGCCAGGGCCACAGCTCGCGCTGGCCCAGTTCATCGCCCTGCCCCGCCTCGCCGATAGTCGCCTCCCCGATGGTGATCGACCCGCGCGGCGCGATGTCGCTCTCTGCAGGGGCGAACACGTTGACGGCAAAGCTGCCCGCCGCCGTGACCTCGCCATCCGCCAGCAGCTCTACCGTGTAAACGCCCGGCTGCGAGGTCCGCGCAAAGGTCGGCGCGTCCGACTCGACCGGGAAGGCCTGCCGCGTGCCATCCGGGTAGGTAACGGCATAAGCCGTGGTCGCCGCCTGCGGGCGGATAACGACCGGCTCGCCCGGCTGGAGCACACCCGGCGCTTCAAAGGGCAGTGCGGGCGCATACCACTCCAGCAGGTTCGCCATCAGGATCGGGAAGGCGATCTGAAGCGGCAGGTCGGAGGCGTGCAGGTCGAACGTGAGCACCGCCACGCGCCGCCCGCCGGTTGTCCCCGCGAGCAGCAACGGGCCGCCCTCCGCCTCGGCGAGGGGCTGCGCCCAGCCCGACGTTTCGACCACGCGCGCCTCGCGAATCGCCACGTCGGAGAAGTCTACAAACGACAGGATCGGGTCATCCGCCTGCCGCCGCAGCCGTGTGTCCTCGAACATCCCGCCCACGGTGAACAGGTCCGTGCTCTGCGGCGGGTCGATGATGAGCAGGTTGGTGTCGGGCAGTTCGCCCGGCAGCCAGCCGTCGAAGATCACGAGGTCGAACGGCTCCTGCGGCAGGCTGCCCGGCGCAGCGCGGAACGCCTCGACAGTCGGGATGGCGGTCAGCACCTGCTCAAGAAACAGGTTGCCCTCCGAGACGAGCAGCACCCGCCCGCCGACCGGCGGCGTGTAGACCGCCGTCGCGACATCGTCCAGCGCGAGGTAATCCGCCGCCGTGCTCTCTGCCGGGCGAGTCAGCTCCGCGCGGATGATGCTCGCCTCCTGTGGCAGATCGGGCACACTGTGCGTGGCGACGCCCCCCGCAGGAACAACCAGCCGCTCGGCGGCGACGAGCACGCCGTCCACCTCAATGCTCAGGATGACCTCGGCGTCCTCCGGGCCGTAATTATCCACGCTGGCGAAAAGCTGCGGCTGCTCGTCGAGCGGGCGCACGGCCAGCGCGGAGATCGCCAGGTTATCCGCCGCCTGCCCGACAGGCACGTACTGCACCTCGGCGGGCACCGGCGGCAGGTCGGCGGGCAGCCCGCCGTCGGAGATGATAACGATGGTCGCCTCCTCGCGCCCGGCGATGCTCGCCCCGGCGAGCGTCAGCGCGGCGGACCAGTCGGCGAGGGCGGCGGTGGGCCGTGCCCGGTTGATGGCCTCGCGCAGCGTGGCGCGGTCGGCGGTCGGCGGGGTGAGCACCTGCGGCGTGTCGCCGACGGCAATCACCGTCATGACCTCGCCAGCGCCCAGGTCGCCGACGAGCGCACGGGCGCGCTCCTGCGCCGCCTCGAAGCGGGTCTGCCCGCCGGGCAGGTCGGTGGCGTTCATGCTGGCGGAGGCGTCGAGCAGCAGCGCCACGCTGCCGGACGCGACGCTCGGCACGGGGATGTAGGGCCGCGCCAGTGCAAACACCAGCGCCGCGAGAATGAGAAGCTGGAGGATCAGCAGCAGGTTCCGCCGCAGCTTCTGCCAGGGCGCGTTGGCCTCGCGGTCCTGCATAAGCCGCTGCCAGAGCATGCTGCTGCTCACCCGCACCTCGCGCCGCCGCAGGCGCAGCATATACAGCAGGATGATCGGCACGGCCAGCGCCGCCAGAGCCAGAAACGCCGGTGTCAGAAAGTTCATAGG
>Ga0207873_1001867_pt1 | contig 18875 bp, 17 predicted proteins | sample BGWIniCompost_FD_187373 | JGI IMG/M metagenome (GOLD analysis project Ga0207873, IMG submission 187373) | Cellulose adapted compost microbial communities from Newby Island Compost Facility, Milpitas, CA, USA - BGW Initial Compost (SPAdes)... ...
GGTCGCGAGCTCGGGCTCCACGCGCTCGAGCTGTACACCCAGGTCAAGAGCGTATGGGTCGACCTGAGCTGACGCGGCGCGCGGCACGGCGCCGCGGAGGCGGCGAGCACCGGTCCGTGAGCGCATGATGCGCGAAGCCTGGATCGTCGACGCCGTCCGGACGCCGATCGGGCGCCACGGCGGCGCGCTCGCCAGCGTCCGGCCGGATGACCTCGCCGCCATCGTGATCCGCGCGCTGCTGGATCGCACGGGCATCGACCCCGCCCTCGTGGACGACGTGATCTTCGGCTGCGCGAACCAGGCGGGCGAAGACAACCGCAATGTCGCGCGGATGGCCGGCCTGCTGGCGGGCTTGCCCGTGAGCGTGCCGGGCCAGACGGTGAACCGCCTGTGTGGCTCGGGGCTCCAGGCGGTGAACTCTGCGTTCCACGCGATCCGCGCGGGTGAGGGCGACGTCTTCATCGCGGGCGGCGTCGAGTCGATGAGCCGCGCGCCGTACGTGATGCTGAAACCCGCCGAGGCGTTCGCGCGCGGCGCGCCGGCGGTCGCGGACACCGTGCTCGGCTGGCGCTTCGTGAACCCCCGCATGCCCGGCCACTGGACCATCTCACTGGGCGAGACCGCGGAGGAAGTGGCCGCGCGCCACGGCGTATCACGCGAGGACCAGGATCGCTTCGCGCTCGCGAGCCAGCAGCGTGCAGGCGCGGCGCAGCGCGAGGGCCGCTTCGCGGCCGAGCTGGTGCCCGTCGAGGTGCCGCAGCGCAAGGGGCCGCCCCTCCGCGTCGAGACGGACGAGCATCCTCGCCCCGACACAACGCTCGAGCGGCTCCAGGCGCTGCCGCCTGCGTTCAGAGCCGGGGGCACGGTCACGGCCGGCAACTCGTCCGGCCTGAACGACGGCGCGGCCGCGCTGTTGATCGTCGAGGCGGAGCGCGCACGGTCGCTGGGGCTCGCGCCGCTGGCACGCCTCGTTTCCACAGGTGTGGCGGGGGTCGAGCCGGACCTGATGGGCATGGGTCCTGTCCCGGCGACGCGCAAGGCCATCGAGCGCGCAGGCATCGCGACGGCCGACCTCAGACTGATCGAGATCAACGAGGCGTTCGCCGCGCAGGCCGTGGCGTGCATGCGGGAGCTGGAGCTGGACCCGGACCGGGTGAACGTGAACGGCGGGGCGATCGCGCTGGGGCATCCGCTGGGTTGCTCGGGCGCCCGGATCCTGACGACCCTCGTTCACGAGCTGCGACGGCGGGGCGGCGGATACGGCCTCGCCACGATGTGCATCGGTGTTGGGCAGGGTATCGCCACCGTGGTGGAAGGAGTCGGCGGATGAGCGTTGCGGGCGAAGTGCTGGTCGAGAAGGACGGCGCGATCGGGTGGATCCGCATCAACCGTCCGGAGCGGCTCAACGCGTTCGCCGGAACGATGCGGGAACAGATCGAGGAAGGTCTGCAGCGCCTGGAGGAGGCCGAGGACATCCGCGTCGTCGTGATCATCGGCAGTGGCAGGGCGTTCTCCACCGGCGGAGACATCTCGGTCATGAAGGAGCTCCTGGAGGCGGGCGACGTCGCGCGCTTCGAGGAGCTCGTGCGTGCGGGGGCCCGCGTCGTCAAGACGATCGATCGCATGAGCAAGCCCGTGATCGCGGCCGTCAACGGCCCCGCGGCAGGCGCTGGCGCGTGCCTCGCCCTGGCGTGCGATCTCCGCATCGCGAGCGAGACCGCCTCGATCGGCTTCACGTTCATGCGGGTCGGCCTGCACCCGGATTGGGGAGGCTCGTACTTCCTGCCCCGCCTGGTCGGCCCCGCGATCGCCGCGGAGCTGACGTACACGGGCGGCATGATCGGCGCTGAGCGCGCCGAGCGGCTCGGGCTGTTCAACCGCGTGGTGCCGGCGGCCGAGCTCGAGCCTGCCGCGCGCGGGCTGGCCGGCCAGATCGCTTCCGCGCCCGCCATCCCTCTCGCCTACGCCAAACGCGCGCTGCGCACGAGCCTCAACATGACGCTCGACGAGGTGCTGGAACTCGAGGTCGAGGCGCAGCTCGCCGCGTTCGCGTCGCCCGACTTCCGTGAAGGGATCACCGCCTTCATCGAGAAGCGCGCGCCTCGCTTCGGCCGCCCGGCGCGCAACGAGAAGAACAGCCCGGCGGGAGGCCGGAAGTGAGCCGCGAGGTGCAGCGCGTCGCCGTGATCGGTGCGGGCACGATGGGGCACGGCATCGCGCAGGTCGCGGCGATGGCGGGCCTGTCCGTGGTGCTGGTGGACACGACGGAGGAGATCCTGCGCGCCGCGCTGGCCCGCATCCGCGGCAACCTGGACGAGGGCGTGCGGCGCGGGAAGGTCAGCGAGTCGGCCCGCGACGCGGCGCTCGCCAACCTCGCCACGGACACGAGCCTCGAGAGCGCCGTGCGGGACGCCGACCTGGTCATCGAGGCGGTGCCGGAGCGCCTCGAGCTGAAGAAGCAGGTCTTCGGCGAGCTCGAGCGGCACGCACCCGCGTCGGCCATCCTGGCGACCAACACGTCCAGCCTGAGCGTCACGGAGATCCAGGACAGCATCCGCGGCGCCGAGCGCGTGCTTGGCCTCCACTTCTTCAACCCCGTCCACATCAACGCCCTGGTCGAGGTGGTGCGCGGCGACCGCACCGACCCCGCCGTGGTGGACGCCGGCGTGGAGTTCGCCCGGCGGCTCGGCAAGGACCCGATCGTGGTGAAGGACTCGCCGGGCTTCGCGTCCTCGCGGCTCGGCGTCCTGCTCGGGCTCGAGGCGATGCGCATGCTCGAGGAGGGCGTGGCGACCGCGGAGGCGATCGACAAGGCGATGGAGGTCGGCTACCGGCACCCGATGGGACCGCTCCGGCTCACCGACCTCGTCGGGCTCGACGTGCGGCTCGACATCGCGCGCTACCTGCACAGCAAGCTCGGCGACGAGCGCTTCCGGCCGCCGGCGATCCTCGAGCGCCTCGTCGCGGAGGGGCACCTCGGCAAGAAGACGGGCCGCGGGTTCTACATGTGGGACAAGTGATGGAAACCGGATCGTACGAGACGCTCCTGGTTCGCGTCGACGACGGCGTCGCGACCATCACGATCAACCGACCGGAGAAGCGCAACGCGCTCAACGCGGCCGTGCGGCGCGAGCTGGTCGAAGCGCTCGACGCGCTGAAGGCCGGCGGCGACGTGCGCGTCCTGATCCTCACGGGCGCCGGCGAGAAGGCGTTCGTCGCGGGCGCGGACGTGGCAGAGTTCGCGGAGCGCACGCCGCTCGAGCAGCGCGCGGTCATGGCCGGCCGGTCCGCGATCGAGGAGCTCGCCGCGTTCCCCTGGCCGACCATCGCGATGATCAACGGCTACGCGCTGGGCGGCGGCTGCGAGCTGGCGCTCGCGTGTGACATCCGCGTTGCGGCTCGATCCGCGCGGCTCGGGCAGCCCGAGATCAAGCTGGGCCTGATCCCGGGCGCCGGCGGGACACAGCGGCTGCCGCGGCTCGTCGGGCTCGGCGCGGCGATGCGGCTGGTGCTCACCGGCGAGCCCATCGACGCCGAGGAAGCGGCGCGCATCGGGCTGGTCGACCTGGTCGTGGATGACGCGGAGCTCGCGGAGCGTACGCAGGAGCTCGCCCGGAAGATCGCGGGCCACTCGCCCGTCGCGCTCCGCCTCGCCAAGGACGCGCTGCGCTCCTCGCTCGAGACCCCGCTCAACGCGGGGTTGCGTCACGAGCGTGAGTTGTTCATCACCGCATTCGCGAGCGAGGACGGGCGCGAGGGAGTCCGCGCGTTCGTGGAGAAGCGCGCGCCGCGGTTCAGCGGCCGCTGAAGCACCACCGCCGGCGCGCTGCTCGCGTTGTCGGAGGCCTGGAGGGAAAATGAGCCGGAACCCGTTCGGCGACGAGCCCATGCCGGGGAGGTCGCGGCCCAACCCGTTCGGTGAAGAGCCCGCCACGATCACGCCGGGCGAGGCCGCGCAGCGGATGGAGCAGGCGGCGAGGAAGATCCGCGGCCTGCGGAGTCAGCTCGGCTCCGAAGGGCTGACCCTCCACGCGACCCGCGAGCTGATCGACGAGGTGGCAGCCGCTCTCGAGGCGGGCGCGCGTGCGCTGCGTGGCCTCGGTTGAGCGCTCCTCCCTTCACCATCGTCCGGCCATCCTCGAGAGGGGGAGTCCATGGGCGTCACCACCGCACGCCGGCTCGCCATCGCGTTCTTCGTGCTACAGGCGATCGCCGTCACCTACCCTGGCTTCCTGCCGTTCAGCCGCATCGAGCCTCGGGTGTTCGGCCTGCCGTTCGCCATGGTCTGGCCGACGGCCTGGATCGTTGCGAGCGGTTTGGTGCTCTGGGGCCTGCACGCCGTCGAGTCGCGGCAGCGGGAGGAGTGAGGTCATGGAGCGCTGGCACGTCGTCACCGCCGTCGTCCTCGGCTACCTCCTGCTCACGCTTGTGGTCGGCCTGCTGGCGGGCCGGCGCGTGTCCGAGAGCGTGGAGGGCTACGTGGCCGCCGACCGGCAGTTCGGCCTGCTCACCATGTACTTCATCACGGGCGCCACGATCTTCAGCGCATTCGCCTTCATGGGCGGTCCCGGGTGGATCTACTCGCGTGGCGGCGCGGCCTTCTACATCCTCAGCTACGGCGTGCTCGGAATCGCTCCGTGGTACTTCATCGGGCCGAAGGCTGGCCGGCTTGGCCGGCGCTTCGGCTTCGTCACGCAGGCGCAGCTCGTCGCCGGGCGTTTCCCGAGCCGGAGTCTGCCGGCGCTCTTCGCGCTGATCTCCGTCGCCGCGTTCGTCCCCTACCTGATGGTCCAGATGAGCGGCGCCGGCATCCTGTTCAACGTGGTGACCGAAGGGCACGTGTCGTTCGAGGTCGGAGCCGCGCTCGCCTACGGCGTCGTCCTGATCTACGTGCTCGCCGGCGGAGTCTCCGCCGTCGGCTGGACCAACGTGTTGCAGGGCATCGTCATGATGGCCCTGGCCTGGGCGCTCGGGCTCTACATCCCGATGCACCTGTACGGAGGCGTCGGCGAGATGTTCGACCGGCTCATCGAGGCCCGTCCCGAGCTGCTCACCGCGCCGGGCCTCGATCCCGCCGGCCAGCCGTGGAGCTGGGGGGCATACTCCTCCGCCGTGCTCTCGTCGGCGATCGGTTTCGTCATGTGGCCGCACCTTTTCATGAAGTCCTTCACCTCGCGCGACGACGAGACGCTGCGCCGGACCGTCGTCCTGTTCCCGACGTTCCAGCTCTTCCTGATCCCGCTGTTCCTGGTCGGCTTCGCCGGCGTGTTGTTCGGCAGCGCGCCCGAGACTCCCGACCACATCATGCCCCACATCGTGCTGAACACGGGGCTCCCCGCGCTCGTGGTCGGGCTGTTCTGCGCCGGCGGGCTCGCCGCGTCGATGTCGACCGGGGACGGGCTGCTCCACGGTGCGGCATCGATCGCGGTGGAAGACGGCCTGTTGCCGTTCGTGAAGCTGAACGACTCGCAGCGCCGCTTCCTCATGCGCGCGCTGGTGGTCTGCGTCGGCGCGCTGGCGTACTATCTCGCCATCGTGCAGAAGCAGTCACTGGTCGCACTGCTGCTCATGGGATATGGCCTGATCGACCAGCTCGCGCCGCCGGTCTACGCCGCGCTGTTCTGGCGCCGCGCGACGACGCCGGGCGTGCTCGCCGGCCTCTGCGCCGGGATCGTGACCAACGTCTTCTTCCTCGTGCGGGCGGACCTGCGGCCGTTCGACATCCACGAGGGCATCCTCGGCATGATCGTCAACGCTGTCGTCCTGGTGGTGGTCAGCCTCGCGACGAAGCCGCAGCCGGCCGAGCACGCCGATGCGTTCGTCGCGGCGCCGGAGCACCCGCTGGCGGAAGGCGTGAGGGCAGGCACGTGAGCAGCACAGGTACCGCGGTGCGCGTCGCCTTCCAGGGCGAGCTCGGCGCGTTCAGCGAGGAGGCGGCGCGGCGCTTCTTCTCCGGGCCGATCGAGCCGGTGCCGTGCCGCGAGTTCAGGGAGGTCGGAGCCGCGGTCGCGGGCGGTTCGGTCGCCTACGGTCTGCTCCCGATCGAGAACACGCTGGCCGGGAGCGTCGTCGCCTCGTACGACGTCCTGGCGGCCGAGCCGCTCGAGGTCGTGGGCGAGGTGATCGTGCCGATCCACCACTGCTTGCTGGGCGTGCCCGGCACGGAGCTCGCGCGCATCACGCGCGTGCTCTCGCACCCGGTCGCGCTCGCGCAGTGCAGCCGCTTCCTGCTCGAGCACCCGACCATCGAGGCAGTCGCCGTCTACGACACGGCTGGCGCGGCCCGCGATGTGGCGCGCGCCGGAGACCCGACCGTCGCCGCGATCGCCGGCCGCGCAGCCGCGGAGCGTTACGGCCTGGACATCCTCGCCTCCAACATCGAGGACCGTCCGGACAACCAGACGCGGTTCCTGGTGGTGGCACGCGCCGGCAGTGCACCGCCCCCCGAGGCGGCCCGGCCCGGAGCGCAGAAGAAGACGGCGCTGCTCGTGGAGACGGACAACACGCCGGGCTCGCTGGTCCAGGTGCTCCTGCCCTTTGCGAACCGCGGGATCAACCTGTCCAAGCTGGAGTCACGGCCGGCCGCCGCTCCCTGGACCTACCGCTTCTTCATGGAGCTCGAAGCCGACGCGGCGGCTCCGGACACGCAGGAGGCGCTCGCCGAGGTCCGGCGCCGCGCTTCGGCCCTCCGCATCCTCGGCAGCTTCGCGCGGTGGGCGCAATGACGGACGCGGAACGGCTCGACGAGCTGCGGCGCGCCATCGCCGCGCTCGACGAAGAGCTGATCGACCTGCTGGCGCGCCGGCTCCGGCTCGCCGCCGAGATCGGGCCGATCAAGCAGCGGCTCGGGCTCCCGGTGCTCGATCCGGCCCGCGAGGCCGAGGTCGTGCGCCGCGGCGCCGCCCTCGCCAGGGAGCGCGGTGTCGATCCCGAGCTCGTCCGCGATCTCCTCTGGCGCATCATCGCCCAGGCCCGCGTCCTCCAGGATTCCCAGGGCGCCGACGCCGCGCCCTGACGCTCAGTCCGCCGCCTCCGCCTCCGGCGGGCGCTCCTCGGGCCCGAACTCCAGGGGAGAGAATCCCCTGCCCTCTCCACCGCCCTGCGCCGGCGTCATCCGCGCCGCGATCCTCGTGAGCAGGATGCGCTCGGCCCTGATGTCGTGGCCGAGATGGATCAACAGCCGCACCAGGTCACCCCCTCCCCACAGGACCACGGCAAGGACCGCCGTGCGGACCAGCTCGCCCAGCAGCTCCGGGACCACGCTCAGCCCCACCGCCGCTATGCCCGCGATGAACTCCGCGACGATCGCGACGCCGAGGAAAACCGCAGCTCCCTTGAAGAGCGTGCTCACCCAGCGCAGCGCCGTGTACGGCTCGATGTCCCCCTGGCGGACCGGCGCCGCCCGCGCGCGGCGTCCCCTCTCTGCGGCCATGAGCGGCTCCTCCGTCCAGCGCCCCAGGCTTTGTAGCGCAGGAACGGGGCCAGCAACGGCAGGTGCCGCCGACTGCACGGGTACGGAGGAAGGGTCGTGCCGCGCGATTGTCCCTTGCCTTGAGGCGCTGGAGCGGCCCCTGGCCCGCATTCGCCGGAAACACGAAGCGCCGGGCCCCGAAGGTCCCGGCGCTCCTCAGCGTTGCAACGGCGATCTGGCCGGCTGTCAGTCCGCCACGGGGTAGACCGAAACGAACTGCCGCGTGCGGCCGCGCCGCTCGAACTTCACCACGCCGTCGACCAGCGCGAACAGCGTGTCGTCCTTCCCGCGGCCCACGTTCTGGCCCGGGTGGAACTTGGTTCCGCGCTGCCGGACCAGAATGTTGCCCGCCAGAACGAGCTGCCCGCCGAAGCGCTTCACGCCGAGCCGCTTCGCGTTCGAGTCCCGGCCGTTCCGGCTGGAGCCGACTCCCTTCTTATGCGCCATAGCCGCCCTCCCTCAGCCGAGCCGGATCTGGCCGATCCGGACCTCGGTGTACTTCTGCCGGTGTCCCTTCTTGCGGCGGTAGTTCTTCCGGCGCTTCCACTTGAAGACGATGATCTTCTCGCCCTTGCCGTGCGAGACGACCTCGCCCTCGACGGCCGCGCCCTCGATGGTCGGGCGGCCCACGCGGACCTCGCCGTTGGACTCTGCCAGCAGGACCTCGTCGAACGTGACCGTCTGACCGACCTCGGCGGCGAGCGCCGGGATCCGGATCGTCTGGCCGGGCTCGGCCCGGAACTGCTTACCGCCGGTGCGGATGATCGCGTACATGGGTCGTCCAGGTGCATTCAGTCCACAGACATAACAAGATCGCGGGCCCCGTTCGCCGTGTCAAGGCCGCGGCCCGGGCCACACCGGGCCGCCGCCCGCGGGCGGGCCAGCGCCTCAGCCCAGCGCGTAGCGTGCAGTGACGTCCGTGTCCGCGGGGCCCGCCAGGAGCCGGAACTCGTCCTGGCGCATCAGCGGGTCGTCGCGCAGGTCCAGCTCCAGATGGAAGGACTTCTGGAGGCGCTTCAGCAGCCCCGGCTCCTGCTCCAGGATGTGCAGCGCCACCTGCGGGTGCACGCGGATGGTGATGCGGCGCTCCGTTCCATCCACGGAGACGCGCCGGATGGCGCGCTCGATCCGGCGCACCACGGTCTCGGGGGTGAAGACGCGGCCGGTGCCGCCGCAGTGCGTGCACGGCTCCGTCAGCGATTGGAAGAGCGGCGGACGCACGCGCTGGCGGGTCATCTCGACGAGACCGAGCTCCGAAACCTGGAACGCGCGGGTGCGCGCGCGGTCGCGGTTGAGGTAGGTGCGGAGCTCCTGGAGCACGCGCTCCTGGTTGGCGCGGGACTCCATGTCGATGAAGTCGCAGACGATGATGCCGCCGACGTCGCGGAGCCGGAGCTGGCGTGCGATCTCCCGGGCCGCGTCGAGATTGGTCCGGAGGATGGTCTTCTCCGGGTCCTTGCGCCCGGTGTAGCGGCCGGTGTTGACGTCGATCGAGACCAGCGCCTCGGTGGGCTCGATGATGATGTACCCGCCGGAGGGGAGGTCGACGCGGCGCTGGAAGGCCTCGCGGATCGCTTCCTCGATGCCGTACTTGTCGAAGAGCGGGACCGCCTCGGTGTAGAGGTGCACACGGTTGAGCAGCTCTGGCGCCACGCCCAGCAGGTACTGCTTGACTTCGTTGTAGACTTCCTTGCTGTCGATGATCAGCGAGTCGACCTTGTCGCTGAACACGTCGCGGATGATTCCGCTGGTCAGCTTGGCCTCGCGGTGGATCAACACGGGCGGCCGGGCGCTGCGCGCGCGACGCTGGATCTTCTTCCACGTGTTGAGGAGCATCTTCAGTTCCCGCTCGAAGACCTCGCGGGTCAGCTCCTCGCCGACGGTGCGGATGATGACGCCGCCAGCGTCCTCCGGCAGGATCTCACGCGCGAGCGCGCGCAGCCGCGCGCGCTCCTCCCGGTCCTCGATCTTGCGGCTGACGCCAATGTGCTTGGAGTCCGGCATGTAGACGAGGAACCGGCCGGGCAGCGAGATCTGCGTCGTGACGCGGGGGCCCTTCGTCCCGATCGGCTCTTTGGAAACCTGGACGATCGCGCGTTGTCCTTTCTGGATGAGATCCTGGATGGGCGGGTAGCGGCGCGTCTTGCCCTCACCGTTTCCCTCGTCCTCGTCTTCGTCCTCGTCGGCCGCGTAATCGCGGGCCACGTCCGAAACATGGAGGAAGGCCGCCTTCTCGGTCCCGATGTCCACGAAGGCGGCCTGGATTCCCGGCAGAACGGCCTCGACCTGACCCAGGTAAATGTCGCCGACGATGCGTTCCGTGTCGGGTCGGTCGACCATCAACTCGACCAGGACATCGTCCTCCAGAATGGCCACGCGTGTTTCCTGGGGCGTGGCGGAAATGAGGATCTCTCGCTTCATACGGTCTGGGCGTTGTCCAGAAAAGCGAGAACCGGCGCCGTGGTCACGAGGCGCCGACCTCGCGCAGCAGGTGACGGGCGATGACCAGCCGCTGGATCTCGCTGGTCCCCTCGCCGATCTCGCAGATCTTGGCGTCCCGCAGGATGCGTTCGACCGGATGCTCGTCCAGCAACCCCTCGGCGCCCAGGAGCTGGATGGCCGCGCTCGCGGCGCGAACGGAGAGCTCGCTTGCGTAGAGCTTCGCCATGGCGGCGGCGTGACCGTAGGGCTTGCCCTGCTCGCGGAGCCACGCCGCGTGGTAGACGAGGTGACGCGCCGCCGCGATCTCGGTGGCCAGGTCCGCCAGGCAGAACTGCGCGCCCTGCGAGTCGCGGAAACGCGGGTCGCCGGATGCTGCGACGGACAGCACGGCGTCGAACGCGCCCTGGGCGAGACCGAGGGCGAGCGCGCCGATGCCGATCCGGCCCGAGTCGAGCGTGCGCATGAAGTTGATGAAGCCCTCGCCTTCCGCGCCCAGACGGTTCTCCGCGGGGACCTCGGCGTCGTCCAGGATCAGCTCGCGCGTGTCCGAGGCGCGCCAGCCCATCTTGTCTTCCTTCTTGCCCGCCCGGACGCCCGGGGTGAACGGCTCCAGCTCGGGCGCGTGCCCGACGCCGACGCGTTCCGCTTCGGCCCTGTCCGTCGTCTCCTTGGTCACGATGAAGCTCGTGATGCCGCGGGCGCCCGCCGTCGGGTCCGTCACGGCGGTCACGACGAAGACCTCGCCCACGCCGGCGTGGGTGATGAAGATCTTGCTGCCGCGCAGCCTGTAGCCGCCGTTCACGCGCGTGGCGGTGGTGCGCGTCCCCGCCGAATCCGAGCCCGCGCCCGGCTCGGTCAGGCCGAAGCCCCCGAGCACGCGGCCCGTGGCGAGGAGAGGGAGGTACCGGCGCTTCTGCTCTTCGGTGCCGAAGTTCAGAATGGGCGAGCTCCCGAGGGTCGAATGCGCGCTCACGGTGATGGCGTGGCTGGCGTCCACCCGAGCGAGCTCTTCGATCACGAGGATGTAGCTCAGATAGTCGAGGCCCAGCCCGCCGTACTCCTTCGGGACGTTGACGCCGAAGAGGCCGAGGTCGGCCATCTTGCGGACGTTGTCCCAGGGGAACGTGCTGGTCTCATCCAGCTCGCGCGCTACCGGGGCGATCTCCGCCAGGGCGAACTCCCGGATGCGGCCGCGAAGCTCCTGGTGCGACTCGGACAGGTAGACGTCCATCCCGTGACCCCACAGAACGTGAACAATCGAACAAAGTTACCGACAGGAATGGGCAGGGGGAAGAGGAACGGGGGGCGGGCGGGGTGCCAGGACGCTGCCGTGGCGAGGCCCGAGACCGGCCGGACCCAACCGAGGGGCTGCTTACGGGCAATCATCGGGACACGGCCACCGCCCAAATCGGGCGCTACTTAGGAACTGTTAGAGAAACCGAGGCCGGAGCGCGAGGCGAGGTCGGGGCGTCGTAGCGCGATTTCCCGATGAGGAGGAGACATGTGCTGGCAAGAGGATCTGGGGACCGGAGGCATCCCAGTATCTCGCGCGCCACGCGTGTGGAAGCGGCAGGCGGCGCCTGCAGTGTCCGCGGCAACCTCATCCAGTACGAATTTTAGCGCCCCATCCTCAGCCACGTGCCGGGGCTCCGATGGAGCGGGTCCTGGCAGCGGCTCTAGAGATGCATTGTTGGCTGGCGCGCAGAACGGTCGAGTCTGGGTCCGGCCCTGGCGTAGCCGACCGGCGGAACGATCGGATCCACGCGCTCAGAGCCTTCATCGGCCGCCGATCTCGGTCTGTGGGGTTTTTCAACGCCTTCGACCGCAAACGACTACTGGCCACGGAAGCTGCTTAACCGGCCTTCTTCGCAAACTGTTCGGTGAGGTCCTCAAATCTTCGGCTCAGATCTAGGAAGCGTTCCTTGAGATACGGGTTGTGCTCATCAAGCCATTCCTCGTTGATCAGATTACAGAAATTCCTGAACGACAGCCCGAGCCACTCTCGGTTTCTCGCCTTCCGCTCAAACAGGTCCAAGGCGCTGCGACCATTTGCGACCGCCGTCTCGACCAATTCCAGTTCGCCCACATCGAGGATCTGCAGCGGGAGTGCCTTCCCATTCGTTAGGGTGCCCGCGCTCTTGAGGTGCTCAAGAAGCCAATAATACGTGAGCGGCGCTACCAGAAGATCGAGAGTGACAGCAACAGGTACGTAGCGTTTCACAATCGCGGGATCGATCCCCAGACCACGCAGCGCTCCAGCCTCGGCCAGGCGGATCGTTCCGTCGAGTTGTTCAGCACTGCGAATGAACGCCTGGGTAACCGCCGCCTCGTAGGCTGTCCACGACTCTGCCGCCTTCGCGGCAAGCGGAGCGATGGCAGCTTTCACCTCGAATAGCAGCACTGCGTCACCGTAGAGAACGGCAGCGTCACAAGACTTCCTGCCCCGTGCCGTATCCTTCAGATCCATCTCACCAATGTAGCGGGCGTTTCCGAACGTTCGCTTTAGCAAGCGCTGCACATAGTCCTCGAAAATCCTGCCTCGGCACTGTAGGAACTCACCCCTCTCCACTTCCGTGAACACCGACTGATCCAAGAGGCGATGCTGAATGCCCATGCCAGCGAGCTCGTGAAGCAATGGCAACGATACGCAGTAAGCGCGTTCCTCGAAGCTTACAAGCGGGTGCCTGGCGAAGGTGAGTACGTCGAACGGCCTGAGGTCGTCAAGCTCATATCTGCTTTCCACCTCGGCCTTCAGAGCTGCAGCATCGATCACGGCAGTATCAATCAGGCGGTCGGCGTCGGCCTTCGGAATCCGAAAGCCGTCCAGAAGCGAGTACCGGTTAATGACGGCGGGAGCTGCATCGATCTCATCCGGTTTGCGCACGAAGAAGTACGCGTGCAGCGCACGGAGTCCCCACCACAGAAGGTCTGGATCCACACCGGTCGCCCGCTCAAGCCGTGAGCGTAGATCGCTACATCCAGGCAGACCAGGATGCTCACTGAAGAAGAACTCGTAGGCACGCGTAAGAGAAGCTAGTTCGCTTGTGCTTTGGTTGAAGAAAACATTGGCGAATAGGTACAGCTCGAAGGCACGCTTCCTGTCCGTATCTAGTGGATCGCTGTCGACAACGCCTTGGTCTAGTAGGTCATTTACCATAAGGAGTGCCTCTCCAAGGGGCCGCAGCGAGTCGTCTGCAGCTCCCGGCTGGTCTACTGGCATGCTGAGGAGAGCAATCTTCAGCAGATTAAGCGTTTGGCGCTCGTGGAACAGGACCGCGTTCTTCCAGTCCAGTTTTGTGCCCCGCCGAGCCGCCACTGCGCGCATTATCTGCTGGAGAACAGACTTTCCGAACAGCGCCGCTGCGACGTGGGCTTGGCCCTTCGCATGATCCTCCCCAGAGTAGTATGCTGTGATCAGGGTGATCCGGCTAATGACCTCAACAATGCGCTCAAGGGAGTAATGGTTAAGGCGTTCTACCACGGCATTGACTGAGCCGACCTCACCGAAGGCCTCCTCGTAGCCGACAGTTATCCGAACGAAGCGGAGGAGCGGGTGGGCACGTGCTGGCGGCATGCGCGTTCCTGAGTTAGGCCTCGTTGGCAACCACAGTCCAGCAGGGCTATGCCTGACAAATTGGAGCCACGGCAGTTGATTCTCAGCCATGCGCCTCAGCCAGGTGATTTCTCAGTGTATCCCGGAGACGACATAGGACGGTCGGGCGCCAGTGCCCACCAACGCTGTGGACCTTGAACCCTGCGCCTTGGACGAGAACCGGCGCGTCGGGACCGCACCGCTAATCTCTTGGCCGGGGCTCCGGCGTTTTCCCTTTTTCCTTCCGACTCCATATCGAGCAACCATTCCTTCGCGTCGGCGCCCGGTGTGGTCGTGGGGGCCCCCGACGCCACCTCGTTCGAGAGGCGGAGCCGCCTGTCGCCGTGCTCGGGACCGCCGCGGAAATGGATTTCCGAGTACGGATACGCTTATCCTGAGCGCCGGGGCAGCTTCGCCGAGGTTCGATTCGCCGTCCGTGAGAACACGGGCGCATGGGGGGCGGGGCCCGCCTGGGAGTCCCCGGTCTCGGCGGTCAGCATGTCAGCAATCATACAAATCTATGGCCTGAAAGGCGCACCGGCGCCTCTTGGGCGCCGGTGGTCAGGCTCCTGAGTTGTTGTTTGGTAAAGAGGCCCCGGGCGGATTCGAACCGCCGAATCGAGGTTTTGCAGACCTCTGCCTTACCACTTGGCTACGGGGCCGTGGAGGGACTGCGTGGAATCGCGTGGGAAGAGCGGGAAACCGGACTCGAACCGGCGACCTTCTGCATGGCAAGCAGACGCTCTACCAACTGAGCTATTCCCGCGAAACTCAAGAAACCTAGCGGAAGAACATAGACGAGTCAAGGCATCCCCGGCGTCGGGATCGAGCGATACAGCTCCTCGTACTGCGCCGCGGAGCGGGTCCAGGACCAGTCCAGGGCCATGCAACGGCGGCGCAGCTCGTCCCAACCGGGTTGCCGCCAGGCCGCGCGCGCCCGTGCGACTGCCCCGAGCAGCCCCTCCGGAGTCGGATCCGTGAACGCGAAGCCGGTCACGCCGTCCTCGACCGTGTCCACGAGTCCGCCAGTGTGGCGCACGATGGGCACGGTCCCGTAGCGCTGCGCGATCATCTGGCCGAGCCCGCAGGGCTCGTAGCGGGAGGGCATGAGGAAGAAATCGGCGCCGGCGTAGAGCCGCCGGGCCAGCCTGTCGTCGAAGCGCAGCACGGCGGCGACGCGGCCCGGATACGCATCCGCCGCCGCGGCGAGCGCGCGCTCGTAGTCCGGCGCGCCGTCGCCCAGGACGGCCACGGCGCCGGGCTCGCGCAGCATCTCCGGCAGTGCGTCGATCAGGATGTCCACGCCCTTCTGGTCGGCGAGACGGCTCACCATGGCGAAGAAGGGGCCGTCGCCGCGCAGCCCGAGCTCCTCGAGCACGGCGCGCCGGTTCGCTTCCTTGCCGTCGAGCCGTGAGGCGTCGTAGCGCGTCGCGATCGCCTCGTCGGTTGCAGGATCCCAGTCCCGGGTGTCGATGCCGTTCAGGATGCCCCACAGGTCCGCCGCGCGGTGACGGAGGAGGCCATCGAGGCCGGCCCCGAAGGCCGGCGTCTGGATCTCGCGCGCATACGTCGGCGACACCGCGACGAGGCGATCGCTCAGGGCGAGGCCGCCCTTGAGGAAGGACGCCTGTTCGTAGAACTCGAGGCCGTCCTCCATCCGGTAGAAGTGCCGGGGCACGCCCACGCGGCGCAGGATGCGCGGCGGGAAGTTGCCCTGGTACGCCAGGTTGTGGATCCCGAACACGGTGCGCACGGCCAGGCGGTCGACGCGGGCGAACACGGGCACCAGCCCGGTCGGCCAGTCGTTGGCGTGCACGACCTCGGCGCCCCAGCGCCGCGCGTAGTCGACGACCGCGCGAGAGAACAGCCCGAAGCGGACGCCGTGCGCGATCGGGTCACGCGGCGTGGGGGCGTAGGGCTCTGTCGTATCGAAGAACGCGGGCTCGTCCACGAGGACCGCGGGCGCGCCGCGCCTTGGTTGATGCAGGTGGTAGCGGACGACGACGTTCCCCTCTGGCCACGGGATCCAAGCCTGCCCTTCCTCTTCCAGATCCAGGCCCTGGTCTCGGACGGTGCGGTAGAGGGGGTGGATGATCCGCACGTCGTGTCCCCGCTCCCACAGCGCATCGGGGAGCGAGCGCGCGACGTCGGCGAGCCCGCCCGTCTTGAAGTACGGCGTGGCCTCGGAGGAGGCGAACAGGATCCTCACGACTCGAACACCTCGAGCAGCGCCCACGCCAGGAAGCCGGCGGTCGGGGCGTGGTGCGGCCGGTCGTGCGAGCGCCCGGTCCTGGCATCGTACGTTTCGGAGGCGACGTCGCCCTCCAGCTCGAGCCGGCGCAACACCTCGAGCGCCTCGTCGCGCCGGGGGCCGAGCAGCATTGCCGCGAGGGCGGCGAGCAGCGGCCGCTGCGGCCGCTCCCTTCCCGCGAGGCCCGGGTACGGTTCCCTTCCCAACCACAGCGGGTTCGCCGGGGAGAGCAGCCACTCGACGGTGTTGCTCCAGATGGGGTCGTCGGCGTCGCAGAAACCGATGTGCGGCAGCAGGAGCAGGCTTCCCGCGGGATCGTCGTACACGGCGGCTTCGCCCTCGAGGTCGGTCGAGCATGCCAGGACGCGCAGGCCGTTCACCTCTGCAGTGCAGTGGCGCCAGATCGCCGACGCGATCTCCTCCGCAGCGCCGGCGAGTCGCGGGCGATCTTCCTCGTCGCGTGCGATCCACAGCTTCTCGAGCGCCGCGCTCGCCGCCCACAACAGCACGTTGCTGTAGGTCACGTACGGGTGCGCCGCCGGCTCGCCGGATGGCAGCAGCTCGGTCGCGCTGAGATAGACCTCCCGGTGCAGCCGCCCGAAGACGTTGGCGTCCAGCTCGCGGAGTACGTCCTGGATGATCGGCTCGTCGAGGATGGACTCGTCGCCCGCAACGCGGACGTAGAGGTCGAGCGCGAGGATGTAAGCGCAGAGGTGGTCCAGCGCGAACCCGGGGGCCAGGACGCCGCCATCCAGGTAGTGCAGGCGCTCGCCTGGCCGGTGCGAGTACTGCTCGTACGCGCGGAGCAGCACCTCCCGCGCGAGTGCCGTGTCTGCCAGCAGGATCGCCGGGAAGCTCCAGAGCAGCGCCTCGCGCTCGTCGAAGACGGCGGCAGGCCGGCACAGCGGCGAGCGCGAGGCGAGCGGGTAGAGGCGGTCGTCGTCGATCGCGCGGCCGACGCCGTAGAACAGGTTGAAGACCAGGTTGCGGTTGAGCAGCGGCCCGATGCTCGGGTCCGCGGCGCGCCGCGAGAGTCGGGCGAGGTCGAGTCGGCTCTCGCGGCGCAGGCGGTCGGCGCCGGTACGGCGCAGGTGCGCGGCCGCCGCCAGCGCGCCCTCGCGCTCCGGCGCGACGCCGAAGTAGAACGCCGCGGACGCCCGTCCGCCCGCAGGCACGCGCACGGCCTGGACCACCCGGAACCGGTGCGGGGCGCCGTTCGCCGCGGCGAGCGTACGGCCCGACGCGAGCGCCAACCACTGGTCCGGTGCCTCGGCCGCCGCGGCCTCGTACCTTGCCTCGGGAGAACCAGCGACGACGGCGAACGCGGCGCTCGCATCGCCCGCCGCGGCCTCGAGCGCAACTCCGGGGAAGAGTCGGCTCAGGCCGAGCCGGTTCTCACCGGGAAGCGGCTGCGGGTCGGCGATGGTGCGCAGCGTCCAGCGCCAGAGTCCGCCCAGCGACACCTCCACCACCACGTCCGCGCGCCCCTGGTTCTCCAGCTCGAACAGGTAGCAGCCGCCGCGGAGCGAGGGGTCCGGGTACCCGGGCGCGCAGAGCGTGCCGACGACGCGCAGCTCCGGCGTCAGGGTGCCGCGAAACACGGGGATCCACCGGTCGAGGTGGTCTCGGGTGAACGGCTCCGGCGCCACCCGCCGGCCGTCCACCGCGAACTCCGGGGTGAGCAACGCTTCTCCAGCGAGGTCCGGCTCAGGGGTCGCCGCCCACTCGACCAGCCCCAGGAGACCTCTGTGCAGCACGTTCGCGCGGTGGATCGCCCCCGTCTCCGGATGCACGCAGGGGAACGCGAGATAGTGATTGCCCGTAAGCACCCAGTGCCCGGCCGCCCCCTGCCTCCCCGCGGCCGCTGTCTCCGATCGCTTCACCGTGCCGCCACCTCCCGATTCGTGCCGTACGGCGGCGAAGTATGGAGGTGCCGCGCAGCGGCCGTCAAACCCCGTGGCCGGCCGCATCCCAGCCCAGATGGGGTGCGGGACCTTGACGCCCCGGCGCAGCGAAAGGTATGTTGCCGCCCGTCTTCGCATGGTAAGTCCCGGACGCTCGACCGGCTTGGCGTACGGGTACGGAATGCGTCCACCCGGCCGCGATGGACGCACCGGGAGGACCCGCCGGCACCTCGACCGGCGGCAGGCATGGCTTCTTCACCTCCCCGATGCTCGCCGTTCGCGAAAAGCTCAACGTGCCAAACGGACTCAGGACAACGCCGTCACGTGGCTCCCGGGAAACGTCCGGCCTTGGAGAGGTACCACGCGCGGCGCGATACCGAGCAACCGTGAACCCGAGAGGTGCCGCATGATGATGAAATCCCTCAGATTCCTCCTCGCCGCATTTTTGTTCCCGTTAATGGCCGCGGCGCCTGCTTCGGCACAGGAAGGGGCGATCTCCGGCCGGCTGACGGACTCGGAGTCGGGCGCGCCGCTGGCCGGCGCGCGCGTGGAGGCAGTCGCAGGCGCGCGAACCGTGGCGAGCACGGTCTCGGGCCAGGATGGCTCGTACCGTCTGGCCAGCGTGCCGCCGGGGACCTACACGATCGTGGTCACGTTGCTCGGCTACGAGACGCAGCGCATCGAGGGGATCCGCGTCGTCGCGGGTGAAACCACACTGGTCGGCGCGCAGCTCGTCGCTTCCGCGTTCCAGCTCAACCCGGTCGTGATCTCCGCCTCGAAGCGGCAGGAGAAGGTGCTGGACGCGCCGGCGTCAGTGTCCGTGGTGGATTCGCGCGCCGTCGCAGAGCGGCCCGTGACCACGCCTGTCGACCACCTGCGTTCCTCGCCGGGCGTCGACATCGTGACGCAGGGCGTCCAGTCCACGAACGTCGTCCTGCGCGGGTTCAACAACATCTTCTCCGGCTCGCTGCACGCGCTCACGGACAACCGCATCGCGGGCGTGCCCTCGCTGCGGGTGAACCTGCTCCACTTCGTCCCCGCGACCAGCGAGGACATCGACCGGATGGAGGTCGTGCTCGGGCCCGGCGCCGCGCTGTACGGGCCGAACACGGCGGACGGCGTGCTGCACATCATCACCAAGTCGCCGCTCGACGCGCAGGGCACCAGCATCTCGCTGGGCGGCGGGACGCAGAGCGTGCTCACCGGCTCGTTCCG
>Ga0207873_1001868_pt1 | contig 18875 bp, 12 predicted proteins | sample BGWIniCompost_FD_187373 | JGI IMG/M metagenome (GOLD analysis project Ga0207873, IMG submission 187373) | Cellulose adapted compost microbial communities from Newby Island Compost Facility, Milpitas, CA, USA - BGW Initial Compost (SPAdes)... ...
TCCGTGTCACAAGCGGTGCGCGCGGCAGCCCTAGAAGCCGAGGCGCGCGCTTCCTGGACGCCGCTCGTCGTCATCGCGCTCGCGCAGCTGCTCCTCGTTTTCAATCTCGCCACGCTCAAGGTCTCCGTCGACGCGATCGCGGAAAGCCTCGGCACGTCCGCGAGCGCGGTGAAAACGGCCATCGTGCTGCACTTCCTCGTCGTCGCCGCCGTCATCATGCTCGGCGCGAGGATGACCGAGCGCTTCGGCGGCCGCCGCGTGTTTCGTGCGACGGCGGCGACGATGGGCGTCGCGATGATGCTCATGGCCTTCGCTCGGGACGCGGGCACCATGATCCTCGCGCAAACGATCGCAGGCCTAGCGTCCGCGGCGTTGATTCCGACGTCGGTCATGATGATCTCGGACCACTACAGCGGCAGCCAGCAATCCCGAGCGCTCGGCTGGCTCGGCGGCGTCCAGGCGATCGGCATCGTTCCGGCATTCCTCGTCGCAGGCTATCTCGCCGCGTCGGTGCAATGGCGGGTGACCTTCGCGCTGCTCGCGGCCTTCTCGGCCGCGCTGTTCGTCTCGACCGTGCGGCTCCGCGGCGCCGACGCGCGCGCGACGATCGACGTCGACGCCGTGGGCTTCGTCCTCGCGGCGTCCGCGATGCTGCTGATCGGCGTCGGCGCGGACCGGGTCGCCTATTGGGGAGACCCGCGACGGCGAGCACCGTCGCGCCGACGGATTCCTTCTGCAACGTGTCGAGCAGGCTTTCGATCGTCGCGTGGATCTCGCTGCCGAACCTGAGCTCGATCTGCTCGAGCACCTGCCGCTCGACCTCCGCGGCGCTCTCCGAGAATCGAAGCAGCAGCCCGATCCCCGACAGCAGCAACAGAAGGAGCGGCACGAGCGACACGAACGCGTAATAGCTCATCGCCGTGGCCAGGTAGCGTGCGCGGTCGCGCTCGTATTCGACCCACGCGGCACGCAGCGTGCGGACGAAAGCGAGACGACGGGGCATACCGGTCGAGGCCTCCCGCTCTTCGACCCGACGCGGTCCTTGCGCGGCCGTGCTCAGAACGAGCGTCCGATCGCGAACGAGAAACCGAGGTCGCTGTTCTCGAGCCCCTCGGGCGGATCGCTGTCGTAGCTCTCGTAGACGCTGACGCTCCAATGCATGTTGCCGAAGATCGCGCGCTCGAGGCGCGCGTCGAGCTCGACGCGCCTCCTCCCGCGGTCGAAACCGAGAAACGTCGTGGCGTTCGTCGTGACCCGAGTATCGCCGCCGAGCTCGAACCAATCCCACTCGACCGTGACGAACGCCTCCGCATTGTCTTCCGTCCCCGGAACGCTGCGATACCGTTCTCGGTCCGCGGCGAGGCCGCCGTACAAGGCTACGACCGCGCGGTTCGATTGGAGCAGGGTTCGACCTCCGCCGAAGCCGAGCAGGGTTCTCGCGTCGAGATCGAGCTCGCGATCCTCTTCGAAGTGCAGGCGACCGATCGCGAACCATCGATTCGCGAGGAGCCGTCGCGATCGAATCTGGAAGTAGTTGCGCCGCTGCACCGTCTCGTCGTCGAACTCGCTGACGACTGCGTCGAACGAGAGCGTCGTCACGTAGTTGCGCATCACGTTCTCGGCTTCTGCATCAATCTTGAGGTCGAGCTCGTCGTTCGCGGTCAGAAAGTCGAGCCCGAGATCGACGTAACCCGACGTCCGTTCCGCGGGCGTGGCGGCGATCGGCGTGATGCGGATGACGTCTTGCGTCTCGACGGCGGGCGAAGCGGTGCCGGCGGTGACGGCAAGCCGCCCGGGCGACGGCGAGAGAATCGCTCCCGACAGCCGTTCTCCCGTCTCGAGCTCGACGTCGAATTCGCGCGGGCTCCTGAGCGTCTCGACGTTGCTCCAGTCGATCTCGACCGGCCCCGCTCCGTCGATCGCGAAAGCGAGCTTCCCGCGCGCGAGCCCCAGGATCTGGCCCTCGAGCCGATTGTCGGTCGTCAGCGCGACGACGTCGCGCTGATCCTCTTGCGCGTATACACGGCATGCCGCCGCGAGGAGCGCCCCACAGACTGCGCTCGAGACGGATTTGCGCATAGAGCCTCCGTGCGATCGTCACCGCCGCTCGCTCGATGCTATTCGGGCGCCGAGATCCCGTAACCTGGACCTTCGTCCAATGCGCCGCCCGGACGCGACGCGGTGAAATGCATCGGTTGCATGAGCTCGCGCACCGCACAGCAGCCGCCCGATGACGGGACGTACGTCTCCACGGGCGTGCTCCCCCCTCCCCCGGCCGTCCACGAGGCCGTGACCGAGGCATACGAGCGCTACCGGATGAACCTGGATGGCCGGCTCTCGGACGTGTATCCGACGCTTCTCGCGGTCCCGCCGGAACGCTTCGGGCTCTGCGTTGCGGACGTCGGCGGCGACATCCATGTGGCCGGCGACGCGGAAATCGAGTTCGCGATCATGAGCGTCGCGAAACCCTTCCTCTTCGCGCTCGTCTGCGCGACGGCGGGCCCGGCCAAGGCCCGCGATTGCATAGGCGTCAACGCCACCGGGTTTCCATTCAACTCCCTCACCGCTATCGAGGGAAGCGTGGACGGGCGCACGAATCCGATGGTCAACGCCGGCGCGATCGCGACGACGAGCCTCGTCGCGGGCGCGACGGCGGATGCGAAATGGCGGGCCATTCGGGACGGCCTGTCCCGCTTCGCGGGCAGGGAGCTCGAGCTCGACGAGGACGTCTATGCTTGCGCTTCGGCGACGAATCGTGCGAACCGCGCGATCGCGGAGCTGCTCGCGAGCCGGGATCGCCTCTACTTCGATCCGGTCGAGTCGCTCGATCTCTATACGAAGCAATCGTCGCTCAAGGTCACCGCTCGCGATCTTGCGGTCATGGGCGCGACGCTCGCGGACGGCGGCGTGAATCCGCTCACGTGCGAGCAAGTCGTCGACGCCGTCGTTTGCCGCTACGTCCTCGCGGTAATGACCACCGCCGGGCTCTACGAGACCTCGGGCGACTGGCTGTACGACGTCGGGCTGCCGGGCAAGAGCGGCATCGGCGGCGGCATCGTCACCGTCTCGCCCGGCAAGTGCGGTCTCGGCACGTTCGCGCCGCTGCTCGACCCCGCGGGAAACAGCGTGAAGGGGGGCCTGACGACGGCATGGCTCTCGAAAAGGCTCGGCCTCGATCTCTTCGCGTCCGAGCCTTGGCGCGCGTTGGCATCCGGCAAAGTCGGCTGAGCGTCCGACCTCACGGCTCCCCGCATTCGCCGGAGGAAGGAAGGCTCAGGCCGCGGCCGCGCGGCTCTCGAGAAATCCCCGAAGCGCCTTTGCCGTATGCGACCGCGCACGGCGCGCGATCGCCTCGGGCGGTCCCGCTGCGACGACCCGACCGCCGCCGTCGCCGCCTTCGGGGCCGAGATCGATGAGCCAATCGGCCTCGGCGAGCACGTCGAGGTTGTGCTCGATCACGACGACGCTGTGCCCCGCGTCGACGAGCCGGTGCAGCACGCGCGCGAGCTTCTCGACGTCCGCGATGTGCAAGCCGATCGTCGGCTCGTCGAGCAAGTACAGCACGTGCTCGCTCGTGCGCGCTCCGGGGCGCGCCTTCGCGAGCTCCGTCACGAGCTTCACGCGCTGCGCTTCGCCGCCCGAGAGCGTCGGGCTAGGTTGTCCGAGCGTGAGATAGCCAAGGCCCACGTCGGAAAGCAGCTCGAGCGTGTGGCGGACCTTCGGATGCGCGTCGAAGAACCGCGCGGCCTCGTCCACCGTCATCGCGAGCACGTCGCCGATCGTCTTGCCGCGGTACGTGACGGCGAGCGTCTCGGCGTTGAAGCGTGCGCCGTTGCACCGCTCGCACGGCACGCGCACGTCGGGCAAGAAGCTCATCTCGATCTTCTTCAGCCCCTGCCCTTCGCACGCGTCGCAGCGCCCTCCCGCGACGTTGAACGAAAAGCGGCTCGCGTCGTAACCGCGCAGCGCCGCCTCCGTCGTCTGCGCGAACAGGCGCCGGATATCGTCCCAGATACCGACGTAGGTCGCGGGGCACGATCTCGGCGTCTTGCCGATCGGCGTTTGATCGACCTCGAGCACGCGATCGATGCGCTCCACGCCTTCGATCGCGTCGCAGCCGATGAGCGCAGTCGATTTTCTCGAGCGCGAGCCGCGTGAAGCGAGCAGACGCTCGAGGTTGTCGCGGAGCACGTGCCGGACGAGCGTGCTCTTGCCGGAGCCCGAGACGCCGGTCACGCAGACGAGCCGCCGGAGCGGCACGGCGACGTCGATGCTCTTCAAGTTGTGCCTGCGGGCGCCGCGGACCACGAGAGCGTCGTTGGACGCGTCGTTCGCCGCTCGGCGATTCGACCCGCGATTCCTGCCGCGGGATTCGCTCGCCGGCACGACGGTCGGGCGCCGCGGCAGCATCGGATGCCGCGGAGGATCTGCGAGCACGCGTCCGGTCACCGAGCGCGGCGCCTCGAGCACCGAGTCGAGCGGGCCGCTCGCGACGACCTCTCCGCCGTGCACTCCCGCGCCGGGGCCGAGATCGATCACGTGCTCGGCGCGGCGGATCGTCTCCTCGTCGTGCTCGACGACGACGACGGTATTGCCCTTCATCGACAGCGCGCCGATCGTGTCGAGCAACAGACCGTTGTCGCGCGGATGAAGACCGATCGTCGGCTCGTCGAGGATGTAGCAGACGCCCCGCAGATTCGAGCCGAGCTGCGACGCGAGCCGGATGCGCTGCGCTTCGCCGCCGGAGAGCGTCGGCGCGCCGCGATCGAGCGTCAGATAACCGAGACCGACGCGATCGAGAAACTCGAGGCGGCTGACGAGCTCGGGCAGCACGTCGCGCGCGATCTCGCGCTCTCGGCCCTCGAGCTTCAGACGCCGCAAATAGTCGAGCGCCTCGCGAACCGAGTCGGCGCAGAAATCCGCGATCGAGTAACCGCGGAAATAGACGGCCAGCGCCGTCGGGTTCAAACGCCGCCCCTCGCACTCGGGGCAGACGTCGTCGGCGCCGTCGAGCCCGCTGGCGCCGTTGCCGGTGCGGCGCCTGCGCTTCACGCTGCGCGCGGCCGCGCGCCCCGTCGCCTCGGTGAGCCACGGCTCGTCGCTCACGTCGTCGTCCGTCGCCGTCGCGAGCCCCGTGCCGTAGCACGCTTCGCACCAGCCGTGCCGCGAGTTGTACGAGAACATGCGCGGGTCGAGCGGCTCGAAGCTCCGCCCGCAGCTCGGGCAGGCGCGCTCGGTCGAGTAAAGCTCCCCCGGCACGCCGTTACCGCCACCGCCCGACGAGCCTCGCCCCGTCGCGACGACGCGCACCATGCCGCGCCCAAGCCGAAGCGCCGCTCCAACGGCTTGCTCGAGCTCCGCGTCGGCCGAAGGCTTCACGGCGATCTCCGCGACCGGCAGCTCGATGTCGTGCTCCTTGAAGCGGTCGAGCCGCGGCCACTGGTCGGTGGGCACGTCGACTCCGTCGACGCGCAGCGTCGCGTAGCCTTTGTTGCGCGCCCACTCGGCGAGGTCCGTGTAGTACCCCTTGCGGCCGATCACGAGCGGCGCGAGCAAGCGTATCCGGCGGCCGCGATACTTCGTCGCGAGCTTCGCGACGATCTGCTCGGGTGTCTGCGCGTTGATCGGCACGTCGCAATCCGGGCAATGCTGCACGCCGAGCTTGACGTACAAGAGGCGCAGGAAGTGATGGATCTCCGTCATCGTGCCGACGGTGCTCTTGCGCCCGCCGCGGCTCGTGCGCTGCTCGATCGCCACCGTCGGCGGGATGCCGTAGACGGCGTCGACGTCCGCGCGCGACGCGGGCTCGACGAACTGCCGCGCGTACGCGTTCAGCGATTCGAGATAGCGGCGCTGGCCTTCGGCGAAGAGGATGTCGAACGCGACCGTGCTCTTGCCGCTGCCGCTGACCCCCGTGATGACCGTGAGCTTGCCGCGCGGAATCGTGACGTTCACGTTCTTCAAGTTGTGCTCGCGCGCGTGAACGATCTCGATCGCGTTCGAAGCGCCGACCGGCTTTGATGCATTGTCCGCGATGCGATTCGGCTTCCGCTCGGCCGGCACGCGAGCCTGCCGATGCAGCGCGAGCATCCGGCCCGTGCGGCTTTCCGGAACGCGCACGATGTCGTCCGGCGTGCCGCACGCGACGAGCTCGCCGCCGGCGTCGCCGCCCTCGGGTCCGAGATCGATCACCCAGTCGGCCGCGTCGATCAGATCGAGATGATGCTCGATCAGCACGACCGAGTGACCGTCGTCGAGCAACTGCTCGAGCGCGCCCAAGAGTTTCGCGATATCCGCGAAGTGCAGGCCCGTGGTCGGCTCGTCGAACAGGAACAGCTTCGGCTTCGCGGCGCCGTTGCGCGCTGCGACCAGGTGACTCGCGAGTTTCAGCCGCTGCGCTTCGCCGCCCGAGAGCGTCGGCACCGGCTGTCCGAGCGCGACATAGTCGAGGCCGACGGCGACGAGCGGCTCGAGCCGCCGCACGACCTCGGGCGCGTGCGCGAAGAACTCGATCGCCTCGCTGACCGTCATCTCGAGCACGTCGGCGATCGACCTCGCGTCGGCCGATCCCGGACGCGTCAGCTTGACCTCGAGCACCTCCGGCCGATAGCGCTTGCCGTCGCACTCGTTGCAGCGCAGATACACGTCGCTCAGGAACTGCATCTCGACGTGCTCGAAGCCGCTGCCGTTGCAGACGGGGCAGCGGCCGTTGCCGGAGTTGAAGCTGAACGTGCCGGCGGTGTAGCGCCGCTCCCGCGCGAGCGGCTCGGCCGCGAAGAGCTTGCGGATCGGATCGAGCGCGCCGACGAAGCTCGCCGGATTCGAGCGCGTCGTCTTGCCGATCGGCGACTGATCGACGAGCACGACGTCGTCGATCGCCTCCGCGCCGACGATGCGCCGGTGCTTGCCCGGAATCTCCTGCGGCCGTCCCTTGAGGCTCGCGATGCCGCGATAGAGCACGTCCTCGACGAGCGTCGACTTGCCCGAGCCGCTGACGCCCGTGATCGCGACGAGCTTTCCGAGCGGGATACGCACGTCGATCCCTTTGAGGTTGTGCTCCGCCGCGCCTTCGACGACGAGCCAACGGTCGCTCTCCGTCACGGGGCGACGTGCGCGGCCCGCGCCGATGCGGCGCTCGCCGCGGAGATACGCTGCCGTCGCCGTTCCGCCCGTCGCGATCAGCTCGCCCGGCGAGCCGTTGAACACGATGCGTCCGCCGTCGCGGCCGGGGCCCGGGCCGATATCGACGATGCGGTCCGCGGCGAGCATGACCTCGCCGTCGTGCTCGACGACGAGGAGCGTATTGCCCGCGTCGCGGAGCTTGTGCAGCACGTCGATCACGCGACGCATGTCGCGCGCATGCAAGCCGATGCTCGGCTCGTCGAGCACGAACAGCGTGTTCACGAGCGACGTGCCGAGCGCGGTCGTGAGATTGATGCGCTGCACCTCGCCGCCAGAGAGCGTCCGTGACTGGCGATCGAGCGTGAGATAGCCGAGCCCGACCTCGTTGAGATACCCGAGCCGTGTCACGATCTCGTCGAGCACGAGCTCGGCGGCGGCGGACAACGCCGTCTGCGGCCCTCTTCTCGCGCGGAGCCGCTCGAAGAACACGAGCGCCCGCTCGAGCGGCAGGAGCATCACGTCGTGGATCGAAAGCCCCGGAAGCCGCGCGAAGGTGTCGTCGTCGACGTCGAGATTCCGCGGCCTGAAACGTCCCGCGGGATCGATGACGGCGGCCGCGTCGTCGAGCGTGCCGAGCCGCCACAGGAGCGCGTCCGGCTTCAAACGCGCGCCCTCGCAAGCGGGACAGAGATCGTACGAGCGATACTTCGACAGCAGCACGCGGATGTGCATCTTGTACGCGCGCCCTTCGAGCCACGCGAAGAAGCGCTTGAGCCCATACCACTTGCGCTCGCTCCACGAGCCCTCGCCGTCGATGACCCAGCGCCGTTCCTCTTCCGTCAGCTCCGCCCACGGCACGTCGGCGCGGATGCCGCGCTTCCTCGCGAAACGCAGCAGGTCGTCCTGACATTCGGCGTAGCTCGTGCCTTGGAACGGCTTGATCGCCCCTTCGCGCAGCGTCTTCGTCGGATCGGGGATCACGAGACGATAGTCGATGCCGATCGTCCGTCCGAAGCCGCGGCACGTCTCGCACGCGCCGACCGGCGAGTTGAACGAGAACGTGTTCGGAATGGGATCGGCGTACGTGCGGTCGCAGTCGGGGCAATGCAGCGCCGACGAGAAGCGCAGCGCCGTCGACGGTTCGTCGAGGAACCGCACGGCCACGCGGCCCGCGCCGTGCCGCAAAGCCGCCTCGAGATCCTCGATCATCCGCGAGCGATTGTCGGGCCGAAGCACGAGCCGGTCCTGGATCACCTCGACGCGATCGCCGGCGCGCTCCGCGATCCGCGTATAGCCTTGCCGCGCGAGATAGCCCTCGATCTCCTCGACGCCGAAGTTCGCCGGCACGACGACCGGAAACGTCACCGCGACCCGCGGCGTCTCGCCGGCCGCAATGAACCGCCGCTCGAGCGCTTCCCAGATCGTCTCGGGCGAGTCGCGCCGCACCGGCTGCCCGCATCCCGCGCAGTAGAGCTCGGCCGCGCGCGCGAACAGGAGCTTCAGGTGATCGTTCAGCTCCGTCATCGTCCCGACGGTCGAGCGCGACGTGCGGACGGGATTCGTCTGGTCGATCGCGATCGCGGGCGGAATCCCCTCGATCGCATCGACCTGCGGTTTGTCCATGCGGTCGAGGAACTGCCGAGCGTACGGCGAGAACGTTTCGACGTAGCGCCGCTGGCCTTCCGAGTACACCGTATCGAACGCGAGCGACGACTTGCCCGACCCGCTCACGCCGGTCACGACGATCAGCTCGCCGAGCGGCAGGTCGAGGTCGAGGTTCTTCAGGTTGTTCTGCCGCGCGCCGCGAATACGAATCGCGTCGCCGGCCAAGGGCGCCGGTTTCAGAGCTTTCATAGGGAATCGATCCGAGGGGCGAGTTATCTTACCCGCAAGCGGCGCGTGGCGCCGAGTCGGCGGCGCCGTGCACCGGGGCAGGACCGCCCGCGGCTACTGCAGTCCGCCTCGAACCGACGTGATCCGCTCGGTGTTGAATCCGAGCCAGCCCATCCGCCCGATATAGCGCGCGTGCTCGACCTTGATGCAGCGGTCCATCACGACGTCGAGACCGCCCTCGGCGGCGATCCGCGCGCCCTCCTCGTTGATCACGCCGAACTGACACCAGAGCGCCTTCGCGCCGATCTCGACCGCTTCTTTGGCGATCCCGGGCAACGCGCTCGGCGCACGGAACACGTCGACGATATCGACCGGCTCGTGAACGTCGAGGAGCGACGGGTAGCTCTTCTCGCCGAGCACTTCCGTCTCGCGCGGATTCACGGGAATGACGCGGTAGCCGTGGCGCTTCAGGTAATAGCCCACGAAATGACTTGCGCGCAACGGATTGCTCGACAGCCCGACGATCGCGATCGTCCGCGCGCCGAGCAGGATGCGCTGTATCGTCTTCGGATCTTGAAAGCGCGTCACGTCGAACGCAGCGTCATTCATCGTCGGCTCTCCTCGGTGACCTTGAGCGCACGCACTCGATCGAAACCCTGCTCGAGATCCCAGATCAGGTCGTCGACGTCCTCGATGCCGACCGAGAGCCGCACCGTTCCCGGCCGCACGCCCGCCGCGTCGAGCTCGTCCTCCTCGAGCTGCCTATGCGTCGTGCTCGCCGGATGGATCACGAGGCTTTTCGCGTCGCCGACGTTCGCGAGATGCGACCATAGCGTGAGCCCTCTGATGAACTCCTCGCCCGCCTTGCGTCCGCCTTCGATATCGAACGAGAACACCGCGCCCGCGCCGAGCGGCAGGTACTTGTCGACGAGCCGCCGATAGCGGCTCGACTCGAGCCCCGGATACGTCACGTTCGATGCGAGCGGATGCTTCTCGAGATACTCGGCGATCGCGAGCGCGTTCTCCACGTGACGCGCCATCCTGAGCGACAGCGTCTCGAGGCCTTGCAGCAGGAGGAACGCGCTGAACGGGCTCATCGCCGCGCCGAGATCGCGCAGCGTCTCGGCGCGCAGCTTCATCAGATATCCATACATTCCAAAGGTCTCGTGGAACTTGAGACCGTGATATCCCGGAGACGGATCCGCGACGACGGGGAAACGCCCGTTCGACCAGTCGAACGTTCCGGAATCGACGACGACGCCGCCGATCGTCGTGCCGTGACCGCCGATGAACTTGGTCGCTGAATGCACGACGATATCCGCGCCCCACTCGATTGGCCGGCACAGATACGGCGACGCGAACGTATTGTCGACGATCAGCGGAAACCCGTGGTCGTGCGCGATCTTCGCGAGCACTTCGATGTCGAGGACGTTTCCGCCTGGATTGCCGATCGTCTCGCCGAAGAACGCCTTCGTGTTGTCGCGAACGGCCGATCGCCACGCATCCAGATCGTCGGGATCGACCCACGTGAGCTCGACGCACATCTTGCCGAGCAGGTGCTTGAGTTGATTCACCGTGCCGCCGTAGAGCGCGGCCGAAGACACGACGTGATCGCCCGGCGACAGCAGCGTGAAGAGCGCCGCCGTCTGCGCTGCGAGTCCGCTCGCGAACGCGACCGCGCCGCAGCCGCCCTCGAGGCTCGCGACGCGCTCCTCGAGCACGGCGACCGTGGGATTCATGATCCGCGAGTAGACGTTGCCGTATTCCTGGAGATTGAAATAAGCCGCGGCCGACTCGGGATCTTCGAAGACATAGCTCGTCGTCTGATAGATCGGCACCGCGCGTGCGCCGGTATTCGGATCGGGACGTTGGCCCGCATGGACCTGACGCGTGTCGAAGCCGAAACGGCGCGTTTCTTCCATCGTCATCGTCCGACAGAGGAGGGGGAACAGACGACTGCCGTGCCGCCGGCGCGTGACTGCGCGGCACTGCGGTAGACATCGAGATTATACACGCTTCTCGGATTATCTTTGACCCGCGCTCAAGCGGCGCTATGATCGCCATTCGCTCGACGAAAGCCCCTCAACCCAAATTTTGGAGATATCGATATGGCTGCTACGACGATCAGCGTCGACAACGGTGTCAACGTGCAGGCACTTCTCGACGCCCGCGAGGCGCTCAAGCAGGCGCCCGAGGCGGCCAGATTCACTTGGCGTGCCACGTGCAAATGGTTGAACGGCACGCATAGCCGCACGAGCGTGAACGGCTTCCACGGCCTCGGCCAGGAGCAAAAGCACAAGACGGAATTCACTTTCGAAGCCGATCATCCGGAAGTTTTCGCATCCGAGGATAACGGCGCGACGCCGGTCGAGCTCGTGCTCGCCGGGCTCGCGAGCTGCCTGACGGCAGGCGTCGCGGCGGTCGCGCAGAACCGCGGCATCCAGCTGCGTTCCGTCGAGGCGAAGCTCGAGGGCACGATGGATATTCGCGGCATCCTCGGCGTCGACACCGACGTGCGCAACGGCTACGAAGACATCACGGTGACGTTCAATATCGACGCCGACGCGTCTCAGCAGGAGATCGAGGCGCTCGTCGCGCAATCGCAGAAGCGCTCGGCGGTGTTCGACATCGTGACGAACCCGACGAACGTCACCGTCCAGGCCTTCAAGGTCTGAGGAAGTCGGCGCGATCAGCAGGAAGCGAGGTTCGACATCGAACGCTTCACGACCGTCGTCATCGGCGCCGGGCACGCGGGGCTCGCGGTAAGCCGAGTGCTCGGCGAGCGCTCGATCGACCACGTCGTGCTCGAGCGCGGCGAGATCGCGAACTCCTGGCGCCGTGAGCGCTGGGAATCGCTGCGTCTGCTGACGCCGAACTTTCAGTGCCGCCTGCCCGGTTTCCGCTACGACGGCGACGATCCCGAAGGCTACATGTCGAGCGCGGACGTCGCCGCGCTGATCACGCGTTATGCCGAGGCATCGAACGCGCCGGTGCGCACCCACACGGAGGTCACGTCGCTTTCGCTCGACGGCGACGGCTACCGCCTCCGGACGCCGGCGGGCGAGCTGCGCGCGCGCAGCGTGGTCATCGCGAGCGGCGCGTGCAACGTGCCGGCCGTTCCGCCGCTTCGCGAAGCGCTGCCTTCGTCGATCGAGTGCTTCACGCCGTTCGATTACGGCAACCCGAGCCGACTGCCGGAGGGCGGCGTGCTCGTCGTCGGCGCGTCGGCCACGGGCGTGCAGATCGCCGACGAGATCCGCCGATCCGGGCGGCGCGTCATCCTTTCCGTCGGCGAGCACGTGCGCATGCCGCGCATGTACCGCGGCCGGGACGTCTTGTGGTGGCTCGAGCGCTGCGGCCTCTGGGACGAGCGTTACGATGAAATAGACGATCTCGAGCGTGCGCGCAATCTGCCGTCGCCGCAGCTCGTCGGCTCGCCCGAGCGAGCGACGCTCGACTTGAATGCCCTGAGCCGAGCCGGCGTCGAGCTCGTCGGGCGGCTCGCCGCCATCCGCGACGGCGAGGCGCTCTTCTCGGGCGGTCTCAAGAACCTGTTCGCGCTCGCCGATCTCAAGATGAACCGGCTGCTCGACCGGTTCGACGAGTGGGCGAGCGGGCAAGCCGATCTCGACGTGGCGCCGCCCGAGCGATTCGAGCCTACGCACGCGCCGGCGTCGCCGCGCCTTCGGCTCGACCTCGCGAGCGGCGAGGTCCGCTCGATCGTCTGGGCGACGGGCTTTCGCCCCGATTACCGCTGGCTCCACGTTCCGGTCACCGACGCGAAGGGACGCATTCGCCACGACGGGGGAGTCGTGAACGACGCGCCGCGTTTGTACGCGATCGGCTTGCCGGTGCTGCGCCGGCGCAAGTCGACGTTCATCCACGGCGCCGAGGACGACGCGCGAGACATCGTCGAGCACCTCGTGCGCTCGCTCTGAGCGCCATACGTACATTTGCGAACGCTTGCGGCGGCGTCGCCGCGCCGCGGACGTGCGATACTTCGCGCACCGTGTATCGATCGTTCCTCGAACGTCTCGAGCGTTCGTGCCGCGGCGTGCTACGTGCCGCAACGCTGCTCGTCGTCACGGCGAAGCTGCTCGTCCCGCTCGGGTATATGCCAGGCGCGCTCGCCGACGGCGGCCCGTTCGTCCTCTGCCCTGCCGGTCTGCCGCCGAAATTCCGCGTCGCGTACGGCATCGACACACACCCGCACACGCACGCTCCGCATGCCGCCGCGCCGACGTCCGGCACCCTCGATGGAGCCCCGGACGCACCGTACGGCGACGAGCCGTACGAATCGCGGTCGTCGAGCGCGCACCTCGAGATCGCGTCCGAGACGCTCGGCTCGGCGCCGACCCACGATCATGCCGAAGGCGCAGCGTGGGAACGCTGCGCGCTCGGCGGTGTCGGCGGCTTCGTGCCTCTTACCTTCGTCCCGGTATCGCTCGACGGCGCCCCAGGGACGGACGCGCCGCCGACATACCGCGAACCGGCGCCGAGCAGATCCGCGATCGCGATCGTGCGCTCGCGGGGCCCTCCCTCGCGCTCCTGCTGACCTAGACCGAGCCATTCCCCCGAGCCGGCCGGCGACGCGCCGCATTCGACGCGGCGAGAAGCGGTCGTGCGCCGGGGAGTCATGCGTGCCCGAATCGAAGGATTGAAGCACAGGAGCGTCGAATGTTCTCGAAAGTCCGCCGCGCATGTGCCGCGGCTGAAACTCGCCGCCGGACGACTATCGCCGCGCGGCTCACCGTTCTCGTCTCCGCCGCGGCGACGGTCGCCGTTGCGTTGCCATCGCGCGCATTGGCGGACGACGCCGCGCGAGCCGTCGAGCACGTCGTCGTGACCGGCGCGCGTGTCTATCCGATCGTCGACACGGTCTCGCCTGGTGCAGCCGACGCCGTCGATACCGCCGAGCTGCTCCGCGAGCTGCCCGGTGCGACTCTGAACGCGAACGGCCCGCTCAGCGGGATCGCGCAGTATCGAGGGCTTTACGGTGATCGTGTCGCGATCACTCTCGACGGTCTGCCTTTGGTGACCGGCGGACCGAACTCGATGGATGCGCCGCTCTCTTACGCGTCGCCGTTGCTGCTCGAGCATTTGCACCTCGAGCGCGGCATCGCGAGCGTCTCGAGCGCGATCGAATCGATCGGCGGTCATATCGGCGCCGATTACGACCGCGGCAAGCACGGCGAGAGCGATGTGTTCGAACCGTCGGGCCGCGTGCTCGCACGATACGCCGATAACGGGAGCCTGGGCAGCATCGCGGCGCGGCTGGTCGGGGCGAACGAGACGCACAAGGTCGCGCTGCTCGCCGAGCGCGACCGCGCGAACGATGTCGAATTTCCCGGCGGAACCCTCGTTCCGACTCGACTCGAGCGCGATCGCTACGACTTGAGCTATGCCTATCGTGTCGATCGGCTCGACGTGCGCATTCACGGCGGATATCTAGAGACCCGCGACACGGGAACGCCCTCGCTGCCGATGGATATCGGCTGGATCGAGACCAGCCTCCTCGGGCTCGACGTCGCCGTCGACCTCGGGCACGCCGTCATCGAAGCGGCGGTCGGGCATTCCGACGTCGAGCACGTCATGGACAATTTCTCGCTGCGCGCGCCGCCCGCGACGCTCGCGCAGTACCGATCGACGTTCGCCGAAGGCCGCGGCTCCAACTATCGCGTCGGCGCTCGCTGGCGGCTCGGAAACGGCGAGTGGCGCATCGGCACCGACGGCCGCACCGCCGAGCACTCGGCCGTCATCTCGAATCCGAACGTTCCCGCATTCCGCATCGTGAATTTCAACAAGGCGACGCGCGACATCTTCGGCGTCTACGGGCAGTGGAACCGCACGCTCGCGCGGCTCGATCTCGAAGCCGGTGCCCGGGTCAACCGCGCGCGCACCGGCTCCGGCGATGCCTCGGCGACGATGCCGGCGATGAATCCGATGGCTCAGATGATGGCCGAGAATGCCGCGCTCCTCGCCGAACGCTTCAATGCAAACGACGACACGCGCACGTGGACGAACGTCGATGCGGTCGTGAAGATCGGCTATCCGTTCGGCGAGATGCGCAGCATCTATGTCGAGCTCGGCCGCAAGACGCGCGTGCCGTCGTACCAGGAGCTTTTCCTGTGGCTGCCGCTCGAGTCGACGGGCGGCCTCGCCGACGGGCGGAGCTATATCGGCAATCCCGCGCTCGACTCCGAAGTTTCCCGCGAGATCAATCTCGGCGCGAGCTGGCATTTCGGCCGAGCGTGGATCGCTCCGCAAGTTTTCTACAAGCACATCGACGGCTATATCCAAGGAGTGCCGTCTCAGGATCCGGTCGCGAACGCGGTCGCCACCATGATGACCGGCCGCTCCGCGCTCGAGTTCGCGAATACCGACGCGAAGCTTTATGGGCTCGACGCCGCGTGGGGTGTTTACTTGACGGACACGTTGACGCTCGAGGGCGTGCTCGGCGTCGTCCGCGGACGCCGAACGGACGTCGATGATCACCTCTACCGAATCGCGCCGCCGAATGCCCGACTCGCGCTGACGCATGACGCCGAGCGTTGGTCGGCAACGGTCGAAAGTGTGCTCTACGCGGCGCAGACCCGAACCTCGGCCTACAACGACGAGGGGCCGACGCCGGGTTACGGCGTCCTGAACGCCGCGGCGACGTGGCGATTCCGCGAAGGGCTCGCGCTTCATGCGCGCGTGTCGAACCTCCTCGACAAGCGCTACCGCGACCACCTCGGCGGGATCAACCGGGCCACGAACTCGGATGTGCCGATCGGCGAACGGCTCTTCGGCCCCGGCAGGACATTCCAGGTCGGTATCGACGTGAGCTGGTAGTCAATCCTGGTGGCCTGGGTATCCGTCGTGTCGCCGGAATGGAGCCGCTGGCCGACGAGCTAGGACCTGCCCGCCGCTCGAGCCGGCCGCGGCGAGCGTAGCGGAGAAAGCCGGTGCGACGCCGATTCGCGCGCTGCCGCCCCGCCGTTCGCCGCTCACGGAAGGGAGATTCCACGTCCGCGGCGATTCCGTTCACGAATTAGTTCCGCGGAGGAGCCGTCGGGCAGGAAGCGGACGGCTATACTCGAGGAGGCCGGGCGCGAGCGGTTCTGTTACGATATCGCTCGGCGAGTTCGGCTCGCGCGCGAGAACTCGACAACAAGAAGAACCGCCGAGACTTCGAGTCATGAAAACGGGGATCAAGGACATCGTCGGCAAGCAAATAGTGGGGGTCGTCGCGGCTCGACATCGCTCCGGAGATCCGCGTCAGCAGTTGTTCTTGATCTTCTCGGACGGCACGTCTCTCGAGATCTACGGCGAAGGCTTCAACTGCGGCGGCGGTCTGGACAAGTACGACGGGCTGGATTCGATTCGACGTTCGATTCGTCCCGGCGGGGAGATCACCGACTCCTACTTCGTGCGCGTGACTCCCGCGCTGCTTCACTGAAACGATCGAGCAACTGCCGAAGATCGAAGAGGGGGATAACGAATGCTGAAGAAGATCGCGCTCGCGGCGCTCTGCCTGTCGTCCCTATGCGGGACGGCGGTCGCACAGGATGCCGCTACGGTCATCGCGAACGCGCGAAACGCACTGGGTAACGTCCGCTCGATCGTCTATCGCGGCTCCGCCCGTGACGTCGCGTTCCAGCAGTGCGGGGCGAACGCGGCGCAGATGATCTGCTACGGCACGCACGATCCGATGCGGCCGATCCACAACTACGTGCGCGTGATCGATCTCGACGCGCCGACCTCGCGCCACGCGGGCGACACGCTCAACGTCGCCGGCGGACCCTCGACGGAGCTGGTCGCCGGGAAGTTCTTCCAGCAGGTCACGCCGGAGCAGGCCGATCTATCGCAACCTTGGGGCGCCTCTCTCGAGCTCTACATCACGCCATGGGGCTTCCTCGAAGGCGCCGCGCGGCGCAACGCCACGGCGACGCGCGCCGTCATCGACGGCAAACCTTACACGGTCCTGAGCTGGAGCCCGGAAGTCAAAGCGCCCTCCGGCGCCTCGTACCGAATCGACGGCTACGTCAACGAGCAGAACCTGATCGAGCGCGTCGAGACGTGGCTCGGCGAGAACATCATGGGCGACATGCATATCGTCGCCGAGTATCTCGATTGGATGGACTTCAACGGCACAATTGCGCCGACGCGAATCGTACAGACGCGAGGCGGGTGGCCGTATTTCGAGGTCCACGTCAAAGACGCCCAAGCGAATCCCGCGAACATCGCTTCGATCGCGCCTGCGCCGGAGCGGCCGGCCGCGCCGGGCGGCTTCGGCGGCGCCTCGCAAAGCTTCGAGATCATCAAGGAACAGCTCGGCGACGGGCTGTTCCGTTACACGACGGCCGGCTTCAGCTACGACTCGCTCGTGGTCGAGTTCGAGGATCACATCATGATGCTCGAGGCGGGTCAGAACCAGGCACGCGCTCAGGCTTACGTCGACGAGATCAAGCGGCAGTTCCCGGGCAAGCCCATCCGGTACGTGATGGTCACGCACCCGCACTCCGATCACACCGGCGGATTGCCGGTGCTCGTGGCCGAAGGCGCCACGATCATCGCGCACGAGAATGCTCGGGAATTTTTCGAGCGCGCGTTCGGCACGCCGCGCACGCTGCTCGACGACGCGCTCGCGCGCAACCCGCGCGTGCCGCGCATAGAGACGGTCTCGGACATGCGCGTGTACTCGGACGGCAAACGGACCGTGGAGCTCTATCACGTCTATCCCGCGCCCCACTCCGACGCCTTGCTGATCGCCTACTTCCCGAAGGAAAAGGTGCTCTTCCAGGGCGATTTCTCCGTCATTCCGGGCGAGCCCGCGAACGATCACGTGCAGGCGCTGGTAGCGACGATCGAGCGTCTGGGTCTCGACTACGAGCGCTACATCAACGTGCACGCTTCGGCGGAGCCGCAGACGCGCGCGGACGTCGAAGCCGCGATGAGGTTGCGCAAAGAGCGGGCTTCCAACTAAAGGCCCGCCCTACCGGAATATCAGTAGGCGGCAAAATGCCGCGGTCCGGCGAGTGGGAGCGAGCCGCCGAGGGGGACGGGTCTCAGTTCGGCTCGACGGAGCTCGTCCACAGATGCTCGCCGGTATCGGCCCGCTTCATCGTCGACGCGTTCGCGGTCGGCGTGCCGTTCCGCGCGCGGTAGCCGTTGACCGTGATCTTGTCGCCCGGTTTCAGCACCTGCCGCGTGAGACCGCTCCGCGCGAGCGCGGTCACGCCGAGCAGCTCGACTGCCCATTGGGTCGCGTTACCGTCGGCATCGACGACTTCCATGTGCACCCAGGCGTGCGGGTTGGTCCATTCGATCGCGGTGACGGTGCCGGTGATCTCGATCGGCTGGCCGATATCGAACTCCGCCGAGAACGAATGATGCGCATCGGCGCCGGTCCAAGCGAAGACGAACGAGAAGGCGGCAAGGACCGTCGTCGCCCTTCTCTTCGAAACCAGCCTCATGACTCCCCCACCACGCATCGTCTGGTTCTTTGTCCTCTCGAAAACGGCAATAGTATACTCGGCGGATATGGTGGGGAGATAACCACAAGACCCGAGTGAGAGACAGATGCATCGGCTCTCGGTATCGGCGCTTCTGATTCTTTGCAGCATGCCATCGCATGCGCAGTGGTTCGATTGGCGCTCCCCTCTCGTGCCGCGCACCGAGGACGGCCGCCCCGACTTGACCGCGTCGGCACCGAGGACGTCGGACGGCCGCATCGATCTCTCGGGGATATGGGTTCCCGTGGACGCGCGAGGGAGTCTTTTCGATAAATCGAAGATTCGCGGCTGGGCCCTCGACGCGATGGCCGAAGCGGAACGGCAGTTCTACACGAACGACCCGCGCTTTCATTGCTTGCCGAGCGGACCGAGCAACTTGCCGGCCGGCGCATCCGTCGGCGGGATGCGGCGCATCGTGCAGCA
>Ga0207873_1001869_pt1 | contig 18856 bp, 14 predicted proteins | sample BGWIniCompost_FD_187373 | JGI IMG/M metagenome (GOLD analysis project Ga0207873, IMG submission 187373) | Cellulose adapted compost microbial communities from Newby Island Compost Facility, Milpitas, CA, USA - BGW Initial Compost (SPAdes)... ...
CGATTTTTATGGAAGCGCCGAGTTTGGAAAGTTCCTGGAAAAAATTCCCGGCAAGACGATCTTTACCTTTAAGAGGGGGATCAACCCCGTGCTTGTGGAGTCGGTGAACGACGCCGACAAGGTATTGCAAAACCTTGCGGTTTCGTCATTATATTATTCCGGGCAACGGTTCGACTCTTACCAGAATGTTTTCATCCCCAAAAACGGAGTAAAAACCAATACGGGAACCATCCCCTACGAGGAGTTTGTGATCAGGCTGGCGCAATGCATCAAGACCTTCAGCGCCGACCGCAAACAGGCGCTCGGCATTGGAGGCGCCATCCAGAACGTCAAGATATTCGACCGCATCCGGATCACGGAAAGGCTGGACGGCCATCTCGCCCTTCGTTCGGAGCATATCGACCACGAGTATTTTGACAATGCCCGCACGGCTTCTCCCATGATCATGGAGTTGGATACCGTTCAGACTGACATTTTCAACCAGAAATATTTTGGACCCATCATTTTTGTGATAAAGACCGAAAGCGCCGACCACTCCCTGGCATTGGCAAAAGAAACCGCCGTGCAGTATGGCACCAACATTTGTTACGCCTACACCGCCAACGAAAATTACAAGGAAAAGACCATTGACAACATGGCCCTGGTGAATGTGCCGGTGTGTTTCAACGAATCGGCCATGATCGATTATTGGAAAGACCCGTACAACATCGGCCTGATGAAGTTCTTCATCCGGAGCAGAATCAACCACACCGATTTTGTCTATAAGCGCTTTAACGTCGTGGACGTTTGGGAATAAGAGGGTTGATAACCGTTCAACCCTCCTATTGTCTCAACATTCCTCCTTTTCATTCAGGATTTCATAGGGAAGGCTTCCGAAGTTGACCGACGCCCATTCAGACAATTCGGCTTTTTCCTTTTCATTTAGCCAGCGCAACGCTTTCTTTAATTCTTTGACCATGAGCGTTTTGTTGAAACTGACCTTTTGGATGATAGTTTTTGCGTATTCGAGCATAATGTTCGGCTGGTTTAAAAAATTCGAAAAATATACCGAAAAAAAGTAATCCAATTATACGCGAAACCGGCCTAAAAGTCAAGATAATTTTCCATGTTTTTTTCACGGAAAATTTCATCCTTATTCGTCGTCACTGATGGCCGCTCCTTAAAAGGTCGTTCACCGTTTTCACCGGGTTGAAGGTTTCAGCGGGAACTTCCACGAAAATGGCGTTCCAATCGGCCATAGACCCATTCCACAAACCGGGCAATTCAAGCGCTTTCAAATCGCGGCCGTTTTTCGACTTTTTTGAAATAAAACCCGTCTCCGGATCAACAAAGCGTTTCAAATCGAATTTGTTTCCCTTGTAGTCCCTGACGGCGACCGCCAGATCCACCGGGTTGAAGTGGGTGGCTTCGCTGAAAATTCTTTTTTGCGATTCATTGGTCATGTCCACCTGAGAGCTTTCCACAATCTGCAATGAAACTTCGCCTTCCTGGTTTCTTATAAAATAAGGTCCGCCGCCCGGTTCGCCTTCATTTTTCACCATGCCGCAGACGCGCAACGGCCGGTTGAACTTCTTTCTCAGAAAATCCGCTTTTTCTTTTGCGGAAGCGAAAGCGCCGCCTGCCTGGATTGACAATTTTGAGACGGCAAAGTCGAGCATCTCATCAAGATTGGCGTTCGAAAGCTCTTCCGGCCTTTCCAGCATCTTGAGATAGGCAAATATTTTCTCCTGGCGCTCCAGCAAAAGGCCGGCAAGGGCTTTTTTATACCGGTAGATTTCCCCTTTCAGGCGGTCGGGAACCACATTATCGATATTTTTGATAAAGATCAGGTCATGGTCCAGCTGATCCAGATTCTGCAAAAGCGCGCCATGACCGGCCGGCCGAAACAGGATGCTCCCATCGTCGTCGCGGAAGGCTTCGTTGTTCATATCCACGGCAATGGCGTCGGTGGCGCTATGCTGGACGGAGAAGGAAACAACGAAGCGCGTATTCAACTCCTTTTCAAGACGCGCTGCGGCCTGCGACGCGCATTCGCGGAAAGCCTCTGTAAATTCAGGGGAAACCGTAAAATGAATATGCGCCTCTCCATTGTCCGCGCGGCAATAGTGCGCGGCTTCAACCAGGTGCTCTTCAACGGGCGTTCGCGATCCGGAAGGATATTTGTGAAACTTCAGGAGCCCTTTAGGCATCGCGCCGTAGTTCAGGCCCGTTTCGTCAAGGAGCGTCTCCAGGATCAGACCGTACTTTTTTTCCGCAAGGGCCGCTTCCAGGCGGTTGCCGGTTTTCTCCATGGCGCGCTTTAAATCCTCGTAGAAAGCAAACTTTTCAATGTTCTGAAAGAAATCCATTACCGCTTTGGGCATATCCGGAGAAGATTGGCCGGAGCCGGCGAGTTGTTCCCTGAAAGAAAACAAGTCCTTGAACATCCGGGAGGCGGCTCCTGAAGCGGGCACAAATTTCACAGGTTTTAACCCGCGACGCCTCTCGTAATAATCGACATAGCCGTCGATTTCCCCGGCGGTCAATCGTTCAATTCCGTCGCCAACCGTTGCGGGACGGTCTATTTGAACAAAAGGGAACCCTTCCCTGAATCTCCGGAGTTGTTCTTCAATTTCGGCGAGATCAATTCCCTTGGTCTGGAATTGTTCCAGATCGCGATCAGTCCATTTCATTCCTTCAAAAGTTTTTATTTGCGCAGAAAAAATATTGGGGTGAATTTAACAAAAAACGGCGAGTAAGGCGTTTCGGTTTGAATTTTTTTCCAAACATATTGGTTTGTCTGAAAATATCGCTAAGTTTGAGCCCTGATTTAAAAACCTATGTCTATTTTCGGGTTTTCCATCATAATCGCACATCGATATTATTATTGCTATTGATTCTATAGCAAGCGCTTCCTTGCTTTTATCGCCCCTTTTTATTTTCATTTTAAACCATTAAACATTTATCGATGATGATAATCAATACCGCCGACCGTTTGAAAAATATACGTGAATACTATTTTTCCATAAAGCTGCAGGAAGTCAGGAAACTGGCGAGCCAGGGATTTGACGTGATTAACATGGGTATTGGCAGCCCCGATCTCCCGCCTTCCCAATCTACAATCGACGCGCTTTGCGAATCGGCGTCAAGGCCGGGCGTTCACGGATACCAGCCTTACCGGGGCATTGCGCCATTGCGAGCAGCCATGGCCGCATGGTATAAAAGGGTGTATGGGGTTTCGCTCAATCCAGAAACGGAAGTCCTTCCATTGATGGGCTCGAAAGAAGGCATCACGCATATATCGCTGGCTTTCCTGAATCCCGGGGACGAAGCGTTGATTCCCGAATTGGGCTATCCGACCTACGCCGCCGTGACTCAAATGGTTGGCGCGACGCCGCGGTACTATCCATTAAAGGAGGGGAGCTGGCATCCCGATTTTGAAAAGATGGAGAAAGAAGATTACAGCAAGGCGAAGATCATGTGGGTGAACTACCCGCATATGCCCACCGGAGCTTCTTCCAGCAAGCAGCTGTTCGAGTCGATCGTTGAATTTGCTTTGAAGCGCAGGTTACTGGCATGTCACGACAACCCTTACAGCCTGATTCTCAACGACAAACCTCCCATCAGCCTTCTTTCGGTGGATCGGGCGAAGGAGTGCTGCATCGAACTCAATTCGATGAGCAAGTCGCACAACATGGCGGGCTGGCGGATTGGCTGGATCAATGGCTCCAAGGAGTACCTGGATGAGATATTAAAGGTGAAGAGCAATTTTGATTCGGGAATGTTTTACGGTTTGCAAATGGCTGCCGTGAAGGCTTTTGAAAACGACGACGAATGGCACGCCGGTCAAAACCGGATTTACGCGGAAAGGAAAAAAGCCGCGATGGAGTTCGTCGATCTGCTCCAATGCGCCTGCGATGAAAATCAAACGGGAATGTTTGTTTGGGCTAAACTGCCTGGCCATGTGCGGTCGGTTGAGAAATTTGTCGATTACATGCTTTATGAGAAGCATTTGTTTATCACTCCAGGATTTATTTTCGGCGAAGCAGGACGCCGGTACATCAGGATTTCGTTGTGCAATCCGGCTGAGAGGATTTTAAATGCAGTAGAAAGAATTAGAGATATAGATTTTGGAAAGTTAGGTTTATGAAAATTTGTGTAGTTGGATTGGGTTTGATTGGGGGATCGTTTTCCCTCGGATTAAAGAAGGTTATCCCCGGGACATGGACGATTGGCGTGGACGTTAATCCACAAAACGCCGGCAAAGCCTTGGAACTTGGAATCGCAGACGAGATCGCCGGTTTTGAAGAAGGCGTCTCAAAAGCGCGCCTCGTTATACTCGCCACTCCGGTGGACGTCCTGATCGGGCAGATCAAACGGTCTCTCGACCTGATTCCTGAAGGAAGCGTCGTGATGGATTTGGGGTCCACAAAAGAAAAGCTTTGCAAAGCGGTAAAGGATCATCCCAACAGGAGCAGATACGTAGCCGCTCACCCCATTGCAGGTACGGAAAATTCAGGGCCAGAAGCTGCATTTCCCGGCTTGATGAAAAACAAGATCATGATTCTGTGCGAAAAAGAGCATTCGGATACTGAGGCCTTTTCGATGGTCGAAGATATCTGCCGGAAGCTCGAGATGCGCATCAGCTATATGGATTCGGCGTCGCACGACCGGCACATTGCCTACGTTTCTCATTTAAGTCACATCAGTTCATTCGCCCTGGGCTCTACGGTGCTCGATAAGGAGAGAGACGAAAAAAGCATTTTCGATATGGCCGGTTCGGGTTTTTCCTCAACGGTCAGGTTGGCCAAGAGTTCGGCGTCAATGTGGGCCCCCATCTTCACCCAAAACAAGGAGAACGTGTTGAATGCGCTGGACGATTACATCAACAAATTACAGTATTTCAGGGAAATTATCGCCAGAGATGACGAAGCCAAGAGCAAGGAATTGATGACCAAGACCAACGAAATACGCAGGGTATTGCTGGGAATAGAAAGAAACGGCGGATAGGACAGGAACTGACGAGTTGATTGGAGATTTGTTGATTCCTTGAGTGAATGAATCAGGGATAGAAGATTTCCACAGATTAAAGAAGCGAGATGGAAGTAAAATCCGCGCAATTCTTTAATCTGTGTAACCTGCAGTTTCAGGCAATGAAATGCCTCCCAAAACCCACCCCGCACCTGATAAGTCAGGGAGTTGAGCTGCTAGCTACGGACCAAAGGCCTGTAGCTGAGCGGTAACATGAAAAATCCGCGTAATCCTTTCCTTTGATCCTTTGAACTTAGAGGCCTTTGCCCATGCCCCACGCCCTTTGTCCCCCGCCCAAATCCTTGCAGAGTGAAATAAAAAATTCGAATCGAATAGGTTTGAAGAAAAAAATTTTGTATTTTACGGCTTATTTTTTTGCATACAACTGGTATTCAACTGATTTTTTTAATCTATTAAACCCTAAGCCTATGCAGAAGCCCATCAAAATCTTATCCCTCGACGGCGGCGGCACACGGGGATTGTTTCCTTCTACCATCCTGCGGTGCATTGAACAGGAAACCGGCAAGTCGCCGGTTGAGATTTTCGACGTGATTGCCGGTTCGGCTACTGGCGGCATCATTACGGCCGCTTTGGCGGCGGGACTGCCCGTTTCGGATATTGTGGACATTTATCTGAACAAAGCGTCCTTTATTCTGCCTTCCAACTTCTTCAGGAAATTGTGGAATCCGGTAAACCTTTTTGCTCCCAAGTACCCCAATAAAAACCTGAAGGCCCTGCTGACTGAAAAGTTAGGCGCGCAACGAACACTGAAGGACGTGTACGATCGGTATGGGACAAAGCCTGTCTTTATCCTGGCGGCCTTGGATATGAGCCCCGATTTGCAGCCCGGCGAATCCCCGGAATTCAAGGTAACGATTTACAATTCCTGCATGACCGCCGTTGAAAATGAAAAACTTGTTGACGTAGCCTTGCGCAATTCCGCCGCGGTAGTCAACCTTCCACTTTACGAGCATTTTACCGAAGGAGGCAATTACGCCAACGATCCGGCCATGATCGGCCTTGCCTTTGCCCTGAATAACAAGAACGAAAGCGCCGCGGGAGCGAGCAGACTGGCCAACAAAAAAATGGGGTTGGGAGCTTCCATTGGCGAGGTGAAAATCTTTTCGCTGGGTTGCGGGCTCACCGGCAGCTCATATGTTCCTCGCGACAAAATCGGCAAAGGCTCGTGGGGAATCCTGAAGTGGACGCGGTACCTGACAAACCTTGTGATCGACACCGGCATGATTGCGACGCAGTACTACATCCGGGAAATACTCGACAGCAACCAATATTACCGGATCAACCCTTATTATCGCGCCCCGGATGCGCCTGAAGTTTTGAAAAACAAGAAACTGAAGATCGACGTCACTGACGCCGAGCAGTTGGCGGCTATCAAGGAATATGCGGAACAGATTTTCTCCGAAAAAAAAGAAGAAATCATGAATTTTCTTGAACTGGAAACCTCGACCGCCAAAATTAAAAATCAACCCATAAACACTTTATAAACATGGATCAGCGACTCTTACAAATTTCCCGGACCCGGAAGGTCTGGAAAAACGCAACAAGAAATGTCAGGGTGGCCCCGATCAGGTATTTTAAGCCTGAAACCCCGGAGGACATCCGGTTAATTATCCAGGACGCCGAATCGAAAAATTTTACCGTAAGGGCAGTCGGCTCCGGACACTCTTTTTCGGAGGTGGCTAAAACCAACGACTACCTGGTTGAAATGTTCAAGCTCAACAGGATTGAAAAAGTGGACGAACAAGTAATCAAAGAGAAATTTCGCCACAACGGAGTCAGACCCAGGTATTTTGTAAAAGTCGAAGGGGGCATCACGATCAAAGACCTGAACAAAAAGCTGGATAAGATGGGATTGGCGCTTCAGAACATGGGGGCCGTGAACTATCAAACCGTTTCTGGCGCGCTTTCGACGGCCACTCATGGATCGGGCATCGCTATGCCGGCGTTCCCGGATATGGTTCGCTCCATCATCCTCGTCGCTTCGGGAGGCGAGTATTTGCAGATCGAGCCTGCCGACGGCATCACCGACCCGGCGCGGTTCAGCTCGCCGCAGGGAGTAAAACTGGTGCAGGACGACGACATGTTTTACAGTTTGCTGGTCAGCTTTGGGGCGATGGGCATTATTTACGCCATTACTTTCGAGGTCGTTCCCGAATTCCTGATCAAGGAAGAGCGGGTGATGACCACCTGGGACGAGTTGAAAGAGGAAATATTGAACCGCAACTTCATCAACGAAAAAGTGAGGAAGTACGATTATGTGTCTTTCAGGATCAATCCGTTTGAAGTGGACGGCCGTCACTTGTGCGCCATCGTCTATCAACAAATCCTTCCTGGCAAACCAAAGCTTTCGCTAAACGCCCATTTCAAAAACCTGAAAAGTACGATTTTTGGCAACCTGCCGTTCGTGTCATGGTTCCTGATCAGGTACCTCAACCTGAATCCCAAGTACATACCCCGCGCAATCGACGGTTTTCTGAAGGGCACGAAGGATAAGCTGTTTATTGGGAAAAGCCACAGGACGCTGTTCCAGAGCGGCTCAAATATCCGGCGCCACGGACTGAGCAGCGAGTTTGCCTTCCCGGTGGATCCGTATAAAATTGTGCATACGATCGACCTGATCATTCAACAGGCAAAAAAGAACGCGGAAATCGGCAACATCTATCAGTCTTCGCATGTGCCGGTTCGGTTTGTCCAGGCGTCAAAAGCGTATCTTTCAACGGCCTATAACCGGGAAACAGCTTATATCGACATCCCGCTGTTGCAAAAAACGATTGGGGATTATGAAATACTGGACCGTTATCAAGACCTGATCGTCAAGGAAGACGGCATCCCCCACTGGGGGAAGATCAACAACAAGCTTTATGGAAGATATGAGTTGTTGGAGAAATTTTATCCAAAACTAAATGTGTGGAAGGCGGTCAGGCAAAAGCTTGATCCAAAGAAAACATTTGTAAACGAATTTTTGGAGAAGACCAATCTTTGTTAGAGCGCCCAGATTTTTGTCAATCGGCCGGCCTTTCCGGTTCCATTTCGACGGCTGCAGGAACTTTGTGATCGCACAGGGTTTCTGTGGCTGCTTTTCCATTTCCGGCGCAAGTCTGACAAACGGATACGATTGTTTTTTTGCCCTGGCAAAAGGGACAAGACGTCGCTCCCGTTCCGGAACATTTTGTACAGGTATGGTATTCGTTGATGTTGAAGACATTCTTCCGTACAATCACGCCGTCGCCTGAACACAGGTCGCAAATCAGCGCCCCTCCTCCCCTGCAATATTGGCACGGCTTGCTTACTTCGCCCGAACCTTCGCAAACATGGCAGGTCTCAAGCCTGTAGCCATTGTCGTCGCAGAGCGAACAGGCCATGATTTTGTCCATTTCCTCATCAACCAGACGGCGCAGCCGGGCTATCTCGGAAGCGTATTCGCCGCCGTTTCCGACCAGCTCAACATACTTGTCTATGAAACTCCGGCTATTGCGATACTGTCCGATATGATACAGGGTTTCTGCAAAATAGTAGCAAAACTCGGATGGAATGGTTTGATCCAGCGTCAGGATCTTCCGGTATATCCGGTTGGCTTCATAATGGTCGCCGGCGGCTGCCGCTTCTTTGGCCATTTTCATCAGTTCCCGGTACGATTCCTGCGCCTGTAGCGGGGAAAAACATAGACTGAACCCAACAATGATCAGAATGATTCTCAAAGTCATGCGCTGCATTTGTCAAAATAACGCCTAAAGTTAGCGATATCTGACTTTAGAGCCTCATTTTTTTGAAAATTGATTCGGGTATCATCCGGATTGCCAGCATAATCCATCTCCATATGCCCAACACATATATTATATTCTCCTTCCTTTTTATGGCCTTCGCTATTCGCGCGGCCACTTGTTTGGGAGAGGAAGTTAACGGCCTGGGCAAGTCAAGATGGGCGGTCATTTTGGTATCAATGAATCCGGGCAAAACCGTGACCACATGCACGTTGTGGTGATGCAGCGAATTCCGCAGCCCGCGCAGGTAGGCGGTAAAGGCCGCCTTGGCCGATCCGTAAAAGAAATTGCTGCCGCGGCCCCTTTCGCCCGCCACCGAAGATATCCCGACGATCGTTCCTGAACGTCTTTTCTTCATCTCAGTAGCGACAAGATTGATCGCCGGCAACAGATTGCGGTAGTTGATATCAATAATATTCAACATCTCCTGCGTATCGCTTTCGGCCCGTTCCTGTTCTCCAAGATACCCGATCGCTACGAGAAGAATGTCGATGGCCGGAGCGATTTTCTTAATTTCATCCAGCTCAAATGGCTTTCCCGCATCGAAATGCAACAGCTCAACCCGTGAGCTTCCCTTTAATTCAAGATCGTTTTTCAAAGGAGCCAACTGCTCCTCTCGCCGGGCGGCAAGATAAAGGACGGCGTCGTTATTATAGAAATAGCAAAAGTATTTGGCGATCTCAGAAGTCGCGCCGAGAACAAGAATATGCATAAGTCAGATATTGTTTATTCTTTTGTATTGATCGGAAATGAATTTCTTATCCCTCCGGATATTGGGAAATAAAGCTCCCCGCGAAAAAGCATCCTTGGCCAGGTATATTTTTCCGTTATACTTTTCTACCAGCCGGTCGAGTAGTTCAAAAAGCTCCTTCAACCGGGGTTGTATTTTGAAGTCCAGCGCCAGCGTGTATCCCTGAACCGGGAAAGAATTTTTGGCCAGCGGGTCTTGCTTGCCAAAATATTTTAAGACGGCAAGAAACGACCCCATCCCGTATTCGCCAATTTTCTTTAAGATTTCAGGCAGGCCTTGCCTGTACGTCTCCATGGGCAAGACAAACTGGTACTGCGTCAATCCGGCCGCGCCATACATCCTGTTCCAGTTCAAGATGGAATCAAGCGGATAAAAGAAGGTTTCGTAATCAATAATGCCGGACGATCTCTTCCTGATATTTTTATGGTAATACAAAAAGTTAAAAGCTCTTACCGAAAACGAGTTGAGCGCAAACGATGGAAAATTGAAAGGGATATTCAGCTGCGGCTTCTTTTTCAATCTAAGAGGTTCCTTCGACAGCGAATGCGGCAACTCCGAAGCGAGGGCATGTTCCCCCAGCATCAAAACCGATCGCCCAAGCGACCGCCCCTTCTGAAGACAATCGATCCACGCGACAGAATAGGTCCATTCCTGCGACTGCTCAAACAGGTCGAAAACCTCCTGCAGGTTGCGCGCCTTGATTTTCTCCTGCCTGATATAAGCCGTTTCAATGGGCTTTACATAAAACCTTGCGCTCAGGATCACCCCCGTAAGTCCCATGCCCCCGATCGTCTCCCAAAAAAGCTCCGGATGGGAGGTCCGGGAACAATGCCGGATATCTCCATCGCCGGTCAACAATTCAAAAGAAAGCAAGTGATTGGAAAAGGAACCCTCCTTATGATGATTTTTCCCATGGACGTCGGCGGCGATGGCCCCTCCAACCGTGATAAATTTGGTGCCGGGCGTGACTGGCAGGAAGTATCCCTGGGGGACAAGATACTCGAGGATATCGGAGAACAATGCGCCAGCCTGGCATTCAAACACGCGGCTCTCGCGGTCGAAAGCGATAAATTTATTGAATTTGAGCGTAGAAATAATTTTGGGAGAAAGGGCGGCGTCGCCATAACAGCGGCCATTGCCCCGCGCAAGAATCCCGTCTTCCCGCCGCACCGTTTGCACTATATCGGCCAGGAACTCATTTTCCCAGACTTTTGACTTAATTGCGGGGTACTTCCCCCAGTTCGTTACCGTAATAAGTTTTGACATCTATCGGCTATTTCCGGCAAATCTATAAACTAATATTTATATTATACAAATATATAATTTAAAAAAGCCGCATTGCTGATAACTTCAATAACCAAGAAGCTTGGGATATGCCCAAAAGTCCACACAATGAAACCCGCCGGAAAACATAAATTTGGTAAAAATGGAAAGAACCGAATTCTTTTCTACTCTTAACGACTTTTGCATATCTTTGCCGGATATTTTTCTGTGATTTTGCAGAATTAAATCGCTACAGGACTATCTAATGAGAATAGAAATAATGGATACCACCCTGAGGGATGGAGAACAAACCTCGGGTATCGCCTTTACAGACTCAGAAAAACTAAATATCGCTAAAATGCTCCTCGAGGAAGTGATGGTCGACAGGATTGAGATCGCTTCCGCGCGAATTTCAAAGGGAGAGTTTGAAGCGGTAAGGAGAATCACCGAGTGGGCCAGCGGAAAAGGCCTTCTTGACAAAATAGAGACGCTTGGATTTGTCGATGGTTTTGCTTCCTTGGACTGGATGTGTTCGGCGGGAGCCAAAACCATGAACCTGCTATGCAAAGGGTCTTTCAGGCATGTAACCCGCCAATTGAAGAAGACGCCGGAAGAACACCTGGCCGATATTATCGCTACAGTTCGTGAAGCGGATAAAAGAGGCATCAGCGTAAACGTATATTTTGAAGATTGGTCGAACGGCATGCGCAACTCGCGCGACTATGTGTTTTTTCTGATGGAAGCGCTCCAACATGAAAATATCAAGCGATTTATGCTGCCCGACACCTTGGGCATACTGAACCCATATGAAATGATGGAATACGCGTCGATAATGGTCGATCGTTATCCTAATCTTCATTTTGACGCGCATACGCACAACGACTATGATTTAGCGGTCGCCAATGCGCAGGCCGCAGTAAGGGCCGGATTTAAAGGCGTGCATACGACGGTAAACGGCTTGGGAGAAAGAGCGGGCAACGCGCCATTGGCCAGCGTAGTGGCTACGCTGAAAGATCATGAAAAATGCGTGCTGAACGTCAACGAGGAAAAACTGAATCCAATCAGCAAACTGGTAGAAGCCTTTTCCGGAATTAAAATTCCCAACAATAAACCTGTGGTTGGCGAGAATGTGTTTACGCAGACTTGCGGCGTCCATGCCGACGGCGATAACAAGGATAAACTATACTATAATGATCTTGTTCCGGAGCGGTTTGGCAGGGTGCGTCAATATGCCCTTGGCAAAACCTCAGGGAAAGCCAGCATTAGCGCCAACTTAAAAGAGTTGGGCATCGAACTCGATGCGGAATCCATGCAGAAAGTCACAAAAAGGGTGGTTGAACTTGGCGACAAAAAGGAATTCATCACCAAGGAAGACCTGCCTTTTATTATTGCGGACGTGCTGGGTTCGTTCAACTCGGAAGAAAAAGTAAAAATTGCGAATTATTATACCTGCCACGCATACAACCTAAAACCCGCCTCAACCGTATGTATTGAAATAAACGGAGAATTATTTGAAGAAAATTCATCCGGCGATGGTCAATACGACGCTTTCATGAGGGCTTTGAAGAAGATTTACCAGCGTTTAAACAAGGATTTTCCCACGCTTGTAAATTATATGGTGCGTATCCCTCCAGGAGGCCGCACCGACGCGCTCGTTGAAACGATCATTACCTGGCATTTTGGGGATAAGGAATTCAAGACGCGGGGGCTCGATTCCGATCAGACGGAAGCGGCGATTAAAGCGACCGTCAAGATGCTGAATATGATTGAGTATATGGGATGAGTAAGCCGATATTTTAAAAAGATCTCTTTAATTTTTTCTCTGACAACCCCAAATATCCCTGATCGCGCCAGGCGACGGTTACATCGTATCGTTCAACCATGTATGTTAATATAATAGGATAATTTTTCATTTAATCATTCAATATCAGGCTGCATAGGCAGGTTTAACAAACATTATCCAATATTTTCAAAATATAATTAAATTTTTTTTGCAATATAATTTATGTCATTTATATTTGCATATAATTGTGTTTAATTTTTACAGCAATGAAGTATGGACTTAATACATCTTTTTAAAGTTCTATGGAAGAATAAGCTGTTGCTGATACTTGTCCCCTTGATTTCCTTAGTAATCGCTTATTTTTTAACAGAAAATCTTCCAAAGGAATATATTTCTTCTGCGCAACTATCGACAGGATTTACAGACCAATCTTCGCTTGGGTATTATGCGGAGAACTATAATATCAGGGAATCGTCGATCAAGTTTGTCAATGTGATTCAAACCATGAATTCGCCCGTAGTAGTAAATCTGCTTTCATATAAATTGATTCTTCATGACTTGCGGGCGAAAGAGAAACCATTCAAAACATTTTCAGAGTTGGCTGCTAAAGCGGAGTCGGCGGGCAAGCCAATAAGCGGGTTTTCCAAGGAGGAGCTTGAACAGCTTGCAGATATTATCAATAAAAAGCTGGATAATTTCGAATTGCTTAACCCCTATGATCCGACGGACAAGAAGATCATGTCGCTTTTAAAGATTTTCGGGTATGATTATCATTCGCTTATTAAAAACCTGAACATCAACCGGGTGGGGGTATCCGACTTCATCAATGTTGAATTCCGGTCAAGAGACCCTTTCTTTTCCGCCTATGTCGTCAACACGCTTTCCGAACAATTCATCAGGTATTATTCCAACCTGAAAACTGACGAAAGCAGTACGAATCTGGACTTCTTTGTGAGAATCAGAGACCAAAAGAAAACGTTGCTGGAGCAAAAAACCGAAGAGTACAACCAGATCAAAAACTCGCAGAACATAATCGACCCGGGAGTCGACATTGAATCCATCTCTGCGTTGATCAAGGAAGCGGAGGCGAAAAAGAATTCATATCTTGAAGAGCTAAACGGCCTGAATCTTAAAATCACAGCCATTGACGATAAAATCAATGCCATTGGCACAACCAATACCAATGCGGTCAATGAGAAAATAATTGAATTAAACAGAAAAATAACCGAATTAAAGCAATCTATTGCGGCGTCTCCTCCCGGAAAATCCAGAGACGACATAGAAACGTTGTTATCGCAATTACGGAGCGAGCTGCACGCCGAGATCCGGAAATCCAGCCAACTGGACGAATCCGGACTGCTGAAAGAAAGGGAGACGCTTGAACTGCAGAGGAAAATCATCAGGACAAACCTGGCCTCCGTAGAACAAAACCTGGTTCGTCTGAAATCGCGGGTCAACACCGTAGCGAACCGGGAGGCCCTTTTGGCTACATTACAGAAGGAAATAGACAAACTGAGGGAAGAATACCTTCAAGCGCTTAATGATTATAACCGCGAAAGCAACAAGACGTTGATCACCGAAAGCCAGATTAAAGTGATCGTGCCTGGGCAACCCAGCGAAACGCCGCTTTCGTCCAGAAGAGCCATTATCATTGGTCTGGCCACGGTAGCCACTTTTATCTTCTGCGTTTTCGGGGTGATATTGCTCGAATATATCGATGTGCGGTTGAAGACTCCGTTTAACTTTAAGCGGCAGACAAAATTACATTTGTTTGGGACATTGAATCATACCCAAACCGATAATCTGAACTTAAACGCCCTGTTCGGTCAGGTCAAGAACAAGGAACAGGAGATATTTAAGCATTCTCTCAGGAAGCTTCGCTATGAGCTGTTGAAGGATAAAAAGTCGAAGATCTTTCTTGTCACCAGTACAAAGAAGGGCGAAGGCAAGTCTTTCATCATATTATGCCTTGCTTATTCGTTGAGCATGATCAACAAAAAGGTTTTGATCATCGATACCAATTTTAAAAACAGCGCGCTGACGAAATTTTTGATTAAGGAAGACCCTGTAAAGGATTTGAAAGTTTCTCCAAAATTGTTGACGGACAATGTTTCGAGGAAAGAACAAATAAACGACGATGATGATGAGCGCGACAGGCACAATTCGATCATAGCCAAGACCTCTCATCATAACATTGATATCATAGGAAGCAGGCAGGTTACCGATTCTCCCCTGGAAATCTTTTCGGAAAGGAACTTTTATGAAATGATCAGAAAGGTGTCTGCAAACTATGATTATGTGTTCCTGGAAGGGGCGCCTTTGAACGACTTTAGCGACACAAAAGAACTAGCCGAGTATGTGGATAAGATCATCCCTGTTTTCTCAGCTACTTCTACCGTTAATCAGAAAGACAATGAATCAATTGAATATCTAAAATCTCTCAATGGTAAATTAGCCGGATCTATTCTAAACAAAGTCAAATTAAAGGATTTGGAAATCTAAATTTTTTTACAATGAAAAAAGGAAGTCTCTATAAATCAGGATTGGCCGTCCTGGCGGTATTTTTTGCGCTTCAGGCCTACTCTCAAAAGGTTGATTATACTAAAATCATTTTACCGAACTATGCGAAGGACATCAGTTTTGAAGAAAGACTTGTGCAATTGGCGTGGGAGAACAACCCCCAAAACCGGATTCTCTCTAATAATGTAGAAATCGCCACACATGAAGCCAGATTGACTAAAGCGCAATGGCTTGACATCATTACGCTGACCGGCAATCTCAATGAATTTGCAATCCGCCCCACTACTGAATTTCAAAGAGAAAGAGCGCAGTTTTATCCTTTGTATAATATCAATCTGTCGCTCCGATTAAGTTCTCTGATAACCAATCCGCAAAAAACAAAAATTGCGTATATCAACCTTCAGAACCAACAGCAGAATCTGAATCTTCAGAAACTACAGTTGAGAAGCGATGTCCTTTCGAGGTATGAAAATTTAAAGCAAGCAAGGGAACTGCTGGCCATTCAATTGGAGCTGACAGAAAATTTCTATAATGCCTTTTTGATTGCGGAAGATAATTTCAAAAAAGGGCAAATTGATATTAATCAGTACAATCAACGATTCGAGGACTACAAAAACGCTCAAATGAGACAAAGAAACCTTGAAGCGGGGTATGCTACTGCCAAATTAGCGTTGGAAGAATTAATTGGCGTGGAATTGGAAACTGTTGAAGAAGAATACAACCTGCGCTACAAATGACCAAAAATGAGAAAATAATACAGGCGATCATTGTGCTTTTCATTACTGTATTTATGCTCTTTATTTTTTTTGATATTCTGTTTTTTTAATCTATGGAAATCCCGCTATATAAGGGGAAATATCTTCCGGCAAAAACAATTTTTATCATTGTTTCAATAATTATCGGGATATTATTCCCGATAATTTTCTATTCATTCAACCCAAAGGAGGGCATCCTCTTATTTGCGGCGATATTATTCCTGTTGATCGCTATCTTCTCGTTTATCGATCTGAAGTTTCTGTTGCTATTAGTTTTGCTGTTATCCAACTATATCGGATTCTTTAACAGGGTTTTGTTTGTAAACAACTTGGAAAGTCCAATCGCCCTGGAATCGGTGATCTATATCTTTGCCGCTTTAGGGCTTTTCGTTGTCCTCATTAAATCGTTGAATAGCCGCGAAAACTATTTTATCCTCTTAAAAAATCCCGCATCGGCTGCCTTTCTTTTTCTCCTGGTCAATTTAATCATTCAATTCTTCAATCCAAACCTGCTCAATCACAAAGGATGGGTGATGACTCTGGTAGCGACATCGACTTCTTTTATTATTTTTTGGATATCAATTATCGCTCTTCGCGATCTTAAAAGCATAAAGTTCTTTATTGCCTTATGGTGGATTGTCGCCGTGTCGGGAGGGCTGTATGGTTGCCTTCAGGATTGGATTGGGTATAGTTCGATCGATCAGAAGTTCCTCCAACTTTCCGATAACCCGTTTTTTCATGCGGGATACGACCGAAAGTTTTCAATTTATAACGATCCAACGATATTTGGAATTTTCCTGTCGGCCTCAGTAGTCTTTTTTATCGTGATCCTTATCGGGAAAGTCAAACTCCTGTATAAATTGACCATCTTGATTTCCTCAATCATTATCCTGATTGCAATTGGATATTCCGGAACGCGCACCGCTTACGTGATGATCCCCGGAGGTTTGTTGCTTTACTTCCTGATGACATTCAACAATATCCGAACCGTCATTGTAGTGGTTGTATTCTCGTTCCTTCTTGGAGTTATTCTTTTTGGGCCAATATATGGAAACGCAACGATCAATCGCGTCAGAACGGCCTTCATCATTCAAAAGGACGATCCTTCCTTTGAGATTAGGGAAAAGGTGAAACATAAGGTGCAGGATTATATTATTGTCAATCCTATTGGCGGCGGCATGGCGACTTCCGGCGTACTCGGCAGGCTCTACAACCCCGGCCATTATTTGAATAATTTTACCGTCGACGGCGGATATACAAAAATAGCGGTGGAAGTGGGTTGGATTGGTTTGCTGCTCATGATGTCATTCTACTTTACCTTGTTTGTTTACACCGTGAACTGCTATTTCACAATGAAAAACAGCGTGTATAAACTGATCAATCTCGCGGTTTTATGCATGTATTTTTCCTTGTTGATCGCCACTTATGCGCAAAAAAGCACTTTTTCGTTTCCGGTAGGATTGTTCTTCTATTCTTCGTTGGGCGTCATTGTAAATCTGAAAAAACTTGATAAAAGCGGAGCTAAAAAATAACTGGATTATATGTATCGGCTTCCCCAAATGGGAAGGCAATTATGCAAAGAGCTCTGTCATGCTCATGAAACAACTCGCGTTGAATTACCGGGTTGTTTACGTGGATTACCAACACACGCTCAAAGACCTGATTTTTGGATTATTCTTTAGGAATACCAATATCCCGGTTAAGCGGTTGATGGGTCTCGAAGACAGGCTAACCTGTAAGGACAATGTTTATATCCTGACTCCGCCGCCCGTTTTGCCGATCAACTGGATAAGAAACAAGACCATTTATCACGCTTTGCTGAAAGTAAATAACCGCATCGTAAGAAGCGCGATCCGCAAGGCAATAAAAAAACTGGATATCCATAATCCAGCGGTCGTCAATGCTTTCAATCCATTTTTCGGAATTTACAACCGCGGGAAACTGAATGAATCGTGCCACATCTATTATTGCTATGACGAGATTGGCCACGCAAAATGGATGAACCGGCACGGCGAACGCCTAGAAGCCAAATTCGCGCAAAAGGTGGATGCGGTAATCGCTACATCGAAGCCCTTGTTGCAAAAGCTAAGCGCCAGAAATAAACATGTTTACCTGATTGAAAATGGAGTTGATTTTGACCTTTTCAACAGGTATGCTTCCCCAAAAGAAACGCCTTCGATCCAAATCGTGGGCTATACGGGGAGCATAGACGAGCGCCTGGACTTTGAATATATTGAGAAACTCGCCTCCTTATTGCCTGATGTGCGATTCAAATTCGTTGGCAGAATTACCGGCGACGGTCTGGTAAAGAATCTGGAGAAACTGAACAACGTTGAATTTGAGCCGCCCGTGGATTACAACCGGCTTCCCGCTATTCTCAGCGAATTTGACCTTTGCCTGATTCCCTTTGTAAAAAATGAATTTACCAGGAACATTTATCCAATGAAAATAAACGAATATCTAGCCGCCGGGAAATTGACCCTGATGACCAATTTCGCGGCATTGCCGGAATTCGATGATATTGTATTCAAGGAAGATTCGCCGGAACAAGCGGCAACCCGGATTCGGAACATAAATTTATTGGATCCCAATATCCGGGGCAGAATTGACCGGGGGATCGCATTGGCGAAAAGCAATTCATGGGCGTCCAGGTCGGCGGGATTCATCAGGATTATTGAAAAACACAGCAACCATCAAACGACAGCATGAAAGACAGGTTAGATTGGATCGACTTTGCCAAGGGTTTGGCGATTATTCTGGTGGTGTATCGTCATATTATGATTGGATTAAAGCGCGCTGGGCTGGATGTGCATCAGGCATATGTAATCGCCAACGAAGTAGTATATACTTTCAGGATGCCGTTGTTCTTTATCCTGACGGGCATTTTCATCAGCAGGAGCCTGGCAAAGCGGGGACCTGGTCATTTTGTATTGAATAAATTCAAAACGCTGATTTATCCTTATCTCATCTGGGCTTTCATACAAGTATCTCT
>Ga0207873_1001870_pt1 | contig 18834 bp, 14 predicted proteins | sample BGWIniCompost_FD_187373 | JGI IMG/M metagenome (GOLD analysis project Ga0207873, IMG submission 187373) | Cellulose adapted compost microbial communities from Newby Island Compost Facility, Milpitas, CA, USA - BGW Initial Compost (SPAdes)... ...
GTTCGCCGTGGCGTTCATGCGCAACCAGGCGGGCGTGCTGATGCCGGACGTGAACAAGGACTTCGTGCGCATCGCGCGCGAGCAGGGCTGGTACTCCGATGAGCTGATGCAGCGGATCGCCGAGGAGGGCCACATCCACTTCGACGAGGTGCCGGCCGAGGTGCAGCGTGTCTTCGTGACGGCGCACGACGTGACGCCGGAGTGGCACATCCGCATGCAGGCGGCCTTCCAGGAGTTCGTGGACTCCGCGATCTCGAAGACCTGCAACTTCCCGCGCGAGGCGACGGAGGACCACGTGCGCCAGATCTATCTCATGGCGTACGACCTGGGCTGCAAGGGCGTGACGGTGTACCGTGACGGGTCGCGCCCGGCGCAGGTGCTGTCCACCGGCAAGACGGCCAAGGAGGTGGCCGGCACGTCGGCCAGGGCGGCGGACCTCGAGGCGGAGCTGGCGGATGCGCGGGAGCAGCTGCACCGTCTACAGCACGAGAACGAGGAGCTGCGCAAGCGGCTCGAGGAAGAGGAGGCGCGGCACCAGCGGCGGCGTCAGAAGCGTTCGCGGCCCGACGTGCTGCGCGGCACCACGCGCCGCATGCCGAGCCCGCTCGGCGACCTCTACGTCACGATCAACGAGGACGAGCAGGGTAAGCCCTTCGAGCTGTTCGCCACGCTCGGCAAGGCCGGCGGCGCCGCGATGGCGGACGTGGAGGCGATCGGCCGGTTGATCTCGCTCGCGCTCCGCAGCGGCATCCCCATCACGGATGTGCACCAGCAGCTCCGCGGCATCTCGTGTGACCGCGCCGTCGGCTTCGGGCCGAACAAGGTGCTGTCGGTGCCGGACGCGATCGCGCAGGCCATCGCGCAGCACCTGCGCGAGAAGGAGGGCGTGCAGGAAGAGCTGCCGATCATGCAGCCGGTGTCGTCGAGCTCCGTGGCGGCCGGCACCCAGACGCAGTCCCAGTTCCGGCTCGACTTCCTGGCGTACGATCCGGGCGAGACGCTCACTGGCGCCTGCCCCGAGTGTGCCTCCGAGCTGCTCTACATGGAGGGCTGCATGAAGTGCCCGTCGTGCGGGTACAGCGAATGCGGGTGAGGGGAGGGCGCGGAGCCCTTCCGCACGCTCCCTTCCGGGCTCGCGCGGAGACGCGGAGCATTACGAGCTCACACAAGACGCAGAGACGCGGAGGTTGGGAGGGGTGCTGTAGTCTCTGGCGCTACCGAGACTTCGCGGCGGAATCATTGATCTTGTGATGGTGTGGTTTGATCCGGGCGAGGCAGGGTTCACGGTGTGGAGCCTGCCTCGCCCGGCGGCGTTTTGCTCCGGGATGACGCCGGATCCCGCCGAACAACGCGGAGAACCGAGACCGCCCCTCAAATCTCTCCTCGCGCCGCGAATGCAGCGATGTGCTTCGCAGCCCTGAACGCCAGCGCCTGGATGGTCATGGTCGGCTGCCCGCGGCCGGACGTGACGAAGCTGCTGCCGTCGCAGATGAAGAGGTTGGGCACGTCGTGCGCCCGGTGGTAGCGGTCGACCACCGATTCGCGCGGGTCGTCCCCCATGCGGCACGTGCCGAGCAGGTGCGCGCCGCCGAGCGACTCGGACACGGGCACCGTCCAGATCCGGCGCGCCCCCGCGGCCTCGAGCAGCTCGCGGCCGCGGTCCTGGAGGAAGCGCATGGTCGCGATGTCGTCCGGGTGATCCTTGTAGGTCACGCGGATCGCCGGCCGGCCCCAGCGATCCTTGACGTTGGGGTCGAGCGAGATGCTGTTCGACTCGAGCGGCAGCGACGTCGTGTGCGCGTTGATCTCCACCGTGCGCGTGTAGTACTCCCGCAGGTTGCGCTTGAACTCGGGACCCCACTGCGGACTGTCGAGCGGCAGGCCGAACAGCGCGAACATCGCGGGGCCGTACGTGAAGCGCGCGTCGATGCCGCCGCCGCCGTAGAAGCCGCGCGCCGGGTCCGCGTCGTAGAAGTCGTGGAGCACACGCGTGACCTGGACGCTCTTGTACTCGTTGAGCGGGTGCTCGAACAGCCCGTACGCGTACGCTTGCCCGTTGAACATCAGGTACTTGCCGACCTTCCCGCTCGAGTTGGCGAGCCCCTGCGGGAAGAGGCTCGACTCGGACAGGAGCAACAATCTCGGCGTCTCGGCGCCGTTCGCGGCGAGGATGACCGCTCTGGCGCGCTGCGCTTGCTCTCGGCCGTCGGCATCCCAGTAGAGGACGCGGCGCGCGCGTCCCCGCGCATCCGTCTCGATGCGGTAGGCGGTGCATTCCGCCCGCACCTCGCAGCGGCCGGTCGCTTCCGCGCGCGGGATCATCGTCGCGAGGGTCGAGGACTTCGCGCCGGCCTCGCAGCCGTACAGCATGCAGAAGCCGCAATGGATACACGCCGGGCGTCCCCGGTAGGGCTGCGAGAGGATCGCCATGGGCGCGGGGAACGGCTTCCAGCCCAGCCTGCGCGCGCCCTGCTCGAGCAGCACGCCGGAGGACTTCACGGGCAGCGGCGGCAGGGGGTAGGGGCGGGAGCGCGGCGGGTCGAACGGCCCCGGCGCGCCGGACACGCCGATCTCCCACTCCACCCTCGTGTAGTACGGCTCCAGCTCCGCGTAGGTGATGGGCCAGTCGGCAAAGCCGGTCCCGGCGATCGGCCCCAGTCGGCTGCGCTCGTTGAAGTCGATCTCGTGGAAGCGCCAGTAGTTCCCCGTGAAGAGCACGGTGCTGCCGCCCACGCAGCGCGCGAATAGGAGGGGCGGCAGCCCGCCTTCCCGAAGCCGCGCCTCCTGCTGCTCCGTGCGCCGGAACGTTTGCGGATGATCCCGGGACGAGCCGAGGATCTCGGCAGTGTACCAGCTCTCCAGCTCGTCGTGGCGGAACTCGCTGTGCTTGCGGTACGGCCCCTGCTCGAGGACGACGATCTGGAAGCCCGCCGCCGCGAGCTCCTTGGCGAGCACGCCGCCCGCCGCGCCCGAGCCCACGATCACGAAGTCCACCTCCGACTGCGTCGGGTACCGGACCGTGCGACGCCTCATGCGCCGCCTCCGCCCGACGGAGTGGCGGTGTGGACGCGGTCATAGTGGCCGAACGGAGGCTCGTACGCGCCGCGGTTCTCGAATCCGATCAGCCGCCAGCCGGCGCCGCCGCGGTTCCCGCCGTACGCCGGGTCGGCGAACGCGCCCAGCAGCGTGAGCGTGCGCGCGAGGAAGAAGAAGTCGGAGGACTCGATGTCGGTGAGCAGCGCGCGTTGGCGCTCCGCCGGCAGCGCCGCGAACCCCTCGGCTGGCGCGCCGGCCTCCCGTGCCGCGGCCTCGAGGTCCGCGATCCCGGCGCGGATCGTGTCCAGCATGGATGCCGCGAACGAGCCGAGCGCGCGGTCGATGAAGTGGATGACTCCGAGGTCGCGGGCGCCCGGCGTGTCGTCGGCCGGCAGGATCAGCTCGGCGACCGCTGCGAGCGTCCGCGCCTCCGCCGCGGTCAGGACCTGGAGCCCGCGGCCCTCGCGGGCCGCCACCCGCGCCCAGGCCGCGGCGGCCTCGGCCGCGGGCAGGTGGATCAGGAGCCACGCCCGGCCCAGCGCGGAGGCGGACGCGGCGGCGAACTCGCGGCGGGTCACAGAGCGCTGTTCCATGGACGCCTTCTCCCCCGCCTGAACGAAAAACCGGCAATGACAGGCTGCGGCCTGCCGTTGCCGGTGTGGATGCTTCTCCTCGTGCTCCCGCCGGCCCGTCGAGCCGGCGGGCGGCGCCGACGCTACTGCTGCAACTCGCGGTACTCCACGTAGACACCTGGCTCCGAGGGGACGAGCAGCCGGTCGTACGGCGGCTCATCCCACGTCAGCACGTAGGCCTGCCTGCCGGCGATGGCCATCCCGGCCGGCCGCAAGGCCGACGCGGGGACGCGCTGCTCCGTCGCCGCGATCACCCACTTGCTACCGGCCGCGCCCGCGATCTCCGCCGGCAAGCCGGCCGGGGGCTCGGGCAACACGCGTGCCGTCTGCTCCAGGAGCGGCTTGGGCGGCCGCGCGCGTGCCTCTTCCACTGGAACCAGTTCGGGAAAGCCGTTGCAGGCGGCGAGCGCCGCCGACAGGATCAGAACACCGAGCGTCGTTCCTCTCTGCATCCCGCGCCTCCGTTGACGCGCAACCGTTGGGGACCCATCCTTGGCGCCGGCATAATCGCATCCAACGCGCTGCGGCGCCAGCCATCGCGGCCCGGGTAGGGCGAGCCGCGTGGCGCTCGCGTGCCGCCCCGCGCATCGCAAGGGGAACGGAGGAGGGACCATGCGCATCGCGCTCGACCCGGTACCGCTGGTCCTGGGCATCTACGCGCACGTGAGCGAGGTGCTGGGCCGTGCCGCCGAACGCCGAGCCGACGACACGGCGGAGGCGCTCGGCCGCCGCTACGCCCGCCAGCGGGAGGAGGCTGCGGACCGTGAGGTCCAGCAGCTCGTGCGGGTCCTGCACGCCGACCTGAAGACGGCGGACAAGCTGCTGCGCAAGACGGCGGACGTCTGGGAGATCTCGCGCGAGACGGACCTCGTCACGCTCGTGATCCACCCCCGCGGCCAGGCGCCCGACCCGCGCGCCTACGTCCTGCTGCGGCCGGACGATGTCCGCGCGCTGCTCGCCGCCATCCGCGATGCGGCCCGTGGCGCCGGCCAGGACCAGGAGACGCTGGACCAGCTCGACCGGGCGGTGGATGCGATCGGCGGCCGCCCCACCGACTACCTGACATTCGGCTTCGACCCCTGGCAGGCCTGATCTTTCCCCGTGTTCGACCTCTTGCGCCGATCCGCATGCCTCGCGGCCGCGTTCCTGCTGGCCGCCGGGAGCGCCTTCGCCCAGGAGGCAGAGCGCCTCGACCCGGCCCTGCGCTTCGCGTTGCGCGCGCTCGCTGCCGGTTCGCCCCCGGCTCCCGTCGCGCCGCGGGCGGCACCCGGCCAGGCCGCTCCCCTGGAAGCGCGGCCCTCGGCCCTGGAGGTCCTGCCCGGCCTCGCCGCGCTCGAGCCAGGCCCCACCGGCCGGCCCGTGGTCGGCGCACTGGTCCGGCTCGGGCCCGGCGGCGAGGAGGCGCTCCGGCGGGCCGGCGCGCGCATCGGCGCGCGCGCCGGCAGCATCGTCTCGGCGCGCATCCCCCTGGACGCGCTGCCCGCGCTCGCCGCCGACCCGGCGGTGCGCCGCATCGAGGCCGCCGCGGCGCTCCGGCCGATCGGCTTGGCAGATCTCGAGACGTTCGTGCGCGCGTACGGCACGCTGGCCGCCGGCCCGCGGCGCCCCGGCCCGTTCGAGCTGGCGTCCGCTGCGGCCCTGGCCAACGACATCGGTGCACACGAGGTGGGGGTCCAGCGGCTGCGCCAGCGTGCAGGCGACCGGTTCCTCGGGCTGGCAGGGCAGGGCGTGATCATCGGCGTCTACGACACCGGCCTCGACCTGGCCCACCCGGATTTCCGGAACGCCGACGGCAGGACGCGCGTCCTCTACGCGTGGGACCAGTCCGCTGAGGTGGGCACGCCCCCCGGGGCGGTCGGCGACCACGTGTTCGACTACGGCCACGAGTGCCGCGCCGCCAGCATCGATGCGGGTTCCTGCCCGATGGTGGACGCCATCGGCCACGGGACGCACGTCGCAGGCACGGCCGCGGGGACCGGCGCCGCCACGGGCAACGGGCGGCCCGCGTACCGCTACACGGGCGTCGCCCCTGCTGCTGACCTCATCATCGTCAAGGGCGGCGACGGCGGTTTCACGACCGATCGCGCGGTGGACGGCGTCGCCTACATTTTCGAGCGGGCCGCCCAGCTCGGCCGCCCCGCCGTCGTCGTGCTCTCCCTCACCACGCAGGCCGGCCCGCACGACGGGTCCACGGCGTTCGAGCAGGCCCTCGACTCCCTCGCCGGCCCGGGCCGGATCATCGTCGCTGCCGCGGGCAACGGGGGCTACAACGGCAACGAGGACCCGCCGTTCGTCCCGACGGCAACGCACGCCCATGGCCGGGTGACGACCGGCGGCGTTGCCGAGCACGGGCTGCTCATCCCGCCGTACACGCCGAACCCCGGCAGCATCAGCGATGCCGCCGTTCTCGAGCTGTGGTACGACGGCGCGGATTCACTCAGCCTGACCATCGTCTCCCCTCGCGGCGACGCCGTCACCGTCGCCACCGGCGACACCGCCGTCGTCGCGACGCCCGGCGGCGCGGTCTACGTCGACAACGGGGCAGCGGGCCCTGACCCGGCCAACGGCGATCGTCAGGCCCTCATCATCCTGTTCGACTCGACCGAAGTGGCGCCGCCGGACACGGGGCGCTGGGCCATCCGCATCCGGGGTGAGGCGGTGCGTGATGGGACGTACCACCTCTGGCTCACGGGCTACTCGTTCGAGAATCCGACCCGCGCCACGATGCTGGACCCGGCGAGCAACGCCTACCTCGTCGGGTCTCCTGGCACCGCTGGCCGCGCGATCACCGTCGCCGCGTACACCACCCGCCACGGCTGGAGCGGGCCGAACGGCGAGCCGGTGGACTTCCCGATCCGTGAACGGATCGGCGACATCGCCTTCTTCAGCGCGCCGGGGCCGCGTCGCGACGGCGTGCTCAAGCCCGACATCGCCGCGCCCGGCAAGTTCACGATCTCCGCACGCGCGGCGGGAGGTCGCATCTGGCAGGACTTCCCGACGTTCGTGGAAGCCGACGGCGTGCACGCCGCGTTGCTGGGCACCAGCCAGGCCGCGCCGCACGCCGCAGGCGCGGCAGCCATCCTGCTCCAGCTCCAGCCGCACCTCGGCCCCGAGGAGTTGCGCGAGCTCCTGACCACCAACGCGCGCCGGGACGCGTTCGCGTTGCATCCGTACACGGGCGAGCCCGACGGATCGCCCAACGCTCAGTGGGGGCACGGGAAGCTGGACGTGGAGCGTGCCGTCCACACGATCGGCCTGCCCGCCGGGAGCGTGGTCCTGGACGTCCAGCCGCTGCCCGCGCCGGAGCGGATCCAGAGCGCGCGCGGGACGCAACTGCCCCTGCTCGCCATCGCCGCTTCGGCCGATTCGGTCGAGGCGATCGCCCTCGAGCGCCTCGGCTTCGAGCTCACCGGCGAGGACCCCGGCGCCGAGCTCCTCCTCGTCCTCGATGTGGACGACGACGGCGTCGCCGGACCCGGCGAGCCGGTACGCGCCCGGGTCCCCGCGCCGCTCGACGGCAACCCGCTCGTCGCCCGGTTCGAGTCCGGCCCCGTGGTCCCTGCCGGCACGCGCCAGACGTACCTGCTCATGCTCGAGCTGAGCGGCGCCGCGCCCAACGGCGCGCGGTTCTCCGCGCGCTACCTCCCGACCGAGACCCGGACGCGCGGGACGATCTCCGGTGCGGAGGACCGCTTCTCCGGCGGCGCGGTCGCCGTGGATTCCGGCGAGCGCGTGACGACCGTGCTGGACGCCAACGAACGCTTCAGCCTCTCGGAGAACCCGGTCCGCGGCCCGTCGCTCACGATCACCTACGAGGAGCGGCCGCGCGCCGCGGCCGTGTACAGCATCGCGGGGCAACGCGTGCGCGACCTCGGCGGGGTGCTCGGAGAGCGCAGCACGACCTGGGACCTGCGCAACGACCGCGGCAGTCCCGTGGCATCCGGCGCGTACTACCTCGTGATCGAGCTTCCGGGGACGCGCGTCATCCGCAAGATCTTCGTGGTGCGCCCATGATCCCGCGCATGACCCTCGTCCGGATCGGTCTCGCGCTGCTCCTCGGAGCGGCGGCCCCCCTCCGCGCCCAGGACGGCGCCGGCGCCTCCTCCGCGATCCTGCTCCAGCTCGCGCCGGCGCCCCGGCCGCTCGCGCTGGGCGGCGCGTACGCCGCGCTCGCGCACGACCCGTACGCCCTGTTCTATAACCCGGGCCGCCTGGCCGGCACGCCACCCGCCTTCGGCGCGGCCTACCACGCGTATCCGGTCGGGGTGGCCGCCGGATCGGCCGCGGCAACGCTGCCGTTCGGGCGCTTCGCGCTCGCGCTGGGGGTCCACTACCTGGATCTGGGGGAGGTGGAGGTGATCGAGCCGGATCCCGCGTACGGGGGGCAGCGCGGCCGGCCGACCGGCGAGGTCGCCGACGGCGGGGAGGTGCTGGCCGCCGTCGGTGGGGCGTTCGCGCTGGGATCCTCACTCCGGGTGGGAGCCGCGGCCAAGGCGTTGCGGCTCGGGCTCGCCGGCGCGAACGACCAGGGCTTCGCGGCAGACATCGGAGCCTCCGTCGCGCTGCTCGGCGGCCGCCTCCAGCTCGCCGCCGCCGTGCAGAACCTGGGACCGGAGGTGGGGCCCGGCCGCCGCGCGCCGCTCCCGCGCACCGCGCGGGCGGGCGCCGCGATCGACGTCGCGAGCGCGGCAGGCGTGCGCACGGCCATTGCCGTGGACGCTGTGCACGTCGAGGAGCGGCTGGCCTTCGCGGCCGGCATCGAAGCCGGCTACCGCAACGGCGCGGGGCTCGGCCTCCTGGCCCGCGCCGGCTTCGACGGCCGCGCCCGGACCGGTGATGCCGCATCCCCGGTCACCCTGGGCGCGGGGATCGCGTTCGGTCGCTTTGGGCTCGACTACGCCTATCGCGCGGTGGGGCCGCTCGGCGCCACGCACCACTTCGGCTTCTCGATCCGCCTCGACGGCGAAGCGAGCCCGGTCCGCTGACGGCAGCCACGGCGCCGCCGGACCGGGGAACGGACCCCGGGCGCGGGGGGCCGGGGTCCGCGGCGTCGGCGCGGGTGGTGGGCCGGCGCGGCCGCTGGCCGCGTCAGCACGCCGGTGAGCTCCGGAATTGGCGCGAGTTCTCCCGCGTTCCTCCCGATCACCCCTCCTTCAGCGCCTCCAGCAGGAGCTCGCCCGCCGCTTCGACCTGCCAGCGCCGAACGTCCGGGATTTCCGCCATCTCTTGCAGCGTCTGGGGGCGCCGCCGCGCCAGCTCCTCGAGCTGCGAGCGCGGCATGAGGAAGCCACGGTCCATCTGGAGCGCATCCGCAGCCCGGTCCCGCGCGGACCGGAGCCTCTCGACCAGCGCATCGAAGTCGGGGTCCGGCGGCGGTCGCCGCGGCCCCCGCGGCCGGACGGGGAGCTGGGATTCTGGCAGCGCGCGCGCCCGCTCGAGCGCCTCCAGGATCTCGTCGCTGGAGCGGTCCAGCAGCGATCGGGACACACCCGGCAGCTTCGCCAGTCCGGCAAGGTTCCTGGGGGATTGCCGCGCGATCTCGATCATCGCGTCGTTCGTCAGGATGCGGAACGGCGCCAGGTCCCGCTCCTCCGCCGTGCGCTCCCGCCACGCGTACAGCTCGCGCAGCGCCGCGAGCTGCCGCGGATTCAGGTCCCGCGTGCCCTTCAGCCGGAGGTAGCCGTTGGCGTCGTCCTCCGGCACCTCGCGGACCTGTGCTTCCGCGATCCGGAACTCCTCCTCCGCCCAGCTCAGGCGACCCCGGGCTTCCAGCTCCGCCTTCAGCCGGTCCCGGAGGGCAGGGAGGTGACGCGTGTCCTCCGCCGCGTACTCGAGGAGGTGGGGAGGCAATGGCCGCTGCGCCCAGTCCGCGCGCTGGTGCTTCTTCTCCAGCCGGACGCCCAGGTACTTCTCCGCCAGGCTCGCCAGCCCGATCGCCGGCTCGCCCAGGAACTGCGCCGCCAGCTTCGTGTCGAACAGGCCCCGGACGCGCAGCCCGAAGTCCCGGTACAGGATGCGGAGGTCGTAATCCGCGTCGTGGAAGACCACCTCCAGCCCTGGTGAAGCGAACGCCCCCGCGAGCGGCGTGAGGTCCGTCACCACGAGCGTGTCCAGCACGAACGTCGCGGTGCGCGTCGAGAGCTGGAGCAGGCACACGCGATCGTGGTACCGATGATATCCCGCCGCTTCCGTGTCCGCCGCCACGAGGTCCGCCCCGCCCACCCGCGCCGCCACCTCCGCCACCCGCTCATTCTGTTGCACGTACTCCATCAGCCTTCGACCCGCCCTGGCTTCCGTCCACGCGGTTTGCGCCCGTGCCGCAGCGCCTTTAGGATTCCTGCCGCTGACCCGAACGAGAGGATGCGATCCCGATGCTCTGCTCCACGACCTCGTCTCGTGCTCGCGCCATGCGCGGCTCGCGACGCGCGTTCACAGTGCCCCTCGCCCTCGCGCTCCTTGCGCTTGGCGTGCCGGACTCGGCCGCGGCGCAGAAGCCGCTTCGCTCCCTCCGGCCCGCCATCGAGGAGCGCATCGCCCGTCACCAGGGCGTCGTCGGCCTCGCCATCATCGACCTCGCGACTGGCGACACGCTCAGTATCCGCGGCGATGAGCCGTTCCCCACGGCCAGTGTCATCAAGGTACCCGTTCTCGTGGAAGTTTTCCACCAGGTGGAGAACGGCCGCCTCCGCCTCGAGGACCCCATCGTCATGCTCGAGGTGGACAAGCGCCCTGGGTCCGGACTCCTCCAGCACCTCTCGGCGCCGCTCCAGATCACGGTCCGGGACGCCGCGTTCCTGATGATCGCGCTCAGCGACAACACCGCGACGAACCTGCTCATCGACAAGGTCGGCATCCGCGCCGTCGGCGTCCGCATGGACTCGCTCGGCCTGCCGCGCACCAAGCTGCACAGCAAGGTGTTCGACCGGGCCAGCAGCATCGCGCCGGACTCCTCGGCCCGCTGGGGGCTCGGCGTCACGACGCCCAACGAATTGGCGCGGCTGTTCGCCATGATCCACCGGGGCGAGGCAGTCTCGCCGGAAGCCTCCAAGGAGATGCTGCGGATGCTCCGTGGACAGTTCTACACGGAAGGGATTCCGCGCTACCTGCCCGGTGGGACGAGCGTTGCGCACAAGACCGGCTCCATCAACGAGTCCCGCCACGACTGCGGCATCGTCTCCTCCCGCGAGCCCGCCCGGGACTACGTGCTCTGCGTGCTCACCAAGGAGAACCGGGACACGAGCTGGCGGATCGACAACGAGGCCCACGTCCTGATCGCGGATCTCGCTCGCCTCGTCCACGAGGGCCTCACCGGCACCGCAGCCCAGTGAGCGCCGACGCTCCGCTCCTCGTCCTCGCGCGCCGGATCCACACCCTGGATCCCGCCTCGACCACGGACGGCCTGCGGCCCGACGCGCTCCTGATCCAGCACGGGCGCATCCTCGCCGCCGGCTCGGCGGAGGACCTCCGCCGTGCCGCGCCGACCGCTCGCACGCTCGATCTGCGGCCCGCGACCCTCACGCCGGGCCTCGTGGACGCCCACATCCACCTCGTCGAGTGGGCGCTCTTCCGGCGCGATGTGGACCTGACCGCTGCCGCGAGCCCCGAGCAGGCGGCGCACCTGGTCGCCCGCCACGCGGGCCGCGGCTCCGCCTGGATCCGCGGCCGCGGCTGGAACCCGCACCGCTGGGCCACCGCGCCGACCCGCGAGCTGCTGGATCGCGCCGCCCCGGGCCGCCCCGTCGCGCTCCAGAGCCACGACATGCACGCGCTCTGGGTCAGCACGGCGGCGCTCGAGCTCGCCGGCATCGGCCCCGACACGCCGGATCCCGAGGGCGGCCGCATCGTGCGCGACGCGGAGGGCCGGCCCACGGGCCTGCTGCTGGAGCGCGCCGCCGAGCTCGTCGTCCGAGGCATCCCGCCCGTTTCGGACGCCGATGCCGAGGCCGCGCTGCTCGATGCGCAGGCGGAGCTGCACCGGCACGGGATCACGGCCGTGCACTGCCTGCCGAACATCCACGTCACCGGCCCGGACCCGCTGCCGCTCCTCGAGAGCCTGCGTGCGCGTGACCTGCTCCGCCTGCGCGTGCTGGTGCACCTGCCCGTCGCTTCCCTCGACGACGCGATCCGCGTCGGCCTGCGGAGCGGCTTCGGCGGGGAGTGGATCCGCATCGGCGCGGTCAAGATGTTCCTCGACGGCGCGCTCGGGTCGCGCACGGCCTGGTTGCACGAGCCCTACGTCGGCAGCACGAGTCGCGGCATCGAGGTGATGCCCGCGGACGAGTTCCGCGAGACGGTCCGCCGCGCGGCGAACGCCGGCATCGCGTCCGTGGTCCACGCAATCGGGGACGCCGCCGTGTCGCGGGCCATTGACGTGCTCTCCGATCCGGCGGTGCGCGGGCCCGCGCTCCCGCACCGGATCGAGCACGTGCAGCTCTGTCCGCCCGAGCGCTTCGCGGACCTCGGCGCCGCAGGAATCATCGCGTCCGTCCAGCCCTGTCACCTGATCACGGACTGGCGCGCGGCCGAGCGGCATTGGGGCGCTGACCGCTGCCGCGGCGCCTACGCGTTCCGCTCGCTCCGCGAAGGTGGCGCGGTGCTCGCCTTCGGGTCCGACGCTCCGGTGGAGCCCGTGGATCCGCGGCGCGGCCTGTTCGCCGCCGTCGCCCGCCAGGATCTGGAAGGCGAGCCCTCCGGCGGCTGGTTCCCCGACGAGCGGCTCACCGCCGCGGATGCGCTCCGCGCTTACACCGCCGGCCCGGCGTTCGCCGCCGGCCTCGCCGGCCGCCTGGGAACGCTCGCCCCCGGCGCGGCGGCCGACTTCGCCGCCTGGGACGAGGACCCGCTCGAACTGGATGCACCTGCGCTCCTCCGCCTCCGCTGCCTGGCCACTGCCGTCGGCGGTTCGCTGGTGTGGAGCGACATCCCCAGCCACGCTCATGCTTGAGACGCGCTCTCCTATGCGCACCAAGATTGTCGCGACCGTCGGCCCCGCGACCGCCGCGCCGGACAAGATCCGCGCCCTCGTGGCGGCCGGCGTTGATGTGATACGAATCAACTTCGCGCACGGCACCCACGAGGAGCATGCGCGCATCATCCGGTGGTCCCGCGAGGCCGCCGAAGCGCTGGGCAAGCCGCTCGCGATCCTCGCCGACCTCGCCGGCCCGAAGATCCGGACCGGCGTGCTCCCGGACCCCATGCAGCTCGATGAGGGCGACGTCGTCGTCCTCGCGCCCGAGGCCATTGCGCAGCCCGGCGAGATCCCGGCCACGTACGCCGACCTCGCCCGGGACGTCTCGCCCGGCAGTCGCATCCTCCTCGACGACGGCCGCATGGAGCTCCGCGTCGAGGAGGTCAATCCGCCGCGCACCACGTGCCGCGTCGTGCGCGGTGGCCTGCTGCGGACGAACAAGGGGATGAACCTCCCCGGGGTGCACGTGAGCGCGCCCTCGCTCACGGAGAAGGATCTGGCCGACCTCGCGTTCGCGCTGGACGCCGGCGTCGACTACATCGGCCTCTCCTTCGTCCGCCACCCGGATGACGTCGTCGAGCTCCGCGCGCGCATCGGCGCCGGCCCGCTCATCGTCGCGAAGATCGAGAAGGACATGGCGCTGGAGAACATCGAGGACATCCTCGCCGAAACCGATGCCGTCATGGTCGCGCGCGGCGACCTCGGTGTCGAGCTGCCGTTCGAGAAGGTGCCCGCGGCCCAGAAGCGGATCATCCAGCTCGCCAAGCTGTATGCGCGTCCGGTCATCACCGCGACGCAGATGCTCGAGTCGATGATGGAGTCGGCGCGCCCCACGCGCGCCGAGGTGAGCGACGTCGCCAACGCGATGCTGGACGGCACGGATGCCGTGATGTTGTCCGGCGAGACCGCGGCCGGCCGCCACCCGCTCGAGGCCGTCGAGGTCATGGTGCGCATCGCCGGTGAGATCGAGCGGACCCAGGGCTACGCGGAGGGCCCCAGGCAGGACCCCGCGATGATGCGCCGCCTGCGCACCGGCGCGACGCCGACGGAGCATGCCATCGCCGCAGCGACCGTCGAGGCCGCGCGCCTGCTCGGCGCGCCGGCGATCGTGACCCTCACGCGCAGCGGCTTCACGAGTCGGCTGGTTTCCAGCTACCGGCCGCCGGTGCCCATCCTCGGCGTGAGCAACCAGCCGGCGACGTACCGCCAGCTCGCGCTGGTCTGGGGCGTCCACCCCGTGCTCTGTCCGGGCGAGGCCACGTTCGAATCGCTGCTGGCGTGCGCGAGGGAGTACCTCGTCGGCAACGGGCTCGCGAGCAGCGGCGACCGCGTCGTCGTCACCGCCGGCATTCCGTTCGACGTCCGCGGCACCACCAACACCCTGCGTGTGGTGCAACTGTGAGGCTCACGTTCCTCGGTACCGGCACCTCGTTCGGCATCCCGGTCATCGGGTGTGACTGCGCGGTCTGCACGTCGCCCGACCCGCGCGACCGCCGGACGCGCCATGCCGCGTTGCTCGAGAGCGATGACCGCACGCGCCGCATCCTCGTGGACACGCCGCCCGAGTTGCGGCTCCAGCTCCTCGCCGCAGGTGTGTCGCACATCGATGCGGTCTGGTTCACCCACTGCCACGCAGACCACACGCACGGCGTGGACGACCTGCGCGCCTTCACCGTGCGGCGGGACCAGCCTCTGCCCGCGTACGCCGGCGAGAGGTGCGCCCGCACGTTGAACGAGCGGTTCGCCTACATCTTCGACCCGGAGCACCGGCCCATCGAGGGGACCACCAAGCCGAACGTGCGGCTGGCCGTGGTCCGGCCCGGTGAGCCGGTGGAGATCGCGGGCTTCCGCATGCTTCCGCTCGCCGTGCCGCACGGCGAGGACGTGGCCATCGGCTTCCGCACCGGCGATCTCGGGTACATCACGGACGCCAAGCGCCTTCCGCCCGAAACAGCCGCGGCGCTCCGGGGCGTCCGCGTCCTCGTGCTCAACGCGCTCTGGTTCGGGCGACCGCACCCCACGCACTTCACCATCGAGGAAGCGGTGCAGGCCGCGCGCGCCGTCGGCGCGGAGCGCACGTACCTCACCCACCTCACGCACCGGGTGCGGCACGCGGAGCTGCTCGACCGGCTCCCGCAGGACATCCAGCCCGCTCATGATGGACTCGTCGTGGAGGTGTGACCCATGGCCGGCCGCCTTGTCCTCGACTACAACAACATGATGGCTCCGCGGATCGGCGAGCACGGCCTCGCGCCCGAGGCCCTCGACCGGGCGGCGGAGACTTTCGTCGGCGTGCACGCCGAGGTCGAGCGCCGTCGTGCCGCCGGGCAGCTCGCGTTCTTCGACCTGCCCTACGAGGATCAGCTCGTCCCGCAGATCCGCGCCTTCGCCGACGGTGCCGGCCAGAGCTTCGACACGATCGTCGTGCTCGGCATCGGCGGCTCCGCGCTCGGCACGATCGCGCTCCACCAGGCGCTGTCCCGCCCCTTCTGGAACGAGCTGGATGGCGAGGCGCGCGAGTACTTCCCGCGCCTCTACGTGCTGGACAACGTGGACCCCACGACGATCGCGCCGTTGCTCGACCGGCTCGACCTGCGCCGCACGCTCTTCAACGTGGTCAGCAAGTCCGGAACGACGGCGGAGACAACGGCCCAGTTCCTGGTCGTGCGGGAGCGGCTGATCCGCGAGCTGGGCCAGGATGGCTACCGCAGGCACCTCATCTTCACGACCGACCCCGAGCGGGGCGTGCTGCGCCGCCTCGCCCGGGAGGAGGGCATCGCCGCCCTGCCCATCCCACCGGGCGTCGGCGGCCGCTTCAGCGTGCTCTCGCCGGTGGGCCTGCTGCCGGCCGCGCTCGTCGGCATCGACATCGAGGCCCTCCTCGCCGGCGCGCGCGACATGGACCAGCGCTGCCGGACGGACAAGCTCGCGGAGAACCCCGCCGGCCTCTTCGCCTCGCTCCAGTACCTCGCCCACACGGAGAAGGGCGCAGGGATCCACGTCGTCATGGCCTACAGCGACCGCCTGTACGCCTGCGCCGACTGGTTCCGCCAGCTCTGGGCGGAGAGCCTCGGCAAGCGCCTCGACACGGCGGGCGCCGTGGTCCACCGTGGGCCCACCCCGGTCAAGGCGCTCGGCGCCACCGACCAGCATTCCCAGGTCCAGCTCTACGTCGAGGGGCCGTTCGACAAGACCGTCACCTTCCTCGCAGTCGACGAGCTGCCGGTCGACCTCCCGATTCCGTCCGCCTACCCCGGGGTCGACGAGCTCCACTACCTCGGCGGCCACACCCTCGGCGACCTCCTCCGCGCAGAGCAGATCGCCACCGCGAGCGCGCTCGCGGAGCACGGCCGCATGAACATGACCCTCTGCCTCCCGCGCCTCGACGCGCACGCGCTGGGCGAGCTGCTCATGGCCCTCCAGATCGCCACCATCTACGCCGGCGCGCTCTACCAGGTCGACCCGCTGGATCAGCCCGGCGTCGAGCTCGGCAAGGTCCTCACCTACGGGCTCCTCGGCCGCGCCGGCTTCGAGCCGCCGGCCCGGAGCGAGCCCGATGCCCGCTGGATCAGCGGTTGAGCCAAGGCCGCCGGGAACCCTCCAGTGCGGTAAGTGCTTGCGCCACTAGGAACAAATCCTGCATCCTGGCATACCTGTGCCGGCGGGCTGCGCCGGCCCGGGCGCCATCACGACTCGATCTGACGCAACGTGAGACACGAGACCCTCGTCGCTACTCCACACCAGGTCGCGGCGAACCGGCTCGACCTCGTCGGCCGGTTGGCGGACGACCTCGCCCACGAGGTCAAGAACCCGCTGCACTCCATGACCATCAACCTGGAGCTGCTGCGGCGCCGCCTCGCGTCTGGCCAGGAGGAGGCCGCGCTCGACCGGATCCGCGTCCTCGAGAACGACGTGATGCGCCTGAACCAGGTCCTGGAACCGCTGTTCCAGCTGCTCCGGCCCGGCGCCAGTGGGCCCGAGTGCTTCGAGCTCGATACCGCCGTCGAAGAGTTGCTCCCGCTCATCGGGGTCCTCGCCCCACTCTCGCGCGTTTCCGTCGATTGTCTGCCCGCGGGCAGCGGCGCGCTCATCGTCATGCACCGGCTCTCGTTCCGGCACGCCCTGCTCAACATCGTCGACAACGCGCTCACCGCGTTGAGACCCGGTGGCGGACACCTCCTGCTGCAAGGCTCCATCGCCCATGATGAGATACAGCTCCGCGTGCGCGACACCGGGCCGGGCATTCCGGCCGCCCACGTGCTCCGCCTCGGAACCCCTGGCTTTTCCACCTGGCCCGATCGGCACGGGCTCGGCCTCGCGGTCGCGCGGTCGCTGCTCGAAGAGGCCGGCGGGCGCATCGCGTTCGAGTCGCCGCCTGACCACGACGGCGGCGCGGTCTTCCTGCTGGCCTGGCCCCGTGCAACTGGCGCTTGACCCTCTGCCGGGACGCGGAATAACTTGGCGCTCACGCTCCCAGCGGGGAGCCCCGACCGACTTCGAGCATGAGTGAATCGAAGCTGCTGATCGCGGACGACGAGCGGCACGTCGCCGAGGGTCTCCAGATGCTCCTGGCCGAGGAGGGCTACGCCGCTGACATGGCGACCGACGGCGAGGAGGCCTGGGAGAAGGTCCAGTCCGGCGATTTCGGCCTCGTCCTCGCGGACCTCAAGATGCCCAAGCTCGACGGTCTCGAGCTCTTCGCCCGCATGCGCGAGAAGGGCATCGACAGCGAGATCATCATCATCACGGGGAAGGGCACCGTCGCGTCGGCCGTCGAGGCCATGCGCAGCGGTGCCTACGATTATCTGACCAAGCCGCTGGACATCGACCGCCTCAAGGCGCTCATCCCCAGGGCCCTGGACAAGTACCAGGTCAAGACGGCCAACCGCCAGCTCCAGCAGCGCCTCGAGCGCCTCACCCGCTACGGTGAGATGCTCGGCCAGTCCGAGGAGATGCGGCAGATCTACACCATCATCGAGGCCGTCGCCCCCTCCAACGCCAGCGTGCTGATCATGGGGGAGAGCGGGACGGGCAAGGAGCTCGTCGCCCGCGCGATCCACCAGAAGTCGCCCCGCAAGAAGGGGCCCTTCATCGCGGTCAACTGCGGCGCATTCCCCCGCGAGATCCTCGAGAACGAGCTGTTCGGCCACGAAAAGGGCGCGTTCACGGGCGCCGTCAACGAGAAGCCCGGCTGCTTCGAGCTCGCCGATGGCGGCACGCTCTTCCTCGATGAGATCGCGGAGATGGAGCCGGACATCCAGGTCAAGCTGCTGCGCGCGCTCGAGCAGCGCTCCTTCCGCCGTCTCGGCGGCAAGAAGGAGATCCGGGTGGACATCCGCGTCATCGCGGCCACCAACCAGGATGTCCAGGAAGCGCTCAAGACCGGCAAGCTGCGCGAGGACGTGTACCACCGCCTTGCCGTCATTCCCATATCCCTGCCGCCGCTCCGCGACCGGCCCGGCGACGTCCGCCTCCTCGCCGAGGAGTTCCTGCGCCGCTTCGCGCAGGACCACGGCAAGAAGGTGTCCGGCTTCACGGAGGGCGCGATCGAGTTCCTCGAGACCTATCGCTGGCCGGGGAACGTCCGCGAGCTGAAGAACGCGGTCGAGCGCGCCGTCATCCTCGCCAAGGGAGAGGCCATCGAGGTGACGGACCTCCAGCCCCGGCACCTCGATCTCGACGAAAAGGAAGTGCGCATCCCGGTCGGCACGACGCTCGAAGAAGCCGAGCGCCTCCTGACGCTGAAGACGTTCGCCTTCACGGGTGGCGATCACAAGAAGACCGCGCGGATGCTCGGGCTGAAGGAAAAGGACGTCCGGGAGCGCCTGCTCAATTACGTCGCCGAGCCGGCCCCCCGCTGAGCCGCGCACGCTCGAACGGGCCGACGTCGGACCACAACGGCAAAGGAGCTGTCATGGCCGAGTACGAGGACCTCCCCCGGATCGTGGTGGAGCGCCGCACCGGCAGTGTGTCTTCCTTCCTCTTCGGTGCGTTGCTCGGCGCCGGCATCGCGCTGCTCATGGCGCCCAGGACCGGGCGTGAGACGCGCGCCGGCATCCGCGAGGGCGCTCTCCGCCTGCGCCGCAACGCCGAGGACGCCCTCCGGCAGGTGCGCGATTCCGTCATGGACGCGATGGACGATGTCCGCGAGGAGATCGACGAGCGGCTCGAGGTCGCCCGCCACGCCGTCGAGGCGGG
>Ga0207873_1001872_pt1 | contig 18828 bp, 10 predicted proteins | sample BGWIniCompost_FD_187373 | JGI IMG/M metagenome (GOLD analysis project Ga0207873, IMG submission 187373) | Cellulose adapted compost microbial communities from Newby Island Compost Facility, Milpitas, CA, USA - BGW Initial Compost (SPAdes)... ...
CCGCGGGTCGGCGGCGCCGGGGCAGCCGGTGGCTCCGGGGTGGTGGTCCCCGGTGCTCCGGGGCGGTTGCTGCGCGCGGTGGGCGAGCCGCACTCGGAACTCGTGGACACCGACAGCGGACGGCCGCTGCGCCGGCTGGAGCCCCTGAGTGCCGACGGCGGGCCGGTGACCGGCAGCACCTCCTACGTCGTGAAGGTGCCCGACGGGCCCGAGGGGGCCGACAAAGCACGGCAGGGCGTGCACAGCAGGAGCTGACCCTCCGTCAACGTCCCGCACCGCTCAGCCTTTCCGAAGAGGTGCCCCTCCGGCGGGGACGTCATGGCGCGCCCGCGTCCGCCTCCGACGAGACCCCACTCGGCCGGGTCGGCGGCGGTGAAGGCGACCGCGCCCCGTCGGGCTTGCGGCCCCCGGAGAGGTCCCTGATGAGCGGCACGGGCATGCCGGCACCTCGGATGCGGGAGAGCCTCTGCGGCTCCGCCCGCCGCGCCCGATTGCCGAAGGCGTGCACGCGGCGCATTCTGGACGTGGAGGGCGAGTCCGTCTCCGGTCTCCGTCGTCGAACGCCCTTCCTCCGCCGCACATCTGCCCGGCCACGACCGGTGACGCGCCGGTGAAGCGGGAGGAGCGCGACGATGCCGCATTCCTGGATGCCCCAGGCGGTCAAGACGGATGTCGGGGACCACGCGCCGTGCGACTCCCGGATCCCCGCGAAGGCGATCGCCCACATCACGGCGGACCGGCGCGCCACGGCCGAGGCGCCCCGCGACCTGGTCCCCTTCGCCAACCTCAAGTCCTTCTTCACGGGCAGCGGGATCGGCAGCGCCCCGCACATCCTGTGGGACCCGTTCACGGGGTCGTTCGCCCAGTTCTTCCCTGCGACCTCCCGCAGCAAGGCGCTGGCCGACGCGCCGGGCGGGGTGCGGACGAACCGGGCCGGCAAGGTCGTCATCCAGATCGAGGCGCTGTTCTTCCCCCACTGCCGTGTCGACGGCACGGTGTTCGCGAGGCTCGTGGACACTCCCTGCAAGGGGTGGGGCGAGCTCAATGCGTGGGTCAGGTCCTGGGGTGTGCCCGATGTGTGGCCCATGGGCCGTCCGACCGCCCTGTCCCGCGATACGTCTCCGGCCGGCGTGTGGACTTCCCGGGGCGGGTGGTACGCCCACGCCCACGTCCCGGAGAACGACCATGTCGACCCCGGTTCCTGGCCGCAGTTCGTCGCACCCGACGCAGAAGTGCCGCAACCGGTACCCGGTGAGGGGCGGTTCGTCCCCTTCCCCGGCCCATCCCTCTTCGTGACCGGCCGCAGGTCACCGGTGATCGCGGCGATGCATCACCGGCTCGTCGCCGAGGACTGTGACCGCTACACGTCCGGTGCCGGCACCGACGTGTGGGGTCCGGGCGATGTGCGGTCCTACGCCGCCTGGCAGCAGAAGCTGGGCTTCACGGGCAGCGCCGCCGACGGTGTGCCCGGCCGGGTCAGCTGGGACCGGCTGCGCGTGCCCGCCTGACCGCCGGGCGCACCCGGGGGGTGAAGTGCGTGATCGTGGGCAGAGGGTGGGGGTGATCTTCACCGGGTGGTGTCAGGAGGGGGATGCCGTGACCGCGTCCGAGTTCCGTGAGGTGCCTGACGGGCGGCGGCGCAGGTTCGATCTTCGGTCGACCGCGCTGTTCTTCGTGCTGCTCGCTGTGGTGGTGAGCGTGGCGGGGTTCGCGGCTCGCCTGGCGGCGGAGGCGGTGGAGCGGCGTCCGGTGTGGGTGTTCGTGCTGGTGGCGGTGGGGCTCGCCGGGGTGACGGGGGCGGGGCGGAAGGTGCGGGTGGCCAGGGCGGCCCGGCGGGCCGCCGCGGCACTCGACGAGGCGGCGAGGGAGGCGGCCCGCGAGCTGGAGGACCCCGCGATCCCGGCTCGGCGGACGGTGGTGGAGGCCGGTGCGGGTCGGTTCGTCGGAGACGTTCCGCACGAGGCAGCGGACCACGGGGATCTGACGCCCGATGAGTTCGAGCAGGCGGTGGCCGGTCTGTGTGAACGGGACGGGTGTTCCGGTGTCGAGGTGGTGGGCGGGGCCGGGGATCTGGGGGCGGATGTGGTGGCCGTGCTGCCCGGCGGGCGGCGGATGGTGGTCCAATGCAAGCGGTACGGGGACTCCCATCGGGTCGGATCGCAGGATCTGCAGCGGTTCGGCGGGACGTGTTTCACGGTGCACGAGGCGGATGTCGCCGTGCTGGTCACCACGAGCGAGTTCACCGCGCCGGCGTTGGAGTACGCGGAGCAGTGCGGGATCGTGTGCGTGGACCGCGAGTCGCTGTGGGCCTGGGCGGAGGGCAGCGGACCGTGTCCCTGGGAGGGGGCGACGGAGGTTCCGGGGACGGGGTGCGGTGAGGTGCGGGCTGCCGGTCCGGGTCCGTGACGGGAGAAGGCCGCTGCCACGGAGGCCGAGTCCGTGCCGTGGATGCTGATTCCCGTGCCGTGGGGCCCGGTTCCGGAGGCGCGGATGCCGATCGCGGTGCCCGCAGGTGCCTTTTCCGGCCATCGGTGAAATGGGTCCGCGCGTGGCTTCCGGGTCCTGGGGGTTGTCCGTATCCTCCTGCGGCGGACGGGTCGGTCACCTGTGGTAAGAGGGGGCGTGGATGGGCGGTTCGGGTACCTCACGGCGCACGTTCATGGCGGGGACGGCGGCGGCCGGCGGCGTGGCCGCGCTGGGCACCGGCGGTCCCGCACGGGCCGCGGGCCGGGCTCGCGCGGGCCGCTCCCCCGCGGCGGGCGCCGCCGGGTCGGTCGCCGTGCTGGGCGGTGGGGTGGCCGGGCTGACCGCGGCGCACGAGCTCGCCGAGCGCGGCTTCCGTGTCACCGTGTACGAGCGGCGGGCGCTCGGCGGCAAGGCGCGCAGCATGGGGGTGCCGGGCAGCGCCCGTGGCGGGCGGCGCGAGTTACCCGCGGAGCACGGCTTCCGCTTCATCCCCGGCATCTATCACAACCTGCCCGACACCATGCGGCGCATCCCGTTCCCGGGCAATCCAAACGGGGTGTGGGACAACCTGGTGGCCCCCTCCGAGATGTCCTTCGCCCGCACCGGCCGGGAGGATCTGCGGCTGCCGCTCCCCTGGCCCGGGCACCGGCCGCCCGACCTCGGCCTCGACGACGTCCGCCGGGCGCTGACCGCCGTGCTGGAGACGATGCGCGGGATCCCCCCGCACGAGGCGGCGTACTTCGTGAACCGGGTGCTGGTCTTCATGACCAGTTGCGACGAGCGGCGCAACGACACCTGGGAGGCCACGCCCTGGTGGGACTTCATCCGGGCGGCCCGGATGAGCCGTGACTATCAGCGGCTGCTGGCGATCGGGGTCACCCGCAACATCGTCGCCACCAAGGCCGAGGAGGCCAGTACCCGCACGGTGGCGAGTCTGCTCGAGGCGTTCCTGTTCAACGGGATGGGGCGCGGCGCGGACGGCCCGCTCGACCGCATTCTGAACGCGCCGACGAACGAGGCGTGGATCGATCCGTGGGTGGCCCATCTGACGTCGCTGGACGTGGCGTTCGAGGTCGGGTGGACAGTGCGGGAGGTGGTGTACGAGAGGGGAAGGGTCGCCGGGGTGCGGGTCACCGACCCGGGCGGGCGGACGCAGACGGTGACCGCCGACCACTATGTGTGTGCGATGCCGGTCGAGCACGCGCGCCGTACCTGGGGACCGGCGCTGCGGTCGGCCGATCCGCAGCTGGCGCGGTGCGACCGGCTGAAGACGGACTGGATGACCGGCATCCAGTTCTATCTGACGGAGTCGGCTCCGCTGCTGGACGGGCATCTCAACTGCGTGGACTCCCCCTGGGCCCTGACGGCCATTCAGCAGGCCCGGCACTGGGACGGGCGTGACTTCCCCGCCGACTACGGCGACGGCAGCGTGGTGGACTGTCTCTCGGTGGACATCTCGGAGTGGGACAAGCCCGGGATCCTCTACGGCAGGACGGCGAAGCAGTGCACCCGGGCCGAGGTCGCCAAGGAGGTGTGGGAGCAGCTGAAGGCGGCGCTGAACGACACGGGCAGGACGGTGCTGCGGGACGGTGCGCTGCACTCGTGGTTCCTGGACCCCGGCGTCGACGGCATCGGGACTCCGCATCCGGTGAACGAGGACGAGCTGCTGATCCACCCGGTGGGAACCTTCCACAACCGGCCGACGGCGGCGACGAGGATCCCGAACTTCTTCCTGGCGGGCGACTACGTCTCCGTGGACATCGATCTGGCGACCATGGAGGGTGCCAACGCGTCCGCGCGTGCCGCGGTGAACGCGCTGCTGGACCGGGTGGGTTCGCCGGCGACGCGCTGCACGATCACACCACTGTACCGGGCCCCGGAGTTCGAGATGCTCAAGCGTCACGACCGGACCCGCTACCGCTGGGGTCTGCCGAACGCGCTGGACCTGGGCTAGGAAGGCGTGTGCACGGGCCCGTCTCCGCCCCGTGCCGCAGCACCGCCCGCTCCGCGGCGTCCGGGCGGGCCCCTCCCCCACGGACATGCGAGCCCGGTGCCCCAGGACTAGCGTGGAGGGCGGACCGGTGCGGCAGCCATCGGCTCAGGCGGGGAGGGTGACGCCCCATGCCGGACGACAAGGCGACCGTTCTGACACCTGCCGACGAGCGGGCCATGGCGGACGAGCTCCGTGCCCGCTTGAACGGCGAAGTGATCGACCGGGCGCATCCCGCGTACGACGGAGCGCGGGCCGTGTGGAACGGGCTGATCGATCGACGCCCCGCGGTCATCGCCCGGTGCTCCGGCACGGCGGACGTGGTGGAGACGGTGCGGATCGCGCAGAAGTACCGTCCCGTGGTCAGCATCCGCGGGGGCGGGCACCAGGTGGCGGGCAGCGCGGTGTGCGACGACGGTCTCGTGATCGATCTGTCGGGCATGAAGGGGGTGCACGTGGATCCCGCCGCGCGGATCGCGCGGGCCCAGGGCGGGGTGACCTGGGGGGAGCTGGACCGTGAGACCCAGCTGCACGCGCTGGCCACGCCGGGCGGGGAGATCTCGGCGACGGGCATCGCCGGGCTGACCCTGGGCGGCGGCTTCGGCTTCGTGATGCGGACGCTCGGGCTGAGCTGCGACGGGATGAGGTCGATCACGGTCGTCACCGCCGACGGTACGGTGCGGGTGGCGAGCAGGGACGAGGAGCCCGAGCTGTTCTGGGCGGCACGCGGCGGCGGCCGGGGCATCGGCGTGGTCACCTCTTTCGACTACGGCCTGCAGCCGCTGGGGCCGGAGGTGGACTGCGCACTGGTGATCCATCCGTTCGACCGCGCCGAGGCGGTGCTGCGGGCCTGGCGGGACGCGACGGAGTCGGCGCCGGACACGGTCACGCCGGAGCTGCTGCTGTGGACCGTCCCGGCCGACCCCGAGGTGCCGCCGGAGCTGCACGACGTGAACTGCGTGATGGTCAGCGCGGTCTACGGGGGCCCGGCGGGGGCGGAGGCGAAGGCGGCGCTGGCGCCGCAGCGCGACTTCGGTCCCGCGCTGCTCGACCTGAGCGGATCGCTGTCGTACGTCGAGCTGCAGAGCGCCAACACCTGGCGGTTCCCGGACGGCGACCGGTACTTCATGAAGTCGCACTTCATGGACGAGCTGAACGACGAGGCGATCTCGGTCCTGGTGGACTGGTACTCGCGGCGGCCGACTCCGGACTGTCTGATCGTGGTGCGGACCCTGGGCGGTGCCGTGGCGCGGGTCGGCCCGGACGACAGCGCGTTCGCGCACCGGTCGGCCCGGTTCAATGTGAGCATCGACGCGGGCTGGCAGAACCCGGCGCTGGACGACGAGGCGATCGGGTGGGCCCGGTCGGCGTGGGACGCCGTCAAGCCGTTCTCCAGCGGTTCGTATGTCAACTTCGCCGGGCTCGGGGAGGACGCCGGCGAGCTGAGGAGCGCGGTGTACGGCTCGCACGAGGAGCGGCTGGAGCGGATCCGTGCCGCCTACGACCCGGAAGGGCTCTTCGCGCCGGCCGCACGCCGGCCCTGACCGCCAAGGCCCGGGAAGGGACGGTCACCAGGGGCGCCCCGGCCGGGCGTCGCCGCCCGACGGGGTGCCGCGCAGACGGGGGCGCACGGGCAGCATGCGGGTCAGCTGCGGGGACGGCTCCACGCCCAGTTCCTCCTGCAGGAGCTTGCGGAACGCGTCGTAGTGGCGCACGGCCTCGCCGATGTTGCCCTCCGCGAGGTGCGCCGCGATGACGGCCCGGTGGGCGCTCTCGCGCAGGGGCTCGGCGCGCACGCTCGCCCAGGCGGCCTCCATCGCCAGCGCCCGCTTCCCCTCTCGTGTCAGGGCCTCGGCCAGTGCGTCGAGGGCGTGCAGGCGCAGCTGCCGCAGGCGTTCGCGTTCCACCAGGACCCAGTCCTCGTCCCACCCCGGCAGCAGGTCCTCCCCCGTGAGCAGGCCGAGCGGCGGCTCCCCGTGGGAGGGCGAGCCGCCGCCGCTCTCGGCCATGCCGAGTGCGGTGTGGGCGAGATCGTGGACGTCCACACGCAGGCCCGGGGTGATCAGCAGGGTGTCGCCGCGGCTTCCGATCAGGGGCGGCTCCTCGCGTGGCAGCTTCCACAGGGTGGTCCGCAGGCTGCCCCTGGCGTGCTCCTCGGTGACCTCGGGCCACAGCGTCCCGGCGACGACCGTACGGCACACTCGTCGCCGCAGCGCCAGGAAGGCCAGCACCCGCTGACCGTTGCGGCACAATTCGACGGTGCCGGTTGGGAGTTCGAGCCGGAACTGGCCGAGCAGCCACAACCGGGGATGATCAGACACCACCCTTGATCGCCTCGCTCACCGACCCTCGCGCGAGCACGCTGTGGGCTGCCGGCCTCACCGACGGCGCGTCACTGCTCGTGCTGTCCCTCGACTCCGCAGGCGTGCCGCGTTCTTTCGAGGAGGCTGTCGTCATCAGTCTCAGCCCGCCGTACGGGCTGTGCAACTCCTCCGGGCGCAGGCAGGGCTGCCTGCCTCGGCCGGACGGCGGGAGGGCCGGTGACGAGGGGGTGACGCCGCGCTGACGGCAGGACCGTAGGTTCGGACTGTGGCGGAGACAGGGGGCGCCGTCACGGCCACGGAGACGGCCGCGGCGGTCGCCCCCACCCGCACTTCGGTCCCGAACCACGGGGAGGCCCGCATGTCCTGGCGAGTCGCCAACAGCCTGGAGACGCTGCGGCGTCAGCTCGACACCCGCTTCCCCGCGCGCAGCAGGTCCGCTGACGGAAGCATCGGTGACGCAACCCATCAGCGGCGCGGGAGCGCCAGTGACCACAACCCCTGGTTCGGGCCCGGCATCGTCACCGCCCGCGACTTCACCCACGATCCGGCGCACGGTCTCGACATCGGGCTGGTGGCCGGGCAGCTCCTCGACAGCCGCGATCCGCGGATCAAGTACGTCATCGCCAACCGCCGGATCGGGACCAACCGGAGCTGGCGGTGGGAGCCGTACGGCGGCCCGAACCCGCACGAGGCGCACTTCCATCTGTCGGTGGTGGCGGATGCGCGCTGCGACGAGGCGCACGACTGGGTGCTGCCCGTGCTGGGTGAGACGCCGGACGGGGGCGGTGGCGGCGCTGCCGAGAAGGGGACGTCGTTCGTCACCTGGGGCACGCGGGTCAACGTGCGGGCGGAGCCCCGGCTCGACGCCGCGGTCGTCGCGGTGCTGGCCGGGCCGACGCGGGTCACGGTGCAGTGCCAGAGGCGGGGCGACACGGTCAGCACGGCGGGCCATGTCAACGACGCCTGGAGCTTCGTACCGGAACTGGGCGGTTACGTCTCCAACATCTTCATCGATCATCCGGCGGCGTGGTTGCCGGGCGTGGGTGAGTGCTGACGGATCCCCACCGGCCTGCCCGCGGACACCAGGAGCTCATCATGGTCGCTTTGTCCAACGTCCGGTTCGGAGCGAAGAACGAGGACGTCCGCACCGTACAGAAGGCGCTGATCGCGCGGGGCCGGAAGATCCCCGAGGGGGCCACCGGATTCTTCGGTGAGCAGACCAGGGCCGCCTACCGGGCCGAGCAGCTCGCCCAGGGATTCAAGGGCAAGGACGCCGACGGCATCCCCGGCTGCGTCTCGCTCACCACCCTCGGCCGCCACGCCGGCTTCGGTGTGAACTGCAAGGGCGCCGCGGCGTCCGGCGCCGGGCGGGGCGGCAGCGGCGGCAAGGGGCACGTGGCCACGCCCGTGCCCGGCAGCAGGATCACCCGCCAGTTCTACTCCCCCGGTCCGTATGCGTGGAAGCCGGACGGGAGGGGCCGGCACACCGGGGTGGACTTCGGCGCTCCCAGCGGCGCCCCGGTCCTCGCCGTGCGCAGCGGAGCGATCGCCTGGTCCAACGGCAAGGGCGGGGCGTACGGCCAGTGGATCGGGCTGCGCGCCGACAACGGGCACGTCTACACCTACTGCCACTTGTCCCAGCGCGAGGTGAGGACGGGTCAGAAGGTCAAGGCCGGGCAGCGCATCGGCAAGGTCGGCAGCACGGGCAACTCCACGGGGCCGCATCTGCACCTCGAGATGTCGAAGGGCTCCTCGTGGGCGTACGGCAACGTGGCGAAGCCGGTCTGGTGAGCGCGCCATGAGTGCCGTCCCCGGACTGGACCTGGAGCGTTTCGCCGCCGGGCAGATCCCCGAGAGGGTGGACATCGACGCGCCGCTGCCGCCGGTGCGGCTGCGCGGGCGGCTGGAGCGCAGCGGTGACTTCAGCCGGCTGTCGGGCGTGCTGAGCGCCTCGCTGCCGGTGGCCACGGCCACCGCGTTCGGGGAGGCGCGGCTCAAGGGACAGGGCAGCCCGTCGTTCCTGGTGCTGCTCGGCGCGACGTTTCCCGAGCCGGGCCTGCAGATCGGTATCGGTTTCGCGCTGAGCGGCGTCGGCGGGGTCGTCGGTGTCAACCGGCGGGTCGACCGGGAGGCGCTGATCGCCGCGATCGCGGACGGCACGGCGGGCGAGCTGCTGTTCCCGCCGGACCCGGTCCGGGCGGCGCAGCGGGTGCTGCCCCGGTTGCCGGCGCTGTTCCCGGTCGCCCGGGGGCGGCTCGTGGTCGGCCCGATGTTCAAGCTGTCCTGGGGCGCGCGGATGGTGTCCCTGTCGGCGGCGGTGGTCGCCGAACTGCCCGACCCGGTACGGCTGTCCGTGCTCGGGGTGCTGCGGGTGGCCGTGCCGGACCCGGCGGTGCCGCTGATCGAGCTCAACGCCAGGTTCGCCGGCCAGTACGACAGTGCCGAGCCGAGCGCGTTCCTGATGGCGAGCCTGAACGGGTCGCACATGGCGGGCATCCCGCTGAACGGGGACGTGCTGGTGCTGAGCCGGGGCGGCCGGGACGCGACCTTCGTGCTGAGCGCGGGCGGATTCCATCCGGCGTACGCCGTGCCGCGGGGTGTGCCGCAGTTGCGCCGGCTGAGCATGAACCTCTCACCGGTGCCGTGGATCCAGATGCGCTGCGAGGCCTACTTCGCGATCACCAGCAACACCGTGCAGTTCGGTGCGCAGCTGTTCCTGGTCGCGGAGATCGCGGGGTGCGGACTGCGCGGCCAGTTCGGCCTGGACGTGCTGGTGCACTTCGAGCCGGAGCTGAGGTTCACGGCCGCGATACGGGGCTCGCTGGCGGTGCGGGTGCTCGGCCGGACCCTGATGGGGATCGGGTTCTCACTGACGCTGGAGGGTCCCGCGCCCTGGCACGCCGTGGGCCGCGGCAGCATCGACCTGTTCCTGTTCGAGGCGTCGTTCGACTTCGAGGAGACCTGGGGCAGCCGTCCGCCGCCGCTGCCTGCCGCGCCCGCCGACCTGGAGGGCGAGCTGCGCAGGGCGTTCCGGCAGCAGAGCGCCTGGACGGTGCTGCCGCCGGGCGACACGCGCTCCCCGGTGCGGCTGTCACCGGCGGCGAACCGGCTGCTGGCGTCCGGCGGCCGTGTCCACCCGCACGGCCGGCTGGTGGCCCGGCAGAAGGTGCTGCCGTTCGGTGTGGACGTGCAGCGGTTCGGACGCACCCCGGTGGAGCCGGCCCAGCACTGGGACATCGCCGTCGCCCAGCTCGGGGAGGACGCGGCGAAGGGCGGCAACACCGTCGACTCGTTCGCTCCCGGCCTGTTCCGCTCGCTGAGCGAGGAGGAGCAGCTCAGCAGTCCCGCGTTCGAGGACTTCCGCTCGGGCGTGCGGTTCGTCACCGACACCGGGGTGCCCGACGACAGCATGTTCGTCACCGCGACGCTGGCCTGGGAGACCCAGGTGGTCGAGGAGGGGCGCCTGAAGGTGCTGCGGCGGACGGCCCGGCTGCTGGAGCTGATCGATGTCGAGCTGGTCGCGCTGGCGCCGTCCGTGCTCAGCCGGCAGTGGTGGCAGCCGCGGCGGCAGCCGATGAAGGTCACCGAGCGGCCGCACCTGGCGATCATGTCGACCTGGTCGATGACCCCCGTCCCGCCCGAGGAGGCCGGTCTCACCCCGGCGGGCGAGGCGGCCGGCGCTCCGGTGGACGCCGAACTGCGGCTGCAGACGGGCTCCCGCAGGGGCCTGAGGGCCGTGGAGAGCTGGGAGGTGCAGGGCTGATGGCGCAGGAGCTGCAGTTCGCCCCGTACATGCAGAGCTCGATCGGTGCCGCGGTCGCCTCCACCGCGCCCCATCTGCTGCCCACGCTCAGCCCGCGTCTGGTCCTGTCCGGTCCGGGTGGCCGGCAGGTGCCGATGGATCCGCCCGAGACCGGGTTGCAGATGCTGGGGCCGGAGGGCGTCATCGGTATCGATCCGCGGCACATCCTGCGCATGGAGCCGGCGCCCGGCAGCACCGGCACCGAGCCGAACTACCTCGCCTGCATCGAGTTCGACGCGCCGGAGCTGCCGTGGCTGTTCACTCCGGCCCGCGCCGATCGTGGCCGGTTGCGCCCCTGGCTCGCCCTCGTCGTTCTCGAGCGGGCGGAGCACCAGGTGCAGCCGGGCCGGCCGCTGCCGTTCGTCGACGTGGACCCGGTCCGCCTGCCGGACCCGGCCTCGTCCTGGGCGTGGGCCCATGTGCAGCGGCCGGCGGGGCGCACCGGCCCGCTGATCTCCCGTCTGCTGTGCCCGAGGAGGCTGGCGGAGAGCACCGCCTACGTCGCGTGTCTGGTGCCGGCCTTCGAAGGCGGGCGGGTGGCCGGGCTGACCGACGGCGGGCAGATCGTGGACGCACGCGGCGACGCCTGGTCGGTGGGCGGCGGCGTGGTACGGCTGCCGGTGTACCACCACTGGGAGTTCACCACCGGCACAGCGGGCGATTTCGAGCAGCTGGCCAGTGCCGTGGTGCCGCTGAGGACGGAGGAGGTCGCGGCGCTGGGCGGTGTCACCGTCGACGTGACCGAGCCGTGGCGCAACGGCGAACCGCTGCGCACCTCGGACGGCTCGGCCGGGCGGCAGACGATCGTCGTCCAGGGTGTGCTGTCGCTGCACGCCCCGCCCGCGGACACCGTGGACCCCGCGGCGGTGCAGGACTTCATGAGCCGGGTCGCCGCGCAGATCGACCGCGGCGCTCAGGACGACGTGACCCTGCCCCTGTACGGCGGGCACCACCTGGTGAAGCGGACGATCGACCCGTCCGAGTCCGGCTGGCCCGCCGACCTCAACCTGTGGCCGGAGCGCCGGATCCCGGCCGCGCTGGGAGCCGATTGGGTGCGCGAGAACCAGGAGTTCTTGATGGCCCGCGCCTGGGAGCAGGTGGAATCGGTGCGGGAGGCCAACCGCCTGCGGGCACGGGCGGCCTTCTGCAGCGAGGTGGCCTCCTCGGTGCACCGCCGCGACGTCGGCACGCTGTCGCCGGCCGAGCTGGTGCGGCTCGCGGGCGGTGCCGCCGACCGGATCAGGACGAGCAGCGGTCTGCCGCTGCGCACCGAGATCGCGGTGAGCCCGGCCCCGACGGCACTGGCCGAACCGGTCCTGCACCGGCGGGTGCTGCGCTCCCGGGGTCCGGTCGCCCGGCGGACGGGGGCGCGGCCCGGCACCTATGTGGCGCGGTCGCTGCGCGGTGAGCTGGTTCCGCCCGTGCCCACGCCGCTGCTCACCGCACCGGAGGCCACCGAGCAGCCGGCCGGTGAGGTCGGCGACGACCTGGCCGCCCGGGTGGGGTCCGCGCTGCGCGGCGACGACGCCAGGCGGGCGGGACGGCTGCTGCGCGTGCTGTCGGCGGTGGCCCTGTCCGCGGAGGCGAACGGCTTCGCGGACCAGGCGCGCACGCTGACCTCGGTGGTGGCCGGCCCGGTGCTGCGGATGGCGGCCGGTCAGGACGGGGAGCCGGCGGACGGCGCGGCGGAGGAGGCGATGCCGGCGGCCCGTCTGCTCACCCTGGAGCGGGCCTTCACCGCCGCCCGTGTCGCACCGCTGACCGGGGAACTCGCCCGGCGGTTCGGGGAGATGGCGCAGGGCGGCGTCCTGACCGTGCCGGCGCTGCACCGGGTGCTGCCCCAGGAGTCGGTGGCGGACGATCCCGGCGGTCATCTTCTGGAACTGGGGGTGCCCGTGGACCAGGCGGCGCTGGGCGAACGGCTGGCGGCCGCGCTCGAACCGGGCCCGCTGCTCGCGGCGCGGCTGAGCCACCTGGCGGAGCCGGAACCCGGCTTCGTGGCGGCCGAGACCCCGGCACCGACCGACCCGGTGATGGCGGGCCCGGCGTTCCCCGCGCCGCTCGCCCTCGCCCTCAAGGATCGCCGGCCCGACTGGTTCCTGCCCGGCTCGGCCACCATCCCGGACAACCGTGCCGTGCTGCTCAAGGCCAACGCGGAGTTCATCGCCGCGTTCATGGTGGGCGTCAACGACGAGTTCAACCGGGAGATGCGCTGGCGGGAGTACCCCACCGATCTCAGGGGCACGTCGTTCACACAGTTCTGGCCGCGCACCGACGGTGTGGCCGACACTCCGCCCATTCACACCTGGACACCCGACGGGGCGCTCGGCTCCCATCTGGCGGCCGGGGCGGGCGGCCTCGACGTACTGCTGATCCGGGGGCCGCTGGTACGGCGCTACCCCGACCTGACCGTGGCCGCGCTGCCGCCCGAGGCACGGCATCAGCCGGACCTCGCCGAGGGCACGTGGAAGCGGCCCGTGATGGTGCTCGGCCTCGACGAGCAGACCGCCGCCTACGCCTTCGAGCTGCCCGAGAGCGACGTGCACGACTGGTGGTTCGTGCTCGCCGAGAACTCCCAGCGGGTGCGGTTCGGCTTCGACACCCCCGAGACCCGGGCCGCGCAGGCCGAGGAGGGGACCTTCGTGGAGCAGCCGGCGCCGCCGTGGAGCGACCTGGACTGGAGTGCCGTGGACGCGGGCCGCGGCTTCGCCGAGATCGACGGGCGTGTCCTTCCCGCGGCCGGGACGCCCGCACCGATGATCGCCGGGCAGTGGAACGCGGCCGAGGTGGCGAACATGGCCCTGCAGCGGCCGTTCCGCGTCGTCCGCTCCGCCCGCAGTCTGATCGGAGACCCCTGACGTGGACACCCGTATCGCGCAGGCGCACCGGGACGTCGCCGACGCCCGGATCGCACTGAACTGGTCCAGGGCCGGTCTCGCCGGGCTGGAGAAGCGTGTCCTGGCCGAGCCGCCCGGCCCGGACCTGCAGCAGGAGATGCTCGACCAGCGTCAGGAGGCCGACGCGGCCGAGACCCGGCTGCAGCAGGCCAGGGAGGTCTACCGCGAGGTCGCAGGCGAGGCTCCCCCGCTGTGGCCGGACGGCCCCACGGACCCGGTGCTGCTGCTGCCGCTCCGCCTGGAGACCGTCTTCCGGACCGCCGAGCGGCCGGAGCTGTGGATCCGCGCCTACCCGGACGAGATCCATGTCGACTCCCACGAGAGAGGCCTCACCGCCGCCGAACGCGCCGCCACCGAGGCCTACTGGAGGACCGTCTGGGCCGCCGGAGGCGATCAGGACCGTCTGACCGCCGCGTGGAACGGGCTGGTGACGATGATCGGCCCGGGGCGGGCGACCTGGGCGACGAAGGCGTACCGCCCGCAGGGCGAACCGCCGCGGACCCCGGCGCCCGACGGTGCCGAGCCGCCCGGCCCCGGGCCGTTCACCGCGGAGCCGGAGGCACGCGAGAGCGCCTGGACCCGTGCGGCCCGCACCTGCGTCCTCCCCGACCGGCTGGTGTTCTCCGGCTATCAGGTCACCGGCGACGGACAGATCGGGCTCGTGTGGCGGCAGGAGGGCGAGCCCGTCCCCGCCGCGCTGGATGTCGGTCTGGCCCCCTCAGCCACCGAACCGCCGCTGTGGCTCACCGATTTCGACGAGGCCGTCAAGGTGGGCATGGGCGTGCGGGTGCCCCTGACCGACACCCTTCCGCAGCGGTTCGACCTGATCACGGTCGCCGGCGTCCGGTCAGGCCCGGCGCAGGACACGGCGAACCTGGTGGGCACCCTGCTGGAGGCCCACCGCTGCACCGACGGGCTGAGCGTGCTGCCGGCCGGCACCGCCACCAACAACACCGCGCAGCAGCGGTCCGCCTGGCACTCCCGGAGTCCCCAGGCGGCCCCCGAGCGGCTCGCCGCACAGCGGGCCGCGTTCCGGCCCGGCAGCCCCCAGGCGGCGGCCCGCATCGCCCATGCCCTCGGCCCGGCCGCCGGAGAGGTGCTCAAGGACGTCCCCGACGGCCTGGCCGAGGACGATCACGAGCTGCTGCTGCATCTGCGGGCCGCCCTCGGCGCCCTGGCCGCCGCCTCCTCCAACTGGCGCCCCGTGGACCCCGAGGGCGAGCCGACGCCCCTGCCGGATCTGCTGTTCCTGGTCTCCCACTACGTCGGCCATGTGAACGGACGCGGCCCGCTGCCCAGCCTGCGCGTGGGCCGCCAGCCCTACGGCGTGCTGCCCGTCACCTCGCTGGACCTGTGGCACGGCACCGAGGTCGACCTGCGGATCCTGAACCACATCTCGGGCTTCCGCACCTTCGTCGAGTCCCAGGGCTGGCGCGCCCCGAGCGTCGCCGCGGGCGGCGACCCCGACGCCGTGATCAACGATCTGCTGCACCGGCTGCCGGCCTCCCGCCGTCTGAGGTACCTCCGCCAGACGCCCAACACCCCGCCCTTCGCCCCGCCTCCCGACACGCCGACCGGCTCGATCCCGCACCGCAGCGGCTTCGCCTGGGCCGAGCCGCCCGGCCTGGAGGAGGTGCCGCCGGCCCCGCCCGAGGAGTTCTTCGCCGCGCAGGAGACCAGCACGGAACTGCGCGAACTGGTGGGCCGGGCGCCGCTGCGGGGGATCTGGGACTGGTGGCGGGAGACCGCCCCGCTGCTGGCCGGCGGGCACGAGATGACACCGGAGCGCACGGAACGGCTGCGCGCCTTCGAGGTGGTGATCAACGGAGCGGCCACCGGCAAGCTCGGTCTCTTCTACCACGTCGCCATGACGGTGCTGCGGATGCACCGGGAGGCGCTGCGGCTGCAACTGGAGAGCGAGAGCAGGCGGGTGGAGCCGGGGGTGCGCCTGGTCGACGGCCGGCTCACGGCCGAGGCCGGCTTCGCCCCGGACGCCTACGACTGGATCTGCCTGGCCCTCGGCGAGCTGGCCGAGGCGGAGGACCGGTCGGGCGGAGACCTCGCCCGTGTGGAGCGGCTGCTGTGCGAGGTGCTCGACACGCAGACGCACCGGCTCGACGCGTGGATGACCTCGGTGGCCTCGGCGAGGCTGGACCGGCTGCGCAAGGACAGCCCGGCGGGCACGCACATCGGGGCGTACGGGTGGGTCACCGGCGTCGGGCCGCGTGAACAGGAGCCGGCGGTCGGGCAGGACACGGGCGGCACCGGGGAGGGGGTCGCGGGCGGCGAGGTCACGGACGGGGACACGACCGACGGGGCGGGCGAGAACACGGAGGCGGACGCGGCGGACGACGCCGGGGAGGGTGACGGAACGGACACCGAAGGCAGCTTCGAGCCCTCCGGGATCCGCGACGGTTATCTCGTCGCCCCCTCCATGCACCACGCCACCACACTCGCCGTGCTGCGCTCGGGCTGGCTCAGCCACGCCGACCGTCAGGCCTTCGGCATCAACCTCTCCTCCGGCCGGGTGCGCCGGGCCCTGGCCACCATCGACGGCGTCCGCTCGGGCCAGTCCCTGCGCGCCCTCCTCGGCTACCGTCTCGAACGCGCCCTGCACGACGCCCAGCTGGACACGCTGATCCGCCCGCTGCGGCTCGTCTTTCCGATGCCGGACCTGGTCGACGGCGCCACGGAGGGCAGCGAGGCCGCCCGCACGGCGATGGCCGAACGGTCCGTGGTGGACGGTCAGGCGCTGCTCGACGACTGGCTGATCCACGGCAGGACGCTCGCGGACCTGGGCCTGGACGTCACGGGGGCCCAGCTGCCGCTGCTGGCCCAGGCCGATGTGCTCATGCGGGACCTGGAGACGACGGTCGACGCGGTCGGCGACCTGCTGCTCGCGGAGAGCGTCCATCAGCTCGTCGGGGGCAACCCGGTCCGGGCGGGAGCGGCCGCGGACGGCATCGCCCGGGGTGAGGGCCTGCCCCAGGAGTTCGATGTGATCCGCACTCCCCGGGCCGCCGTGGCGGTCACGCACCACCTCGGTGCCGTCGCCCCGGCCGACGGCACCGGCGGCTGGGCCGCCGGGCGTCCGCTCGCCGCCCTGGAGCCCGGTCTGGAACGCTGGTGCCAGAGGCGTCTGGGCGACGCCTCGGCCTGGCGCTTCGACTTCGGCGATCCCGCGGCACCGGTCACGGTCGCCCTGTCCGACCTGGGGATCTGCGCCCTCGACGCCGTGCTCGGCTCCGCTCTCACCGACGACCGCACCGAGGACGTCCCGGCCCGGGACGATCCGCTGGCCCGGCGGCTGCTGCGGCACACGGCGGCGCTCTCGGCCGGTGCCGGATCCGCCCCTCCCCAGATCACGCCGGCGTCGGCAACCCGTTTCGCCGAACTCCAGCAGCTGTGCCGTTCGTTGGGCGCGGTGCTCCGCGACGCCCGCCCGCTGACCGGCTCGGACCTGGACGACACGATGGCGGACGGGTGGGCCGGCGCCGATCTGCGGGAGCTGTGGACGCGGGTGACGACCTGGCTGAACGGTGTCGGCACCAACCTGGCCTGGCTGCGCGAGCAGGTGAAGCTGCTCCCCGACGGCGCGGATGCGCTGGTCCGGCATCTCGACGCGCTCGCCGACCACGGTGTGCACGCCGCGTACACCCTGGGGACGCCGGGCGACGAGGCGGCCCTCGAGACCCTGCGGGATCAGGCCTGTTTCGTCCTCGACCGCTTCGACGCCTCCCCCGTCGCCGCCCTGCCCGAACCGCCGCAGGACCCGGCGGCGGTGCTCGAATGGGCGACCGCGGTCCGCACGGCCGTGGCGGGCGTGCTCGGTGAGCAGCTCCCGGTGCTGCCGGTGCTGAACCTGACCGGGACCCCGGCGGGCGACGCCCTGTCCGCCGCACGGCCCGAGGGCGCGGACGACGACGCGGTCGCCGACTGGCTGACGGAGATGGAGCGCATCCGGCCCCGGGTCCGTGCCCTCGGTGACGCGCTGGCCGCCTCCGAGGTCCTCGCCTCGGCCGCGCCGAGCGGCGTCCATGTCGCCCAAGTGCCCGCCGGGCAGCGGTGGATCGCCCGCGGACCGGTGCCCGTGCCCTCCCGCAGCGAGCCCGCGCCGCTGCACTGCGCGGTGCTCAGGACGGACGGCGCTCCCCCGGACGCGGCACGCGTGGCGGGCATGGTGGTGGACGCGTGGAGCGAGACGGCGCCCGAACCGGTGGACGAGGAGATGGGAGCGCTGGCCTTCCACTACAACCAGCCCGACGCGCGCGCCCCGCAGGCGTGGCTGCTCGCCGTACCGCCCGATCCGTCCCGCGGCTGGTGCATGGAGGACGTGCACGCCGTGGTGGAGGAGGCGTTCGCCCTGGCCCGGATCCGCGGGATGGACCTCAACGACATCACCGAGCTGCGCGGAGTGCTGCCCGTGCAATGGGCCGAACCCCCCACCGGGGGCATTCACTAGATCCGGGGAGTTGTCATGGCGATGTTCCGCTACGAGCCGGTGCCGCGCGACACCGGCATCGAGGAGGCGCTGGCCGCGGTGGTGCACGACGCGGCGTGGTTCCTCGCCCGGCAGTACGCCTTCGGCGAGTTCACGGGGGACGACGCGGCCTCGCCGGTGCACGTGTCGGTCGCCCAGGAGCGGCATCCGCTGGACGGCTGGCGCGGCGGGCAGGACGATCCGGAGGCCTGGCAGCCGTACGACCCCTCGGCCATGGTGCTGGAGGAACTGGTCGAGGAGGAGGCGGGCGACGGGCCCGATCCCCGGCTGGTGCTGGCGGGCGGGCTGCGGTGGCGGCGCGCGCTGGCGGCGGCCGGGCTGCTCCCGCTGCTGCCCGCCTTCGCCCGGACGTGTGCCTTCGGCCCGTCCGGCGCCCTGGCACCGGCCCCCTCCGCCGCGACCGTACGGGAGCGGCTGCCCGACCCGGCCGCCCTGGTGCCCTGGCTGGAGCGGCTGGCCGCACGGGACGCGGAGGCCGCGGCACGGTTCGGGGCGGCGGAGGAGAACCGCGAGGCCCTCGCGACGGCCGCCGCGCAGTGGCTGGCCTGGTGGACCGCCCGCGCACCGGCCCGGTCCCGGGGGCCGGCGCACACCTGGGACCCGCACCGCATGGAGTACTCCTTCGCGGTGCGCGCCTCCGGCGTGCCGGACGTGCCGTTGCAGGCGGCCGAGTACCACGGCGGGCATCTCGACTGGTGGGCCTTCGACGCGGCGCCCGCCCGGACCCCGGTGGCGGAGGCAGCCGTCGTCCGCGACGCGCGGACGACCGTGCCCACGCCCGCCCGCTACGGCGGGATGCCTCTCTCCCGCTTCTGGGAGCTGGAGGACGCACGGGTCGACCTCGGCTC
>Ga0207873_1001873_pt1 | contig 18825 bp, 16 predicted proteins | sample BGWIniCompost_FD_187373 | JGI IMG/M metagenome (GOLD analysis project Ga0207873, IMG submission 187373) | Cellulose adapted compost microbial communities from Newby Island Compost Facility, Milpitas, CA, USA - BGW Initial Compost (SPAdes)... ...
GCGTCCGGCACGGCGTCGAGGTTGCAGAGGTGCTCGACGACCGGGATGCCGGCGCCGAGGAGGATCGTGTGGGCGGGGCGCTCGCCGGTGGCGGTGCCGTCGATGTTGATCGAGTCGATGCCGACCAGGCGGGCCCCGGCGTCGACCAGCGCCCGGGCCGCGTCGGCGGTCAGGTGGGGGTGGCCGCCGGCGCCGTAGGCCTCGGTGCCCCAGTGGCGGCTCCACCCGGTGCGGACGACGACGGCCCGGCCGGCCAGCTCGTGCCCGTCGAACGCCGTGGCGTCGATCGCCGGGCCCGCCGCGTCGACGAGCGTGAGCGGCACCATCGCCACCTTCTCCAGCGGCAGGTCGGCGAGGTCCCAGCCGTCCCGGTGGCGGTGGGCCGGGGTGTCGAGGTAGGTGCCGGTGTTGGCCACCATCTCGATGCGGCCGATCTGGAACTCCGTGCCGGGCGCGTACGTGGCGTGCGACGCCTCCCAGGTGAGGTGGTCGGTGATCCGGGGGCCGGGCAAGCCGGGGTAGGTCGTCATCCCGTCGGTGACGACGTGGCTCACGTCGATCAGGCGCATCGGCCCCATCATGGCGGCGGCGTCCCGCCGGAGCCGGTCGGATATCGGCCCCGAGCGCCCGTCAGCCGACGGCCCGCAGTCCGCCCGCGGCGTCCCGGCGCAGCTGGTCGAACGCGTCGGCCGTGGCGTCGTCGGCGGGGACGAGCACGACGAGCTGCTGGGCCCCCGGCGGACCGACCTCCAGGACCTCGCGCTCGAACCGCAGGTCGCCCGCGTCCGGGTGGCGCCAGCGCTGGACGCCGCGGCGGGGCACGTCGTAGAGGCGGACGCGGGAGGTGAACTCGTCGCCGGCCGCCTCCTCCATCTCGGCGATGAACCGCTCGACCCGCTCGGTCGCCGGTCCGAGCGTCAGCTCGATGACCCGCTCGTCGGCCACCGCGTCCCAGTCGGGGAACAGCTCCCGGGCCCGCTCGTCGGTGAACACGAAGCGCGTCAGGTTCGGCGCGGGCGGATCGAGCAGACCGGACGGGCCGGCCAGCAGCTCGAACCCGCTCGTGTGGGCGAGCACGTCCCCGAGCCGGTTGGTCACGAGGGCGACCCCCGGCTCGAGCTGGTCGATCACGGCGCGGAGCGTCGGCCGGACCTCCACCTCGACGTCGCTGAGCACGGCGACGCAGGTGGATGCGCCCGCCTTGGCCAGCTGCCGCAGGTGCCACCGCTCGGTGGCGTCGAGGCGGAGGGCGTCGGCGATCATGTTCACGACCGGCGGGGACGGGTTGCGGTCGCGGCCCTGCTCGATGCGGACGAGGTACTCGACGCTGATGCCGGCGAGCGCCGCCAGCTCCGACCGCCGGAGGCCGGGGACCCGGCGCCGCGCCCCCCGGGGGAGGCCGACCGCCTCCGGCGGGGTGGCGTCGCGCTTCGCACGGATGAAGTCACCGAGCGGCGTACCCACGGGGGTCACTGTACGGGGACACCCGGGCGACCCGCGGGACGGAAGGTGGCCGTGCGAGGGCCACCCTCACCGCGGTCTGGTTGCCGGGGCCCGGCGGGCGGAGGGTGACGCCCATGACCACCGCAAGCACCACACCGCTGAACCTCGTGATCGTCGTCGGCAGCGTCCGGGAGGGCCGGTTCGGCCCGGTGGTCGCCGACTGGGTGGCCGACCGGGCCCGCGAGCACGGCGAGTTCAAGGTCGAGGTCGTCGACCTGGCCGACGTCGAGCTCCCGCTGTCGCTGCCGGCGGTGCCGCCCAAGGGAACCGACCACTACCCGCGGCCGGCGGGCATGGCCGAGCTGACCGCACGCCTGGAGGCGGCCGACGCGTTCGTGCTCGTGACGCCGGAGTACAACCACAGCTTCCCGGCGTCGCTGAAGGCGGCGATCGACTGGCACTTCACCCAGTGGGCGGCCAAGCCGGTCGCGCTGGCCAGCTACGGCGGCCCGTCGGGCGGTCGCCACGCCATGCTGCACCTCGAGAACGTGCTCACCGAGCTGCACGCGGTGACGCTCCGCGACCGGCTGGCCTTCCCCAACTACTTCGAGACCTTCGAGGACGGGCGGCCGCTCGACCCCGAGGCGGCGTCGTACGCCACGACGATGCTGGACGAGCTGGCCTGGTGGGCCCGGGCCCTGCGCGACGCGCGCGCTCGGTCGCCCTACCCGGGCGGCTGAGGTGCGGGCCGGCCCGGTGCGGTGGTCGCGGCGTCCGCACCGGGCCGGCGGCGCCGGCCGTCAGTCGCCGGCCAGCCAGGCCAGCCAGCGGCCCCGGCCGTAGCAGCGGCCGACGGCCTCGGGGCGCACCGCCGGCCCGTCGACGACGGCGACGCCGACGATGCTGTGGCCCGAGGCGGGGCGGTCGCCGAGGGTCGGGACCTCGGGCGCCACGCCCACCCCCTCGACCGACACCCAGGCGACCGGCCGCCCGGCGGCGGCCGCGCGCAGCTCGTCGAGGAACCGCCGGCGGCGGGCCGGCGTGAGCGCCGACAGCGCCCAGGTCGTGGTCACGACCGGCAGAGCGCCGGCGGGCACCCGGGCGACGGCGTCGCCGACCAGCGCGACGGGATCGCCCGCCAGCAGCTCCGGCGGGTCGGCCGCCACCAGCGCCACCTCGGCGTCCAGCCGCGCCCGCAACTCGGGCCGGTCGGGCCACAGGCAGGCCCGCAGCCACCGGACGTCGTCGGGGTCGGTGACGTCCAGCGGCGTGCGGTCGACGCCGATGCGGGCGACGACCGGGGGGACGGGCGCCGTCGGGACGGGGCGGTCGCCGACGACCTCGGCCGTCAGCTGCACCGGCGAGGCCGGATCGCCGAGCGACCGCCCGTCGCTGTAGGTGACGCCGACCCGGTCGACGGCGAGGTCCAGCCCCGCCCCGCAACCGATGTCGACCAGGCCGATCGCCTCGGCCCCGGCCCGGCGCGCCGCGGTCGCCACCGCCGGGTGGAGCACGGCGCCGTGGCCGGTCTCGTCGGCCCGGACCGGGCGGCGGGCGGCGACGACCGCGACGGCCTCGGCCATGTCGACCAGGGCGTCGACCGCGGCCCGAGCCGCCGCCTCGGCGTCGCCGGCGGCGTAGGCCGCGGCGAGCGCGGGCGCCCGCCCGGCGAGGGCGAGGTCGTGCAGGGCGGCCAGGACGACCCGCGGCTGCCGGCGCCGGGCCGGCAGGGCCTCGATCGCCCGGCGGGCCGCCGCCGACTCCGACAGGGCGAGGGCGACACGGGCCGACAGCGGCGACGCCTCGGCCACCTCGCCCTCGGCGAACCGCCGGTAGGCCTGCGCCGGCGACGAGCGACCGCCGGCGGCCTCGGTGCGATCGCCGCCCGAACCCGAACCCGCGTCCGTCACGGGATCGGGAGCGTAGGCCGGTCCGCCGGTGCGGCAGGCTGGGCCGGCATGTCGGCGCTGTGGGATCGACACCGGGCTGGTGCCGTCGCCGCAGGCGGCGCGCTCGGCGCGACCGTCCGGTGGGGCGTGGTCGGCGCCGTCGAGGCCGGCCTGTTCCCGTGGCCGGTGCTCGCGCTCAACGTCGTCGGGTCGGCCCTGCTGGGTGTGCTGCTCGCCGAGGAGTGGCGCCACCCGCGGGCGCGGCTGCTGCTGCACGACCTCGGCGGGATCGGCTTCTGCGGCGGGCTCACGACCTTCTCGACGTTCGCCGTCGAGATCGTCCAGCTGGTACGGGACGGCCACCCGGTGACGGCGGCGGCCTACGCGGTCACGTCGGTGGCCACGGCCCTCGCCGCGCTCCTCGCCGGCGCCGCCGCGCTCCGCCGCGTCCGCCCCCGGACCCGCCCGCTCGAGGAGGCGCCGTGATCACCGCGGCCGCCTTCCTCGCCATGGCGGCGGTCGGCGCGCTGGCCCGGGCCGAGGCGGGCCGGCGCTGGAACCGCCCCGACGGGTTCCCCCACGGCACGCTGGCCGTCAACGTCACCGGGTCGTTCGCGCTCGGCCTGCTCGTCGACGCCACGCCCCCGTTCGCCACGGTCGTCGGCGTCGGCGCGCTGGGTGCCTACACGACGTTCTCCAGCTTCGCCCGGGACGCGGTCGCGCTCGCCGAGGCGGGGCGACGGCGGGCGGCGACCGCCTACGTCCTCGCCTCGTGCTGTGGCGGCACCCTCGCCGCCGCGCTCGGCATCGCCCTCGCCTCGGCGGCGTGAGACCGGCCGGGTGGATCAGCCCGTCTCAGCCGGGCGCGCGTCGGCCGGGGTCGGCTCGCCGGCGCCGTCCTGGAGCGACTCGAGGTGGGCGAGGTGCTTCTCGCCCCAGTCGCCGAGCGGCTCGAGCGCCTCGTTCAGCGACTCGCCGAGCGGCGTGAGCGCTCACCGCCGCAGCAGGTCCGCGATCCGTCCATAGCCCTCGTGACCGTACCCCTGTTCGACGGCGCCCCGCATGAGGCGCGCCGTCACCAGCGGCAGCGACGGGTCGATGCCGCGCTCCTCGGAGGTCTCGACGACGTGGTCGATGCCCCGGCGCATCATGGCGAGGCTGTTCTCGTCGCCCGGGTAGGACTCGGCGGTCAGCTCCTCGGCCAGCTCCCGGGCGGTGGCGACGGCGAGCTGCAGCATCGACTCGCCGTGCGCCGGGAACTCGGTCGGCTCGATGCCGCCGGTGCTCGCCAGCACCGCCCCGTGGACGAACGACGTCGCCGCGCCGAAGAAGACGTCGAGCATGCCCATGTCGAGCAGGGCGGCGGTCGCCGCGTCGCCGACGAAGTGGAGGTCGGGGGCGAGCACGCGCAGCACGTCCGCCGCGCGGTCGTAGGCGGCGCGGTCGCCGCCCAGGAGGAGGGCCGCGCCGTCGGTGCCGATCATCGGTGGCGTCACCATCACCGAGCCCGAGACGTAGGCGGCGCCGGCGCCCTCGACGAGCTCGCCGATGGCCTCGGCCTCCCGGGGCGTGAGGGAGGTCAGCTCGACGACGGTGGTGCCGGCCAGCGCGGGGCCGGCGGCGGTGAGGACGGCCGTGGCGGCCTCGCCGTCCACGAGGCTGACGATGACGACGTCGGCGCCGGCCACGGCGGCCGCGGGGTCGGGGGCGGCCTCGGCGCCCAGCGCCACGAGCGGCTCGGCGCGCGACGCGGTCCGGTTCCACACGACGGTGCGGTGGCCGGCGCCCACGAGCGCCCGGGCGAGGGCCGAGCCCATGGCACCGAGCCCGAGGACGGTGACGTCCGTTGCGGTTCGGTCGGTCATGCCGGGATCGTCCACCAGGGCGTCCGACCTGGGAAGTACGCACTTCTCGGTGCGTACCCCGATGAGATCGCGGGCCGCCGTCCGTCTACCCGAGGATCACACCCTGCGGGCGCCGGCCGCCGCGAGCACCGCGCTCGTGTCCGGCGGGGAGACCCTACGGCATCGAAGGAGCGCACCATGCGAGAGGTCCTCGTCGACTTCATCACCACCCTCGACGGCTACGCGTCCGGCGAGGGGTGGCCCGGCTTCTGGGGCCTGGAGGGCCCGGAGTACCTGGCCTGGCTCAGCTCCCAGCCCGAGGTCAGCTACCTGATGGGGGCGAACACGTACCGGCTGATGTCCGGGTTCGCGGCGGGCGAGGTGCCCCCGGGCCAGGAGGAGTTCTCCGAGGAGGAGGCGGGCTCCCTCGACCAGCTCACCAAGGCGCCGAAGTACGTGTTCTCGAACACGCTGGAGGAGCCCCTGGCGTGGGCCAACAGCACGCTCGTCCGGGGCGACGCGGTGGAGGCGGTGCGGGCGATGAAGGCGGAGGGCGAGGGCATCCTCGGCACGCTCGGGAGCCTCACCCTGGCCCGCTCCCTCCTCGTGGGCGGGGTGGTCGACCGGTTCCGGGTGGTGATGTTCCCGGTCATCACCGGCGCCACCGGCGAGGAGCGGATCTACGACGGCTACCCGGACGTCGCGCTCGAGATGACCGACCACGCCACCTTCGACGGCGGCATCCAGCTCGTCGAGTACCGCCCGCGGGTGCTCGACCGCCCGCCGCTGGCCACGAGCTGAGCGCCGTTGGTGCCCGCCATCGGCGGCGCATGACGCCCCACGAGGACGAGGGCGAGCTCTGCGACCCCTCCACCCGCTCGCGGCGGGTCGGGGCCGATCGCGGGCACGACGGGCCGTCGGTCGGCACCCGGCAGCGTGGTCGATGTCACGCCGCCCACGGGGACGCCGGCACGTACCCTCCGCGAGGGCGGCGCGGATCGACCACGGCCCTCGTCGGCGTCGCCCCCGGCGACCCCGACCGAACCCTCGGGGAGCTCGCATGCCCACCTGGACCGCTCGCTGGATCGCCCCGGTCGAGGACGAGGACGGGCCCGACCGACGGCGGCCCGTCCACCAGCTCGCCGGCGCGGCGCGGATCGACCACGACGTGGCCGCCGCCGTCCTCCACGTCACCGCCCACGGCATCTACGAGGCCTTCGTCAACGGCATCCGGGTGGGCGACCAGGAGCTGACACCGGGCTGGACCGCCTACCGCTCGCGCCTCCAGTACCAGAGCTACGACGTCACCGGGCTCCTGCGCCGCGGCGACAACGTCCTCGGCGCGCTGCTCAGCGACGGCTGGTGGCGGGGGCAGAGCGGCCTGGCCCGCCGGGTCGACGACTACGGGCCGACCACCGCGCTGCTCGCCCAGCTCGACGTCACCCACGCCGACGGCACCACGGCCTCCTTCGGCACCGACGGGACCTGGCGGTCGGCCCCCAGCCACATCCTCGGCGCCGACCTCGTCGCCGGCGAGGTCCACGACCTCCGGCGGCGCCGGGACTGGCGCGACCGCGCCTCCTGGGCCCCGGTGCGGGTCGAGGACCACGGGTACGCCGAGCTGGTCGAGCCCGTCGCCCCACCGGTCCGGCGGGTCGAGGAGCTGCGGCCGGCGTCGGTGACCCGGCTGCGGCCGGGGTGCTGGGTGGTCGACGTCGGGCAGAACGTCAACGGCTGGGTACGGCTCGGCCGCCTCGGCCCGGCCGGGACGGCCGTCACCCTCACGTACGGGGAGTGGCTCGACCGCGACGGCGACGTGACCCAGGAGCACCTCCGGGCCCGGTCCTTCCAGCCCGACACCGTCACCGAGGTGCCGTTCCAGACGGACGTCGTGATCTCCGCCGGGCGCCCCGACGACGTCTTCGAGCCGCGGCACAGCACGAAGGGCTTCCAGTACGTGCGGGTCGAGGGTGCCCTCGACGACCTGACCGTCGACGACGTCACCGCCGTCGTGGTCCACACCGACCTGACCCGCCTCGGCGACTTCGCGTGCTCCGACGAGCGGATCAACCGGCTCCACCGCATGTGCGACTGGAGCTTCCGGGGCAACGCCTGCGACGTGCCCACCGACTGCCCCACCCGGGAGCGGGCGGGGTGGACCGGCGACTGGCAGATCTTCGTCGAGGCGGCCGCCCACCTCTACGACGTCCGGGGCTTCAACCGGAAGTGGCTGCGCGACCTCGCCGCCGACCAGCGACCGGACGGCCGGGTCACCAACATCGTCCCCGAGCCCCACCCGGGCGACGACCGCCCGCCCGCGTTCTGGCCGCGCACCGAGGGATCGGCCGGGTGGGGCGACGCCGCCGTGCACGTCCCCTGGGTGCAGCACCGGATGACCGGGGACGTCGAGATCCTGGCCGAGCAGTACGACTCGGCCCGCCGGTGGGTCGACTTCGCCGCCCGGGCGGCGGCGAGCGGGCGGCACCCCCGCCGGGTCGAGCGCTCGATCGAGCCGGCGCCCCACGAGCGGTACCTGTGGGACACCGGGTGGCACTACGGCGAGTGGCTCGAGGCGGGCGAGACCCTCGACCAAGCGGTCGCCAAGGCCAGGGAGGCCGACCCCGGCCCGGTGGCCACCGCCTACCTGTACCGGTCGGCGTCCGAGCTGGCCGAGATCGCCGGGGTGCTCGGCCGGTCCGACGACGCCGCCCGCTACGCGGAGCTCGCCGATCGGGTCGCCGACGCCTGGCGGACCGAGTTCCTCGCCGACGACGGGCGCACCACCCCCGACACGCAGGCCACCTACGCCCGGGCGCTCGCCTTCGGGCTCGTCCCCGGCGAGCTGCGGGCCGCCTCCGCCGCCCGGCTCGTCGAGCTGGTCCGGGAGGCGGGCGACCACCTCACGACCGGCTTCCTCGCCACGCCGTTCCTGCTCCCCGTCCTCGCCGACACCGGCCACCTCGACGTGGCCTACGACGTCCTCTTCCAGGACACCGAGCCGTCCTGGCTCGTCATGGTCGACCGGGGCGCCACCACCGTCTGGGAGGAGTGGGGCGGGGTCGACGCCGACGGCAACCCGCACGCCTCGCTCAACCACTACAGCAAGGGCGCGGTCATCTCGTTCCTCCACCGGTACGTCGCCGGGCTGCGGCCGGTCGAACCGGGCTACCGGCGCTTCCTGGTGCAGCCGTGCCCCGGCGGTGGCATCACCTCCGCCCGCACCCACCACGACAGCCCGCACGGCCGCATCGCCGTGGCGTGGCGGGACGAGGGCGGGCGGCTGACCGTCGAGGTCGACGTCCCCACCGGGACGAGCGCCGAGCTGCGGCTGCCCGACGGCGCCCGCCACGAGCTGGGTCCCGGCCGGCACTCGGTGACGAGCTGACGCGCGGCCGGCCGCACCCACGGACGTGCCGGACCTCGGGGATGGCAGGGGTCCACACGCCACCACCCGAGGCCGGGCCACCTCCTCGCTCGCCCCGCGACCGAGTCGCCCGCCACGCCGACGCCGGGAACGACGAAGGCCCCGGCCGGTTCCGGCACGGGGCCCTGTCAGGCTCGGCTGTTGCGGTCAGCGCGCTCGGAGGGACTCGAACCCCCAACCTTCTGATCCGTAGTCAGATGCTCTCTCCAATTGAGCTACGAGCGCCTGTTGCGGAAGAGCAAGCGTACCGCGGCCGGCGGCGGGCGCCCAACCGGCACCTCCCTCCCGGCCGACCGCCCCGGCGGCCGGATGCGCCGTCGCCGGCGTGGCTAGCCTGGCCTGCGACGACGGCCGCAGCGGAGGGGGGTTGGCCGTGCCGTACAACCGCACCGGGTACGTCGTGCACGACGCCGACGCCCACATCATGGAGACGCCGAGCTGGCTGCGCGACCACGCCGACCCGGCGATCCGCGACCGCATCCCGCTGCTGACCTACCCCGGGGGCAACGAGCTGCGCCAGACCGGCGACCCCGACGAGCAGCGACGCGACCTCGAGGCCGCGTTCGAGCGGCTCGCCGCCAAGCACGCCTCCCCCGAGTACCGGGCCGCCGAGGCCGAGGAGATCATGCTCCGCAAGAACTTCGCGGCCACCGGCAGCTTCCTCGCCGAGGACCGGCCCCGCGCCCTCGACCACCTCGGGTTCGCCAGCCAGCTCGTCTTCAACACCTTCCACAACCGCCGCCTCCACGACTGGGAGCACAGCGGCGACATGGAGCTGGCCATCGGCGCCGCCCGGGCCCACAACCGGGGGATGCTGGAGTTCTGCTCGGTCGACCCCCGGCTGCTGCCCACCTGCTACGTCCCGCTCGCCGACCTCGAGCGGGCACCGGCGCTGGCCGAGGAGGCGATCGAGGCCGGGGCCGCCGCCCTGCTCGTCGCCTCGGGCTGCCCGCCCGGGCACTCGCCCAGCCACATCGCGCTCGACGGCGTGTGGGCCCGGGCCGAGGAGGCCCGCATCCCGATCGTCTTCCACGTCGGCGGGACGGGCGACCTCATCGACCCCGACTACTTCAACAACGGCCTGCCGGTCCCGCCCGACTTCCACGGCGGCGAGGAGAACTTCCGGTCGGTCGACTACATGGGCATCCCCGGCCCGCCGGCGCAGACGCTGGCCACCATGATCTTCGACGGCGTGCTGGAGCGGTTCCCGGACCTGCGCATCGGGGTCATCGAGCAGGGCGCGATCTGGGTGCCGTCGTGGTGCCGCCAGATGGAGTCGGCCTTCGACGCCTTCAGCCGCCACGAGGAGCGCCTGCGGGCCCTGTCGCTGCGCCCCAGCGAGTACGTGCGCCGGCAGATCCGCTTCACCCCCTACCCGACCGAGGACGTCGGCTGGGTCATCGCCCAGGCCGGGCCGGAGGTCTGCCTGTTCTCGTCCGACTACCCGCACGTCGAGGGCGGCCGCCGGCCGATCGAGCGGTTCGAGGCGTCCCTCGACGCCAGCGACATCGACACCCACGCCCGCCAGCGCTTCTACGCCGACAACTTCCTCGACCTCATGGGCTCGGCCGTCGAGCACCTCGTCCCGACCTGACCCACGCCCGGGCCGCGGCCCCGCCACCGCCCCGCGCCCCGCCGGTTCGCGCCGATCGACCGGCGGCGCCGCCGGGCACTCCCGGCTCAGCGACGCTCGGCGGCCTGGCCGGCGATGTCGACCACCAGGCCCCGCAGCTCGTCGGGGACCCCGGCGCGGCGCCACCAGTCGATCGCGGGCACGTCGTGGTGCAGGGCCTTCGCAAGCTCGAGCTCTCCGCCACGAGCTCGGATGGCCAGTTCCAACAGGTCCTGGTCCATGGCCCTCAAGCATCCCCGATCGGGGGCCGGATCAGAAGCGAGTTGCCCGGATCCTCACACGCCGTTCACACGACGGCGACACAGCGGTTCCCGCCGTCACGCCAGCCGGTCGGGATCGAACGTCCACGGCGTCGCCGGCAGCGCCGCCGGGTCGAAGGCCGGCAGGAGGTCGGCCACCGACGCCACCCGGGTCCCCGGTGGCGCGAGGCCCAGGGACGCCGCCATCGCCCCGAGCACGACGTCGGGCTCGACGCCGCCGGCGCGGAGCTGGGCGAGGGTGACGGCCCCGTGGCGCTTGGCCAGGCGCTGGCCGTCGGGCCCCAGCACCAGGGGCACGTGGGTGTAGGCCGGAACCCGCAGCCCCAACCGGCGCGCCAGCCACACCTGGCGGGGCGTCGTGTCGAGCAGGTCGTCGCCCCGGACCACCTCCTCGACCCCCTGCTCGTGGTCGTCGACCACGACCGCGAGCTGGTAGGCGGGGGCGCCGTCGGCCCGGCGGACGACGAAGTCGTCGATGGCGCGGACGACCCGGCCGTGCAGCCGGTCCACCACCTCGACCCGCTCGCCCCCCGCCCGCACCCGCCACGACGGGCGCCGCCCCTCGGCGGCCCGGGCGGCCCGCTCCTCGGGCGTCAGGTCGCGGCAGGTGCCCGGGTAGGCGCCCTCGGGCAGCGGGCCGTGGGGCGCGGCCACCGCCGCCTGCACCTCCCGCCGGGTGCAGTAGCACGGGTAGAGCAGGCCGTCGGCCTCCAGCCGGGCCAGCGCCGCCTCGTAGCGGTCGAACCGTTGGGACTGGCGCACGACCTCGCCGTCCCAGTCGATCCCCAGCGCCCGCAGGTCGGCCAGGTGGGCGGCCACGTGCTCGTCGCGCGACGCCACCCGGTCGAGGTCCTCGACGCGCACCAGGAAGCGCCCGCCCGACGAGCGGGCGAACAGCCACGCGAGCACCGCCGTGCGCAGGTTGCCGACGTGCAGCGGCCCGGTGGGGCTGGGGGCGAACCGTCCGGTGGGCACCCCGGTACGTTCTCAGGCCGCCGGGTCGAGGCTCCAGACGGTGACCGGGCGGTCGAACCCCTTGAGCATGCGGCGCCCGGCCGGCTCGAACGCCAGCTCCTCGTCGTCCGCCAGCGCCTCGGCCACCGCCGCGTCGACCAGCACCTCGCCGGGGATGGCCGTCGCCGCCAGCCGGGAGGCGAGGTTCACGACCGGCCCGTAGTAGTCGCCGTGGCGGAACAGCACCTCGCCGAACACCAGGCCGCCGCGGGGCTGGGTGCCGTCGGCCGTGAAGGTGCGGACGAGGTCGGCGGCGATGCGGCACCCGGCCGCCGGGTCGACGGCGGCGAACATGATGGCGTCGCCGATGAACTTCACGAGCCGGCCCTCGTGGGCGGCGACGACCTCGAAGGCCCGCGACTCGAAGCGGCTGACGAACGCACCCAGCTCGTCGGGGTCGAGCCCCGCCTGCATGCCCGTGGAGCCCACGAGGTCGACGAAGCCGACCGCCAGCCGGGCCAGCTCGCGGCGGGCGACGCCCTCCTGGACGACGCGCTGGCGGGCCACGGCCTGGCGCATGTGGTGCCGGAACACCGCGCCGAGGCCGACCCCCAGCTCGAGGGCGAGCGAGGTGGCCCGGACGTTGGCCTCGGCCATCTCGGCGAGCGAGGCGCCCTGGCGGCGCAGCTCCCCCTCGAGCCCCTGGACGTAGACGGCGACGGCCGCCTCGGCGATCCGCTCCATCGCCCCGGCGACGACCCGCAGGATGTCGCGGCCCTGCACGATGCCGACCTCGGCCGCCACGTGCATCCGCTCGACGAAGGTGACGTCGGCCGAGGAGAACAGCGGCGCGTCGACGTCGGGCACGATCACGCCCAGGTCGTGGAACATGCCCACGACGTGGCTGAGCGGCACGCCCGCCCGCTCGGCGACCTCCCGGGCCGACAGCTCCGACGCCCGCTCGATCACGAGGTCGCCGGCCAGGCCGGCGAGGCGCTCGTCGTCGATGCCCCGGGCTCCGTCCGTGCGGCCGTCGACGCCGCGCGCCGCGAGCCAGCGGCGCACCTCGTCGGCCCCCGGTGCGGCGCCTGCGCGATCGCCCATCCCGGCGCAGGGTAGGCGGCCGGCCCCCGGGCGGCGAGCGCTCTACCTGCGGAGGGCGGAGATGAGCTCGCCCTTGCTCATCGACGAGCGGCCGTGGATGTCGCGCTCGCGGGCGCGCTGCAGCAGCTCGGCCTTCGTCATGTCCTCGTACGTCGGCGACCGGCCGCCCTTGCGCGACGCCGGGCGCCCCGCGTTGGAGATGCGCGCCGCCTTGCCCTTGCTCATGCCCTCGTCGCGCATGGCCTCGTACTGCTCCGGGCGCTTGACGCTGGGGCCGTGGTCGGATCCTCGCGGCATCGGTGCCTCCTCGCCGGGGTCACCCACCCGTCTACCCCCGCGGACGCCGCCCAACCCGACCGGCCACCCACGGTCCGCCGGGCGCGCCACCGCCCGGCCGTCGGGCCGGGCGGTGCGGCGGAGAGGGTGGGATTTGAACCCACGGAGAGCCTTGCGGCCCTCACCTCCTTAGCAGGGAGGCGCCTTCGACCTGACTCGGCCACCTCTCCGGGCTTGTGAGGGCTGCATGTTAGCCGCAGGGGGCCGTGTCCGCCTCGCCCCACGGCCGGTGCCCGGGGCGCATACTGGTGCCATGGGCAGCTCGGGCGGTCCGGGCCCGGGGCGGCGTCGCCGCCTGGCGGTCCTGGGCGCCCTCGCCGTCGTCGTGGTGGCCGTGGCGGCCGTGCTGTGGACCCGCCGGGACGACGGGTCGGACACGGCCACGGAGCCGCCCGAGCCGGCCGAGGAGGGCGTGCTCCCCCTGCTCGGCACGACCGGTGAGGTGCCGCAGCGGGCCGCCCTCGCCGTGAAGGTCGACGCCACCGCCCACGGCCGCCCCCAGGTCGGCCTGCTGGCCGCCGACGTCGTCTTCGAGGAGGTCGTCGAGGGCGGGCTGACCCGCCTGCTCGCCGTCTACCACTCGACCGACCCGGAGACGGTCGGGCCCGTGCGCTCGGCCCGCTCGACCGACCTGTTCCTGCTGGCCGAGCTGGGACGGCCGCTGTTCGCCTGGTCGGGAGCCAACCCGACCTTCGCCGCCGCGGTCGAGGCGGCCGACCTGATCGACGTCGGCGTCGCCGCGGCCCCGGACGCCTACGAGCGCTCCGACGAGCGGCGGGCGCCCTACAACCTCTTCGCCGCGCCGGCCGAGCTGCGGGCCGCCGCCGAGGGCGAGGCGGGGGCGGCGACCCCGCCCCGGGCGCTGTTCACCTACCGGCCCGAGGGCGAACCGCTCGCCGGCCCGGGCGTCGAGCCGGCGGCCGGCTTCACCACCACCGGCGCCGGTGGGCTGGCCACCGAGATCACCTGGGAGTGGGACGAGGACGCCGGCGCCTGGGTCCGAACGCAGGACGGGACGCCGCACGTCGACGGCGACGGCGACCGGGTGCAGGCCACCAACGTGCTCGTGCGGTTCACGACCTACCGGGACAGCGGCCAGCGCGACGTCACCGGGGCGGTCGTGCCCGAGGCCGAGCCGGTGGGGGAGGGCGACGCCTGGCTGTTCAGCGACGGGTCGGTGCTGCGGGGCCGGTGGCAGAAGCCGGCCGAGGACGCCCCGACGACGTTCACCACCGCGGACGGCGCCCCGATGGCGCTGGCGCCGGGCACGACCTGGGTCGAGGTGCTGCCGCCCGGCACCGGCGACGTGGTGCGCTGAGGGCGGCGGCCGGGCCCTGGCCCGGGCGCCGGACCAGGCCAATCCGGTCGAGCGCCGGCCCGGGGGGCCGTACGATCGGGCCGTGGTGGGCCGCGGCGTGGCGCGACGGGTGGCGGATTCGGTGCTGTCGGCCGCGCTCGCGGGGACGGGCCGGCTGCTGCTCGTCGCCGGCGAGGCCGGCATGGGCAAGACGACGCTCGTGCGGTCCCTGGCCGAGGACGCCCGCGACCGGGGCGCCGTCGTGCGGTGGGGCGCCTGCTGGGAGGGCGGCTCCCTCCTGCCGTTCGCCGCCTGGATCGACGCCCTCCGCCGGCCGGGGCGCGACCTGTGCGACGAGGTCGTCGCCCGCCTCGGCGACGCCCGCGCCGGCCAGGCCACCGACGCCGCCTCGGCGGCCCGGGCCCGCAGCCGCCTGTTCGACGACGTCGTCGACGCGCTCGAGCGGGAGGCCGCCGGCCGGCCCCAGGTCGTCGTCCTCGAGGACGTCCACTGGGCGGACGCCCCGACGCTCGCGCTCGTGCGGCGGGTGGCGGCCCACCTGCCGGCCATGGCCGCGCTGGTGGCCGTGACGTTCCGGGACGACGAGCTGGACCCGGCCGAGCTGGCCGGCATCGGCGGCGCGGCCGAGTGGCTCACGCTCACCGGCCTGCCCGAGGACGAGGTGGCGCCGGTCCTGGCCGCGGCGCTCGGCCGGGAGCCGTCGGCCGACGAGGTGCGGTCGGTGCACCGGCAGACGGGCGGCAACCCGCTGTTCGTCACCCAGGTCGGCCGCCTGCTGGCGGCGGGCGCACCGGCCACCGTCCCCACCGGGGTGCGGGAGGTGCTGGCCCGGCGCCTGGCCCGCCTGTCGGTGGCCTGCGACCGGGTCCTGGCGGTCGCCGCCGTCGTCGGCACGACCTTCGACGTGGACGTGCTCGTCGAGGTCACCGGCGAGCCGCACGACCGCGTCGTCGCCGCCCTCGACGAGGCGGCCCGGGCCCGGGTGGCGCAGCCGGTGGAGTCGCGACCCGACCGCTGGTCGTTCGTGCACGACCTCGTGCGGGCCGCCCGCTACGAGGCGCTCGGGGCGGGCGAGCGGGCCGACCTCCACCGGCGGGTGCTCGACGTCCTCGAGGCGCGGGGGCACAGCGACGCCGGCCTGCTCGCCCACCACGCGGCCCGGGCCCGCTTCGAGCCCGGCGACGTCCGGCCCGTCGCCCTGGCCGTCGGCGCCGCCCAGGAGGCCCTGGCCCGGCTGGCCTGGCCCGAGGCGCTGAACCTGTGCGAGCGGGCCCTCGACGCCGCCCCGGAGGGCGTCGAGGGCGACCTGTGGCGGGCGGAGGCGCTGCTCGCCGCCGGCGACGCCCGGCTCCGCACGGGCGACGACGACGAGGCGGCCGAGGCCTTCGGCGCCGCCGCCGAGCTCGGCCGGCGGCACGCCCGCTGGGACGTGGTCGCCCGGGCCGCCCTCGGGTTCGCGGCCGGCCTGGCCAGCGTCGAGGTGCCGCTCATGGAGGCGCGCCAGGTCGCGCTGCTGGAGGAGGCGGCCGATGTCCTCGACGATGGCTCGCCCCTCCGGCCGCTCGTGCTCGCCCGCCTGTCGGTGGCGCTGTCGTTCATGGGCGCCGACGAGCGCCGGCTGCAGCTGGCCGACGACGCCGTCCGCCTCGCTCGGGCGCTCGGCGGCCCGGCGGCGCTCGGTGCGGCCATCGCCGCCCGCTGCGACGCCACCGCCGGGCCCGACCACGTGGACGAGCGGCTGGCCGCCGCCACGGAGATCGTCGCCCTGGCCCAGCAGGCCGGCGACGTCGGGCTGGAGCTGCTGGGCCGGCGCCACCGGGTCGTGGCGCTGATGGAGCGGCGCGACCTGCACGGCGTCGACGCCGAGGTCGCCGCCTTCGCCCGCCGGGCGGAGCGGTTGGGCGACCCGCTCTACACCTGGTACGCGCCGATGTGGCGGGCGATGCGAGCCCACGCCGACGGCCGGCTCGACGAGGCCGAGGCGCTCTCCCGGCAGGCCCGGGCCATCGGGGAGGCGGGGGGCAGCGTCAACGCCCCGCTGCTCGACCGGGTGCTGGCGATCTGCATCGCCGGCGACCGGGGCGACGCCGCCGGCGTCGACGCCGCCTGGGACGCCATCGTCCGCTCCCACCCCGACCTGCTCCGGCTGCCCCTCCGCCACGTCCTGACCGCCTGGGTCGAGACCGAAGCCGGCCGGCTCGACGGCGCCCGGCGGGCGCTGGCGGCCCTCGACCCCGCCGACCTCGACGAGCTGCCCCGGGACCAGGAGTGGCTGGCCACGCTGGCGGAGCTGGTGATGGCGGCCAGCGCGGTCGGCGACGAGGCCCTGCTGGCGGCGGCCTACCGGGAGCTGCTCCCCCACGCCGGGCTGGGGTGCTTCGAGGGCCAGGCGGCGGTCGACCACGGCGTCGTCGACCGCTTCCTCGCCCTGGCCGGCGGGTACGTCGCCGACCTGCCCACGCTCGAGCGCCACGTCGCCGCCGCCCTGGCCGGGGGCGAGGCGTCGGGAGCGCTGGTCGCCGCCCACACCGTCGCCGACTGCGCCCGGGCCTTCGCGGCGGCCGGCGAGCGGGCCCGGGCGGCCGAGCTGGCCGCCGACGCCGTCCGCCGCTACGAGGCGCTCGGGCTCGACCGGCGGGCCGCGGACGTCCGCCGGCTCCTCGACGGGTCGGCGGCCGCCACGGGGTCGCCGGCGACCCCGGCGGTGCGGGACTCGGGGTCGCTCGTCCGGGACGGCGACACGTGGGTGTTCGCCTACGGGGGGTCGTCGGTGCGGGTCCGCCACGCCAAGGGCATCGCCGACCTCGCCGTGCTGCTGGCGAACGCGGGGCGGGAGGTCCACGTCCGGACGCTGGGCGGCGTCGACCACCTGCCGGCGGTGGGCGCCCACCCGGTCCTCGACGAGGCCGCCGTCGACGCCTACCGCACGCGGCTGCGCGACCTGGAGGCCGAGCTCGACGAGGCGGACCGCCACGCGGACGTGGCCCGCGCCGCCCGGCTGGCCGCCGAGCGGGACGCGCTCGTCGCCGAGCTGGCCCGGGGCCTGGGGATCGGCGGGCGCCGGCGCCGGGCCGCGGGCGACCCCGACGAGCGGCTCCGCAAGGCGGTCTCCGCCCGGATCAAGGCGAGCATCGACCGCCTGGAGGGCCTCCACCCCGACCTCGGCCGGCACCTCCGCCACGCCGTGCGCACCGGCTACTGGTGCTGCTACGCGCCGGAGCGGCCGGTCGCCTGGCACGTCGAGCGCGATCGCTCGGGCTGATCTGGCATCGCCAGGCCCGATCCGGCGCCTCCCAGGTCGGAAGACACGACCGAGGAGGCAGACCCGTGACGACCCCCACCCCGTCCGACCTGGACGCCCGGGCCGAGGCCTTCGCCGAGCAGCTGTTCGGCGCCGCGCTCGGCACCGCCGAGCTGACGATCACCTGGTTCGGCCGCGCGCTCGGCCTCTACGACGCCCTGCGGGGCGCCGACGCGCTGAGCGCGCCCGAGGTGGCCGCCCGCGCCGGCGTCGACGCCCGCTACGCCCGGGAGTGGCTGGAGCACCAGGCCGTCGCCGGGATCCTGACCGTCGACGACCCGGCCGCCGAGCCCGACGAGCGGCGCTACACCCTCCCCGAGGCGCACGCCGCGGTGCTGCTCGACGAGGAGCACCCCTTCTACAGCGGCGCCCTGGCCGACATCGCGCCGGTCATCGCCCGGTCCCTCGACCTCGTCGCCGACGCGTTCCGCACCGGCGCCGGGGTGCCCTACGCCGCCTACGGGTTCCACGGCATGCAGGCCGGGTTCACCCGCCCGATGTTCGCCAACTCGCTGGTGACCGAGTGGGTGCCCGCCCTCCCCGACGTCCAGGCCCGGCTGGACGCCGGCGAGGCGCTGCGCATCGTCGACATCGGCTGCGGCGAGGGCTGGCTCGGGATCTACCTGGCCGAGGCGTACCCGAACGTGACCGTCGACGCGTTCGACCTCGACGACACGTCGGTGGCGCTGGCCCGCAAGCACGCCGCCGACCGCGGCGTCGCCGACCGGGTGCGCGTCGAGGTCCGGGACGTCAGCGAGCCGTCCTTCGACGGCCGCTACGACCTGGCCATCGCCTGCGAGGTCATCCACGACCTGGCCGACCCGGTCGGCGCCCTCACCGCCGTCCGTCGGATGACCGCCGACGGCGGCGCGGTGCTGATCATCGACGAGAAGGCGGCCGAGTCGTTCTCGCCGTCCGGCGACCCGATCGAGCGGATGCTCTACGGGTTCAGCATCCTCCACTGCCTGCCGGCCGGCCGGGACGCCGAGACGTCGGCGGCGACCGGGACGGTCATGCGCCCCGACGTGTTCGAGCGCTACGCCCGCGAGGCCGGGTTCTCGTCGGTCGAGGTGCTCGACGTCGACCACCCGATGTTCCGCTTCTACCGGCCGCGGGCCTAGACGGCAGCGGACCCCCCGCCCACACCGGGCCGGTCCGGGGCGAACGACGGCGGGCGCCGTCGCCTCCGGGCCGGCCCACGGGCGCGCGGAGCCTGGGGCCTAGCGGAGCGGGTGGGATTCGAACCCACGGACCCTTGCGGGTCGACGGTTTTCAAGACCGTTGCCTTCGTCCACTCGGCCACCGCTCCCGGAAGGGGA
>Ga0207873_1001875_pt1 | contig 18804 bp, 14 predicted proteins | sample BGWIniCompost_FD_187373 | JGI IMG/M metagenome (GOLD analysis project Ga0207873, IMG submission 187373) | Cellulose adapted compost microbial communities from Newby Island Compost Facility, Milpitas, CA, USA - BGW Initial Compost (SPAdes)... ...
CCCCGCCGTGGCCTCGAGGACGTACACGCCGTCCGGCGGAACGGGGAGGAATGCGAGGAACGCGCCGTTCGGCGCCACGGGCACGGGCTGGCCGTTGATCAGCAGCCGGGCGCGACCCGTGTTGGTCGAGCCGAAGATGAAGTTCGAATCGCGGGCCGCGATCGGGGCGCCCGCGGGTGGATAGGCGACCGAGAGCGAGAGCGGCCCGTCACGCGGAGGGACCGGCGGAAGCGACGGCTCGACGCCGGGCGCGACGGGCCTCGGCGCGGGCGCCGGCGCCGGCGGTGGAGCGGGGTGGCCGCACGCGCCGGCGGCGAGGAACGCGAGAACCGCCACGGCCGCGCGCGCCGCCCGCCCGGGCGCACGAATGGACAACCTCGCCGCGCTTGCACGCCCGCGCACCGCGCGTTTCATGCCCGCCTCCCGGCTTCGGCTCCGCGTGCACGCAGCCGCATGAGCAGCACGAGGGAGAGCCCGGCGACCAGAGTGGCGACCACAGCGGTTCCCCACCGCAGCAACAGCGCGCCGCCGACGGCAAACATCGCGCCGAACACGAGGCCGATCCCGCACACCGTGCTCCACAGGTCCGTCGAGAGGTCCTGGAGCGGCGCGAGGCCCGTGCGCTCACGCTGCCGGCGCCAGCCCGGGCCGCCGGGCCGCGCACGCGCGTAGAACCGATCCAGCACGTCATCCGACTCGGGCCGCGTCAGCAACATGACCGTGATCCAGATCGCCGCGGTGCCGAACGCCGTGATGGTGAGGACGCCCGCCGTGCCGAAGTCCGCGACGGGCCGGAGCGCGAGCGCGAGCAGCGCCAGCGGCCGCGCGGGCGCGCCGAATGCCTCCCAATCCACACGCGGCACGTAGAGCAGCAACGCGATGAGCAGTCCAGCGGCCATGCTCGCGATCTCCGCCCACGCGTTGATCCGCCACCAGAACCACCGCAGGATGAGCACGGCCCCGGGGCCCGTACCGATCGCGATGATGAACGTGAAGATCGTCCCGATGTCCTGCGCGTGGAACGCGACCCACGCGGCCATCGTGGTGAGCACGACCGAGGAGATGCGGCCGACCCACACCAGCTCGCTTTGCGATGCGCCCCGATGCACGAAGCGCTGGTAGAGGTCGTTCGCGATGTAGCTCGCCCCCCAGTTGATCTGGGTCGAGACGGTCGACATGAACGCAGCGAGGAGAGACGCGACGACGAGCCCCAGCAGTCCCACTGGCAGGAAGTCCAGCATCAGGCGCGGGTAACCCAGCTCGGGGTCGCTGTCCGGCGCGAGCAGGTCCGGGTACACGACCAGCGCCGCGAGGCCGACGAGCACCCACGGCCACGTGCGGACGATGTAGTTCAGGATGTTGAACAGCCACGCCGCACGCTCCGCTTCGGCCTCGTCCTTCGAAGCCGCAAGGCGCTGCACGAACTCACCGCCGCCGTCCGAGCGGCGGAACGCCCACCACTGGATGCCGAGGTACGCGAGGAACGTCGTGACGCCGAGCTGCGCGGCCTCGCCGAACGGCAAGAACGCCATGCGATCCGCGTAACCGTCCGCGATCAGCTGCGCCCGCAGCTCGCCCAGCCCGCCCACTTGGCCGATCGCCAGGGACGCGACCAGGATCGCGCCGAACAGCGCGAGGAAGAACTGGAAGAAGTCCGTCGTGACCACGCCCCACAGACCCGCGATCCCCGCGTATGCCAGCGTGAGCACCGCGACCAGGATCACGGCCGTGAGGTTCGGGTCGCCGCCCACGTCGAACGGCACCGCGTCCGCCAGCCCCAGCGCCACCACGACCTTGCGCGCCGCGAGCATGGCGTACCCCATGCCGATCACGTTGATGGGAACGGCGAAGAGGAAAGCGCGCAGACCGCGCAGCACCGCGGCGGGCCGGCCGCCGTAACGCTGCTCGATCAGCTCGGCGTCCGTGATGATCTCCGCACGGCGCCACAGCCGCGCGAAGATGTAGATCAAGATGACGTGGCTGATGCCGAACGACCACCACTGCCAGTTGCCGGCCACCCCCTGCCGCGCCACCAGGCCGGCGACGTAGAGCGGCGTGTCGATGCTGAACGTCGTCGCGGCCATCGACGTGCCGGCCAGCCACCAGGGCAGCGCGCGACCTGACACGAAGAAGTCCGCCATGGACCGCGAGCCGCGGCGGGAGAGGTACAGGCCGATGATGATGGTCACGACCAGGTACAGCCCGACGACGATCCAGTCCAGAGTCCTCATGTTCGCCGCTGCCCCCCGGTGAAGGCCCGTTCGACAGGCCGCAAGCGACGCACCTGCCCGCTATGGCGGCCCGGGTACGTCCTCCGCATCAGCCGGTGGTCGCCCATCGCGCCAGTACTCCTCCGGGCAGGACGGGTATGCCACCACGGCTTCGTCCTCGGATTCGCTCCGCGGAGTCGCCGCGCTCGCGGAATCCGCCACGATGCCGAACAGCACCGCGCGTGTCGGGCCCAACGACCGCATCGTGCAGAACGCCGAGGCGCGCTCGACCAGCGCGGGGACGAGGTACAGCGGGCTGAGCTGGTCCAGGTGATCCAGGACCACGTAGCGCGCGCCCGCGTCCCGCGCCGCGGCGAAGAACGTATCGGGATCCTCGCTGAACGGATAGACTCGCCCTGGATGGCCGCTGAGCAGGTAGAACAGGCGCGGCTTGCGCGACAGCACGACCGCGCCGTCCGGCAGCGCCCGGCGGGACCACTCCGCCAGCTCGAAGTAGTCGCGCCAGTCTGCCCCCACGCACGGGTAGCGCTCCCCTTCTGCAAAGAGGCGTGTGCATGCGATGCCCGTCACGACTTTCGCATGCACGCCCGGCGCCGCCGCAGCCAGCACCAGCAACGCGCCCGCCGGGCCCGCGACGCGCGAGAGTCGTGGCACGAAGCGATGGCAGGCCCGGGAAAGGCCGATGCCGGCGTAGCTGAGGATCAGCGGGAGCACGGGCAGGAGAAAGCGCTCGCCGGACCAGACGTGCGGCCAGGAGAGCAACAGCCCCACGTACAGCGGCAGGAACAGCTCGGGGACGCCGGGTCGGCGCAGCCGCGCGCCCCACCCTACCGCGGCAAGGATCAGAACGGCGCCGCTGAGCGGAAGCAGCAGACGGCCCTCGAGACCGAGCAGCAGCGCGGGCAGGTGGATGCCGATGTAGCGGCGGTCGTTCTCGATGACGCGCTCCAGGAAGTCTCGCGGCCCGATGCGTCCGAGCTCGGGCACGTACGGGTTCACCATCATGAACTGCTCGACGTAGTCGATGCCGCCGAGCGAGCGGGCGCGGAGCCACCAGAGCGTGGCGAGCGGCCCGATGATGAGCGCGAAGAGGGCGAGCTGGCGCCAGCGGCGGCGGAGCGCGAGCCACGCCAGTGCGGCGAGCACGAGCGGCAGGCCGGCGGAGCGGGTGAAGTAGGCCAGCGTGGTGGCCGCGATGGCGATGGCAAAGCGGCCCCAGTCATCGGGGCGGAGCCGCTCGAAGGCCCACAGCGCGGCCATGGTGAACGCCCAGAACGGCACGTCGGAGAGGACCCAGTGGCTCTGCTCGAGCACGCCGGGGCTGACGGCGACGATCAACGCGACCCAGGGCGCGGCGCCGGGCCAGCCTCGTCGGCGGAGCCAGAGGAAGGTGAAGCCGACGGCCGCGAGCGAGAAGCCGACGACCAGCAGCTTCAGCCCAACCCACGGCGTGATGCCGGCGGCGAGCGCGGCCGCGATCACTGCAGGAAATACGGGGGGATACTGGGTGTGCGGCGGCCTGGCCGGGTCGTAGAGGTCGACGTACGCGCCGTGATCGAGCAGCGACCTGGCGAGCGCGACATAGCCCGCGTTGTCCCCGCCGGTGAACGGCGTCGGGTCGAAGGCGAGCAGCGCAAGGATGAGGTGGAGCAGGAGGATGGCCGCGAGGAGCGGGAAAGCGTAGGTCGCGCGCAGCCGCCGCACGATCCGGCGGCGCAGCGGCCCGGAAGCGGAACGCGTCGGGGCCTCCGCGATAAGCACTGCCCTCTACTCGTCCATGCGCCCCGCCGCAAGGCGGCGGGCGGCGGCCTCCTGCATCAGTCGCTCACCGCCCCAGGCGGCGAGCACGTGGGCCGCCTTCTCCGGCAACTCGGCGGCGAGGCGCGGGTGCCCGAACAGCACGACCGTCGCATCCGGCGCCGCCTCGAGAATGTTCGCCACGGCTGCGACTGCGCGTGCCGAAAGCCCGGCCCGCCCCTTCCACCCGCGGATGTCCGCGTACACCGCGATGATGACCGCGCGACCCGGCCTCGGCGCTTCCACCTCGTTCACCTCGGCGCCAGCGGCGCGGAGCGAGGCGGGAAACGCATCCCGGGGGCCGGGCGGGTACGGACCGCCGACGTCGTCGTCCACCGTCACGAGGTCCAGCGCGTCCGGCAGCCGCAGCGGCTCGCCACGCACGACGCGAAGTGTGCGGTCCGCGACAGACACGGCCCAGGCGTGATCCTCGGGCCGCCCCCACTCCGCGGCCCGCGGCGCGATGGCGTTGGCCCGCTGACGCAGGCGCGCGATGGCCGCGAGCGCGGCCTCCGCACGCGCGTGCGGCAGCGCGGCGCCGAGCGCGTCCTCCAGCGCCGCCGCGACGGCGGCCGGCTCCGCCGGGTAGAGCAGCACGTCGCAACCCGCCGCCAGTGCACGCACGGCCGCCACCGCGCCCTCTCCGCCTCCCTCGATCACGCCCTGCATGTTCAACGCATCGGTGGACACCGCCCCGTGGAAGCCCAGCTCCTCTCTGAGCAGCCCCTCGATGATGGCTCTCGAGAGCGTGGCCGGCGCGCCGCTCGGGTCGAGGGCGGGAAACGTGACGTGCGCCGTCATCACGGAGTCGACGCCGGCGCGGATCGCGGCGCGGAAGGGCGCGAGGTCGGTCTCGAGCTCGTGCCGCTCCGCCGTGACCACCGGGAGCTCCGCGTGCGAATCCGCGAGCGTCCGGCCATGACCCGGGAAATGCTTCGCGCAGGAGAGCGCGCCGCCTGCGCGGCAGCCCTCGATCCATGCCGTGATATGCGCCGCAGCACGCGCGGGGTCCGCGCCGAACGAGCGCGTGCCGACGATCGGGTTGCGCGGCTCGAGGTCCAGGTCCGCGACGGGCGCGTACACCCAATCCACGCCGAGCGCGCGGGCCTCGCGCGCCGTCAGCTCGCCGGCGCGCCGGGTGACGTCGAGATCGTCCAGCTCGGCGAGCGCCGCCGCGGGCGGGAGCTGCGTCGCGCCGCGGAACTGCTGGCCCGCACCCCGCTCGAGGTCCGCGCCGATCAGCAGCGGCGTGCTGCTGCGGCGCCGCAGCTCGGCGGTCAGGTCACGCACGGAGGCCGCATCGCCGCCGAACAGGATGAACCCGCCGACGCCGAGGCGGAGGGCCTCCTCGATTCGCTGCGCCTCGTGATCGAAGCCCGACCCGTCTCTCCAGCGCAGCGCCGGAAAGAGAACCTGTGCGAGGGCTGTCATGTCCCCATCCACGTCATGCGCCGCCGAAGGCGGCGAAGGGGTCCGGGAGCCGGAAGGGCCCGAGCGATTCGGCTTCCAGCGTGAAGACGCCGTCCCGCTCTCGCACGCGCATCCAGCGTGCCGGCGAGTAGAAGCCGTGCTCGCCCATGCGCAGCGTGGCCCCCAACGTGCCGATCTCCTCGACCTCCTCGCCCGTGAACGACCCGCGCAGCACCGCGTAGCGGACCGTGGCGTCGCTGCGACCCTCTTCGTGCCCCTCCGGATCTTCCCGCAGGAAGACGAACCAGTCGGAGAACGGGACGACGCGCGGCGCGATCCCCGGACCGAGCCGGCGCTCCTCTCCGGTCTCCAGGTCGCGCACCCGGACCTCGCGCGACGTCTCGTACACCACGAATCGGCCATCCACAGAGAAGAATGCGGGCACGACGCCGCGGACGACCTCCACCTCCTCCGCGACGACGACCGGCGCGGCGCCAGGCAATGCGATGGCGAGCTCGCCGACGGCCGCATCCCACTGCGGCCAGCGTTTCGATGCCCGAAACTCGACGCGCGCCCCGCTCGCGGAAGTGCGGGACAGGAGCAGCGCTCCGCCGCCGTCTGCGTCCGCGGCCTTCGCCGCCACGTGCGGGCCGCTCGGGCCCGCGCCATCGCCAGTCATCGCACTGGCCAGCGGCGCGCCGCGCTCCTCCGCGAGGCGCACCAGGTCGGTCGCGACCTTCGCCACATCGGGCGGTGGACCAGAGGCGAGGTACTCCCGCAGCAGGTCGACGTCGGTGTCGGCAAGCGCCTCCAGCGCGCGTACCTGCACGGCGGCCTCCGGGTCGCGCAACGCGCGCCGCGCGAGGCGTAGCCCGGCCTTCTCGTCCGCGATGATGATGCCGCGCAAGGCGGCAGCGGTTGCAGCGCGCACGCGCGTGTCCGGGGATTCCAGCGCGGTCCAGAACGCAAGCAGGTGGTCGGTCGCCCTGCGCTCGCCCAGCAGGAGGACCGCGTTCGCGCGCACGACGGGTTGCATCGCGCTGTCCGTGAGGAGCCGGGCCAGGCGGGCATCAAAGTCGCGCAGCGAATCCTCGAGCGCTCCGAGCGCGGCGATCCGGTCAGGCGCACTCACGTCCTCGAGCGCCCAGCGCAGCCGCTCGTCGGTGTCGGCCGGCATGGGGCCCGCACGGAAGTCGCGCGCCGCGCCCGACCCGCCACGGCTCGCGCACGCGGAGGCCAGGACCGCGAGGACGAGGCAGGCGCGGGAAAACCAGCGGAGGCGCGCACCGCTCATCGGGAACCTCCAGCCGCCCTGGCGGCGGCACCGGGCGTGTAGCTGCCGAGAATGCGTGGGCCGGCCGCGCCCGTTGCCTCGGGCACGTTGCCGGGCAGGCCGCGCACATGCGCCCAGGCGAGCGCGGCGAACGCGACCGCTTCTTTGGCGTCCGGGTCGATGCCCAGCGCTTCACCCGCGTGCACCGGAATCGGAGCCAGCTCGGCCTGGATCATCCTGAACAGCGCCGGGTTGCGTGCGCCGCCGCCGGTCAGGAAGACCTCGTCCACGCCACGCGGAAGGACCCAGCGCCGGTACGCATCCCCGATGGACCGCGCGGTCAGCGCGGTGAGGGTGGCGATGAGGTCCGCCCACCCTTGCTCGTCCAGCGGCGCATGCCGTGCGGCGATCACCTCCACCATCGGCCGGCCGAACACCTCCCGACCCGTGGACTTGGGCGGCGGCTGGTCGAAGAACGGATGCGCGAGCAGCTCCGCGAGCAGCGACTCCTGCACGCGCCCGCGGGCCGCCCATCCCCCGCCCCGGTCAAACGTCTGGCGCCCGCCGGTGGCCAGCTCGACCGCGGCATCGATGAGCGCGACGCCGGGGCCGGTGTCGAACGCGAGCAGCGGCGAATCATCCTCGCGTGGCGGCAGCCACGTCACGTTGCCCATGCCGCCGATGTTCTGGAGCGCGCGCCGCCGGCCCGGCGCCGCGAACAGCAGCCGGTCCACCCACGGCACCAGCGGCGCACCCTCGCCCCCCGCCGCCATGTCGCGGCTGCGGAAGTCGCTCACCACCGCGATGCCAGTCCGCTCCGCGATCGTCGCGGCGCAGCCGAGCTGGAGCGTCGCGCCGCGCCGTCCTTCCGCGGGTGGGATGTGCCATACCGTTTGCCCGTGCGAGCCGATCACCTCGACCTCCACGGGGGCGACGCCCGCGGCACGGCACACCTCCAGCGCGGCGGCGGCGAACCACTCGCCCAGCCGCGCGTTGAGCATGCACAACTCTGCCGCGCCGCCCTGCACGATCGCGGAGTGGATCTCCTCTCGCTGTGCCGGAGAGTAGGGCAACGTCACGAAGGAGCGCAGCCCCCAGCGGACCTCGCCGCCGTCACCGGCCTCCAGCTCGACGAGCGCCGCGTCGATGCCGTCCAGCGACGTGCCCGAGATCAGGCCGACGACCTTCACGCCACCTCCAGGTCACCGACCACGCGCCCGACCACACCCCCCACTGCGTCGAGGCGCGCCCGCGCTTCCTCCGCATCCAGGCCGAGCTTGCCCATCACGATCGCCGTCTTCACGTGCCCGCCAGACGCCTCGAGCAGGCCCGCGGCCGTCGGCCGGTCCACGCCCAGCGTCTCCATCAGGATGCGCTGGCCGCGGTCCCGCAGCTTCTCGCACGTGACCTGGAGGTCCACCATCAGATTGCCGTACACCTTGCCCAGCTTCACCATCGCCGCCGTGCTGATCGTGTTGAGCACCATCTTGGTGGCGGTGCCCGCCTTCATCCGCGTCGAGCCCGTGATCACCTCAGGGCCGACCAGCGGCGCGATCACCACGTCGTGCGTCTTCAGGAGCTGCTCACTGGGATACGTGCAGAGCAGGAAACCGGTCCGCGCGCCGCGCTCGCGCGCGCGGCGCAGCGCACCGTGCACGTACGGCGTCGTGCCGGACGTCGCGATCCCCAGCACGAAGTCGTTCGGGCCGACGCCACGCTCGTCGATGGCCGCGGCGCCATCCTCCGGGTGATCTTCCGCGCCCTCCTGCGCGCGCACCAGGGCCGCGTAGCCGCCCGCGATGATGCCCTGAACCATCTCGGGGTCCGTGCGGTAGGTCGGCGGCATCTCCGCAGCGTCCAGCACGCCGAGCCGGCCGGATGTGCCGGCGCCGACGTAGAAGAGGCGGCCGCCCTTGCGGAAACAGTCCACCACGATGTCGATGCAACGCGCGATCGCCTCGCGCTCCTCCCCCACCGCCTCCGCGACCATGCGGTCTTCGGCGTTGATCAGGTCCACGATCTCGATGGTGGAGAGCTGGTCGATGCGCGCGCTGCGCGGGTTGCGTTGCTCGGTCAGCCTGGGGTCCAGCGGGCGGGCTGCATTCATGGTCTAAGACCTTGCCACGATTACACGTCCGGGAATAGATTCGGGCCCCTAAGCTAATCGGGCTCACACGGTCCAGGCAACCGAACGAGCGGGCAGCGCGGGAGCAATCCATCCGCGCCGCGCGTGCCCGGGATGCCGGATCGCGCGCCACGGATTCTCACCATGACGTCGCTGCTCCGACACGCCGAACGCCTCCAGGACGAGATCGTCGAGCTGCGCCGCGACCTGCACCGCCATCCGGAGCTCTCGTTCCGCGAGGTGCGCACCGCGGACGCTGCGGCCGCGCGCGTCGCCGCGCTCGGCTACGAGGTGCGCCGCGGAGTCGGCATCACCGGCGTCGTCGCCGAGCTGAAGAACGGAGAGGGCCCCGTCGTCGCGTTGCGCGCGGACATGGACGCGCTGCCGATCCAGGAGGCGAACGACGTGCCCTACCGCTCGACCGTGCCGGGCGTCATGCACGCGTGCGGGCACGACGCGCACGTGGCGTGCCTGGTCGGCGCGGCGCGCCTCCTCGCCGATGCGCGCGCGCGGGGCGAGCTCCCCGCGGGCACGGTGCGGCTGCTCTTTCAGCCATCCGAGGAGTGTTCGGACGAGGAAAACAAGAGCGGCGCGGCGAGGATGATCGAGGACGGCGCGATGGACGGCGTCGCCGCCATCTTCGCCATGCACGTCGGCGCGCACCTGCCTCCGCACAAGGTGTACGTGAGCCCCGGGCCGCTGATGGCCGGTTCCGATACGTTCCGCGCCAGCATCGAGGGCGTGAGCGCGCACGCCGGACGCCCCAACGAAGGGATCGACGCGGTCGTGCTCGCCGCGCACGTGATCCTCGCGTGCCAGAACGCGGTGGCCCGGCGCATCTCGCCGCTGGCCAGCGGCGTGCTCACCATCGGCCGGATCGAGGGCGGCGTGGCGGAGAACGTGCTGGCCGAGCGCGTCACGCTCGCGGGCACGGTCCGGTACTTCGATGCGGACGTGAGGGAAACGCTGCACAGCGAGCTGCGCCGCGCCCTGCACGTCGCGGAGGCGCTGGGCGGCCGATCCACGCTGGACCTGCGGCCCGGCTACCCGCCTGTGGTCAACGATGCCCGCATGACGGAGCTCGCGGCGGCGGCGTTCGCGGACGAGTTCGGCGCGGCCGCCGTGGCGGACGCAGAGCCCATGATGGGGGCCGAGGACTTCGCGCTCTTCCAGCGCGAGGCGCCCGGCTGCTTCTTCTGGCTGGGCGCGGCGCTGGAGGAGCCGAGGGAACATCATCGCCCGAATTTCGATATCGAAGAGCGCGCGCTGCCGCGCGGGGCGGCTGCCCTCGCGGCCTGCGCGATCCGGGCGCTCGCGGAGATCGGCTCCTGAGCCCCCCGTTTTTCCCTGCAGCACAGGTAGTAGCAGTACCCATGAAGGCAGCAGTCTTGCTCTCGGCGGCGGCGCTCGCCCTGTCCGCGGTACCCGCGGAGGCGCAGTTCGGCCAACCACAGAAGGCACCGAAGACGTGGGCCAGCGCCTGGGTCGGCGGTCTCCTCAGCCCGGGCCGGGTCTACGACCCGGCCAGCAGCTCCGTCTGGGCGTTCGGCTCGTCGTTCTCCGGCGGCCTCGGCCTGCACCGCGAGTTCGGGGCGCTCACGCTCGGCGTCGAGGGCTCCATCGCGCCGGCCCGCTACGAGCTGCGCGACCCGAACGCGAACAACGCCGTCATCGAGGACGGCAGCGGGAAGCTCGTCACGACGATGCTCTCGGGCCGGCTGCGCACCGGCGGCGGCGGCCCGTTCGGCATGTACCTGACCGGCGGCGCCGGTGCACTCTTCTACCGCGTCCCCTCGCTTAATCGTTGGGACCCGGACCTGGCGCTCATGACGGGCGCGGGGATCGAGTACAGGCCGTCGGCAAAGCAGACACTCTTCCTCGAATGGGGCCGCTACTGGACCTTCCATCAGCGCGAGGGCGTGGAGGACAACTCCGCGAGGATGTCACAGCTCCGCGGCGGAGTGCGCATCGGGTTCTGAGAACCACCGCCCTCATCCCACTGCTCGGATTCGTGGCGGGGCTCGCCGCGTGCGGCGCGCCCCGCCCCTCCGAACCTCCCGGACCCGGACCCGCCCGCGTAGCCGCGGTGCCGGATGCGCCGCCTACGTGGCCGTACTCAGGCGACCCCGGCGCGGTCCGCGCGCCGCGCGCCATGGTCGTCACGGACGCGCCGCTGGCCACGGCCGTCGGCGTGGACGTGCTGCGGGCCGGCGGCAACGCGGTGGACGCGGCGGTCGCGACCGCGTTCGCGCTCGCCGTCGTCTACCCGGAGGCGGGCAACATCGGCGGCGGCGGCTTCATGGTGGCGTACTTCGCGGACGGGCGCAGCGCAGCGCTGGACTTTCGCGAGCGCGCCCCGCTCGCCGCAACGCGCGACATGTACCTGGACGAGCGCGGCGAGCCCACCGATCGCTCGATCACCGGCCACCTCGCCTCCGGCGTGCCCGGCTCTGTGGCCGGCCTGTGGGCAGCGCACGAGCGCTTCGGCACACGGCCGTGGCGCGACCTCCTCGCGCCCGCCATCCGCCTCGCGCGCGATGGGTTCGTCGTGGACGAGCACTTCGCCGCCGCGGTGCGGGCCGACTCCGCGCGGCTCTCGCGCTTCCCTGCCTCGGCCGCGCTGTTCCTGCCCGGCGGGCGCCCGCCGCGGCCCGGAGACGTCTGGCGCAACCCCGACCTCGCAGCCGTGCTCGAGCGCATCGCCGAGCGTGGACCCGCCGGGTTCTACGAAGGCGAGACGGCGGATCTCATCGTGGCCGAGATGCAGCGCGGCGGCGGCATCATCACGCACGAGGACCTGCGCAGCTACGAGCCGCGGTGGCGCGAGCCCATCGAGTTCCGCTACCGCGACCGGCGGGTGATCTCGATGCCGCCGCCATCCTCGGGCGGGATCACGCTCGCGCTCATCGCGAACATCCTCGAGAACGACGACCTCGGCCGTCTGGGCTGGGGCACGGCGCCGACGCTGCACCTCACCGCAGAGGCGATGCGCCGCGCGTTCGCGGACAGGAACCATTTCCTGGGCGACCCGGATTTCGTGGACATCCCGCGCGCGCGGCTACTCTCGCCGCAGCACGCCGCGGCGTGGCGCGCGACCATCTCGCGCGAGCGGGCCACGCCCTCGAGCGAGGTCGTCGCCGGCGCCGTGCCGGTCGAGGAGGGCGACCACACCACGCACTTCTCCGTCGTCGACCCGGCGGGCAACGCGGTCGCGCTGACGACCACGATCAACGAGCTGTTCGGCTCCGCCGTCACGGTCACCGGCGCCGGCTTCCTGCTGAACGACGAGATGGATGACTTCACCAGCAAGCCGGGCTCGCCGAACATGTACGGGCTGGTGCAGGGTGAGGCGAACGCGATCGTGCCGGGGAAGCGAATGCTGTCCGCGATGACGCCCACCATCGTGCTGGACGAGCAGGACCGGCCCTGGCTCGTCACCGGCGCGCGCGGCGGGCCGCGAATCATCACCGCGGTGTTCCAGGTCCTGTCCAACGTCGTCGACCACGGAATGGACCTGGGCGCGGCGGTGAGCGCCCCACGCATCCACCACCAGCACCTGCCTGACGTGCTGTTCTACGAGGAGGGCGGCCTGGCGCCGGAGACGGTGCGCGCGCTCGAGGCGATGGGCCACACGGTCCAGGCACGCAGCGGCTACATCGGCAACGCCCCCTCGATCCTCCGCCAGGACGATCAGTGGGTAGGCGTTCCCGATCCGCGCGTCGGCGGGAGCGCGGCGGGCTTCTGAAAACGACGGTGCCCGGGTCGGCGAGGTTAGCGGGGCCTCGCCCACCCGGGCACGTCTATATCCGGCGACCTCGCCCGGCCTACATCACCGTTCGCGTCACCTCGATCGGCGCGTCGAGGCGGATCACCATCCGGGAGCCCGACGGCAGCACCGCATCCACGTCGGCCGTTCCCATCGCGATCGCGGTACCCGCTGCTGCGCCCACCGCCGCGCCCTTCAGCGTCGACTCCGTGTTCTTCCCGAGCACCTGACCGAGCAGCGCGCCCGCTGCGGCGCCGACCGCGACCTTGGCCGCGGACTCCTTGGCCGTCGTGCGCGTGCGCCGCTCCGGGTTCGCCTCGACCACCGTCGCCTGGAGCGGGTAGCTGCGGCCGCCGAAGGAGATCGTCTCGAACGCCAGCTTGATGACGGCCATGTCACCGATGTTGTCCGACTTGTCGACCGCCGTCACACGGCCGCGCACGGTCGCGCCCGACGGGATCAGCACGGAGCCGTCCGCGCCCACGATGGGATCCACCAGCGTAGCGGTGAACGGGTCGCCCGGCGCGTTCCGATCCGTCGCGATCGTCTCGTCCAGCCGCACGGCGAACGTCGTCCCGGTCGGCACCGAGAGCGTCTCCGTGCGGGGCTGCGGCTGGGGCGCCGGCTCGCTCCGCGGCGGCGGCGCCGGCTGACTCGGCTGCGGCCGGGGCTGCGTCTGCGGCGGGCGGCGAGGCGCCTCGGTCCGCGGCGCCGGCTGCGGCGCGGGCTCTTCCACCGTGCTGACGGCCGTGTCCGCGAAAGTGGGCGCCGTGGTGTCACCGCGGAGCGCCAGGTCCAGCTCCCGGCTGAGCTCCTCCTGCTCCAGAGCGGCGCGCTCGTCCTGGCCTTCGCCGCACGCGGCCGGCGCGATGCCCACCGGCAGCATGACGAGCAGAGCGATCCATCCTCTCTTCGTGGCCATCATGCCCCTCCTCGGGGAGAGATTCCGCGCTTGAACGGAACCGCTTTTCTGGGTAAGTTCGACGCGTACGCCTGCCCTTCCGGCACGCCTTCGTACCCCCAAGGTGCAACCTGCATGCCACATCCGGGCCCCCTGGGGACCGGGGCGGCCTCGCACCGCGGGGGCACGTTTCGCTCCACCGCGAGGACACCGAGGCCGCGCCACGCCAGTGTGCGGCGGCGAGGAGCCTGGCGGTCCTCTGCCACCGGAAGGGTACACGGCCCGGCTTGGTTGGTGCCATGAAGCTGTTGCGCACGCTTCGACCGTTCCTGCGCCCGTATCGCGGCGCGATCCTGCTCGGGCTGCTGCTCGTCGTCGTCGCGAACGCGTTCGCGGCCGTCGCGCCCAGACTGCTCGGCCTGGCCATTGATGCGATTGGTCGGCCGGACGCGACGCACCGCACGGCCTTCGCCTACGCAGGGCTCGTCATCCTGTTCGCCGTCGCCGCCGGCGCCGCGCGCTTCGGCATGCGCCAGCTCCTCAACGGCGTGAGCCGACGCATCGAGACCGACCTGCGCGACGCCTTCTTCGAACACCTGCTCCGCCTCGACGCGGGGTTCTACGCGACCAACCGCACGGGCGACCTGATGAGCCGTGCGACCAACGACACGCAGGCCGTGCGCATGGCGGTGGGGCCGGGTGTGATGTACCTGGTGAGCACGCTCTTCTCGACGGCCTTCGCGCTCGCGCTGATGCTGCGCATCAGCCCGCGGCTCACCGCACTCGCCCTGGTGCCGCTCGCGTTGCTGCCGCCCGTCGTGATCGTGTTCGGCCGCGTCATCCATCGCCGCTTCGCGCGCATCCAGGACCACCTCGGCGTCCTGTCCAACATGGTTCAGGAGAACCTGGCGGGCGCGCGCATCGTCCGCGCGTACACGCAGGAGGCGGTGCAGGAGCGGGAGTTCGACGAGCTGAACAAGGACTACCTGGCGAAGAACATGGCGCTCGCGCGCACGTCCGGGCTGTTCCACCCCACCCTGGCCCTGCTCACCGGCCTCGGCACCGTCGTCGTGCTGTGGGTCGGCGGCGGCGAGGCGATCCGGGGCGAGATCTCTGCGGGCGACTTCGTCGCCTTCAGCTTCTATCTCGCCATGCTGACCTGGCCGATGATCGCGCTCGGGTGGGTGATCAACCTCTTCCAGCGAGGCATGGCGGCGCTCGGCCGGATCGATGCGATCATGCGCACGGAGCCGGCCGTGCGCGCGCCCGCCGAGCCGGTGCGGCTGGAGCAGGTGCGCGGCGAGATCGAGTTCCGCGACGTCAGCTTCCGCTACCCGGGCACCGGGCGGGACGTGCTCGAGCACGTCTCCTTCTGCATCCCCGCAGGCAAGACCGCCGCGCTCGTCGGGCCGACAGGCGCAGGCAAGTCCACCATCGTCGCGCTGCTGACGCGGCAGTACGACCCGACGGCCGGCGAGGTGCTGCTCGACGGCGTGCCGCTCACGCGCCTCGACCCTGCGCAGGTCCGTGCAGCGATGGGCGTGGTGCCCCAGGAGTCGTTCGTCTTCTCGGAAACGATCGAGGACAACCTCGCGCTCGGACTGCCGCGCGGCGCGGAGATGGACGGCCGTCTCGCCGAGGCCATCGCGGTCTCGCGCCTGGATGAAGCGCTCGCCATCCTGCCAGCCGGGCTACAGACTCGCCTCGGCGAGCGCGGCGTCAACCTGTCGGGCGGCCAGCGCCAGCGCACAGCTCTCGCGCGCGCGCTCGTGCGTGACCCACGCATCCTCGTGCTGGACGACGCGCTGAGCGCCGTGGACACGCACACGGAAACGGAGATTCTCGAGGGGCTGCGCCGCGTCCTGGAAGGGCGTACAGCCCTGATCATCAGCCACCGCGTGACCGCGGTCAAGGACGCGGACATCATCCTCGTGCTGGACGAAGGGAAGATCGTGGAGCGCGGGCGACACGAGGATCTGCTGCGCCGCGGCGGCGTCTACGCGGCGCTGCTGCGTCGCCAGATCCTCACCGAGGACCTCGAACGCGACGCCCCCCTCGCCGCGGTGGCTGGCGGCCAGCCAGGGGGGCGCCGGTGAGCGCGACCCCGCTGATCCTGCTCGTGGAGGACGACCGCCTCCTCCGTCAGGCGTTCCGGCTGTTGCTGGAGGATGCAGGATACCGCGTGCGGGAGGCCGGCAGCGGAGGCGAGGCGCTTCGGGCAGCGGAGGAAGGCCCGGCGGCCATCGTGCTCGACCTCGGCCTGCCCGACCGGCCTGGGCTCGAAGTGTGTCGCGCGCTGCGCGAGCACCCGGCGACCCGCCATTCGGTGATCATCGCGCTCACGGGTCGCGCCGGCGCAGCCGAGCGGCGCGCCTGCCTCGAGGCCGGATGCACGCTCTACTTCGCCAAGCCGATCGAGCCCCGCGAGCTGCTCCGTCGGCTTTCCGGGCTGGTGCCGTGAGCGACCCGGGCACGCTAGCCGCCCCGTCCGCGCTGCGCATCGAGGCGCCGGAGCCGCAGCCCACACCCAGCCGGCTGCGCCGGCTCCGCCGCGCACTCTATCGCCTGTACTACGGCCTCAAGTACCTGCCGTTCGCCGCGGAGCGGCGCGCGCGGCGCGAGGACACGAGACGCGGCTTCGTCGTCATCCAGATCGATGCGCTCGCGCACGAGGACCTCGTGCGCGCGCTCGAGCGCGGCTACATGCCGCACCTCCAGCGGCTGATCGAACGCGACGGCTGGACGCTCCGGCGCTTCCCCGCCGGCCTGCCCAGCGCGACGCCCGCCGCGCAGGCCGCCATCTTCCACGGCACCAAGGATCGCATCCCCGCCTTCCGCTTCTACGAGAAGGCGCAGCGCCGGGTCATCATCGGCTCGCAGCGGCCGGCCATGCAGTTCATCCGCGACCGGCTGCCGGAGCGCGGCGTCCTCGACGGCGGCTCCAGCTACGTCAACCTCTTCGACGGCGGCGCCAGCCGCGCCGTGTTCACCCTCGCCGCGCGCGAGCCGCAGCCGCTGTTCCAGAACCTCGGCGGTACGCGGCTGCTGTTGCTCCTGCTGCTGCATCCGATCCGCGTGGCGCGCATGGTGGTCGCCAGCATCTGGGAGTACCTGCGCGAGGAGCGCGACCGGCTCCTCAGCCAGCTCCGCGGCCGCTACACCTACTACTGGTGGTACCTGCCCTTCCTGCACATCGGCTCGAACGTCATCCTGCGCGAGCTCCAGACGCTCGCCGTCATGCTGGACATCTACACGGGCGTGCCCGCCATCTACACGACGTACAACTCATACGACGAGTTCGCGCACCACTTCGGCCCCTCGTCGCGCACCGCGCTCAAGAGCCTGCGCGCGCTCGACCGGCGCATCCGGGAGATCCGGACCATGCTCCGCCGTCTCCCGGGCCGGCCATACGACCTGTACATCCTGAGCGACCACGGCCAGACGCCGTCCATCCCCTACCGCATCCGTTACGGCGAGACGCTCGGCGACACGGTCATCGCGGCCGTGCGTCACGGCGTCCACGTGCTCGCCGAGTCCGGCGAGTACGCGCCGCCGCGCGAAACGTTGAACTTCCTGATCCGCGAGCTGGAAGAGGTCGCGGCGACATCGCGCGAGCCGGCGCGCCGAATCGGCCTGCGACTCGGCCGCTGGCTGCGCCGCCAATACAGCATCTTCCCGCTGGTCGCCGAGACGGTCCGCATCTCCGAATCGGACCACCTCGTCATCACCTACTCCTCATCCCTCGCCCACCTGTACTGGACCGAGCCGGCGAGGCCGCTCAGCTTCGACGAGATCCGCGCCGACCCCGAACGCCGCGCGCTCTACTACTTCCTCGTCGCACACCGCGGCATCGGCCTCGTCATCACACGCCTGCTCGATGGCGCGCACGTCGAGAGCGCGCTCGGCCGCGCCCTCGTCACGCCGGATGGGCAGGTCGAGGTGCTCGGCGGCAAGGACCCGCTCGGCCACTACGCGCCCGGGCCCGTCGAGCGTCGCGCGCTCGTCCATCTCGCGCAGCTCGAGAACTCCGGCGACCTCATCCTCTTCGGCGCCTACGATCCCGAGCAGGATGTCTGCATTTGCTTCGATGATCAGGTGGGTGCCCACGGAGCGCTGGGCGGCCGGCAGTTCTGGCCCTTCATCCTCACCCCGCCTGGCCTCATCCCCGAGGACTACGTCATCGAGGACCCGCTCGACCTGCACCCGCTGCTGCGCAGGTACACGGACCGCACCGCCCGCGACTCCGGTTGACAGCCACGCTGGCGGGGTCAGCGGCCCCGCACAGCGTAGCCGATCATCTTGTAGATGAGCTTCGCGACGAGGAAGTCGGACGCCGGCTGTCCGGGGATCGGCGCCAGCTCCACGACATCGCACGCGACGACGTTCCGCTCCGCGAAGACGCGCCGCAGCAACGCGAGCACCGGATACCACCCCAGGCCACCCGGCTCGGGCGTGCCGGTCGCGGGAACCAGCGAGGGGTCCAGCCCGTCCACGTCGAAGGTGATGTACACATCGTCGCCCAGCTTCGCGATGACGTCATCGATCCAGCCATAGCCCTCGTGGATGTCATCCGCGAAGAAGACGTGGATCCGGTCGGACCCGCGCACCAGCTCGCGCTCCTCGCGCGTCAGCGCACGGATCCCCACCGCCACGATGTCCACCCGCTCGTGCACGCGGTGCATCACCGACGCGTGCGAGTACGGCGTGCCCTCGTACTCCGGCCGAAGATCCGTGTGCGCGTCGATCTGGAGCACCGTCAGCCGCCGCCCCGCCGCCTCCAGCCGGTCCGCCCAGGCCAGCACGGGCGCGCTCGTGATCGAGTGCTCGCCTCCCAGCATGATCACCAGCTTACCGGGCGCAGCGGCCAGCAGGCGGTCGTACGCCTCGCGCAGCTCCGCCAGCGCGTGCTCCGGGCCGGCACCCGTCAGCTCCAGCGCAGGCAGCGTCGCCACCCCCGCCTCGTACGGCTCCGCGTCCAGCTCCTGGTCGTACAGCTCGATGTAGCGCGAGGCCTCGATGATCGCGGCCGGCCCGTTCGCCGTTCCTGCCCCGAAGCTCGTCGTGGCCTCGTAGGGGACCGGCAGGATCACCACACGCGCGCGCGCGAAATCGCTCGCCGCCTCGTCCAGGCCAAGAAAGTTGTGCGGGAGCTCCCAACCGGCTCCCTTCAGCTCGTCCGGTACGTGCATCTCACCTCCAACACGAGCCGGCGCAGATGCGCCGAGGGGCCCCCGGCCGGGAGCCCCTGGATCGCGCCGATTCGGCATCCGTTTCCTCGTTCCGGGTTCCGATCGGCAGGGG
>Ga0207873_1001877_pt1 | contig 18765 bp, 17 predicted proteins | sample BGWIniCompost_FD_187373 | JGI IMG/M metagenome (GOLD analysis project Ga0207873, IMG submission 187373) | Cellulose adapted compost microbial communities from Newby Island Compost Facility, Milpitas, CA, USA - BGW Initial Compost (SPAdes)... ...
GTACCCCCGGCTTCCATGGCTTGACGGGCGGTGTGTACAAGGCCCGGGAACGTATTCACCGCGGCGTGCTGATCCGCGATTACTAGCAATTCCAACTTCATGGAGTCGAGTTGCAGACTCCAATCCGAACTGGGGATGCTTTTGAGGGATTGGCTCCACCTCGCGGTCTCGCTACCCATTGTAACATCCATTGTAGCACGTGTGTAGCCCTAGGCGTAAGGGCCATGCGGACTTGACGTCATCCCCACCTTCCTCACTACTTGCGTAGGCAGTCCCATTAGAGTGCTCAGCATTACCTGATGGCAACTAATGGTAGGGGTTGCGCTCGTTGCGGGACTTAACCCAACACCTCACGGCACGAGCTGACGACAGCCATGCAGCACCTGTACAGATGCCCTTGCGGGAGGGGTACTTTCATACCCTGTCATCTGCCTTTCAAGCCTAGGTAAGGTTCTTCGCGTTGCATCGAATTAAACCACATGCTCCACTGCTTGTGCGGGCCCCCGTCAATTCCTTTGAGTTTCAACCTTGCGATCGTACTCCCCAGGTGGAATACTTAATGCGTTAGCTGCGGCACTGATGCCTAAGGCACCAACACCTAGTATTCATCGTTTACAGCGTGGACTACCAGGGTATCTAATCCTGTTTGCTACCCACGCTTTCGCGCCTGAGTGTCAGTATCGGACCAAGAGACCGCCTTCGCAACTGGTGTTCTTCCAGATATCTACGTATTTCACCACTACACCTGGAATTCCGTCTCTCTCTTCCGAACTCAAGATTCACAGTATCAAAGGCACTTTCACGGTTAAGCCGTGAGATTTCACCTCTGACTTGCGAACCCACCTGCGCGCCCTTTACACCCAGTAAATCCGGACAACGCTTGCCCCCTACGTATTACCGCGGCTGCTGGCACGTAGTTAGCCGGGGCTTTCTCTGAGGGTACAGTCAAGTTCCGAGTCGATCGGAATTATTCTTCCCCTCTAACAGGAGTTTACAACCTTACGGCCTTCATCCTCCACGCGGCGTTGCTGGGTCACCCTTGCGGGCATTGCCCAATATTCCTCACTGCTGCCTCCCGTAGGAGTCTGGACCGTGTCTCAGTTCCAGTGTGGCTGATCATCCTCTCAGACCAGCTACCGATCGTTGCCTTGGTAAGCCGTTACCTTACCAACTAGCTAATCGGACGCAAGCCCATCTTTAGGCGCCGTATAGACTTTAACAACATATCCATGCGGATCCGCTGCATCATTTGGTATTAGTCCCGCTTTCGCGGGGTTATTCCAAACCTAAAGGCAGGTTGCTTACGTGTTACGCACCCGTGCGCCACTTTACTAAAGGTATTGCTACCTCGTTCTCGTACGACTTGCATGTGTTAGGCACGCCGCCAGCGTTCGTCCTGAGCCAGGATCAAACTCTCCGTAGTAGAGTTTAAATTTTTTGTAATCTTGGCGTTAAGACGCTTAGTTGAAACCATTCAACTGACAAGTTAAATGCACTCACTCTTTCAAAGAACACTTTGTAAAAACCTCACATAAGGAGGGCTTTAAATTTACTCTCTCCCCGTTCAATTGTCAAGGGATTCGACTTTGATTTTAAAAACAAAATGTAGATTAAGAACAAAAATTTTTTGAAAAAAAATTTTTCAAAAACAGCTTAGCTAAATTATAGTAATTTTAAATAAAGTCAAGTTTTGTAGTTATATTTTTAATTCCTTTGTGTTAGTTGAAGTACTAAAAGTATGATTGTAGCAATCGGTCCCACAATACTTAGGTAGTTGCTAAGTCTTCTCATCAGAAAATCAAATGACCTTACAGGATCCTTTGGCACCCATATATAATCACCTTCTTCTATTACTACATCATCTCTATCTGCCGGTATCCAGTTTCTTGTATCACCTTTTATTATCATTACATCATCTTCTGAATATTCTCCAAATCCTCCCGCTTTTTCTATGTAATATGTATAGTCATATCCTTCTTTGTATTCAACATGACCCGGTCTTGCAACCTGACCAAAAACAAAAACAGTTTTTTTCTTTTGAGGGATTAATAATATATCTCCATCATGCACAATATAATTTTTTAATTCTGATTCAGGATTACTTAAGTCGACAAGATTAAATGAACTTCCTTCACTTAAAATTCTTAATTGATTCTCAATAAAAAAATAGTTGCTGTCTTCTTCTGTTATATTGCTCATTCTGTACATTAACATATCTTCAAATAGCAGAAATCTTTCATTGAGTTCAGCATTAAACAATTCAGGACGCTGTTTAAGATCTAAACCAAATTGTAATTCAAGAAGAAGTTTTGCCGAATTACCGGAATATAATCTTGCTCTTTTAAGAGATGCGGTTTCTCTTAAACCTCCGGCCATTTTTATAACTTCATCAAGAGTTGTATTATTTTTTGTAATAGGAATTCTTCCCGGTAAATAAACTTCACCAACTACGAGGACTGAGTATTCTTTCTTTTGAGTTTCATCAGCAACCACAACAATTCTATCACCTCTTTTTAGAGGAATATTTTCATTTACATTACTCTTTACAACATTCATCTGCTGACCATCATAACTCAATCTATAAATATCAACCTGCTCAACATTTTCAAAAGCTTTATTTATTCCACCGGCTAATTCTATAGCATCCTGGAGATTATCCCCTTCAACAAAATAAAATTTACCAGGATTATTAACTGCACCTTCAACTGTAAAGAAATTTCTTTCAATATCATTCGTCGGGAAAACAATTACATCATCATTTCTCAGATAAGGATTGTTTGAAAAATCTCCGTTAAGTCTGAACTTCTGAATATCCAATATTAATGTTTCACCTGAAGACCTTATTAATTTTATTTCACGCAACGAAAAATCTTTTAACTCCTCTTCCATTCTTGAAAGCAATTCAGGATCAGTTATGGGACGGGTTAAGTTCACTCTTGTTTCTTCATATATTCTGGAAATAAAATGATCGACACGTTCGGTTACCAATGCAGGAAAAGTTCCGTTTATTGGGAAGTCTCCACCGATAGTTACGCTGATTGTGCCTGCTTTCATAAATTCATCAAGACCAAAGCGATCATCTATTTGTGCAGAAGAAATTGATATAAATAAAAATGTAAAAGCAAAAATTATTTTTTTCATTTTCATATTTAATTATGAATGATACTGTTTTTCGTAATAAAGCTGATATTCTCCTGTAATAATTCTTTCCCACCAATTTTTATTTTTAATATACCAGTCGATTGTATCTTTTATCGCCTGCTCAAAAGAGTAATGCGGGTTCCAACCAAGTTCATTTTTTATCTTTGAAGCATCAATTGCATAACGTCTGTCATGCCCGGGTCTGTCCTTAACATATTTTATCAGATTTTTTGATTTATTAAGATGCTCAATAATCAGTTCAACTATTTTTATATTCGGCATTTCATTCTCAGCGCCGATATTATATATTTCACCTGTTCTGCCATTTTCAAAAACCATTTCCACTGCCCTGTTATGGTCAATTACATAAATCCAATCTCTTATATTCATTCCATCACCATAAACAGGAAGTTCTTTATCCTTTAAACAATTAATTATCATAAGAGGAATAAGTTTTTCAGGGAACTGATATGGCCCATAATTATTTGAACATCGTGTAATTAAAACGGGAAGTTTATATGTATGATGAAATGCAAGAACCATCATATCGGCAGCAGCTTTGCTTGATGAATATGGACTGTTAGGTGAAAGAGGAGTTGTTTCAGTAAAACTTCCTTCTGGTCCCAGGCTTCCGTAAACTTCATCGGTTGATATCTGAAGAAATCTTTCAACTTCATATTTTCTTGACATCTCGAGCAGTACATTTGTGCCGATTACATTTGTCTTATAAAATATTTCTGAACCAAGAATACTCCTATCAACATGCGATTCTGCTGCAAAGTTTATTACGTATTTAATATCATATTTCTGAAAAATATAATTAACCAGTTCATAGTTTGTAATATCACCTTTTACAAACCTGTAATTTTTTTTCTTTTCAGATTCTTTAAGATTTTCAAGATTGCCGGCATAAGTAAGTTTATCAAGATTTACAATAAAATAATCATCCCGTTTGTTAAGAATATAGTTGATAAAATTACTCCCTATAAATCCGGCTCCGCCAGTAACAAGAATATTTTTCATTCAGCAAATTATTTTTTATTAAAAAGAGAAGAACCCAATAAAAATTCCTGATTGCAGAAAAAATGAATTGCCATTTATATCCGAAGGCACATTATTCAATTGCTGATTATTATCTATCTCCCAGTCATCACCAAAAGTAAACTGATACCCTGCTCCGATTCTGAAAGAAATAAATCTGTATAACGGAATATCTACATTCAAAGTAGGTGCAAAGAAAAAGAAAGAATTGGTTAGTGTATGTCTAACAGATTCTCCTGTAATATTATTCAATTCATTCCATACATTATTCCAATTGAAAGCACCTTTATTATTGTAAATATCTATTTGAATACTTCCTGCACCAAAAATAAATCCGGGTGAAACAGCAATATCTCTTATAAAAGGAAGAGAATATTCAGCAGTAAGACCTCCTCCGCTTAAAGAAAAAACAACTTCTTTTGTAAAACCATTAGCATCAGACGGTGAAACTTCAGATGTTGAACCGCCAAAACCCATCCCGCCTAAGCGCAGATAATCTATAAATCCAATGTATATAAATCCTGCACCGCCTGATGAATAAAATCCACTTTCAGAAAGTTTAGGAATGTTAAGATTTGCTAATTCATTATTTAAAGCATCCAGGTTAGGGAAATACCAGCCGGGAGTATATGCACCCCCTCCTCCAAAGGGTGTATCAAAATATTTTCTTTCCTGGGCTGACAAAGAAATTGAAAGAAGAAAAATAAAAAGAAGTATTACTTTTATTCTCATAATTATCTAATAATAGTTGCTAAAGTTACAAAGGCACTTAGAAAAAGCAAAGAAATATAAATATCAGGGGTTGAAATTATTAAAATCTGTAAAAGTTGATAAGTCATTAATTATAGTCTTAAAACCTGTTTTTACTCTTTTTTATATATTAACACTTAAAAGAATTAATAATTAAATGAAAATATTAATAACAGGTGGCGGCGGGCTGCTCGGACAATATCTGAACATTGAACTTTCCGGAAAGAATGATATCCTATCAATCTACCATAAAAATCCGGGGAATAGTACAAATTATAAAAATGTATCTGCCGATATAACAAACAACCAGCAGCTTGAAAAAATATTTAATGATTTTAAACCTGATATTGTAATTCATAATGCGGCTGTATCAAGTCCTAAAATGGCTGCTGCTTTAAATCCTAAGCTTGTTTATGATATTAATGTAAATGCATCAAAAAGCACTGCTGAACTTTGCGAAAGATTCAAATCAAAATTAATCTATACTTCTACCGATTTGGTTTATGCAGGTTACCGAGGTTCTATGCTTAAAGAGGATGCTAAGCTGATTCCAATTACACTTTATGCAGAAACCAAATTAATGGGTGAAATAAAAATTCAGGAGACATTTAATAATTATCTTATACTAAGAGTTGCTTTGTTGTTTGGCTTTGGTCTTAATCATTCAAAAAATCATTTTGGGGAGATGTATGAAAATTTCAGAAACAATAAAAGAGTAAAACTTTTTTATGACCAGTACAGAACTCCTATTTCCTTAAAGGAAGCAGCAAAAATTATTAATCAACTTTGCGACTTTGATATTAAAGGTGAAGTAATAAATCTGGGCGGGAAGGATAGAGTATCCCGGTTAGAATTAGGTGAACTACTTTGTGATGCTGCAGGTTTTGACAAATCTTTAATAGATAAAATATCTATGAATGAAATTGAAGATATTCCAATGGCTGCTGATGTTTCTTTGAATACAGATAAATTACAATCTTACGGTATTAAATTGAAAAGTATTGATGATTCTGTTAGAGAAGTGATAAAAGAATTCAATTATTAAAAAATTAAAAGATTTAAAAATTTAAAGATTATTATTTTGATTGATCAAAAAAGTAATTCAAAATGGCTAAAGAACATTTATTAGGAGCACATACATCAACCTCAGGTGGCGTGGGTGCAGCTGTTGACCTTGCTGAAAAATTAGGATTTACTGCAATGCAGATTTTCAGCAAGAATAATACACGGTGGTCTCAAAGACCATTTAAACAATCAGAGATAGATGAGTTTAAAACAAAACTTAAAAATTCAAATATAAAATTTGTATGTGTGCATGATTCATATCTTATTAATCTCTGCTCGAATAATCCTGAATTTAAAATGAAATCCGATAATGCTTTTTTAGATGAGATTGAAAGATGCCAACAGCTTGGAATTGAATATTTAAATTTTCATCCCGGTTCTCACTGTGGCGAAGGTGAAGACACAGGAATAAAAGTAATTGCAGAAGCACTTAATATTGCACATCAAAAAACCAAAGGATATAATGTAAGCAGCATGCTTGAAGCTACTGCAGGGCAGGGTTCTGCAATTGGTTACAGGTTTGAGCATCTTGCAGCAATAATTGAACTTGTTGAAGATAAAGACAGAATGTCTGTCTGTTTGGATACCGCACATATTTTTGCAGCGGGATATGATATAAGAACTCCCGAAGCATATAAAAAAACTATGAAAGAGTTTGATGATGTTGTAGGAATGAAATATTTAAAATGCTTACACATGAACGACAGCAAAAAACCCTTAGGCTCAAGAGTGGACAGGCATGACCATATCGGTAAAGGATTAATAGGACTTGATGGTTTCAGAAATATTATGAATGATAAGAAGCTGTTGCATATCCCTAAAATTCTTGAAACACCAAAAGGGAAAGAGCATTTGGAAGATGTGGAAAATTTAAATGTGCTGAGGAGTTTGATTGATTAATTATAAAATATCAACAACCCTTAAAACTATTATCCCTGTATGTTTCTTTACACTTTTAACATAATCACTTAAGGGCAATTTTGTTATCTCTACTTTACTTCCAACCTGGGGTGCATGCAGTAAATGAGTTTTTCCATCGGTTCCTTTTACTGCTATTCCAACATGACTAATATCCAAACCTTTTATATTTGTAGTGAATGCAATTAAATCACCATTCATTATTTTATTATCAATTGCATCTATTTCCCTTTCAGGAATATAATAATATGTTCTTGATGATATCTCTTTCTCCTGTTCTGCAATAAGAGGAATGAAATGAGGATTGTTTTTCAAATTCATATATGCTTCTGCATGAGCAGTCATAAAATCAATTTGGAAATTTAATGTTCTTCCGCCGAGCTCTTTTGTAACATCTTTAATAATTCCCTTTTGCTGATTATTATAAATCCAATCTGAAAAATAATGAAGCCTTGAAGGGTATTCATCTATAATTCCATCCCTGTATCTTATAAATGTTAATTCTTTCAGATAATCATCAAAAGTAGTTTTTCTTTTTTTAATAAGACGTGAAAAAACCAGAGCATTTTCAAGGAATGTTGTACAATCTAATCCTGTTAAATTTATAACTAACTTCTCCTCGCCTCCCGATTCAAGTGCATGTGCAACATAATCTGTTTCAAGAAAACTTTTGCCTATTTCGGCAACAACTTCATTAATTGGTTTATCGAAAAGATTTTTTTCAACGGCGAGTGAAAATTTAGTGCTGCAGATTTCAATATCTTTTTCAGTAAATATTTGTGCATTAAGGGTAAATGTTACAAGAAACGAGAGTAAAACTTTTTTAAACATTCAAAAACAAACCTCAAGGATTATTTATTTATCATCATCACTTATTAATGCATAAGCTGTGCCGAAATGCAGCAGCTTCTCCTGCAGCTTTAATTTGTGATATTAAACAAACTTTATCAGATATAGTTTCCTTTTTAGATTATATCTTCATCAGCGGGAATGTTTGAGTACTCTGCAATCTGTCTTGCATGAGCAAGGTTTTCAAATCTCGCATACTCTTTTATAAATGCAAGCCGCACTTCTCCTGTAGGACCATTTCTCTGCTTCCCTATAATAACTTCAGTTACACCTTCTAACGAATTTCCATCCTGATCAGTTTTTATTCCGTAATATTCAGGGCGGTACAGAAACATAACTACATCCGCATCCTGTTCAATTGAACCTGATTCACGAAGATCCGAAAGCTGCGGACGTTTATCAGTTCTTGTTTCCACGGCACGATTCATTTGTGCAAGAGCAATTACAGGTATATTTAATTCTTTTGCCAGAGATTTTAATGAACGTGATATATGAGAAATTTCCCTTTCGCGGCTTTCAACATTAGCGGGTCCCTGCATCAATTGAAGATAATCTATTATTATCATCCCAATATTTTTTTCAGCTTTTAATCTTCTTGCTTTTGCTCTTATTTCAAGAACTGTTTGTGCAGGAGTATCATCAACATAAATTGGTGCTTCAATAAGTTTGTGTGCATTTCTGCTGAGCTTTACACCTTCCTCGTGCGGAAGTTTTCCTGTTCTTACAAGATGCGCATTTAATCTTCCTTCTGCACAAAGCAGTCTTATTATTAATTGCATTGTTGACATTTCAAGAGAAAAAATTCCGATAGGTATTTTATGATCAATTGCTGCATTGCGTGCAAGTGAAAGTGCAAATGCTGTTTTACCCATCGAAGGTCTTGCTGCAATAATTATAAAATCAGATTTTTGAAATCCACCGAGCATTTGATCAAGTTCATAGAATCCTGTAGGAACAGAAAATTTCATATTCGATTTTGAGTGTATTGCCTCAATATATTCGAGTGCATCTCTTACTGCCCTGTCCATTCCAGAAAAAGATTTTTTCAAATGAGATTCAGTTATCTCGAATATTTTTCTTTCAGCCTGATCTAAAAGATCAAAAGCATCCTCAGTACCTGAATATGCAGCACGTGCAATTTCGTGTGAGCTTGTTATTAATCCGCGAAGTATTTCTTTCTCTAAAATAATTTTAGCATGAAATTCAATATTAGCAGCTGAAGAAATGTTCTGAGAAATTTTACTTAAATAAACTGCCCCGCCTGCTTCTTCAAGCTGCTCACGTTTTTTAAGTTCCTCGTAAACAGTAACTGTATCAACAGCTTCACCTGCCTCAAATAATGAAACCATTGCTTCATAAATTAATTGATGTGCTTTTACATAAAATGCCTGGGGTGTAAGAAGTTCAACAGCTTTTGCTACTGCTTCCTTTTCTATCATCATAGCACCAAGCACCGAAGCTTCAATCTCAGGTGCTGCCGGTGGTTTTACATCTGCGGGAATAATTTTTTCTAAATCGTAACCGGGTTTAATGTTTCTTTTTTGTCTTGCCATTTTAAATGTTGATAAGTTTTAGTTATTCACAAGTTGTTAACAGAGTTTTCGTTCATTAACCGGAATGAAAAATAACCAGATAAGATTCGCTTAGCAAGTTAAATAAAAGAAAGAAGATAAAATGTTTTTTGTTATTGTAGAAATGAGTTGTTTAAGTTTTTTATTTTGTCTCTGACGGGACTTTGAATTTTGCTGGGAATTTTTTCTTCTTTATAAATATTATGTCCCCATAAGGACGATATAACATCACAAATTTTATTAAGGATTTTATTTATGAATAATGATTAAAGATTTTTGAACTGCCAAACTTAATTCCCTACCCCATCTCATCATACAACTGACGGAATTTTTGTACATCTTCCCAGCAGGGGCGTTTCCAGTTTGGGTTTCTTAAAAGTGCGGCGGGATGATATGTAACCATTACTTTTGCCCCACGGTATTCAAAAACCTGCCCGCGAAGCTTTGTTAATGAATCTCTCTTCTTCAATAAACCCTGTGCAGCAGTTAAACCAAGGCATAAAATTAATTTTGGTTTTATTAAATCTATCTGCTTGTGCAAATAAGGAATACATGCTTCCATTTCTTCTGCAAATGGTGCGCGGTTACCGGGTGGACGGCATTTTACTATGTTTGCAATGTAAACTTCTTCACGTTTGAAATTAATTGCTTTTAAAATATCATTAAGCAGCTTGCCGGCACGACCCACAAACGGTTCACCCTGCAAATCTTCATCAGCGCCGGGTCCTTCACCAATTACCATTACATCTGCATCAGGATTGCCAACTCCGAACACAAAGTTTGTCCTGCCTTTGTGTAAAACACATTTTTTGCATTTGTTAATCAGGCTGTCAAGCTCTTTAAGCGAAGTTGCTTTTTCCCAGTCTACACTTATTAAAGGGAGCTCTTCACTTACAAAACTTTTTTTTACTTCAGGGTTTTCAGGATAGACATTTTTTATAACAGATGTTTTTCTTTTAGGCAGTTCAGTAGTAAGAAGTTCATCGCCGTAAATTTCTTTCTGGTCTTTAAGTATTTCTATAATTTGTTTTTTTATATCTGACATTTTTAAAATCGTATGTACTTAGTGCTTTGTGGCGAAAAAAAACACAAAGGCATAAAGTAACTAAGATTCACCAAGTTTGGTTATCTCTGTTAAAATATTATTTGCTGTGCGGAATTTTGATTGCAGAGGAAATGATTTTTTCTTACCTGATTTATTAAAAATTACAATTTTATTTGTATCATATTCAAAACCGCTCTCTTTATCTTTTAAAGAATTTAAAACAATCATATCAAGATTTTTTTCTTTAAGTTTTTTAAGAGCATTCTTTTCTTCATTATTTGTTTCGAGAGCAAAGCCGATGATTTTTTTATTCTCTTTTTTAATTGAAGATAAAATATCTTCAGTTAAAGTAAGTTTAACAGAACCAAGCTTATCTTCTTTCTTGATTTTTTTTGAAGATGTTCCTGCCGGTTTATAATCTGCAACAGCGGCTGACATTATCAGAATATCATTTTGTTTTAATTCTTTTGTAACTGCATTTTTCATTTCTGCAGCAGATCTTACTTTAATTAATTTAACTTCAGGATAGGCTGTTTCGTTTGAAGGACCGGAAATAAGTGTAACATCTGCACCTCTCAGGAAAGCAGCATTTGCAATTTTATATCCCATTTTACCAGATGAACGATTGCCGATATATCTTACCGGGTCAATGTCTTCATAAGTTGGTCCTGCAGTTACAAGAATTTTCTTACCTGTTAAATCTTTTTTAATACCAAGCAGGACAAGTTCTGCAGCATCAATAATTTTGCTGATGCCGGGCATTCTGCCAATACCTGAAAGTCCGCTTGCAAGTTCACCTTCTTCGGCGTGAACAACAAAGTATCCAAGCTGTTCAAGTTTATTAATATTTTCTGTTGTTACTTTATTTAAATACATATCAACATCTGCTGCAGGAGACACGATAACCGGAGAACGTGCAGCGGCAACAAGTGTTGTTAATGCATTATCGGCAAAACCATGGACTATTTTTGCAATTGTATTTATTGTTGCCGGAGCAACTAAAATAAGGTCAGCCCATTGTGCATAATCAATATGCCAGGTGGTTAGTTCAGCTCCGTTTTGCTGTGACTCCGGAAAGATATTTACAACAACAGGATTACCTGAGAGAGTTGAAAATGTAAGTGGAGCTACAAACTGTAAAGCGGATGGGGTCATAACAACTCTAACATCCGCACCTCTTGATTTTAATTCTCTTGTTAAATAGCAGGCTTTATATGCAGCGATGCATCCTGTAACCCCAAGTATAATTTTTTTGTTACGGAATACATCATCAGGCATTTATAATAATCAGGTTATGAATTGATATAAAAATTATTTTTTATAATCGAACTCTATTTTTCCTTCGAGCAATTCATTTATTGCTTTAATATGAGGTTTTTCTCTCGATTCAAGTTCAAGAACCATCTTAAGCTGAGCCGGGTTCTGAATATCTTCACCTTCTTCTTCGGTAGTTGTCTGTGGAACAAGTGTACTTAAAAGTGCATTATATTCCATTTTCTGTTCATCATTTATCTGGCGTGCTCTTTTAGCAGCAACAATAACAGCTTCATAAACATTTGCCGCATTTTTATCAATTTCTCTTAATTCAATTGGTTCGATATTCATTTATCATTCTCCTTTTATAAAATCTTCTTAATTAAACTTTTAACCTCAAGAACTGCAGTATTTAAATCTTCATTAACCACAAGATAATCAAACTTATCCTTATGGCTCAATTCCATTTTTGCGCGCTCTACCCTCTTTTTAAGTTCTGTTTCATCCTCGGTTTTGCGTTTTTTTAGTCTTTCAACAAGAACTTCAAAACTGGGGGGATAAATATAAACTAAAATTGCTTCAGGGTAAATAGATTTTATTCTTAAAGCACCTTTAACATCTACTTCCAGAAGAACGGATTTGCCGTTTTTTATCTTTTCATCAATAAAATCTTTGGGAGTACCATAATAATAATCGTAGAATTTTTCCCATTCCAGGAAAGCATTTTCATCAATTTTTCTTTTGAATTCCTCTTCGGAGAGGAAAAAGTAATCTACTCCATCAATCTCATTATCTCTTTTTTTTCTTGTTGTTGCAGAAACCGAGAATGATAAGTCAGGAATTTCCTGAAGAATATTTTTTATAATAGTAGTTTTACCGGCACCGCTTGGTGCAGAAATAACAAAAATATTTCCCTTTTCTCTGCCCAATCTTATTCAATGTTTTGTATCTGTTCCCGTATTCTTTCAATTTCTTCTTTAATCAGAACCGCATTACGGGTTATTTCGGTTGATAAAGATTTTGAAGAGATTGTATTGGCTTCCCTGTTCATTTCCTGGCAAATGAAATTAAGTTTTCTTCCCGGCTCATCTTCTGTTTCAATACTCTGAAGAAAAAATTTTAGGTGAGATTTTAATCTTACACACTCCTCAGTTATATCTGCTTTCTCTGCAATAATTGCAAGCTCAAGCTCAAGCCTGTCGCTGTATTGGGTTGTATCTTCAATTAATGTTTTAATTCTTTCTTTCAGAACTGAATAATATTCATTCACACTTTTCATCGATTCATTTTCAATTGCTGTAACATTCGTTTCAATATTTTTTATCCTGCGGATAAGGTCTTTGGCTAACTCACTTCCTTCATTCTTTTTCATTTTCTGAAGATCTTTTATAGCAGTATTAAGAGCTTCTTTAACAAGATTAAATTCCACTTCACCAAATTCAAAATCATCGGGTAGATATAGTTCTTTAAATTGAAGCAAATGTTCAAGTTTAATTTTTTCAGTAAGCTTTGCAGATTTTTTTACATCCTTAAGAAACTTAAGCAGTGCATTAAGTTTATCTTTACTTAAAACAGGAACGCCAATTTCTCTCAACTGGCTTTTAATCTGAATTACCGAAGTAATTTTCCCCCGTTTTATTTTACTCTTAATAATTTCTCTTAATTCATATTCCTTACTTTGTAAAGAAGAAGGGAGCCTGAAATATATATCGAGATACCGGCTGTTAATACTTTTAATTTCTGCTTCAATCGAAATATTTTCATTGCCGGCAGTCCCCCTCCCATATCCGGTCATGCTGAGTAACATAAAAAACCTATAAAGATTATGTAAGAAAAGATAAATAATTCATGGAAGGTATACAAAAGAGTTAAAGATTAGAGTTGCGTTAAATAAAATGGTTGTCCTTAATAGTTTAAAATTTAATATTAAAAACAAAGAAGAAATATTAATTAAATTGAATTACATTTTAGAAGGCTTCCCCAATTCCGAAATGAAATTCCATATTATCAAAAACTCTTTTTCCGAAAAGCCATCTGCCATCTTCGGGGTCATATAATTTAAATCCAAAATCTAATCTGAATGGGGCAATCTGTGAATAATATCTTACACCAATGCCTGCGGCAAGTGCAACTTCATCAAACCTGAATTCATCGTAACCAATCCATGTATTTCCGAAATCAAAAAATATTGCTGCACCTGCATCTTCAATAAATCTTAACCGCGATTCAAGTGTACCTTCGAGAAGGAAGGTACCGCCTTTAACATTCACATCAGTTGCAAGAAATCCCGGTACATTGGGCGCTCCTTTCGGGTAAAGCTGGTTGGTGCGCCAGCCTCTTACAGAGTTGCTTCCTCCGGCATAAAATGTTCTGTTAAGAGGAATTCCGCCATAATCTCCAACAAATGTCTGCAGATGTCCGATTTTTATCTTTGAAGCGAAAATATAATTTCTCTTTCTGCCGTAAGAACCATAAACAGTATTAGTAACAACAACCTTATAAAAGAGTGCATCATCATAATCATAATCAAATGCTTTTGAGAAGAGGTAAGGAAGTGAATTTGCTTCTTCAATATTGAATGAAAGATTATATCCTTTTGTAGGGAAGATAATATTATCAACTGTACTTGAACCAAACTCAACACCAATTACAGAAAGAAGTTTCCGGTCAAGACTATCATTTAGTGTTCTGTAAAATTCATTGCTTACTTCAACATTATAAGATGTTCTTAAAAAATTAAGAAAAGCGTAACGGGCAAGTTCAAATTCAAGAGATAGTTTAGAACCGTACCTGGTAATATTAAAATTTACCTGCTTATCTATCGTAAGATAGTTTTCCAGTGTTGCATAAATAGGTCTCCTGTATCTGAATGGCTGTTCAAGAATTATTCTTGAATCGAAATATCCAAGCAAACTGGTATCTCTGAAAGAGAATCTTTCAATAAGATTATCATAATCTATATTAAAAATATCCTGGATACCAAATGATGATCTTACAGTAAGTCTTCTTGCATCACCCAGAAAATTTTTTCTGATGTAGGAAATACCAAGTCCCAGATTAAACGCACGCTGCTGATTGTTTGCAATTATTTCTGGGGAAAGTTCATTCATCAAACCAATTGTACCATCAACAATAAGAGGAATTCTCGTACTTGTAACACTGTCCCTGTCGGGTGTCTTAACATTTATTGATGAAAATAATCCTGTTCTGTATAAACGCACCTGTGCACGTCTGAGTTTTTCAAGATTAAAATAATCACCTATTGATAAACCGGTCATATCTCTCAGAAGCTGATCTTTTACTTCAGGTGCACCTTCTCCATCTTTTCTAACAATAATTGTATCGATAAAATACTGCCTGTCGGGAGTAAAGTAATAAAACAGATCGGCTTTATTTTTAAGAGTATCTTTAATTACAATAATACTATCGAATGTTGAGTAAATAAATCCCTGGTTGTTAAGAATTGTAATTATCTGATCGATCTTGGTTTGTATCTCCTCTTCTTTATATACTTTTTTCGGATCAACCTGTGCATCTCTTATGATAAAATTCATTATATGAGAAGGAACTTTTTCAAAGCCGTTCAATTTAAAGCTGCCGTAAGTAGATGGCTCCCCTTCTTTAATAATGTAGGTAAGATCAACTACACGGTCTATTGTATCAACTTCATATTTATAATTAACATCAACTTCAAAAAAACCGTTTGCTGTGTAAAAGCTTTGAAGAGCCTGTATATCAATTGGAATATTAGAGGAATCAAAATAAACAGGCGGGGCACCGAGTGGTGTAAATGAATTAAGAAACTGGTAAAACCAGCCCGGGGTCTCTTCAGAAAGTAGAACAGAACTTAATGCAGAAGAAGAAAATGTTTCATTACCTTCAAAGCTGATTGATTTAAGCTCAAACTGCTGAGGATATATTCTTAGAGTAAAAAAAAAGAGAAGTATTATAAAATAAAATCTCATAAAGTTCTGAATACGGATTAATCAATATTATTATTCATCTAATACAACATCCTGCTGAACAAGTACAAATGAAGGGAAATCCCGTTTAAATGTATTAAGGAAATACTGCCTCACTTCATCATTATTAATATTATCTGAAAGATAAAGTGAAACTTTTTTAGCATCGGCAACAAGATGCGAGTAATAAACTTCCCTTTCATTAAAATCTATAATGTAACTAAATACCTCTCCCCCTCCAGATCCCATAAAAAAATCAGCGGAGTTATAATAGATTAGCTTATAATTTTTACCCGGAAGATTTAATTTTTCAACCCTGCTGTCTTCAAGTGATCCATCCAGCAGGTCTGTTTCAAATATTATCTGGGGTTCACCTGAAATATCAATTGAAGTAAATTTAATTCCCCATTGATCCCCGGAATTTATTTCCGAAGCAGCAATTAATTCAGATTCATTTTCTTCATCAAAATTATCAAGAAAAGTAACCTTAACATCATCACCCAAAAGTTTTCTTGCTTCCTCAAGCTGAACAGACGGATTTGAATAATCTTTTGCGGGAGCTTTCTTTTTTTCTTCTGTATCGCCGCAGCTTATTAAAAAAGAAAGAAATAAAATAATTATTAACGGATATAATTTATTTGATAACAACTCTGGTTCCTTTACCTGTTACTGATAAAATTTCATCTATGCTTTCATTCTTTAAAGCAATTGAGCCGTCGGTCCAGTTATAAACAAACGGAAGGTTTTTAAATATATAGTTTAATCTGCCTATACCATGAATACCAATATTACCACCCAATGGTGTTTCAAGTTTAGGGCAGTCTTCATAATAAAATTCAAACTTTATCTGATCGAACTGGCTCTGTGTAATTACACCTCTTCTTAATGCATCAGATGCATCGTCAAGATTAGGGTAATTTAGTTTTAAAAATTTATAATATTTATGTGCAGTATCAATATCACAAATTTTATACTCACCAACCGGAGTTGCACCATCATTTGCTTTTGTTTTGGGTATTGTTGGATTTTTACCAAGACTAATACGGTATGATTTTATAAAAACGGTATCTTCATAAATACTCAGCAGAAAATTTTTTCTGTCAATACGGATATTTACATCATCAAGTTTTGTAAATCCCTTTTCAAGCATTGCCTCTTCAAGAGAAACCTCCATCGAGTTAAGTATAATTCCATAAAAAATTACACCAATAATAAAAACAAAGATACCGGCGGTCATATAAAAAACATTTTTTAATGTATTTTTATTTATGAACCCGGAAAAATCTATATCACGAAATCGTGGATATTTTTTTTCTGCAGTTTCCACCGGTTAAAACAGCAACTCCTTATTTTTTAATTTTAAATCTAAGCAGAAATGAGACATAATAACAAAAAAGGCGAACATTAAAATTCGCCTTCCATAATAATTTCAAAGCTTAAAACAAGTATCAAAAGTTTAAACTTCCATAATTTCTTTTTCTTTATGCTTAAGAATTTCATCAATATTTTTTATATGCTCATCAGTTAATTTCTGAATTCTTTCTTCTGCATCTTTTAATGAATCTTCAGAAAGTTTTTTTTCCTTTTGTTCTCTTTTTAAATGGTCATTTGCATCTCTGCGGATGTTTCTCACTGCTACTTTAAAATCTTCACCGAATTTTTTAACAAGCTTTACAAGATCTTTTCTTCTTTCTTCGGTTAAAGGCGGAATCGGAATTTTGAGATTTGTTCCATCACTTACAGGATTTAAACCAATATTTGCCTCAAGGATAGCTTTATCAACTGCACTAAGAATAGATTTATCCCAGGGGGTATAAGATAATGTATGTGCATCAAGAACAGTTAAATTACCTGTCTGGTTAATGGGAGTTAATGTTCCGTAATAATCTACCTTTATACCGTCAAGCAGGGCAGTAGTAGCTTTGCCTGATCTTATTTTGGCAAGTTCATTTCTTAATGCGTCGAGAGATTTATCCATCCTTGTTTTTGCATCTTTAATTATTTGTTCCATGTAAACCTCTCATTTTATTTATATTTTAATGAAAAGGATTATTTTTCAATTCTTTCTTCGTCGTGAATAAAAGTACCAATTTGTTCACCAAGAACAACTTTAAGCAGGTTATCGGGTTTATTCATATTAAAAACAACCATAGGGAGATTGTTTTCCTGGCATAAACTTACTGCAGTTAGATCCATTACTTTTAAATTCTTTTTAAGAATATTGAGATAGGAGATTTCATCAAATTTAAAAGCAGAAGGATTTTTTTCAGGGTCAGAATCATAAACACCATCTACTCTTGTACCCTTGAATATTGCATCTGCCTGAATTTCCACCGCTCTGAGTGAAGCAGCAGTATCGGTACTGAAATATGGGTGACCTGTACCTGCACCGAATATAACAACTCTTCCTTTTTCAAGATGGCGGAGTGCCCTTCTTCTTATATAAGGTTCTGCAATCTCTTCCATCTTAATTGAACTCATTAATCTTGTATAAATTCCCTTTTTCTCGATTGCATTTTGCAATGCAAGAGAATTTATCATAGTAGCAAGCATACCCATCTGGTCGCCTGTAACACGATCAATTCCCTGGTCTGTTGCACTTAAGCCGCGATAAATATTTCCACCGCCGATAACAATACCAAGCTGAAGTCCAACATCGTGTACTTTTTTTATTTCATTTGAAAAAAACTCAAGTACTTTATTATCAATCCCAAAACCCTTATCACCCATGAGTGATTCGCCGCTGAGCTTTAGCAGAACTCTTTTGTATTTCAGTTTATTCATTAATTTTCAAAATTTTTGAAGTTAATTTACAAAATTCGGTTAGAATAAAATAACTCCAAAATTCAGTTATCGTTTTGAAATGTAGTTATTTATTTGAAGTGCTTTATAACGCAAAAGGAATTTTGTTTCTCCTCATAAATTTTAACTCTTGACACTAAATATATATATATATATATACTTACAGTGATTTTTTTATTGATACATTTTAGGGGTTCTTTCCAAATCTTCTTCCTCTAAAATTCTCAACAGGAGATAAAATGAAAATCTTTGGGATCCTTTTCTTAACAATTATAATATTATTTACAACCTGCAATACAACCGAACCGCCGCCGGAAGATACCAGAAAATTAACCTTAACATTTGAAGATGCCTCCTGTATAGAAGC